>Ga0210374_1000081_pt1 | contig 11134 bp, 8 predicted proteins | sample S765metaT_FD_170483 | JGI IMG/M metagenome (GOLD analysis project Ga0210374, IMG submission 170483) | Metatranscriptome of estuarine sediment microbial communities from the Columbia River estuary, Washington, United States - S.765... | ecosystem: Environmental > Aquatic > Marine > Intertidal zone...
CGAGACCAACTTTGAGCGCCTGTGGAACATCCCCAGCGCCTCGCCCTATGTAAAGGATGCGTTCCACCGCTACCTGATCCAGGGCGAGAAAGCCGCCGTCAACCCTGCCAAGGCCGGCACCAAGTTCGGCGCCGTGCACGTGATCACCGTGGAGCCGGGTCAGACCGTAACCATCGGCCTGACGCTCTCGCGCGCGCCCCTCGTCAGCGCGTTCGACAAGCGCGAGGTGATTTTCGCCACCCGCGAATCCGAGGCGGCGGTGTTCTACGACGAGCTGCTGCCGGACTCCACGCCGGAGGACCACCGCATATTGCGCCAGTCCCTGGCGGGGATGATCTGGAGCAAGCAGTTTTTCCACTACGACGTGGCGCGCTGGTTGGACGGCGACCAGTTTCCACCCCCCGAGGCACGGAAATGGGGCCGCAACCGCACTTGGCGCCACCTGCGCGCGGCGCACGTGATCTCCATGCCCGACAAGTGGGAGTACCCGTGGTTCGCCGCCTGGGATCTGGCGTTTCATTGCGCGGCGATGGCCCTGGTGGACGTGGACTTCGCAAAGGGCCAGATCGAGCTGCTGCTCAAGGAGTACTACCTCCACCCCAACGGCCAGATTCCGGCCTACGAATGGGCATTTGGCGACGTGAACCCGCCGGTGCTGGCATGGGCCGCGCTCAAGGTGTTCCGCGCCGAGCGCGTGCAGCGGGGCCAGGCCGACCTGAACTTCCTGGGGCGGGTGCTGCACAAGATGCTCATGAACTACACGTGGTGGCTCAACCGTAAGGACTCCGACGGCCATAACGTCTTCGAGGGCGGCTTCCTGGGCCTGGACAACATCTCAGTGTATGACCGCTCCCAGCCGCTGCCCCAGGGCTTCTCCCTAAAGCAGGCGGACGCCACCGGATGGATGGCCATGTTTGCGCTCAACATGACGGTGATGGCGCTGGAGCTGGCGGCCGAGAACCACGACTACGAGGACGTGGCGATACAGTGCTACACGCAATTCATGGCCATCGCCAACTCCATCGCCGGATACCGCGGCGGTCTTTCCCTTTGGGACGACCGGGACGAGTTTTTCAAGGACCTGCTGGTGACCCCCGACGGCGGCAAGCAGCACATCGATGTCTTCTCCTGGGTGGGACTGATTCCCCTGTTCGCGGCGGAAGTGATCGACGAGCGGCTGCTCAAGGCCGCGCCGCGCTTCCGCGCCACTCTGGAAAGGCATTACCGGGGATTCTTCGACGGCCACCAGGTGACCCACTGCCCGATTCAGACCAACCCGCGAAACGAGCACCTGCTGGCCCTGGTCAATCCGCGCCAGTTGAAGTGCGTGCTCAAGCGCGTGCTCGACGAGCAGCAGTTCCTTTCGCGTTATGGAATCCGCAGCGTGTCGCGCATTCACGCCGAGCGCCGCGACCTGGGGCACGTCCATGGGCTCGGGCAGACCATGATCGAGTACGTGCCGGGCGAGTCGAACTCGGGCCTGTTCGGCGGCAACTCCAACTGGCGCGGCCCGGTCTGGATGCCAACCAACTATATGCTGGTTCAGGCGATCGAAAAGTTTCACCGCTACTACGGGGACGACTTCACGGTGTCCGTTCCGTGCCGGGAAGGGGAGCGAATGAACCTGCGCGAAATCGCCAGCCTGATCTCCGAGCGGCTGGTGGACATGTTCCGCCGGGGACCCGCGGGTCGGGTGCCGGCGCTTCCGGAAGGATCCCCCTTCCAGAGCGACCCGGCGTGGCGGGACCTGCTGCTGTTCAACGAGTATTTCCACGGCGAGTCCGGGCTCGGCCTGGGAGCCATGCACCAGACCGGCTGGACCGGCTTGGTGGCGAACCTGGTGCAGCGCAAGTACCGGGAGGCGGTGCCCGAGTACTGGCGTGCCAACGCACCGGGCGGCGGCGGCGCGGCCCTGGCGGCGTGACGCCAGGGGACATTGGTCCGGGCGCGGGGTTGGCTCCATGGCGGACAAACTCGGCTTCCCTCGCGGAAACCGCCGTTGTCGACCGGTCGGCATTGGCGGAGCGCGTGCGCCCGCCGCGACCAGGCCGATGAGCGGCTGCCGCCTCGTCACTTGAGGTTGCGATGGGAGCAAGCCTGCGCCAACACTGGCCCGAATACCTCATGGAGGCCGCCGAGCTGGGGTTGTTCATGATCTCGGCCTGCCTCTTCGTGGCCCTGGTCGAGCACCCGGGTTCGCCGGTCCGCCAGGCGCTGGAGGATCCGCTGCTGCGGCGATTCCTGGTCGGCTCGGCCATGGGCCTGACCGCCATCGCCATCATCTATTCGCCCTTTGGCAAACGCTCGGGCGCCCACTTCAATCCCGCGGTGACCCTGACCTTTTTCCGGTTGGGCAAGGTCGAGCCCTGGGACGCAACGTTTTACGTGGTGGCCCAGTTCGCCGGCGCGGTCGCCGGAGTGGCGGTCGCGGCTCTCGTACTCGGCAAAACCGTAATTGCCGAGCCTGCCGTGAATTTCGTCGCCACTCTTCCCGGCGAGGCAGGGCACGCCGTGGCATTCCTCGCCGAGGCGGTGATCTCCTTCCTGCTCATGCTGCTTGTGCTGACAGTGAGCAACCGGCGCAGCCTCAACCGCTACACCGGGCTGCTTGCCGGCACCCTGGTGGCGGCCTTCATTACGCTGGAAGCGCCGTTCTCGGGCATGAGCATGAATCCGGCGCGCAGCTACGGCTCGGCTCTTCCGGCAGGGATCTGGGACGCGCTGTGGATCTATTTCACCGCGCCGCCCCTGGGGATGCTGCTGGCGGCGGAGGTCTACCTGCGGACCCGGGGCAACCGGGCGGTTCTCTGCTGCAAGCTGCACCACGAGAACGCCAAGCGCTGCATCTTCCGCTGCCGCTATGGCCCGGCGAAGCCCGCCGCGAATCCGGCGCTGGCGGAAGGAGAACTACCGTGACCCTCTCAAGCATCCGCTGGCTGCCACGGGTGATTTCGTTTGCCGCCGGCACGCTGCGCTTTCTCGAACAAGGCGCCGGCCCGGTGGTGGACCTGGTGATCCGCCTCGGCCTGGCCCAGGTCTTCTTCGTCTCGGCGGTGCTGAAGCTCGCCAACTGGGACAATGCACTCTACCTTTCGGCCCACGAGTATCCGGTGTCCTGGATGGATCCGGTGACCGCCGCCTGGCTCGGGGTAACGGTGGAGTTCGCAGGGGCGGTGCTGCTGGCGGCCGGGCTCGCCACCCGCCCGGCCGCCTTGGCCCTCGGCGTGCTGGCGCTGGTCATCCAGTTCAACTACTCGGCCCTGGACACGCACCTGTTCTGGGCCGCGATCTGCGCCTGGTACGCGGTGCGCGGCGCGGGTCCGCTTTCGCTGGACCGCCTGATCGCCCGGGGACTCTCGGACAGCGCGATTCCCCTGGGTGCCGGCGCGGTTTCCCTTGCCGCCATTGTCGATGCCCGCGGCGCGCCGATCATCCAGTTGGCGCTTCGGCTCTGGCTCGCCGCTGCCCTGCTGGCGGCGGCCTTGGGCGGGGATGACGCTGCACTATGGCTCCCGCTCCGCTCCGCCGGGGGCTTCGGGGAATGGGCGCTGCTCGGAGCGCTGTTCGTGCCGGGACTCGCCACCCGCGTAGCCGGGCTGCTGCTGATGGGATTTGCCGGAGGCCTCGCCATGGCCGGCGCCGGCCCTGACACGCCGTTCCTCTGGGGTGCGGCGCTGGCGCTCCTCGCCCTGCACGGTCCGGGATGGTGGTCCCTGGATGCATTGATCGAGCGTACCCTGAAGCGCCGTTTCCCCGAGCTCGGAGGCAGGCCGGCGTTTTCCCTGGACGGACTGCCACGGGTCGTGATCGTGGGCGCGGGCTTCGGCGGCCTCGCCTGCGCGGTCAAGCTCGCCCATGCCCGGGTCGCCGTCACCCTCATCGACCGCCACAACTACCACCTGTTCCAACCCCTGCTCTACCAAGTGGCGACGGCCGCCCTGTCCCCGGGCGACATCGCAACGCCGGTGCGTGGCCTGTTTCGCGAACACTTCAACATCCGGGTCCTGCTGGGGCAGGTAACCGGCGTGGATCCGAAGCGGCAGGAGGTTGTGATGGACGGGCAGCGTCTGCCCTATGACCACCTGGTGCTGGCCACTGGCGCCGCCCACAGCTATTTCGGGCGCGACGACTGGGGCCCCTACGCCCCGGGGCTGAAGCGGGTGGAGGACGCCACCGAGGTGCGGCGGCGCCTCCTCACGGCCTTCGAGCGGGCGGAGGCCTGCGATGACACAGCGGAGCGGCAGGCCCTGCTTACCTTTATCATCGTCGGCGGTGGCCCCACTGGCGTGGAACTCGCGGGGGCCATCGCGGAGTTGGCGCGCTTCGGCATGGAGAAGGAGTTCCGCAACTTCGACCCCGCCTCCGCGCGCATCCTGCTGGTGCAGGCGGGGCCGCGGCTGCTGCCCACGTTTCCCGATGCGCTCTCCGCGGAGACCCGCGGCTCGCTGGAAAAACTCGGGGTGGAGATTCTGCTCAACAGCCGCGTGGAAGCGATCGACGACGCCGGCGTGCTGGTAAGTGGGAAGCGCATTCCGTCGCGCACCGTCCTCTGGGCCGCGGGGGTGATCGCGTCGCCCGCCGCCCGCTGGCTGGGCGCCGAGGCGGACAACGCCGGACGGGTGAAAGTGGAAAACGATCTTTCGGTGCCGGGGCTCCCCAACGTATTCGTGATCGGCGACACCGCGGCCTGCAATGCCTGGAACGGCCACCCGGTCCCGGGGCTCGCGCCCGCGGCAAAGCAGGGCGGCGCCTATGTCGCAAAGGTGATCCGCGCCCGGGTCGAAGGCCGGGCCCATCCCGGTCCCTTCGTCTACCATCACCTGGGGAGCCTCGCCACCATCGGGCGCAAGTCCGCGGTGGTGGACTTCGGCTTCATCAAACTCTCCGGCGCACCGGCGTGGTGGCTGTGGGGCGCTGTGCACATCGGCTTTCTGATCGGCCTGCGCAACCGGGTTTCGGTGATGTTCGACTGGTTCTGGGCCTATCTCACCTATCGTACCGGCACCCGCCTCATCACCAGCCGCGGCGAGCACGACGCCGCAGCGACTGCCGGCGCCGGCACGCAGCCTAAGCGCCAGGCCCTGGGCGCTTGACCGCCGGGCGTCCGATTCAGGCGGCCGGCAGGTCGAAGGTGAAGCTGGTACCGACTCCGAGCGTGCTCTCGACGCGGATCGTGCCACCGTGCAGCTCAACTATCCGTCGCGAGATCGCCAGGCCCAGTCCGGCGTGTCCGGCTTCAGTGCCCTCACCCCGGTCCACCCGATAGTAGCGCTCGAATACGCTTGCCAGGTCCTCCGGCGGAATACCGCGACCAGTGTCGGCGACCCGCGTCGACACCCGGCCGCCGGAAGCCTGCAGCTCGATGCGCACGGCGCCTCCCGATGGTGTGTGCCGCAGCGCGTTCTCGATCAGGTTCTCCAGCACCCGCTCGATCATGCCGATGTCGGCGAGCACCGGCGGCAATTCGTCGTCAAAACGGCACCCGAGGATGATCCCCCGCTGCTCGGCCACGAGCCGGAATTTCTGCGCCACGTCCTGAGACAGCTCCGCCAGCTGGAACGCCTCGGAGCGGGGATGGAGCTCGTGGGCCTCCAACTTGGTGAGCTGGAACAGATCGCCCACCAGTTTTCCCAGCCGCTCGCTGTGTTTGGCTGCGATCTCGAGGTAACTGCGCTCTTCCTCAGGCGGCAGCGTGCCCTGACGGAGCAACAGGGTTTCCAAGTAGCCCTGCATGGAGGCAAGGGGAGTACGCAGGTCGTGGGAGACGTTGGCGAGCAATTCGCGCCGGCGCACGTCGATGTGCTCCAGCTCCCGCAGCTGGCGCACAATCCGTTCCGACATCTCGCGGAACGCCACGCCCAGGCGGTCGATTTCGTCGCCGTCGGAATCCGCCTTGAGCGTCAGGGGCTCGGCAAAATCCCGGGAACGGAAGGCGTCCACCGCCGCAGCCAGTGCACGCAGTCGCCGAATCAGGAAAAAGAAAATGATCAGCGTGGTGAGAAGCGTGAACGCTACGGCGCCGAGTATGAGATCGGCGCTCAGCTCCAGCACCCGCTTCAGGTCGGGCATGGTTTCCTTGGCGAACAGCAGGGCCGTGCCCACCAGCGCGAAGACGAGCATCAGCGCGACACCGAGCTTGGTTGAGAGTGATTTCATGGCGGGTCAGGAGCGGTCACGGAACTTGTAGCCGACACCCCAAACGGTCTGGATGCAGTCCGGCTGGTTGGGGTTCTCTTCGATCTTGGCCCGCAGCCGGTTGATGTGGGAATTGACGGTATGCTCATAGCCACTGTGGCTGTATCCCCACACGCGGTCCAGGAGCTGACTGCGGGTAAACACCCGTCCCGGGTTTTCGGCGAAATAGAGAAGCAGATCGAACTCCTTGGCCGTGAGTTCCACCCGGGCGCCGTTTGCCAGGACCTCACGCCTTTCCACGTCGATTCGCAGGTTCCCGGTGTCGATCACCTTGTGCTCGGCGCTGGGCGCGCTGAGGGCGTCGACCCGCCGCAGAATGGCCTTCACCCGCGCGACCAGCTCCATCACGCTGAACGGCTTGGTCAGGTAGTCGTCGGCACCCATTTCCAATCCCAGGACGCGGTCGAGTTCCGAGGATTTGGAGGTCAGCATCAGGATCGGGGTGTAGCGGGATTTGGCGCGAATGCGGCGGCAGATCTCCAGCCCGTCCATACCGGGGAGCATCAGATCGAGGATGACCAGATCGTATGGCGTGGCCTCTGCCTCGGCCAGGCCCACGGCGCCGTCGAAAGCAAGTTTCACGGTGCAGGACAGCCCCTCGAGCTGGATCTTCACCAGATTGGCGATATCCTCCTCGTCTTCGACTACCAGGACCCTGCGCGGCACCCGTATCCTCCCCGGAGGACTGTGTCCATGTTCGCGCCTATGATAGCGCAGCCTTCCCGGGGAGACCGCGAAGGAGGGCGCTTGGAATTGCAGCGGACGCGAGGCGGCGCCGGATACCCCAGACCGCCGTCACCATAAGGCTATCGCCATCCGCCGGCTCGGCTTCCCGCTGCTGCTGCCGGCCGCCCCGATCGTGCGACCGTCCCGGGGGCCAAGGCTCCCGGGACGCCGCGTCTCCGCAAATCGGTCAGCCCCTTCCGTCTAGGCTGCGGCGCTGCGCCTCGTAAAACATGATCAAGGCTTCGATCTTGGGATCGTTGACCATCTTGGCCATTATGTCCTGGAGCTCGGCGCTCTGTTGCTGGTCCCATTCCTCTCCCGAGAAACCGTCGGTGACGCTGCGGTTACGCTCGGAAAGCGCAATCTGGGCTTGCTGCCTTGGAGTCGCAGGCACCAAGTCGCGAACCGGGAAGCTGTTTTCGCGGTCGCGATCAGAGAAAGTGTAGCCGTCCGTGTAGGAAGTCGCCGGCGATTGGCTCGCGAAGCTCGGCGTCCCGAAATTCATGGCGGCGAGCAGTCCCGCCAGGATGGTGAGGTGTCGCTTGGTCATCGTAGTCTCCTTTGAGAATGAAATCGTGATTCAGTCAAGTACAGCTGAGCACCCCTGCTCTGCTGTTGGAGAAAGTATGCGAGCGAGTTCTCACGTGCTGCTCACGAGCTGGTCAAGCTTTGATCCGGGCCGCAAAGGGGGCTCACCGGGCCGCCGGCCGCCACCGTTAATTTCCGCCGGACCTGGCTTTCACCTCCCAATTCCGCGCCAGCCTGGAGGCGGACGGTCCCACGGCAGCGAGCGCGAAGCAGAAAGAAGAGAGGCGACCACCTTCTCCTTAAAGGGCGCCGCCACCCACCGGCGGGAGCGCCCCTGCGGCTGGACTTCTATCGCGCCAATTCGATGTGTCAGCTGCAAGTTCCGCGCAAAACCCCGGGTCTGCCGCAGCGCAGGCGCATATCCGCGATTGACCGCCTGCTTGTCCGGCGATACAGTCCCCCATGACGAGCAGGGGCGGGTGTGTTGTTAACGCCCTGACTCGGGCGTTACCCTGCCATGGATAACGAGTCTGCTCCTCCTCGCTCCGGTGCGGCCGCGTATCGCGCCCTCGTCTCCTACAGCCACGCGGCCGACGGCGAGCTTGCCCCCGCCCTGCGATCGACCTCGCCGGACTTCTCCAGGCCCTGGGCCCGGCCGCGCGCGACGCGCGGCTTCCGCGAAAACACCAGCTTTTCCGCCGATCCGGCGCTGTCGCCGGCGATTGAGCGCGCGCTTCGGGATTCGGTGTTGCGGGAACTGTCTTGGCGCCATGAGCGATACCGTTAGCCTTCCGCTTTGGGTGTTCGTGCCCCTGGCGGCGCTGGCAGGCTGGGCGGCTCTGGTGCTCCTGCTGATGCCGGGGATGCGCTGGTTCCTGCGCCGGCGCATCAACCGCGTCATCGCCCAGGTAGGCAGCCGGCTGAACATCGAACTGCCCTCGTTCAAGCTCACGCGGCGCGAGGTGCTGATCGATCGTGTCTTCCACGATCCGGTGGTGCAGGCCGCGGCATCCCGCTTATCCGCCGAAAGCGGCGATCCGCTGCGGGAAGTGTGGAGGCGCGTCGACCGATACGCCCGGGAGATCGTCCCTTCCTTCAATGCCTACTTCTATTTCCGCGTGGGCTACGCCGTGGCCCGGGGGCTGGCACGGCTGCTCTACCGGGTGCGCGTGGGCTATGTGGACGAGGAGGCCCTGGCGCGGGTGGATCCGAAATCCACCATCGTGTTCGTGATGAATCATCGCAGCAACATGGACTATGTGCTGGTCGCCTTTCTCGCCGCGGAGCGCGTTGCGCTTTCCTACGCGGTGGGGGAATGGGCGCGGATCTGGCCTCTTCAGCAATTGATCCGCTCCATGGGCGCCTTCTTCGTGCGGCGCAACTCGGGCGATGCCCTGTACCGGACCGTGCTCGCCCGCTATGTGCGCATGGCGACCGACGCGGGAGTCACCCAGGCGGTATTTCCCGAGGGCGGGCTTACCGTGGACGGGCGCCTGCGGCCGGCGCGCTTCGGGCTGCTCGACTATATGCTCAAGGGTTTCGACGAGCGCGAGGGTGACGGTCGGCGCGACATCGTGTTCGTCCCGATCGGCCTCAACTACGACCGGGTGCTGGAGGACCGCAGCCAGTTGCTGAAGCTGCATGCCGAGACGCCGCGGCCGGGCCGGTTCCGCGGAGCATTGACCGCCTTCAAGTTTGCCGGCCGCAATCTGTGGCTGATGGCGACGGGACGCTGGTACCGTTTCGGCTACGCCTGCGTGAATTTCGGAACGCCGCTCTCCATGCGAGCCTATGCCCGGGAGCGCGCCGTCCATTTTCCGGACCTGGACGAAGCCGCCCGGCACGCGGAAGTTCAGCGGGTCGCGGGGCGGCTGATGGAAGCCGTCGGCCGGATCGTGCCGGTGCTTCCGGTGTCTTTGGTCGCGAGCGTGATGATGCGTGATCCGGCGCGGGCCTGGTCGGAGTTCGAGCTCAAGGCCGCGGCCCACGAAACGATGCGCGCGCTGGAGGCGGTCGGTGCCAAGCTGTACATTCCGCGCCAGGATCAGGATTACGCGTTCGGGGTCGGGCTGCGCATGCTGGTGCTGCGGGATCTGGTTCTCGAACCCGAAGCGGGCCTGTTCCGGCCGGCCAAGGATGCCCTGGAAGTCCTGGCCTATTACGCCAACGCCATTGCGCACCTGGCGGAAACGCAAAGCGCGGGGAGCCGTTAGCGGAAGAGCTCCTGCATCACGGCCCGCGCCAGGGAGACGCCCCGCGCCAGGACGAATTCCCGCCAACGCGGGGAGCGCGGGCAGAACATTTCCTGGAGCCGTGCCTTCACCCGGTGGTCCGGGGTGCCGGCCCCGTAATGGTGCCAGCGGTTTTCCTCGCGCAGGGCGTGGAGGACTCGCACCCCGGGGGCGGTGCCAAACTCCTGGATGATGAGATGAGTCTCCACTCCCGGGGCCAGGGCATCGAACGCGCCGGCGTAGCCTCCCTGGATGCGGTATCCGACCCCGTTCTCTGACGGGTCTCCGACGAGGTGCCTGCCCAGCTTTCCGCCGAGTTCCGCGGGGTCCGCGCCGCTCCTTCTCAGAAACAGGGATTCCTGGCACCACTTTCCCAGCCCGGTATGGACGTCGATGGCGAAAAGGCGCGAAGCCGGGCGCAACCGCTCGGCAAGCCATTCGCGGTATCGGGAAGGGCCCTGTTCCAGACGCCGGCCACCGTAGAACAACCCCTTGGGATACTCGTACTGACCCGCGACGATGGCCTGTCTCAGGCTTTTGAATCCGTAGCGGAAGGCCAGTAATGCTGCGCGCAAAAGAAAGAAATCGTAGCGCGGCGGAGTCGGCGGATTGAGCAGTCCGGCGACCCGGTGATAGGCCAACGGTGCGCCGGCATAGCTCTCGCCCGGTGCGAGGAAATTGCGGTTCAGGTCCACGTTGTTCTCGTTCACCCGCCGCCGCCACGCCATGCCATAGGGATTGAGAGCATGAACCAGCACCAGCGCGCCATCGGGTGGCACCGCAACGGGTTGCAGCAGCAGAGCGAGCTGGATGGCCGAACCGGCGAAGCCTTCGATGCCGTGCATCCCGGAGGTATGAACCAGTGCCCGGGAAGGCGCGGGTGAACCGATCCAGGCGATGTCGATGGCGAGGGGCTCGCCCCGCGGCCCCAGGACGTCCAGGGGCAGCCGTCGGAGCGCTGCCACGCCTTCTGCCGCGCGGAGAAATCGATCCCGCGCGGTGGCGTAGTCCGGGGAGAAGCACTGGGCCCCGGCGGCTTTGGGCGCCCGAGGGTATTCCATGTATCGATGCGAATGCCTGACTCTATCTCCGAACGCTCACTGCCGGAAGGGCCTGGCGACGGATTTCCGCAGCATTGTGCGGCAGTTGCCGGTGGCTTGGCGAAGAGTTCCTCGGCGCCGCCCGGCCGTTGCGGCGCGTTGCCTGCTGCGGAATGAGCGGTTGGCGCTGCGGCGGCAAACGCCCTTACGAGTGCGGACGTTGTCGGCTTGCCCTCCCCGCCCAGGTACCTACTCGACGGTTACGCTCTTGGCGAGGTTGCGCGGCTTGTCCACGTCGGTGCCCCGGACCAGGGCGACGTGGTAGGCAAGGAGTTGCAGCGGGACCACGTGCAGGATCGGCGAGAGCAGGCCCGCATGATCGGTCATCTTGATCACGTGAACGCCCTCGGTCTC
>Ga0210374_1000082_pt1 | contig 11128 bp, 8 predicted proteins | sample S765metaT_FD_170483 | JGI IMG/M metagenome (GOLD analysis project Ga0210374, IMG submission 170483) | Metatranscriptome of estuarine sediment microbial communities from the Columbia River estuary, Washington, United States - S.765... | ecosystem: Environmental > Aquatic > Marine > Intertidal zone...
CGCTCGTGGTCGCGACGCCAAGCGTCGCCATCCTGGCGGTCAGGTTCACAGGCATCCTTCCAACCCTCGCTCTTCGCCATGGCTGCAATCTAGCCGACGGCAGTTGTCATGGCACTCCGGGCCTTGCTTCCGAATTCCGACTCCTCGGCCGCGAGATTCCCGGCAAGTCTGGCGCGGGCGTACCCCGTTGAGTCGGACTCACAGGGGGTAACGCGCCCGGATCTCGGCCACCTGTTCCGGGGTCAGGGGCCTGAGCCTCTGGCCGCGGGTGAGGAGGTAGATCCTGGCGGTGGCTTCCAGTTCCTCCACCGCGTCGGCGGCGGCCGCGAGGCTGCCGCCGGCCACCACCGGACCGTGGTTCGCCAGCAGCAGCGCATGGTGCTTTCCGGCGAGGCGGCGCACTGCGTCGGCGAGCTTCAGGTCGCCGGGGGCATGGTAGGGCACCAGGGGCAGGGTGCCGACTCGCATCACGTAATAGGCGGTGAGGGGCGGCAGCACGTCCCCGGGGTCGAGATCCGCCAGCACCGACACGGCGACCGAGTGGGTCGAGTGCAGGTGCACCACGGCGCGATTCTGCTCGCGCTGCTGATACATGGCCAGGTGCAGGAAGCTTTCCTTGGAAGGAGCGTCGCCGGAGATCGGGGTCCCGCTCCAGTCCAGTTTGGACAGCCGCGCCGGGTCGAGCCGTCCGAGGTTCGAGCCGGTGGGCGTGAGCAGCCAGCCGTCCTTGACGCGGGCGCTGATGTTGCCGGTGGAGCCGTGGGTGAGTCCGCGCGCAAAAATCGAGCGGCCCAGCTCGCAGATCTCATCGCGCAGGGCGGCTTCGCTCATGGCTGTCCCTGGTCAAGCATTGCCAGCGCCTTGGCAAAAAAATCCTGCCTGCCGAAGTTCCCGGACTTGAGGGCCAGGGCAAGGGGCGCACCGCCGACGCTAACGGTCCACGGCACCCCGGGGTCGATCTGGGGGCCGATGCGCAGGGCTTTGACCCCCAGGGCGCTCACCACGGCGCCCGAGGTTTCGCCACCTGCCACGACCAGCCGGCGCACGCCGCTCTCCACCAGTCCCCCGGCGACCCGGGCGAGACAGGCTTCCACCAGGTGTCCGGCCCGCTCCGCCCCCAGGCTGGCCTGGACCCGCGCGACTTCCTCCGGTTGCGACGTGGCGTAGATCAGCACCGCATTCGCCGCGATTAGCTCCCGCGCCCACGCCAGGGCCTCGCCCGCCAGATCGTCGCCCTTGGCCAGCCGCAGTGGATCGAGCTTGAAGCCGGGGCGCGTGCGGAGCCACTCCGCCACCTGGCCATTGGTGGCGGTGGAGCAACTTCCCGAGAGCACGGCGGAGAGACCGTCGACGCGGGGCAACTCCGCGGCGTGCTCGGTGTGCCGGAGCAGGCCCTCCCGGCGGAAGTTCTCCGGCAGCCCGACGGCCACGCCGGAACCGCCAGTCACCAGCGGCAGGCCGGCGCAGGCATGGCCGATGGCGTGCAGGTCGGCGTCGCTCACGGCATCGACGATGGCGATGCCGACGCCCTCCCGCTCCAGGACGGCGAAGCGCTCCTCGACGGCCCCAGGGCCGTGGCGGACCGCGTCCTCCCGCACCAGCCCCACCTTATTGCGGGACTGCCGCTGCAGCACCCGCACCAGGTTGGCGTCCCCCATGGGCGTGAGCGGATGATTCTTCATGCCGGACTCGGAGAGCAGCACGTCGCCCACGAACAGGTGGCCGCGATACACCGTGCGGCCGTTTTCCGGGAACGCCGGGCAGGCGATGGTGAAGGGCACGCCCAGGACTTCCATCAGGGCATCGGCCACCGGGCCGATGTTGCCGCGGTCCGTGGAGTCGAACGTGGAGCAGTACTTGAAGAAGAACTGCCGGCAACCGGCGCTCCTTAGCCACTCCAGCGCCGCGAGTGACTGCGCCACCGCCTGTTCGGCAGCGATGGTGCGGGACTTGAGCGCCACCACTACGGCATCGGCTTCCGGCGCCGGCCCCCTGGGCACCCCGATCACCTGCACGGTGCGCATGCCGCCCCGCACCAGCATGTTGGCGAGGTCGGTGGAACCGGTGAAGTCGTCGCCGATGGCCCCGAGCAGCACCTCAGCCCTCCGCCTTTGGCAAGGGAATGCCGGTGAGGGCCTGGAACATCTTGATCACGGAAGAATCGTCCTCGGCCCCGTGGCCGGCGGCGCTGGTGGCCAGGAACATCTGGTGGGCGGCGGCGGTGAGGGGCAGCGGAAAGGTCATGCGCTTCGCCGAGTCGAGCACGATGCCCAGGTCCTTGACGAAGATGTTGACTGCGGAGAGGGGTGTGTAGTCGCCCGCGAGAATGTGGGGCACGCGATTCTGGAACATCCAGGAGGCGCCGGCGCTGTTGGAAATCACCTCGTACAGCACCCCGGGGTCGACGCCGGCCCGGATGCCCAGCGCCATGGCCTCCGCCGCGGCGGCGATGTGCACCCCCGCCAGGAGCTGGTTCACCATCTTCACCTTGGAGCCCTGTCCGGGGCGATCTCCCAGGCGGTACACCTTGTGCGCGATGGCATCGAGCACGGCCTGGCACTTTTCGAACGCGCCGGCCGAACCGGAGGCCATGATGGTCATCTGGCCGGCAGCGGCCTTGGCGGCGCCGCCGGAGACCGGCGCGTCCAGCATCAGGATGCCGCGCTCGGCGAGGCGCGTACCCAGCGCCTCCGCGTAATCCGGAGCAACCGTGACGCTCATGATCAGCCCCGAGCCTGGCCGCAGGGCCTGGGCGGCGCCGTTTTCTCCGAACAACGCCGTCTCAGTCTGTTCGGCGTTCACCACGAGCACGACCACCACGTCGCAAGCCCCGGCCAGGGCTGCCGGCGAAGCGGCGGGCTTTCCGCCTTCCGCGGCGAAACGGTCGAGAGCATCGGCGCGGAGGTCACAGGCGTGGGTTTGGAAGCCGGCCCGCAACAGCGACTGCGCCACGCCCATGCCCATGGCTCCGAGACCGATAACCCCAACGGCAGGCTTGGCATTGCCCATTTCTCACTCCCTGAACGATCGGTAAAATCTGGCGTCTATTATTCCACCTTGCCCGCCCCGCGGGCGCTTGTCGAAACAAGACCAAAATGCGCGAAGCGACTCCCAAGACCATCTATCTCAAGGACTATACGCCGCCGGCATTTCTCATCGAGCGCATCGATCTGGACCTGAACCTGCGCGGGGACGACGCCATCGTCACCGGGCGCCTCGAGGTGCGGCGCAATCCGGGCTCGCCCGATCAGGGCGCCCCCCTGGCGCTGGACGGCGACGAGCTGGAACTCATGTCGGTGGCCCTGGACGGAACCCGGCTCCGGGAAGGGAGCTACACCCTCACAGCGGAGCAGCTCGTGGTCCCCGGTGTGCCGGACCGATTCTCCCTGGAAACGGTGAGTCGCATCGTGCCGCAGAAGAACACCAAGCTCGAGGGGCTGTATGGCACCCGCAACGGCTTCGTCACCCAGTGCGAGGCCCAGGGATTCCGGCGCATCACCTGGTTCCTGGACCGCCCGGATGTGATGGCCCGTTACGTGACCACCATCCACGCCGACCGCAAGTATCCGGTGCTGCTCGCCAACGGCAACCTGGTGGATGACGGCAAGGAGGGCAGGAGCCGGCACTGGGCCCGCTTCGATGACCCGTTTCCCAAGCCTTCCTACCTGTTTGCCATGGTGGCGGCACGGCTCGACAAGCTGGAGGAGGAGTTCCGCACCCGCTCGGGAAAGCGGGCGCGGCTCTACGTCTATGTCGAGCCCGGCAAGCTCGACCAGGCGGGCTGGGCCATGGATTGCCTGAAGCGCGCCATGCGCTGGGACGAGGAACGCTTCGGTCTGGAGCTGGACCTGGATCAGTACAAAATCGTGGCGGTGGGGGACTTCAATTCCGGCGCCATGGAAAACAAGGGCCTCAATATCTTCAACACCAAGTACGTGCTGGCGCGCCCCGACACCGCCACCGACGTCGATTATCTCAACATCGACCGCGTGGTGGCCCACGAGTACTTCCACAACTGGACCGGCGACCGCGTCACCTGCCGCGACTGGTTCCAGCTTTCCCTGAAAGAAGGGCTCACCGTGTTCCGCGACCAGGAGTACGGGTCCGACACCTACTCGCGCCCGGTGCAGCGCATCCAGGAGGTGCGCGCCCTGCGCGCGGCGCAGTTTCCCGAGGACGCCGGCCCCATGGCGCATCCGGTGCGCCCCGACTCCTACATGGAGATCCGCAACTTCTACACCATGACGGTGTACGAGAAAGGCGCGGAAGTGGTGCGCATGCAGCACACGTTGCTGGGGGAGGAGGGATTCCGCCGCGGCATGGACCTTTATTTCGAGCGCCACGACGGCCAGGCGGTGACCTGCGACGATTTCGTTCAGGCGATGCAGGATGCGGGCGGCGTGGACCTCACCCAGTTCCGGCGCTGGTACGCCCAGGCCGGCACTCCGGTGCTGGACGTGAGCGACGCCTACGATGCGGCGCGCCGGAGCTATACCCTCACGGTCCGCCAGCACACGGCGCCGACCCCGGGGCAGACAGAGAAGCTGCCGCTGCACATTCCCCTGCGCTTGGGACTCCTGGACGCCGGGGGCGCCGAGATCCCGCTGCGATTGGAGGGCGAGGCGGCGGCCACGGGCACCGACCGGGTGTTGTCCCTGCGGGAGGCCGAGCAGCGTTTCACGTTCGTGGACGTGCCGCAGCGCCCGGTGCCTTCCCTGCTGCGCGGCTTCTCGGCGCCGGTGATCCTGAAATACGCTTACAGCGACGAAGCCCTGGCGCATGTGCTGGCCCACGACAGCGATGCCTTCAACCGCTGGGAGGCGGGCCAGCGCCTGGCCATGAACGTCATCCTTAATGGTGTGGAAGCAATCCGCGCCGGGCGGCAGTTTTCCGTGCCGGAGAGCCTGGTGCGGGCCTTTGACAAGCTGCTGGCGGACGCGCCGGCCGATCCGGCCTTCGCCGCGGAGGCCATCGCGCTGCCGGGGGAAGGCTACATCGCGGAGCAGCTGGAACGCGTGGACCCGGATGCCATCCACGCAGCGCGCAACCAAGTCCGGCGCGCACTGGCGCAGGGGTTACGCGAGGAGTTCGAGGGCCTCTACGAGACGCTGGCCGTCGCGGGTCCCTATGCGCCGGACCCGGAACCCGCCGGCAAGCGTGCCCTGCGCAATGCCTCGCTTTCCTATCTCATGGAACTGGAGGAAGCGCGCATTCGCAACCGGTGCGTGGCGCAGTTCCGCAACGCCAACAACATGACGGACCGCATGGCCGCCCTCACGGCGCTGGCCAATTGCGATTGCCCGGAGCGCGGGCAGGCGCTCTCGGCCTTCTACGCGGAATGGAAAGATGAGCCCCTGGTGGTGGACAAGTGGCTGGCGGTGCAGGCGTCGTCGCGCTTGCCGGGGACCCTCGAGGAGGTGCGGCGGCTGACCCGGCATCCCGCCTTCGAGCTCAAGAATCCCAACAAGGTGTACTCGCTCATTCGCAACTTCGCCGCCAACCACGTGCGCTTCCACGCGGAGGACGGCGGCGGCTACGATTTCCTGGCGGAGCAGATCCTGGCCCTGGATTCTCTCAATCCCCAGGTGGCGGCGCGCATGGCACGGGCCTACGACCGTTGGCGCAAGTTCGATGACGGCCGGCAGGGCCACGCGCGGGCCGCCCTGACGCGCATCCGGGACGCGGCAGGCCTGTCTCCGGATGTATTCGAGGTGGTGTCCAAGGCGCTGGCCTGAGCCGGTGCCGGGATTCAATCGCGGCAATGCCGTCCTTCCCTGGGGCGGCTTCGAGAGGAGAAGAGGCAATGGCTGACCTGACCGGAGTTTCCTGGGACAAGTTTCCGCTGCGGGCGGCTCCGAGCGACCAGGTATCCAAGAACTTTAAGTTCTATGAGCTCACGGCATCCGAGACCGCGGAGCGCCTCCTCATCGACAACCGGTTCACCCGGGTCGCGGAAGTGCGGGCGGCAGTCCACCTCTGCCGCAACGTGCTGCAGCCCATTCGCGACAAGTTCGGCCGCTTCACGCCCAACAGCGTGTTTCGCTGCCAGGAATTGGAGCGGGCGCTGAAGAAGAAGCGCAGCAACTGGACCTCCGCCAGCCAGCACACCCTGGGCCAGGCCTGCGACATCGAAATCCCGGGCATGCCCACCCTGGAACTGGCGGATTGGGTGGCGAAGAACCTGGAATTCGACCAGATCATCTGCGAGTGCTATGACCCGCGCAAGGGCCCCAATTCCGGGTGGGTGCATGTCTCGATGGTTCCGCCGGGCATGGGCGAGAACCGCGGCAAGCTGACCAGCTACGTCCTGGACCCGCGCAGCGGAAAATACGTGTACGTGGCCGGGCTGAAGACCAGCGGCACGGCCAGCGCCTGACCCGGCGGAAGCCATTCCCTCGAAAGGCCGCCCCGGTCTCAGCTTTCCCGCTCGACCATGGCGCGCAGCTTCTGGATGGTGTCCATCGCCTTGTCCACGTTTCGGATCAGACTGGCATCGCTCCCCGAGTCCAGCGAAGCCCGGAGATCCTTCAGCAAATGAACGCTGTCGGTGAGGGTTTTCGCCACGCGGTGGGCCTTCTCCAGGCGAATCGCCGATGCGCTCGCGCTGGCCGCGTCCGCGAGGTCCTGGAACTCCTTCCCCAACTGCCGCAGCTCCGCGGTCCTGCCGGCGATTTCCCGCACCCGCTCGTGGATAGTTTGCAGCAGCAGATCCTGGGCGGTGCGCTTGGCGATTTCGTCCATGGCCTTGATCGCCTTATCGTTGGGCCAGGAGTTCGTGATGAAGTCGGTGAGGCGGCGACTGACGGCGAATCGCTTTGAATCGTCCTCCCCCCTGGCCGCGCTCTCCGCCTCCGTAAGCAGCTCCTCGAGTTTCGCCTGCCACTGCTCGTGGCCCTCTATGTCCTCCCATTCGTCGCTCATAGCGCTCTCAGCCTCCTCACAAGTTCACGGGCCTCCAGGGTCGCCTGGATCAGCCCTTCGACGTTGATCGTCCGCCTGTCCCGGACCGCAAACGCCAATCCGCGGTGGGCGGCCGCCCACTCGGCCACCGCCGCCTTGGTAGCGACAATCACCTCGCGTTCCACCTCGTGGCGCTTCTCCAGCTGGGCAAACGCGGCCTGCATGGGCTCGCGCCAGCTCTTGCTCGAGTCATAGAGCTCGCCGATCTCCTTAAGGCGCTTTTCGTCCTCCCGGCTGAGCTGCCCCTGTCCGTAGAGTTTGCGCCGCTCTCGTTCAAGGGCTTTAAGGAAGCTCTTCTCCTGGCCATACTTGTCGTCCAGGGCGAGGCGCTGCAGTAAATAGGCCGCCTCAACCAGGGCCAGAGACGCGTCCAGGTCCTTGCCAAGCTTGGCAGCGATCTCGTTGACAGCCGGCTGAGCGGCAACCAGCGCGTCTTCCAGAGAACGGGACGCTTTTACCGCGGCGACCTGGGCGTATACGAATGCGGCCGTGTCGGTGAGGGTTGCCACTGCCCCCGCCGGCGGTAGGGCGATGCCCACCCCTCCGGCAAGCTGCTCGAGCGCCGCTGCCAGTGAGCGCGCGGTGTCGCCTCCTTCCTTCCCGGCCTTGGTGATCTCGGCGAGGGCCTGGGCATAGACTACCAGGGCGTCAGCGCTTTCCACGCGCACCTGCCAGTTTTCGGAAAACGTCTTGGCGCTTTTCTCGAGGTTCGCCCGATCTTTTTCCTCAACCGCGAGCGTTGCATTCCTTAGTTCCGCTCCCACGGCATTTCCGCTCGCCAGCACGGCGGACCGCAACTGCACCGTTGCGTCGCGGTAGGGCGCAACGTCCGGCAACGTTGCGCATCCGGCCAGAACCGCGACCAACCCGGCGACCAGGCCCGCAAAGGGCTTCAGAAATTTTCCGTGCATTTCGATAACCTCCCTTCGTTATTGTTACTGATCACCAGGGATTTCCACGCTGCGGAAGTTAAAACCTGCTCGGCCTCAATCTCCCGGCAGCCGGAGCAGCCGCTTCAGCCTGCCGCGCCTGAGAAACATGGGGTCAAAGATCCAGAGGTGCAGGTTGGTGAAAAACCAGCCCGCCACGGCCACGACGGTCTTCCAGACGTAGCCCTGCATGGCACGCTGGGGATTGAGCCAGTTCAACAGCGGGAACAGGATCCCGCCCAGGATGAGCGCCACCAGCACAACGATTCCGCCGGCGGTAAAGGACGGCGGCTTCCAGATGGTGGTGTCCCAGTGGCGGGACAGGTACCACGCGAGCGCGACGAGGCCGGCGGCGCCAAGCACCATTGCCGTGACCTTCAGGGGGGTCGAGAGCTTCCAGATCTTGAAGAACAGGGACGCGCCGGCCTCGATCTGGGTACCGAGATCTCGGCGTCGCAGATCCGAGTCGTCCTTGGGCTTGCGCACGATGGGTTCCAGGTCAAGGAAAGGCCAACTCTCCCGCGGCGCGTCGATCCAGTAGTCCCCCCAGCTGCCGGCGCCGCCGTTACGCCGGTGCTCCCTGTCCAGTTCCCTGAACTCATGCTCGGTCATCAAATAGCCGGAGAGCATCAGCCCATAGCTTTCCACCTCGCTGAAGGAATCCAGATCGGTGCGGATCGCGGCCAGCTGCGACTGCAGCTCCCTGTCCACGCCATAAGGGGTGGTGCTGAATGGATGAGGGTCCGCCACGCTGGGATCGTCGCAGTCCACCCAGTCGACGGGCTTGGTGGGCAGGCCCTTCTTGAGATGGATAAAGAAAAGCCCTTCTAGGGCGCCGTTGGCCACCCGCCCGCTGAGATCCTGATACTCGGATTCGCGCACGCGGTCCATGAGGACGCTGTTGGACCGGAGGGGCACGCCGATGGTGCTGTCGGCGGGTTTGGGCTGATCCTCCATCTGCCCCGACGCGTCGCTGCACAGTATCCGCGTGCAGCCCTCGTTGAGGAGTCCTTCCACGCCCTGGTTGTCATGCACCCCTCCGTCCACCAGCTGCACCACCCGGCCCGGATAGAGGCCCTTCAGGGCCAGCGGCTCGAACAGTCCAGGAACGCAGGCCGAGGACGCCACCGCGTAACCCAAGGGGTAGTCCTGCAGGTCCTCGGTGGGGGCCTGGGAATACCAGAGGCGGCGGTAACGCGCGTTCACGTCCACGTCCCCGCCCACCAGCCCCGGTGGCTCGCCCATCCACCGGGCCGTGAAATGCCAGCTGTGGCCCGAGTTGAGCGATGTGGCGTTCAGCAGCAGCACGGGCACCCGCGCCCTCCGCCGCCAGTTGCTGAATTTCGGGTTGAAGCCTTCATCGGCGATCGGCTTGCCATCGGTCCCCTGGCCCCCCGTTGCCGGCCGGATCAGGAGGTCGCGCATGCGCCGGGGCAGCGCCGACCAGTGACCGTCCTTCACCTTGGAATAGATGAAGCGCTCGTACAGCTCTCCCATGCGATGGCTGCGGGAGTAGCGCCCCAGGACCATCAGGATGTTGCGGAACAGGTTGTTGAGGGCGCGGGTGCGGAGGTTCTCCTGGACCGCGGCCAGGAAGTCCTTCTGCAGGCGCCTGACGATCTCGATGTAGTCCTCGCGCCCGATCTCCCGGTCGGACTTGGTCTGCAGCAGGTGGCGGACTTCCAGGTAGTAGTGGGCTCCCACGATGCTGCCGCCGGAAACCGTGGACAGCACCTCGACGCTGCGCAGCACGTCCATCTCCGCCAGCCGCGCCAGCACGCCGATGTGAAACAGGGAAGCGCGGAAGCCGCCCCCTGAGAGGGCCAATCCGACCTTGCCGCGGTAGCAGGAGAGGGCCGGGCCCGTGTCCTCGCCCAGAATTTCGCGCAATGCCTGCCATGCCTCGTGCCAGGTGGCCGGATCGTCGCCGGCCGGGGGCTTGATATCCTGATGGCGGGCGATGGAGACCAGTTGCTTGAAAGTGGTCTGCTGCTCCCATTCCGAGCGGTCAAGGGAGCGTGCCCTCGCGAGCCACTTCCCGGCATCGCCGTAGCGCTCCAATCCGTAATACGCTTCGGCCAGGGTGACGGCGAACCAGTCCTGATCCGCCAGTGTGGGGTCGGTCTTGAGCTTCGCCTCCAGGTGCGCCGCGATCTCCGATCTCAGGGCCTTCGCTTCCTCGGCGCGCTCCCTCGCAAGCTCTTCGCTGGTGCCGCTTCGCCGCGCCACGGCTCGAAGCCGGGCGGCCATGATGTCGAGCACGAACGCCGCGTTGATGCCGCCGTAGCCGGCGTCCAGATCGTGGTCGCGGTCCCAGGCGCCGCGGTAAAGGGCCAGGGACTCGTGGAGATTTTCGAGCTGGCCGTTCTGCTCCCAGATACGCTTGTACACGGCGCCCCCCAGGGCCAAAGTCTCCGGCAGCGTTTCTGGCGGCACCTGCTTTGGGTCCGCCTTGTCGGGATTGCGCAGCCCCACGCTCTCCAGAAGGGCGAGCGCCTCCGTGAAACGGGCGTCGGGTAACTGGTCCTCGTCCTTGTAGGTACAAAGCGCGAGCTGCTGGACCACCCAGACGTTCTGCTTCGGGTCGTAACGTCCGCGGCAGCGGCCCAGCAGTTTGCGGCCCAGGCCGAATGCCAGGCCCGCCTTGAGCCACTTGATGCAGTCCTTGAGCGCCCTAAAGTCTGCGGGAATGTGTTCGCTGCCCCTCAGAATCGCGTCCGCCAGCTCCCTGGCTTTGTTGATGTTCTCGCGCCTTGCGTTCTCGTCCATGTTCCCCTCCGTGATATTTCGATTGGGTGCCGATATGGCCGACTCAGCTCCCCCGCTCAGCCCGTCGCCGCCGCCCGCTTCGAAAGCGCCTGCTCCACCTCGCCCGCCCACGGCACCGCGTCCCCACGGCGCTCCCGCGCCTCCCGTATCAGGCGGAGGTTACGCGCCGTGGTCTCCGGCTCCCACACCTCGCGCACCGCGGCGAGGGCTTTGCCCAGGGCGGCGGCGGCTTCCGCCTTTTGCTTGCCGAGCACCGCCAGCTCGAGCAGGGTCGCGTAGTCCCAGTAGTCCGGCTTGCCGGCGGCGATGCGCCGCTCGGCGGCGTAGGCCACCACCGGGATCAGCTTTTCGCGCCGCGGGTCGGGCGGTTCCTTCAGTTCCATCAGGGTGACCGCGTTGATGCCGGGATAGGCGTCCCGCCAGTCGGCCTCGAACCCTTTCAGGTAGGCGTCGATGGCCTTGTCCAGCAG
>Ga0210374_1000083_pt1 | contig 10999 bp, 16 predicted proteins | sample S765metaT_FD_170483 | JGI IMG/M metagenome (GOLD analysis project Ga0210374, IMG submission 170483) | Metatranscriptome of estuarine sediment microbial communities from the Columbia River estuary, Washington, United States - S.765... | ecosystem: Environmental > Aquatic > Marine > Intertidal...
GATGTTGACGTTGGCGTTGCTGAATACCGCGTAGCCGGGCGCTGACGCGATCTCCGCTTTCGTGTGGGGCTTTATCCGGTAAAGGTCCGCCAGTACCTCGCTCCTCATGGACAGCACGGCCTGGCGCTTTTCCTGGGGCGTGGAACCGCCCGTGGTGGCGCAGGCGCTCAGTAAGAGGGCCATTGCCAGGCCCCAGATTCCGACGCTGCTTCGCTTCATGTTCCGCTCTCCCGTGGTTTGACTGTGGTCACCCGCATGGAACTGCGACTGTAACCGGTCCACGAGCGGGCGTGAAATGGATCACACCGTCTCCGTCGCTTCCGGCCTCGCCCTGTTCGCGGGCATGCAATCCTAACCGCAACATACCGCGCAATGCGAAGGGGATTTCTCACGCCCATAGATCCCCACGGCGCCTTCCGCGGCGGCCCGCGCCCGGCGATGGTTTCTGCGCAGAAAATTCCAATAAGGGAATGCAGCGCGCGGACCACTTCTGTCGCTCCGTCAGCCAGGCGGCCAGGAGCATGGGCAATCCGCCCCAGTCGATGACAAGCGGGATCCAGGCCCACTTCGAGGCTCCCGGCAGCGCAAGCCGGGCGACGCCGGCGGCGGCGATCATGCCGCCGGATAGCGATGTAATCGCAAAGACGAGCTGCGGCCGTAGCACGAATACGGCGAGCCAGCCTTCCAGTCTCAGCCAGTCCCAACGAGAACAACCGGGATTCGCGTGTGCGCTGACGGCGCGCCGCTCCGCCCGTAGGCGCGGCAGCGCGCCGCCGCTCACTCTCCCCCGAGCGCCGCCGTCACGATCGAGCGCGCCTCCCTGACGATGGCGTCGAGGTGCTCCGCGCTGGTGAAGCTCTCGGCATAGATCTTGTAGATGTTCTCGGTGCCCGAGGGCCTGGCGGCAAACCAGCCGTTCTTCGTCACCACCTTCAGTCCGCCGATCGCGGCATCATTGGCCGGGGCGCGGGTAAGGCGCGCGGTGATCGCCTCGCCCGCCAGCTCGGTGGCGGCGACGTTCTCGGGCGCGAGGCGGGCGAGCCGTGCCTTCTGCTCGGGCGTAGCTGGCGCGTCGATGCGGGTGTAGTAGGGCGTGCCGAACTCCGCGGTCAGCGCGCGGTAGCGCTCCCCCGGGTCGCGGCCGGTGATGGCCGTGATCTCCGCCGCCAGCAGGCCCAGAATCAGCCCGTCCTTGTCGGTGGTCCAGACGCTCCCGTCGATGCGCAGGAAGCTGGCGCCCGCGCTTTCTTCCCCGCCGAAGCAGATCGAGCCGTCGTGCAGACCGGGGGCGAACCACTTGAAGCCGACCGGCATCTCCGCCAGCCGGCGCCCGCGGCTTGCCACCACGCGGTCGATCATGCTGCTCGAGACCAGCGTCTTGCCCACGGCGGCGGAGGCCGGCCAGCCGGGGCGGTGCGAGAGCAGGTAGTCGATGGCGGCCGCCAGATAGTGATTGGGATTCATCAGCCCGGCCGAGGGAGTGACGATGCCGTGACGGTCCGCGTCCGGGTCGTTGCCCAAGGCGAGGCGGTAGTTCTCCTTGAGCCGCACCAGGCCGGCCATGGCATAGGGGCTGGAGCAATCCATTCGGATCTTGCCGTCGTGGTCGAGGGTCATGAAGCCGAAGGCCGGATCCACCTTGGGATTGACCACCGTCAGTTCGAGCCCGTAGGCGTCGCGGATCGCCCCCCAGTAGGCCACCGCCGCGCCCCCCAGAGGGTCCACGCCGAGCTTGATGCCGGCGCCGCGCACCGCCGCGAGGTCCACGACACTGCCGAGGTCGTCCACATAGGGCCGGACGAAATCATGGGCGTGAACGCAGGCGGCCTTGCGCGCGGCATCATACGCTGACCGCTTCACCCCGGCGTTGCCCGCCTCCAGGTAGCCGTTGGCGCGGCCCTCGATCCAGGCGGTGACCGCGCTGTCAGCCGGACCGCCGTGGGGCGGGTTGTACTTGAAGCCGCCGTCCTGGGGCGGATTGTGGGAGGGCGTCGCGACGATGCCGTCCGCCAGCGCTGTTGTCCGCCCCCGGTTGTGCGCCAGGATGGCGTGGGAGATGACCGGCGTCGGCGTGAAGCCGCCATCGGCCTGCAGGAAGGTCTCGACGCCGTTGGAAGCCAGCACCTCGACCGCGCTGCGCTCGGCGAGCCGCGACAGCGCGTGGGTGTCCTTGCCGAGATAAAGGGGACCGCCGATACCCTGGGCCACCCGGTAGTCGCAGATCGCCTGGGTGATGGCCAGGATGTGGGCCTCGGTCAGGGTGCCGTCGAGAGAGCTGCCACGGTGGCCGCTGGTGCCGAAGGCGACGCGCTCGAGAGGATTCGCCGGGTCGGGCCGGCGGGAAAAATACTCGCGCTCGAGACGCTCCACCTCAATCAGAAATTCGGCCGGTGCAGGTTGTCCTGCCAGGGGATGCAACGCCATCGGATCAGATCCTCGTTAATAGCAAAGCGGCGGTCAGTTTATCGCACTCGGCCGCAGAATCCGACGCCGCCGGTCATCGCCCCGATCGGGCGGACCTCTTCTTGCGCCGCGCCCCCGAGGGGCCGGTCGACGCGCGCAGCATGACCAGGAGCTTGCGCCCGCGAGCCTTCATGGCCGGCGTACCCGTGGCGCTCAACACCTGCAGCCGCGGCAGCACATCCGGCATCAGCCCGGGCGCCATTTGCGCGAGATCGGCCAGCGCCTGCATCGCGCACGTCTTCACGATGCTGCTCTCGTCCTCCAGGTAGCCCGTCAGGATGTCCAGCACGCGCCGCTGCTCGCGCCGATTCCAGTCGATGCGCGGTAGCATCTGTGCCACGTGCCAGCGCACCTCCTTCTGCTGCGCGCGAGCCAGGGCACCGATAAGCTCTTTCTTGTGCGGACGCAGGTACTCGGGATGCCGGGCGGTGATCTTCTCGACCGCATCGGCTGCCCTCGCGCGCAGCACCGGGTCATCCGCCCTCAAACCCGAAAACAAGGCGTCGAATTGTGCCGGATCGGCGGTCACTTCTCCCACCACCTCGTTGGACCGCCCAATCGAGCGAAGATCGCGCCCCTCCAGTTTGCGCAAGATAGGATGAATGGCGTCCCGCCCGCGATTTGCCATTGGCCCCCGTCCGCAGAACCGGGCCCTACTGTTTCGCGTTCTCGCTCCCCAGGCGGTTCAGGATATCAGGCACGAATCGCTCGGAGAACCCGGCGATGAATCCCCAGACTATCGCTTTCGCGTTTGCCGCGGCATCCTTCGGGCTCCAGTTCGCCACGAACCCGTGGAAGTCGTCGCACTGCCCCGCCGCGCAATGGAACTCCGGGAAGAGGTCACCCCTGAGGAGGCCGGCCGCAAACATGAGGTAGACCATAACCGCGCCGATCATCCCCACCACGGCCGGAACCAGCGAATAGGCAACCACGTAGAAATTCATCTTGCGGAACAACTGAACGTATTCGCGCCGCGGGAAGATGTCCTGAAAGCTGTACAGCCGGCGCAGGCTACTCACGAAACCGCCTCCCGCCCCCGCCACAATGACGGCGAGCAGGACGGTCACGCCCCCGCGGCCTGTCACGTCGAAATAGAGAACCAATGCCAGAAATCCCAGGCCGATGACCAGGGTCGAAATGAATAGCCACATCACCAGGAGGCGATGGGCGTCGAGAGTGCCTTGATCGGCCCGTTGTGGTTCTCCCCCGGTATCTCCGCTGCGCGATTCGCTCATAATATTCCTCCCCGAGATCCAACATTCCCGTCCAGCGGCGCCTCCCCCACAACAGGCGGTTGGACGAAACCTCCGGCATCAAAAACCAGGAGAATCTCCCCGATCTGGTCATCCCGCATCCGGATTAGCGGCGCAACAGCCAGCGATTTCACAGGCTTATGATACTCCCGGAAAAATGCCGGGGAGTCGTCGCTTTCCATGATGCTCATGACTGGATAACCGGGTTCTCCGGCGGCTTGCCCGCCAGGCTTTCAAGGTACTCAGCGCTGGACGTGAACTGAGGGAACGGACCCCAAAATCTGGAGGTCAGGGGCAAGTAACGCCCGCAACGCGCCAATGTCGCCGGCGCAGAACGCCTCAAGATGCCCCAATGCTATATCACGACGCCTCACCGCGCCCGTTCGATCCACCCAATGAGGTCACTCTCCAGCCCGGCTGGAGAACTTCGATTCTGTTCAACCCCGCCCCCCCCTCGTGTTGCGGCCCCGCTCAACCCGGCGACGGTCCCGTCACCTGCAGGGGCTGCTGGGCGGCAGCGCATTTACCTGCTATTCCCACGGCTCTTGCTTCATTATCGGCGGCGACGACGCGTTGCAGCTTCGAACACAAATCCATGGAGAAAGCGTGCCTTCCTTGGGAGGCGATTGATGGTAGGTCGTGCCGGCCAGCGGGGAAGCCCCGTCTGGTGAGCACGATAGCCAGGCATCCCCGCTCGCTTGATAGGAGTGTAGGCAGTCTTGGTTATCGAAGATCCGCTTCCCATTGCCCTTCACGACGATGATATCGGCCCTGACATGTTGGGCATATGCCTCCTGGTCACCTTGTTTCTGAATGGTGACGCTTCGCACGTGGCGAAAGATGACCTTCTCCCCTTGGGAATTTTCGCCGTGAATGTCGGTCCAGCCGGCTGCACTCGCCAGCGTGGGCACGATGACAAACAAGATAGCTGCGCGCATCCCGAAGGCCTCCTGAAGCGAACGGATCATTTGCGCCCTAGTCCACCGCGCGGTCGGTGGTTACGTCGCGGTCATACCCGTCAGGTTTCCTGCCACGAGACCAGATGTACCGGACGCCGAGCGCGGTCAACACAGGCACCAAGAGCGGTATCGCAAAGAACCAGAATGGAGGGCGCAGCACGCCGATAAGAACCAATCCAACCCCGATCACAGAAGCCATGAAGACAACAACACCGGCGACGAGACGCAAGGCTGCGGGCGCGGGCATGGTTAACACCACGAGAGATCCAATAACGAATCCGCTGCATCCCAGTCCCAACAACCATAAGAGGACGACTTCACCCAAGGACGCCACCTTCTGGAGCCATTCCCGCGGTAAAGACGCGGCACTTACCGTCTCCCGCTGCCGCGGCCTGCCGTGCGCTGAGATCGAGCAGTTGCGACACCGAGCCCGCCCAACGACCCAAGCTCAGCGACGGGCTCGGAGGGGCGGGTGGAGCGCACCGTGCGCTCACGAACTCCCGCGACGCTCGAACGGACGGCGGAGAGGCCGTTCGCTGCAGCGCCTGGTTAGGCCGCGGTCGATTCATCTGCGCCCCCTCGAAACAAGCGGTGCTGCCCGGACAAAATCATTGGCCACGGATTCCTCCAGCATCCACCGCCCCATGTCTGCATACTAGACCGGCGACCAAGAGTTTAGTGCGCCCGGCCAATCGGCGGAGGCGACGGGACGCTCGGCGCTACCTCGGGAGTTGACTGCCGCTCGAACCAGCGTCCAGCGAAGCGAAGCAAAAACTCCTTTGCCGATGGCATCCACAACAGCCTGCTGTTCAGTAGCTCCACGACCCATGTTGCCTGGCATCCATGAGAAGAAGCGCATTAGTCGGCTCGTCGGCGTCCCCGGCAATGAGGTAAGCAGTGTGTTAATCACTATGATGCGGTCAACTCCGGCGGCAATCATGGACTCCTTCACTGTAGCCATGTTCGCAGAGAGTAGTGCGGAGCGATCACGCGTAGCCGCTGTCACTCCGAGGGCGGTGAGCACCGCGTCCGTCCCGGAAAATGCGTCCGTGAGAGCAGCCCCATCAGCGAGAGACTCGACGACGACGACACGCGAGCGGCCCGCCACGTTAGTGATGCGCTCTGGCCGCGAGCGGAGGATGGCCGTGAACTCGATTCCCTCGGCGCGACACACCCTGAGAACGCCTTGACCGAGACCACCTGCAGCCCCAATGACGGCCACATGACGAGGCAGTAGCGGTGAGGGGCCAATTGTAGCTGCAGACCTCATGATTGAGAATGCGCTGATGTGAGCGGCCAACGACCCAGGCTCAACGCCGGTTCGCGCCAGCAAACCAGCTCAGGTCTGGTTTCCATCTTCAGCACATGGTTGGGGCCGCGTTCACAACCACCGCCGCACGGCCGCCATGTATTCCGCGAAGCGCGGGCCAAACTTGGCGAGCAAAGCCCGCTCTTCCGGCTTGATTTGGAATCGGTTCATATAGGCGACGAACGCCGGCAGCAGCAAGACGGCAAACGCATTGGACAGATAGACGGCCCACCCAGTCAGGGCGAGCAGGAACCCCAAATACATGGGATTGCGAGAGAACCGGTAAACGCCCGCGGATACAACTGTTGAGGATGCAGTTGGCGTAAGCGGATTGACGGTGGTCTTGTTTGCCCGAAAGCTCAAGACCCCCGCCAGTGCGACGGCTGCGCCAAACAACGCCAGACCAAGCGCGGCCACTTGGCTTCCGTTCGCCACAAAGTGGGCCGAAGGCGTCAACCATGATAGGACAAACATCGCGGCGGCGAAGACCGCCGCCAGCGGGACCGGGGGAATCTTGAGTTCAAGTGCCCGCATGCGAAGTCCTCCGAATAAAAATCAGCGCGGCTAAGTAAGCAGCAGCAACGACATCGTAGGCCAGACACCAACCCGGCCACCATACGGGGACACCGGGGTTCGCAATCACAGCATGATGAAAGAAGTCAAAAACCCCATGAAGTGCCAAGCCAGCGACCACGAGCCAAGGAGCCTCCTTCCGGAACCCAAGCACAGCCATCGTCACAAACACGATTGCAGGAATGGCCTCCGCGACAAGTGAACCTGTGGAGTTGGCCATCGCCGCGAATAGGAGATATAAGGCGGCAATGACAATCAAAACGACCGGATAGAAGCCGCGCTCCTTATCGAAGCCGACCACGGTGCCGAATACTCCAACTACAGTTGCTGCGGCGATTCCAATGACGTATTCCATGTTGTCTTTCGAGGTGTCGTGACGATGCGGCCTAACACCGCGGATCAGCTGCGAGCGGCGACTTGATGAAGACGCGCGCACGAAGAGGCGGCGCGTAGCGCCGCATCGGTGCGCGCCTCCAGCAAGAAGCGCCGATCGAGGTCAGTCGGCCGCTCGTCAGCTGCATGCGCTTGTTCTGCAGCACGCTCGTCGCGCCGCCGACATTTCCGCGCGACATGAATCAGGTCTCCGGACACGGCTGCTTCGTGCATCCTTCACAAACCGTTCCGGCTAGGCTGGGCTGGCCCTTATAGAACACCACCCACTCTGGCTGCGCCTCTTGGTAGCCCCATACGACCTCGCACTCTGTTGGACTGCCTAAGCGCCGAAACCGCACGTGCATGTACACCGTGTTGGCGTCGCCCTCTCCGGGCTGCACGGACGTTACGGTGAAGGTCGGGTGGTCGTGGAGAAAGGCCGCCGTGACTTGCTCGTCCGTCGGTCCGCTGCAGCCACACGCTCCCAGCCCGGCAAGGGCTGCAAGGAAGCCAGCCTCCGCTCGGCGCGCGAGTTCTCTCACAGTGCGCTCATGTCCGCAGAACGTTTGAGCTCACCCGCGTGCGGAGGCGTGCGGAGGCTGGCGCACCCAGCCGTAGCCACATCGCGTGCAGCGAAGGGTTGGGCGTCATTGCGTGGCGCGCTTTGGCAGGCAGTACAGGAAGACCATTGCGGTCAACAGATCAACGGTGGCAAGGGCCACAATTCGAAGGTTCGCCTCGCTGCGAAGCCACGACGCGACGCAGACTGCAAAGAACGCGAGCTTTCCGATAGCGCCTACCAGGACAAACTCTCGATTAGGAGAGCTCTGTCGAGCCAACCATACGTAGACAGTGCCAAAGATGGTAATCGCAGCTCCGCAGAACCAGGAATACAGACTCGGGACCGGTATAGGTAGCTGCACCAAGCGGCCGACGGACGCAGGAAAGAAAAAGATGAGTGCGCCGCCGGCATTGAAGAAAACCGAGAACCAAAGTGCTTGGCGAAGGAGTACGGGCCGGTTCATGCGGTGCTCCTCATGAGTGACGCCCAACGAAGCTGTACAAAAAGCCGTCTGACGCGAGCAATTCGCTCGCGCCGGAACGCCGGTATTCGAATTCTGTCGCTCGCGGCGGTCATCGAGGCCTTTCGATGGCGGAAGGAGAGCGATTCCCCTTTCCCTTACCTCCCGTAGCCATGATGCGCCAGCTTCTCGATGTTGTGAACCAGGCAGTACAACTGCCACTGCGTGTTGACCTTCGGTCGTGATCGCAAGGTGAACCGGTCCAACCGCTTGTTGTGGCGCAGGTTCGCGAACACCGGCTCGACGGTGGCAATGCGCCGGCCGTAGAGGGCGCGCCCGCGCTCGCTGTCGATCGCCGCCTTCATGCGCTCGGTAAACGCGTGCGGCGAAGGCTGATTCTGCGCGAAGATCGCCACCTGCCGGGTGGCGGTACGTTCCGGGTGCCGCAAGCACCGATCGCGCAGAGCGCACGGCAGGCAGTCGCGCCTGGCGCCCTGGAACTTGTGGTGTACCCGGCCCTGCGTGGTGCAGTGCCGGCCGGTGGAATAGAGCTTCTTTCCGGCCGGACAGATGCAGCGGTTCGTCTGCGGGTCGTGGCGGAACTCCGCAGGCGTGAATTTCGTCCGCCCGGACTTTGCCTCTACCGCCTTGTCCCACAGCGGATCGGGCAGCGCCTTGTACTTCGCCTGGTCCTTGAAGCGTTCGTCGCGGCGACGCATCAGGTTGTCGGCAATCAGCGCGGGGATCCCCTTCTCGTACAGCCGCCTGAGGTTGTCTTCGCTGTGGTAGCCCGCGTCCGCGGTCACCAGGGTCTGCCCGGTGCGAAGCGCCGCGGTGCTCTCGAGCACCGGGATCAGCGCGCTTTGCTCGCTGCCCGAGCCGTGCGCGTGCGCCGCGACGATGATCTGGCTCTTGCCATCGACCGCAGCCACCGCCGCGTACCCCTGGATCACGCCCTTCGAGGTCGCCATCTTGGCGCTGTCGTTGTCGGTCACGTTGCTCTTTCGGATGGCGCCCTTGTCGGAACGCCGTTCTTCGTTCCCCGCGAGGAACTCCCGGATGCGCCGGGCCTCCGCCCGCAGTCTTTCGATTCGCGCACGCTCCCTGGCCGGATCCTCCCCGCAATCCTTCGACTCGTCCCGAGCGCGGTGCGCGCGCACCATCTTCGCTACCGCCTTCTCCATGCGCTCAGCTTCGTGGGCGAGCTCCGCGTGCGTCCCGCTGCGCCGCTTGTCGGCGTTGCCCGGCAGCTTCACCCCGTCGATGGCGAACATCTGCCGCCCAATCAGGCCCAGCCGGTCGCAGGCCAGAAGCACCTGGGTGAAGATCGCCTGCGCCTGCTCGCCCAGTTCGCGCACGAAGGCCGCGATCGTGGTGAAGCGCGGGGCGCTATCGCCCGAAATCGCCATGAACAGCACGTTCTCGCGGCACAGCCGCTCGATCGCCCGGCTCGAGACGACGCCACGGCTGTAGGCAAGCAGCACGATCTTGAGCATCACCGCCGGGTCGTAGGCCGGCGCGCCCGTCTCGTCGTTGCGGAAACGCGCCCCGATTCCGGACAGATCCACCTCGGTACCCACCAGCACATCGAGCGCGTGCTCGAAGCTGCCGGGGATCAACTGCGACTCAAGAACGATCGGCAGCAACCGCGGGCTGCGATCGACCGGCTTGTAGCGCGCCATGTGCTTGTTCTCCCTTCAAGACGTTCTTCACCAATAACGTTTGAAGAAAAAGATCGACGACTGCGCGACAGACTTTTTGTACAGCCTCAACGCCGGGCATCAGCGGGAATCAGATTTATCGGCGATCCGCTGGATGCCCTTGTTCGCATTTTCCTATACGTCTTCTTTTGGGATTTCTTCAAATCTATCTGTGTGGTACCCGGTATGAATCCTGCCATTCTTACAGTCCACCACAACGCAATGACCAGGCATATTCGGGATCTCCCCCAGAAAAATAAGATTCGCGCTCTTTGGAAATGGACTCTATTTTCTCTGCGGAGATTGAACGTGCTTGACCAAGGCGTATTGTCGCGGGTGTCGTGCCTTCATTTTTCTTCATCGTTATCTCGTGCGAACGTACCCCGATCACCCGGGCGAGCAGGAGCCCGCTTGCGAGCGTCGGCATGTGGATCGGGTGGTTAGCTGACATGTCCTATTAGAGCATCATTCCGATGTCACTGTCGGGGCCAGGACTTTCAAATCTCCGCAACTCGAATCTTTCCTCTCGCAGGTACCAGAGGACTACTAGGGCTCCAACTATCGGAACAGCCCAAGTTACCAGTGTCTGCATGATGCGCTGGCGGCGCCCAAGTAGCTGGTCAAGCCAGATCCTAGCGGTAGCGTAAACGTTGAGGTCAAGCGGGACCGCGAGTGCGCCCCAAAGAGCTGTTGCGAGCTCGCTTGCCATGTCAGCTAACGTCCGCGTTTTGCCGCGCCGCGCCGAGCGCTTAGCGGCGAGGTATAGGCGTCGGACAACAACGCGCTGTCAGTCGCCAGACCGCCCAAGAACTTGGCGATGTCGCGCCTGTTGCGCTGCTGCGCCTCTTGGAGCGGCGTTTTGCCACGTTTGTTCTTTGCCTTAATGTCTGCTCCGGCCCCGACTAGGATTTGCACCGTTTCAAGGTTGCCATGGGTCGCTGCCCAATGTAGCGGCGTCAAGCCGGTAGCCTCAGCGATATTTGGATTTGCGCCAACCGAGAGGAGGTACTTGACCATCGCTGCATGACCCCACGCCGCTGCGCCATGTAGTGCAGTTTCACCTGCAGAGTCGATCGCATTGACGTTGGCGCCAGCTTTGATGAGTCGCTTTGCGGTCGAGAGTCCACCGTCCCAGGCTGCGGCATGAAGGGGAGTTTCGGCTCCGCCTTCGGTAGCGACCCCGGGCACGAAGCGTCTGGTCATGGCGACTAACGTATAGTGAACTTCCAAAAGAAGCCTAATTAGACTACCGCCGCGATACGTTTGTCATCTTCTGTGTGAATTCAGCGGGTTGGGTGGGATGCACGGCTGCCGGCAGCCAGGATAGGCTGCGTGGGCTGCAGCCATA
>Ga0210374_1000084_pt1 | contig 10935 bp, 6 predicted proteins | sample S765metaT_FD_170483 | JGI IMG/M metagenome (GOLD analysis project Ga0210374, IMG submission 170483) | Metatranscriptome of estuarine sediment microbial communities from the Columbia River estuary, Washington, United States - S.765... | ecosystem: Environmental > Aquatic > Marine > Intertidal zone...
GACGACGCCACGTCGTCGCTCCGCGAGTCGGGTCCTTCCGTGCGTCGATAGTGCTGCCTAGGGAATTATCCCCCTGTCTTGTCCCAGCGGGAAACGGTGCCGCCCTCGGGACCGAGATCGCGGATCCGGTCGGCGTCGGCGATCGCGTCGTGCTCGATCATCACCGCACCGTTACCCGCGTCCACCAGCCGGTGCGGCACCCGGATCAGCTTCTCCACGCCTGCCACAGCCCCGCGGCGGGCTCGTCGCGGACCTGGCTTGCTTGCTTGGCCAGCGGTGCACGAGCCACGGCGAAAGCAAACCCGCTCGCTAAGCTATTCGCTGCGATTGGCGTTCGACCAGGCAATCAGCGCTTCGAAGTCGCCGCCGAAGACGCGGCGCTTCAACGCCTCGTAGACCATCGAACAGTAGGCGACATGACCCTGTGCGAGCGAGCGCTTGAGCGCTGCGCTCGAGCAGCCGAGATAGACCGCTTTGAGCTGGTCGTGCGACAGACGCTCGAGGTGGACCGGGATCCGGGGCTCCTGAGTGACCGTGAGGGCTTCGGCTTGCTCTTGCGCCGGCGTCGCCTGGACAAGAATGAAGAGGGCGGCTGCAAGCAGCCCATGCAGTGTGAACTTCCGCTTCGAAACGACAGGATGGTTCATGGCGTCTTCCTTTCCGCATTCCGGGGATCGAATGTCCCATGTCCCGCCCGGCAAGGATGTAGAGAAATGCGCCGGATCCGTTCCTCAAGCCCGCTTCCCGCATTGACGCACCCTTTGCGCCACCATGTCGCCACTCCGCGAGTCGGGTCCTGCTCCGCTTCGAAAGCGCAGTCTCGTGAATTATCCCCCTGTCTCGTCCAAGAGGGAAACCGCGCCGCCCCGGCAACTTGGGAACCGGGGTCTGTTACCGGCCGCGCTGAGCGAGGAATTCCCTGAGCACGTCCGCAGTGTGAGAGCCGGCTTTCACCCGCGCCACCGCCTCCGGCGGGCCCTCGGCCACGATGCGCCCGCCGGCATCGCCGCCCTCGGGGCCGAGGTCGATGATCCAGTCGGCGTCGGCGATGACATCCAAATTGTGCTCGATCACCACCACGCTGTTCCCCCCATCCACCAGCCGGTGCAGCACGCGGATCAGTTTCTCCACGTCCGCCATGTGCAGCCCCACGGTGGGCTCGTCGAGGACGTAGAGGGTGTGCTTGGAGGCATGAATCGCGCGTCGTCGCTGCGCTTCGCCAGGGACGAGGGACGCAGGTTCCTGGCGCACCTTGGCGAGCTCGGTGACCAGCTTGATGCGCTGTGCCTCGCCGCCGGAGAGGGTCGGACTCTGCTGCCCGAGGGTGAGGTAGCCCAGACCCACGTCCTGCAGCAGGCGCAGGGCATGGTGGATCTTGACGTGGGCGGAAAAGAATTCCACCGCTTCGTCCACGCTCATGCCCAGCACCTCGCCGATGCTGCAGCCCTTGAAGCGCACCGCCAGGGTCTCCGGATTGAAGCGCGCCCCGCCGCAGGCCTCGCAGGCCACCTTCACGTCGGGCAGGAAGCTCATCTCGATGGTCTTGAGCCCCTGGCCCTCGCACGCTTCACAGCGCCCGCCGGCGGTGTTGAAGGAGAAGCGGCTCGGCCCGTAGCCCCGCATGCGCGCCTCGGCGGTGTCGGCGAAGGCGCGGCGCACCGCGTCCCAGAAGCCAACGTAGGTGGCGGGGCAGGAGCGCGGCGTCTTGCCGATGGGCGTCTGGTCCACTTCCAAGACTCTGCCGACCCGCTCGAAGCCGCGGATCGCCTCGGCGCCGGGAAGTTCTCCGCGGCGTTTCTGCGCCAGCAGTTGCCGCAGTCCCTGATACAGCACGTCGCGGGCCAGAGTGCTCTTGCCGCTACCGGAGACGCCGGTCACGCACACCAGCCTCCCCAGCGGCAGGCGCAGCCGCAGGTTCTTCAGGTTGTTGCGGCGGGCGCCCACGACTTCCAGCGCGGGAGTGCCGCGATCCGTCGCCCGCCGCGCCACCAGGGGATGGCGCAGGGGCTGGGACAGGAAGCGGCCGGTAATTGACTTCGGCAGGCGCTGGAGATCCGCCGCCGTGCCCTCCGCCACCACCCGCCCGCCCTGGGTGCCGGCGCCGGGGCCCAGGTCCACCACGTGGCCCGCGCGGCGGATGGTGTCCTCGTCGTGCTCGACCACCACCAGGGTGTTGCCCTTGCGCTGCAGCTTTTCCAGGGTGTCCAGCAGCAGGCGATTGTCCCGGGTGTGGAGCCCGATGGTGGGCTCGTCCAGCACGTAGCACACGCCGCGCAGGTTGGAGCCCAGTTGGGCTGCGAGGCGGATGCGCTGGGCCTCGCCCCCTGACAGCGTGGGCGCCGAGCGGTCCAGGGAAAGGTAGGAGAGTCCCACCTCGTCCAGAAACCCCAGGCGCGCCGACAACTCGGAGAGGACGTCGCGGGCGATCTCCCGCTCCCGGCCCTTGAGGTCGAGTCCCGCCAGGAAACGCCGCAGGTCGGGCGGCGCCAGGGCCGACAACTCGGCGATGGAGCGGCCGCCGAAGCGCACCGCCAGGGCCTCGCGGTTGAGCCGCCGGCCTTCGCAGGCGGGGCAGACATGCTCCTCCCCTTCCCACCATTCGTTCCACCAGATTTCCTCGCCGGTCTGGGCCTCGTCGAAGCCAGTGAGCTGGAGCCCGGTGCCGTAGCAAGCCCCGCACCACCCGTGGCGGGAATTGAAAGAGAAGAGGCGCGGGTCCGGCTCGGCGAAGCTCCGCCCGCAGGAAGGGCAGGCGCGCCGGGTGGAGAATACGACCGGCTCGACGCCGGCGCCTGCGGTGGCCTCGTCGAGGGGCGCCAGCAGGTGGGCCACGCCCTTGCCGAATTCCAGGGTGCGGGCCAGCGCGTCCCGCAGTTCCCGCTCCGACGCGGCGCTCACCCGCACGTCGGCCACTGGCAGCTCGATGGTGTGCTCCCGAAACCGATCCAGGCGAGGCCAGCGGTCCGTCGGCAGATACGCGCCGTCCACCCGCAGGTGGCCAAAGCCCCTGTCCCCCGCCCACTTGGCGAGATCGGTGTAGTACCCCTTGCGCGACACCACCAGGGGCGCCAGCAGCCCGATGTGCTGCCCCTTGTGCCCCCTCAGGATGCGGGCGGCAATGGCTTCGGGGCTCTGGGGCTCGATGGCCACGCCGCAGTCCGGGCAGTGCTGAATCCCGAGCTTCACGAATAGCAGCCGCAGGAAGTGCTGGATCTCGGTGAGGGTGCCCACCGTGCTCTTGCGGCCGCCGCGGCTAGTGCGCTGCTCGATGGCCACCGTGGGCGGCAGGCCCCAGATGGCGTCCACGTCGGGGCGCGCCGCCGGCTGCACGAACTGGCGGGCGTAGGCGTTGAGGGATTCCAGGTAGCGGCGCTGCCCCTCGGCGAACAGGATGTCGAACGCCAGCGTGGACTTGCCCGACCCGGAAACTCCCGTGATGACGGTGAAGCTGTCGCGCGGAATTGCCAGGTCCACGTTCTTGAGGTTGTGTTCCCGGGCGTTGTGGATCCGGATGGCGCCGTCGCCGCGCGCGAGAGGAAAGGGCTCTCGAGCCGCGACCAGCGCGGGGCGCGTAAGGGCGGTCTCATATTCCAGGAGCGCGCGGCCGGTGTGGGACCCGGCGCAGGCCTTCACCGCCTCCACGGTGCCCGCCACCACCACCTCGCCGCCGGCCTCCCCACCCTCGGGCCCCAGGTCGATGATCCAGTCGGCGGCGGCAATGACGTCCAGATTGTGCTCGATCACCAGCACCGAGTGACCGGCAGCGATGAGCTGGCGCAAGGCCCCGAGCAGGCGCGCCGTGTCCTCGAAGTGCAGACCCGTCGTGGGCTCGTCAAAGAGAAAGAGGCAGGCATTGCCGCGCCGGCCGCCGGCCTCGGCGAGATGCCCCGCGAGCTTGAGGCGCTGGGCTTCGCCGCCGGAAAGGGTGGGCACCGGCTGGCCGAGGCGCAGGTACTCGAGGCCCACGTCCAGCAGGGGCTGCAGGCGGCGCCGCACTTCCGGCTGGTCGGCGAAAAACGCCAGAGCCTCGGACACCGTCATCTCCAGGACATCGGAAACGGCTTTGCCCTCCAGCGTCACCTCCAGCACTTCCGCCCGGTAGCGCTTGCCGTCGCAGTCCGGGCAGCGCAGGTAGACGTCTGAGAGGAATTGCATCTCCACGTGCTCGAAGCCGTTGCCGCCGCAGGTGGGGCAGCGCCCGTCTCCGGCATTGAAGCTGAAGCTGCCCGGGGTGTAGCCGCGCTCCTTCGCCAGGGGCTCCCGGGCGAACTGCGCCCGGATCGGGTCGAAGGCGCCCACGTAGCTTGCGGGATTGGAGCGCGTGGTGCGTCCGATGGGCGTCTGGTCCACCAGCACCACTTCCTCGATCAGGCGGTGCCCCACGAGCGCCCGGTATGCGCCGGGAGCCTCGCTGGACTTCCCCTTGTGCTTGAGCAGCGCGGAATACAGCACGTCCTGCACCAGGGTGGATTTCCCGGAGCCGGAAACGCCGGTCACGCACACCAGGCGGTTGAGGGGAACCGCGACGTCGATACCCTTCAGGTTGTGCTGGCTCGCCCCCAGCAGCTCGATGCGCGGCGAGGCCGCATCCACCGCCCGCCGCCCGGCGCCGGCATCCACGCGGCGGCGCCCGGAGAGATAGTCCGCGGTGAGGGAGCCACGAGCATTCGTGATGTCGCCGCCGCGGCCGAAGTAAACCACCTCCCCTCCCCGCTCGCCGGGGCCGGGCCCCAAATCCAGGAGTCGGTCCGCCGCGAACATGATCTGGGGATCGTGCTCCACCACCAGCAGCGTGTTTCCCGTGTCCCGCAGCCGCTGCATGATGCCGATCACCCGCCCCATGTCCCGAGGATGGAGTCCGATGGAAGGCTCGTCCAGCACGAACAGCGTGTTCACCAGGGAAGTGCCCAACGCCGTGGTGAGGTTGATGCGCTGCACCTCGCCGCCGGAGAGGGTGCGGGACTGCCGGTCGAGGGTCAGGTAGCCGAGGCCCACCTCATCCAGGTAGCGGAGGCGCGCCCGCACCTCCCCGAGCAGCAGCCCGGTGGCCTCGTCCAGGGGTTTCGGCAACTGCACGGTGTCGAAGAACGCGCGGCAGCGGGACACCGGCAGCAGCATCACATCGTGGATGCAGAGGCCAGGCAGCGCCACCAACTGCTCCTCGCTCCAGGGGATTCCCCGCGGGCGGTGGCGGCGCTCCGGGGGCAGTACCCCGTTCGCGTTTTCCCGGGTGCCCAACCGCCACAAGAGGGACTCCGGCTTGAGGCGCGCGCCGTCGCAGCTCTCGCAAGGCGTGTAGGCCCGGTATTTGGAGAGCAGCACCCGGATGTGCATCTTGTAGGCCTTGGTCTCGAGCCAGGCGAAAAAATGCTTGACTCCGTACCAGTGGCGGGGCCAGGAGACATCGTAGTTCACCCACTCCGGGTCTCCCTCCAGCACCCACTGCCGCTGTTCTGCAGAGAGATCGCGCCAGGGGATGTCCACGGGCACGTCGCGCTTCCGGGCGAAGCGCATCAGGTCGCCCTGGCATTCCAGGTAGCTCTCGGTCTGCCAGGGTTTCACCGCGCCCCCACGCAATGTCTTGGACTCGTCCGGGACCACCAAGCCGTAATCGATGCCGATGGTGCGGCCGAAGCCGCGGCAGGATTCGCAGGCGCCGATGGGCGAATTGAAGGAAAAGGCGCTCGGCGTGGGCTCTGCGTAATGGATGTCGCACTGCGCGCAGTGCAGGTCATCGGAGTAGCGCCATACCGGCTCGTCCCGGGGCGGCTCCGCTTCGGCGGCCACCCGGATGTTGAGCCGTCCTTGCCCGATCTTGAGCGCCGCTTCCAGAGCCTCGATCACCCGCTCCCTCTCGGCAGAGCCCATGCGGAAGCGGTCCTGGACCACTTCCAGCTGGTTCTCCGAACGGGAATGGATGCGGGTGTAGCCCTGGGCCTCCAGCAGCCGGATGACCTCCTCGCCGGAAAAATTCTTCGGCACGGCCACCGGGAAAGTGACCACGACTCGCGGGTCTCCCGCCCCGGCGGCGCGCTGGCTCAGGTCCTCGAAAATGGTCTGGGGGGTGTCGCGGCGCACCGGCGCGCCGCAGCCCCGGCAAAAAATCTGGGCCGCCCGGGCAAACAGCAGTTTCAGATGATCGTTGAGCTCCGTCATGGTGCCCACCGTGGAGCGGGAAGTGCGCACCGGGTTGGTCTGGTCGATGGCGATGGCGGGCGGGATGCCCTCCACGTGATCCACCTGGGGCTTGTCCATGCGCTCCAGGAACTGCCGGGCGTAGGGGGAGAAGGTCTCCACGTAGCGCCGCTGGCCCTCGGCGTACACGGTGTCGAACACCAGGGATGACTTGCCCGAGCCGGAGACGCCGGTCACCACCGTGAGCTCGTTGAGGGGCAGGTCGAGATCCAGGTTCTTGAGATTGTTCTGGCGCGCGCCGCGGATCACGATGGCGCCGGATTTCGGGTCGGTCATGGAATGTGGAATCGGGAGCGGCGCCGGAGAACTTGCGCGCGACGCTTATTGTATCGCCATGGACCCCTTGGCGCGCCGGGGGTTCCGCGGCGAGGACACGAACCGGCGGCCTGATAGAATCGGGCTCTTCCCGATGGTTACCGGCAGTGATCCAGTTTCGTGACCTGACGCTGGGCCGCGGCGCGCGCCAACTGTTCGAAGGCGCGACGCTGCAGATTCACCCCGGCTGGCGGGTGGGGCTCACCGGCGCCAACGGCAGCGGCAAGTCCAGCCTGTTCGCCCTGCTGCGGGGCGAGCTGCATCCGGACCGCGGTGACTGCGAAGTGCCCCCAAATTGGACCATCGCCTCGGTGGCCCAGGAAACGCCGGCGCTGGCCACTCCCGCCATCGAGTATGTGCTGGACGGCGACCGGGAGCTGCGCCGCGTGGAGCAAGCCCTTGCCGAGGCGGAGGCCACCCACGACGGGCACCGCATCGGCGAGTTGCACGCGCGGCTGGACGAGATCGGGGGCTACGGCGCGAACGCGCGCGCCGCCGCCCTGCTCTCGGGGCTGGGCTTCTGCGACGCCGATTTCCAGCGTCCGGTGGCGGATTTCTCCGGAGGCTGGCGCATGCGCCTCAACCTCGCCCAGGCCTTGGTGAGCCGCTCCGACCTGCTGCTGCTGGACGAGCCCACCAATCACCTGGACCTGGATGCCGTGGTATGGCTCGAGCGCTGGCTCGCCGCCTATCGCGGCACCCTGCTCTTGATCTCCCACGACCGGGACCTGCTGGACGGCTGCGTCACCCACATCGCCCACATCAGCCAGCAGCGCCTGGCGCTGCACACGGGAAACTACTCGGCCTTCGAAGAACAGCGCGCCGCGCAGCTTGCCCTGCAGCAGGCCATGTTCGAGAAGCAGAAGCGGGAGGTGGCGCACCTGGAGAGCTTCATCACCCGCTTTCGGGCCAAGGCCACCAAGGCGCGCCAGGCCCAGAGCCGGCTCAAAGCCCTGGACCGCATGGAGCGCATCGCCCCGGCCCACGTGGACGGGCCCTTCGACTTCGAGTTTCCGGCGCCGGCGCGGGCTCCGGACCCGCTGCTCACCCTGGAGGAAGCGGCCGCGGGATACGCGGGGCGCCAGGTGCTGCGCGATCTCCGCCTCACCCTGCGCCCCGGCGCCCGCCTGGGACTCCTGGGTCCCAATGGCGCGGGCAAGTCCACCCTGGTGAAGGTGCTGGCCGGAGAGCTGGCCGTTGCTTCCGGGAAGCGTCTGGAGGGCAAGGGACTGTCCATCGGTTACTTCGCCCAGCATCAACTGGAGCAATTGCGGGGAGACGAGTCGCCGCTGCAGCACCTGCTTCGACAGGAACCCGCGACCCGCGAGCAGGACCTGCGCAACTACTTGGGCGGTTTCGATTTCCGGGGCGCCATGGCGGACGCGCCGGTGGAGCCGTTTTCCGGGGGCGAGCGCTCGCGCCTGGCCCTGGCGCTGCTGGTGCGGCGGCGCCCCAACCTGCTGCTGCTGGACGAACCCACCAACCACCTCGACCTGGAGATGCGCCACGCCCTCACCAGGGCACTGGCGGAATACGAGGGGAGCCTGGTCATCGTGTCCCACGACCGCGCCTTGTTGCGCACGGTGTGCGACGGTTTCCTGCTGGTGAACGACGGCCGGGCCGAGGCATTCGACGGCGACCTGGACGATTACGTGGCGTGGCTCGGCGAGCGGCGTGAGGCCGAGGCATTGGCCCGGGCGGACGGGGGCCGCGCGGCGGAAAAAGCGGCACGCAGGGAGGCGCGGGAAGCGGCGGCCGCGGAGCGCCAGGCCAGGCTGGCGCTGCGGCGGCCGCTGCTCCGGGAAGCGGAGGAACTGGAGCGCCGGCTCGCCGATTGGCAGGAGGAGAGGCGCGCCCTGGACGAGTTGCTGGCCGACCCGGAGTTCTATTCAAGCCCCGAGAGCGCGCAGCTGGAAGAATATGCCCGGCGCCAGCGCGAGCTCGATGGCCGAATTGATGCGGCAGAGGAGCGCTGGCTCCTGGTGCACGCCGAACTGGAGCAAATCGGAGAGACCTGACCTCCACGTCAGGGTTGGCTTGGGGCCGCTCCCCGGGCTATTCTTTTGCCTGGGCCGACGCCCAATTCCCCACCCCCAAACCATGGAGGCGCCATGCAAGTCGAACCGCACGATCTCGACCACGAGTTCCCGGAGTTTGTCTCGCTGATTCATGAGCTTAAGGAAAACGACGGGCGCTTGGCACACCTGTTCGACGAATACGAAAAAGTTAATGCCGAGATTGTGGATATCGAAGAAAACGAAAGGCCGTGCGAGTACATTGAATTTGAAACCCTGAAAAAACAGCGGCTTCGACTGAAAGACCAGATCTACATGGCGCTGCGGACCCGAAGCCACTAGGACATCCCCGCCACCACAAGCTTCTTCGGGGGCGGCGGGATTCCGCCGGCCTCGTCCCCATACCCCGCGGCCCGGCCGCGATCAATTCTAGTGGCGCCCCGCTGAGGGCCTCATCCCTCAGTCATCGAGCGGCGGCGCATCGGCGCCGCCGACCGTCCGCCGATAAGCCTTCAGGGCTTGGCGCGGACCGGCCCAACCAATCGAGTCCCCGCGTCGCGGGCGCCGTTTCCGGATCGCTCCCGCCTGTTACCCCATTTCCTTGGATTCGTAACGGGCGGCCGGCGCCGGTCCGCAGCAGGCTGCCAGCTTCCCGATGCGATGGAATGTTTCCCGGAGGGAAATCGCCGGGGCGTCGCCCTATTCCGGAGTTCCGACCCTCGCCGCGGCCGCGTCCTCCCCCCCGAGCTCCGGCACCGCGGCACGCAGGCGCTGCCACATCCGGTCCCAGTGGGAACCTTCCCAGTAAATCCGGCCGCAACCTTCGCAGGTGCAGAAGCGGTCGTAGTGCTCACGCACCATGGGCGGCAAATGCTCCAGCACCGCGGCCTTTTGCACCGGCTTCAGAGGCAGGTTGCAATGGAGGCATAACGCGAATGGGCGCGCGCCGCCGGAGAGCTGCAGCCGGTCCACGATCTCTGCGAACTGGGCCTCTGCCTTGAGCGCATGCACGAAACACCCGTGGGTGACTTCCTTGCGCTTGAGCAGTTCCCGGTCCCGGGTCAGGATAATCCGGCCCTCGCGGGCCGATATGTCGATGATCTCGTCATCGTCCAGGTGGTTGGAGTAGAGGGTGTCGTATCCCAGCATGCGCAGCAACCGCGCCAGCCCCCCCAGATGGGAGTCGGCGACGAAGCGCGTTTCGCGCAGGGGCGCCTCCCGTAACCGGAGCAGGGGCCGGACGTCGAAAGTCTCGAACCGCGGAAACACCGCCACCCGGTCCCCTTCGCGCACGATCTGGGAGAAATCCACCGACTCGCCGTTGACCAGGATAACCTCCACTTCGGTATGGGGGACACCTAGGGACTCGATGGCGTTCTTCACCGTGGCCGCCCGGGCACAGCGATGAAAGAACGCCCGCTTCCTGCGCTCGGAGGCGAGAAAATCGTTCAGTTCCTCGTAGAATCGAAATTCGGCGGTGGCCATCGAAAGATACCCCGGAACTCCATGTTACCAAGGACCTCGAAAGGAGCGAGGTTAAGGAATCGCGGGCCCGAGAACCCATGGTTCTGAACGATGGCCGCCCCGCGCGAAGCAGGGGTAAGCCCCGCCCCTGTAAGGAAATCGCTGCGCGGCGCGACCAACATGCACACGCGCAGGAACCCTGCGCCGGCCGGCAGCGAAGGAGCACCGATAATGCGTACAGCGATCATTTTCCTGGCAATCATTTTGGGGGGCAACGCCATGGCATGGGACGGAAAGGACTTCAGGAAGCCCAACGTTTCGGAGCTGTTGTCGAAGCTCAACCCCGAGCAGTACAACATCACCCAGAAAGACGGCACTGAGCCGCCGTTCCGCAACGCTTACTGGGACAACAAGAAGCCGGGGATCTACGTGGATGTGGTCTCCGGCGAGCCCCTGTTCAGCTCCCTGGACAAGTTCGACTCCGGCACCGGCTGGCCGAGCTTCACCCGGCCCCTGGTTCGCGCCCAGGTGGCGGAGCGCCAGGACCGCTCCTTCTTCACGGTGCGCACCGAGGTGAGGTGCAAGCTGGCCGACTCTCACCTGGGTCACGTGTTCGACGACGGCCCGGCGCCCACCGGCAAGCGTTATTGCATCAACTCCGCATCCCTGCGCTTCATCGCGGCGGAGGACCTGGAAAAGGAAGGCTACGGGGAATACAAGGGGCTGTTCGAGAAGGCTGCCGCAAAGGAGTAGCCGCTCGCCGCCAGAGAGAGGCCGCCGCGCCCCCGCCGGAGCCGCGGCGGTTCTCCTACAGCGGGGTGCAGGAGCCGATCAGTACGAATGCGCCGTCGCGGCCGGCCACCGCGCCGATGGCGGCGCCCTTTCCGGCGTCTCCGGCAATGGCGCCGATGGCGAGCCCACCCAAGGCGCCGCGCGCGGCGCCGCC
>Ga0210374_1000085_pt1 | contig 10802 bp, 11 predicted proteins | sample S765metaT_FD_170483 | JGI IMG/M metagenome (GOLD analysis project Ga0210374, IMG submission 170483) | Metatranscriptome of estuarine sediment microbial communities from the Columbia River estuary, Washington, United States - S.765... | ecosystem: Environmental > Aquatic > Marine > Intertidal...
CTGCAGAGGCGCTACGACGCGGCCTACATGCAGTGCATGTACGCCAAGGGGCACAAGATCCCCGTGTACGGGAACTTCGTTTCCCAGCAGCCGGCCCCCCGCTCCTCGCGGAGCTACTCGCCGGCGTATCCGCCGCCGCCTCCCCCGCCGCGGTAAGCGGCACTTGCCGGGCGCCCTGGGCAAACACTCGGCGCGCGGTCGCAAGAATGGGACTGGCGTGCCAGAATCGGGAACTCTTCCATTTCCCGAGACGGCATGATGGACGCCCGCAACTACCACACCGAGGAAACCCTCAAGGACGGAACACCGGTAACGGTGCGCGCCATCCGCCCGGACGACAAGGCCCGGGTCCTGGAGGCCTTCCGCAATCTGGACCGGGAAACCATCTACACCCGGTTCTTCGCCTACAAGACCGCCCTCACCGACCAGGAGCTGAGGCACGCGACCGAGCCCGACTTCGAGCGGGCAGTGGCGTTGGTGGTCACTCTCCCCAAGGCCGGCGAGGAGGTCATCATCGGCGGCGCGCGCTACGTGGTGCTCGGTGCCCGGGGCGGGGAAGCCAGGAGCGCCGAGGTGGCATTCACCGTCGAGGAGGACTACCAGGGCCAGGGCATCGCCAGCCGCCTGCTGGGGCACCTGGCAAAGATCGCCCGCGCCAAGGGCGTCGCGACCTTCGAGGCGGAAGTGCTGCCGATGAACAAGGCGATGCTGTCGGTGTTCGCCCGCAGTGGCCTTCCCATGACCGAGCGCCGCGGCGACGGCGTGGTGCATATCGAGCTCGCCCTCGGCGCGGGTTGAGCCGCTCCTCCCCGGAGGAGACGTTTGCCCGATGCATTAGAATGGCGCCTTTTGAAACGGAAAGGATTACCATGCCGTCCACCCAGACACCCGAGGGCCTGATCATCGAGGACCTGATCACGGGCGACGGTCCCGCCGCGGCCAGCGGCCACACCGTCACCGTGCACTACACCGGCTGGCTCACCAACGGCCAGAAGTTCGATTCCAGCAAGGACCGCAACGACCCCTTCGTGTTTCCGCTGGGCGCCGGCCACGTGATCCGCGGCTGGGACGAAGGCGTGCAGGGCATGAAGGTGGGCGGCAAGCGCAAGCTCACCATCCCCCCCGACCTGGGCTACGGCGCCGGCGGCGCGGGCCGGGTGATTCCGCCCCATGCGACCCTGGTGTTCGAGGTGGAGCTGCTCGGAGTCGGCTGAACCGGCGCCTTCCGATCCGGGGGCTGCGTTCTCAGCCGGCGCGGCGGCGCAGCAGCTTCAGCGCGAGCAGCACCAAGGGCGCCCCATGCATCAGCAGGTCGAAGATGTCGAGGGGTTTCACCAGGGTGCCGGCCGCCAGCATTTTCAGCTTTTCCCAGAGATGGGGCTCGGGGGTGAACGGTGCCAGGGCGAGCAACACTGCCGCCGGCGCCAGGAGACTGAGGGGAATGCGGTCAAGCCATTTCATGGTTGGATTGCTTGAGTCCGGTGGCGAGGCGCCCTCGGTCATTCGGGGCAAGCGCAGCGCGGCCCGGAATCCATCGGAGCCAACGCCCGCAGCCGGGGCATTCCCTAGGCGCGCCCCTGGCGGCTGAGGAACCGGTCCAGCTGGTCGGCGAAGCGCTTGCGATCGGTCTGGTCGAGAGGCGCCGGGCCTTCGGTCTGCACCCCGGTCTCGCGCAGCTTTTCCATAAAATCCCGCACCGACAGGCATTCGCGGATGTTGTCCGCGCTGTAGAACTCGCCCCGCGGATTGAGCGCGTGGCCGCCGCGCGCGATGACATCCGCGGCAAGGGGGATGTCGGCCGTGATCACCAGGTCGCCCGCCTCCATCCGGCGCGCGATTTCGTTGTCGGCAACGTCGAACCCGCGGGACACCTGAATCGCGCGGATGAAGCGCGAAGGCGGCGAGCGCAGCGGTTTATTCGCCACCAGGGTCATGGCTATCTGGGAGCGCTCGGCGGCCCGGTAGAGGATCTCCTTGATCACTACCGGGCAGGCATCGGCGTCGACCCAGATGTTCATCCGCCCCCCAAGCAGCGCCGTTCTGACCCGGCAGCAGGGAAATTCATGGCCCGAGTCTAACGGGCCGTTCGCCCTTCCACAAACGCGGGGGAACCGCGCGGCAGGTTGTTGGCCAAAGCCAGGATCAGACACCGACAGGGGACACCATGAAAACGGGAAGCGGACATTTCGGGGCAGCCCTTGGGGCCATTGCGCTGGCAAACCTGGGCACGGCGCCTGCGCCGAGCCTCGCGGCGGAAGTGGTGCGCACCCAGGCTCATGATGTCCGCGTCGTGAGAGTGGTGACCAGCCTGGAGCATCCCTGGGGCATGGCGTTCCTGCCGGACGGGCGCATGCTGGTGACGGAACGCCCGGGGCGGCTGCGCATTGTAGACAGCGGCAAGCTGCTGCCGCAGCCGGTGGCGGGACTGCCGGCCATTGCCGAGCACGGCCAGGGCGGGCTGCTGGACGTGGCGCTGCATCCGAAGTTCGCGGAGAACGGCTGGGTGTACCTCTCCTACGCGGCGCGGGGCGAGGGCGGGGTCGGCACCGAGGTGGCGCGGGGGAAACTCGAGGGCAACCGCCTCACCAATATGCAGGTGATCTTCCGCCAGCAGCCCAAGCTCGGCGGCGGGCGGCACTTCGGCTCGCGCCTGGTGTTCGATCGCAAGGGCTACCTTTACATCACCCTCGGCGACCGGGGCGATGACGACCGCGCCCAGCGCCTGGACCAGCTGGTGGGCAAGGTGGTGCGGCTGAAGGATGACGGCGGCATCCCCGACGACAATCCCTTCGTGAACCGGACCGGGGCGCGGCCCGAGATCTTTACCCTGGGCAACCGCAACGTGCAGGGTGCGGCGCTGCATCCGGAAACCGGGCTGCTCTGGGCCCACGAGCACGGCCCCCAGGGCGGAGACGAAGTGAACGTGCTGCGCGCCGGAGTGAATTACGGCTGGCCGGTGATCACCTACGGCGTGCAGTACGTGACGGGCATGAAGATCGGCGAGGGCACCCAAAGGGAAGGCATGGCGCAGCCCCTGTGGAAATGGGTGCCGTCCATCGCGCCCTCGGGGATGGCTTTCTACACCGGGGACAAGTTTCCGAAGTGGAAGGGCGACCTGTTCGTGGGCGCGCTCAAGTACCAGCTTGTGGCGCGGCTGCGGCTCGACGGCGAGAAGGTGGTTTCCGAGGAGCGCATGCTGGAAGGCATCGGCCGGGTGCGTGACGTGCGCGCCGGCCCCGATGGCTATCTCTACCTGCTGACCGACGCGCGGGATGGCGAGTTGCTGCGGCTGGAGCCGGCCAGGTAAGCGAGATTCATCGCCGGCAGGGCGATTGAAAAAGAAAAAGGCCACGGATCCTGTCCGTGGCCCGAGATCAAGGCTTGGTCCGATTGCGTTTTTTCGCGCGGACCCGGCGCGCAGCGCGGGTCCGGAGTTCCAAGCCGGCGACGTGCGCCCTAGGAGCGTTGCTCCGTGGTGGTCGGGGCGCCGGATCCCTGTGATCCGTCGGTCGTGGTCGCCTTGCCGGGACACGCCAGCGCGGTGCCGCTCGCCATCACGAACGCGAGAGCGGCGGCCACTTGCGGCAATCGACTAGACATTGGATCACCTCCTTTCCAAATGGTACGGCACATGCCGTGCCGCAACCTTACCAGAAGAGTCGCCCCGATTTGAAGGGCCCGACAACTACGAACTACGGCCCCCCGGACCCTGCTCAGGTGCCCGTGGCCTCCACCCACTCGGCGCCGAAAGCGACTCCCAGGGCCGAGGTAAGCGCCTGGATCTGGCGCTCGCCCAGGCGGGTGAGCAGCGGGGCGCCGGTGGCGAGGGTGCTGTCAATGAGATTGATGGCAAGCGCCGGGCAGCGCTCGCCCCGCACCAGGCTCTGGCGCACTTCGGCGTGCAGTGCGCCGATGGGCTCGCCCACGATGCGCTCCAGGAGTTCGTTCAAAGGCGCCCGGGCGCCGTCCACCTCTTCCAGCAGGGTCTTAACCAGCCCCTCGCGGAAGGCGGCGAACTCCTGGGCCGGGCGGGGATCGCCCCAGCCCTCGCGCCGCTTCACGTCGGCACAAAGATTCACGAGCTCGTCGGACGTGCCCGGCGGCCCGATGAACAGGGTGAGCTGGGTGGCGGTGGGAATCGCAGCGCCGGTGGCCGCGGCGGTTTGAATGGCAGACATTTTCAGCTCCTTCCCCCCTGTTTCCCGCGTTGCCGGCTCCCGGGGAGGTAAGAGCTAGCGACGCTTTAGCGGCATTTATGCGTCGCCCCGCAAGTTGTCCGTTAACTCGGCGACCGGCCCGCAAGGGCCCAAACAAAAAACCCGTTCAGCCTTGGCGGCTAAAACGGGTTGTTGGACTCCGCTTTAGCCGCATTTTTAACGCGCCCGCAAGCTGAACATCAAATCGGCGCAACGGTCCACACCTTAACGCCGAATCCCGCTCTTGGCAACCGTGCGTTGCACCATGCAGAGGACGAGCCCCCCGGCGCGGCGTCCGCGGCCGGCAGAGCGGGTGGCTGCCGGGTGGAATGGCCACAGGATTGACGGAGCCCCGCATTACGGGCATTCATTGACCCATGCACAACGCTCAGGAACAAAGAGAAGTACATACCCAGACTACCGACTCCCGGATCCTGGCGCCCGGGCGCAACTGCTGGCGCCTTGCGCGCGCCGAGCGGGCCGCGTTTCTGATCGACGGCGCGGATTACTTCAAGGCTTTTCGCTCCGTTGCCGCCCGGGCGCGCCACTCCATTTTCGTCATCGGATGGGACATCAGCGGCCGCGTCAATCTCGCGCCGGAAGGAGGCGACGACGGGCTCCCGTCAACCCTGGCGGAGTTTCTCGACGCCCTGGCGCGGCGCCACCGCGGGCTCGACATCTACGTCCTGAACTGGGATTTCGCCGTGCTCTACGCCATGGACCGGGAATGGCTTCCGATCTACCGCCTCGACTGGCGCACCCACCGCCGCGTCCACTTCTGCATGGACGATCAGCACCCGGTGGGAGGATCGCACCACCAGAAGATCGTGGTCGCCGACGACGCAGTGGCGTTTGTCGGGGGAATCGATCTCACGAACTGCCGCTGGGATACCTCGGAGCACCGGGCGGAGCACCCGCGCCGTGTCGACGCCCAGGGAGAACCGTGCCCGCCGTTCCACGACGTGCAGATGATGGTGGACGGGGAGGCGGCTCGGGCCATCGGGGAACTGGCCCGGGAGCGCTGGCATAGGGGAACGGGAAAGCAACTGCGGGAGCGCCCCGCGCCAGGGGAGGTTCACGATCTTTGGCCGGAGCACGTGGAGCCGGACCTGAGCGATGCGGACATCGCCATCTCGCGCACGGAACCGGCTTATGCCGGAAGGTCCGCGGTGGACGAGATCCGGCGGCTCTATTTGGACTCGATCGCCGCGGCAAAGCGCGACATCTATCTGGAGAACCAGTATTTCAGCTCCAGCGCGGTCGGCGGCGCCCTGGAGGACCGGCTGCAGGACGCCAAAGGCCCGGACGTGATCATCGTCTCGCGCGCCGAGGACACCGGCTGGCTGGAGGAAGCCACCATGGGCGTGCTACGCGCGCGGTTGCATGGTCGTCTGAAGGAGGCGGACTCGGGCCGTGGGCGCTATCGCGCTTATTTCCGAAAGGCCTCGGGCCAGGGGCGAGACATGGTCAACGTTCACGCCAAAGTGATGATCGTGGACGACGCGCTGGTTTCGATTGGGTCCGCCAACCTGAACAACCGCTCCATGGGCCTGGATACGGAATGCAATCTCACGGTGGAGGCCGGAGGCAACCAGCGCATCGCTCAGGCCATCGCCCGGCTGCGCGCGCGGCTTCTGGGAGAGCACCTCGGAACGGAACCGGAGCGCTTAGCCTCGGAGACCCAGCGCCATAGCCTTGCCGAGGCGATCGAGTCCCTGCGCCAGGAGCATCGCCTGCTGGAGGAGCTAGACCCGCAGGTCGATCCCAATCTCGACGAATGGTTGCCGGAAAGCACAGTCATCGACCCGGAAAAGCCGGTCTCGCCGGAGCGCCTGATCGCGAGGCTGGTCCCGGAGGAAGAGGGGAAGCGGCCCGTCTCGCGGCGGCTCCTGGCTCTCGCGGCGGGGGTCATGGGGCTGTTCGCGTTGGCGGCTGCCTGGCGCTGGACGCCCATGGGCGACTGGCTCGATATGGAAACCCTGGTTAGCGCGGCCAACCAGTTCCGGAGCCTCGACGCAGCCCCCTTGCTTGCCATCGGCGCCTTCGTCGTCGGCGGGCTTCTCGTCATACCGATAACCGCTCTCATCATGGTCGCGGTGATCGTGTTCGGCCCGGTGTTAGGCCTCGCCTACGCCTTGGTCGGCGTTACGCTGAGCGCCACCATTACCTATGGACTCGGCATCCTGGTCGGACGCGGCGCCGTGCGCCAGCTCGCGGGTTCCCGCCTCAACCGGTTAAGCCGGCGGCTCGGGCGCCGGGGAATCCTCACCATGTTCGCGGTGCGGCTGGTGCCGGTGGCACCTTTCACGGTGGTGAACATGGTAGCCGGCGCGTCCCACATCGGTTTCAAGGATTTTCTGGTGGGCTCGCTACTGGGCATGGCGCCGGGAATGATCGCCGCGGCGCTTTTCATTGACCGCGTTGTCGCCGCCGTGCGCGAGCCGGGCGCGGGAACCTTCGCCGTGCTCGGGGTCGCGGTGCTGATTATCGTGCTCGCCGCCATCGGGCTGCGACGCTGGCTACGCAAACACGACCCGCCGGCGCAGTCCGGGGAGACCAAGTGACGCCCAACAAGAATCGGGCGCAAGGTTTCAGGCTCGCGTCCTACAATATCCACGGCGCCCTGGGCCGGGATGGCCGGCGGGATCTGGGCCGCGTCGTGCGCGTCCTGGAGGAACTCGACGCGGACCTCGTGGCACTGCAGGAGGTGGATTCACGGCATGGCGAGTTCGACATGCTCGACGAGCTGGCGGCGCGCACCGGGCTAACGCCCATCGCCGGGCCGACGCTGATCCACCACCGGGGCAGCTATGGAAACGCCGTCCTCACTCGCGCCTCAATCCTGGCGGTGCGCCGCATTGATTTGAGCGTGCAGGGGCGGGAGCCCCGTGGCGCGATCGATGTCGACATCAGGCTGCCGGACGGCGCGTTGCGGGTGCTGGCCACGCATCTGGGTCTGCGCCCGGCGGAACGGCGTCATCAGGTGCAAAGGCTGCTTGCCGCGCTGAAGGAGTCGGAGCGCCCGGCAACGGTGATGATGGGAGATCTCAACGAGTGGTTTTTTTGGAGCCAGCCGTCCCGGCGGCTGCACACGTACTTCATGCAAACCGCGGCCCCGCCAACCTTCCCGGCGCGCTTTCCCCTGCTCGCCCTGGACCGCATCTGGGCGCGACCGAAACGGATGCTGCGGGAGCTTCGCGCTCACACCAGCCCCCTGGCGCGGGTCGCCTCCGATCACCTGCCGGTTACCGCCGTGTTTGCTCCGTGAAGCCTGCTCATGCCATGCGCAGGGCCAGCCACGCGCCGGCGATCCCGAGGCTCGCCAAGGTAACGGGAATGCCAACCCCCGCGTGGCGGCGCCAGTCGATGCGTACGCCGCGGCGCCCGGCGACGTCCACCACGATGATGTTCGCGATGCTGCCGACGATAAGCAGGTTGCCGGCCAGCGTCGCGCCCAGGGCGAGCAACGTTCCTGCCATGGGATGCGTGGCGGCGGGCAGCAGCAGCATCACCGCCGGCACGTTGGAGACGACGTTGCTGAGGATCACCTGGGATACGAACAGCGTGGCCGGTTCCTCGAGGCGCACCCCCGCGCCGGCCAGCATGGCCATGCCTTCCGCCGCCAGGCCGATGTTCTGGAAGGCGCGGTTGACAACGAAGAGGCCGATGAACAGCACAAGCAGTTCCCAGTCCACCAGGCCCAGCATCTTGCGTGTGTGCAGCTTGCGCGAAAGCATGAGTACCCCCGCGCCGGCCAGCGCGGCCAGCTCTCGGGGCCAGGGCGCGGCGAGGAACACCAGCACCAGGATGCCCGCGACGCTGAGCCCTTTCACCGTCTGCCAGAGATCGAAGCGGGCATAGCCTTCTTCGCGGCGCTCCCCCGGCGCCGCAGCGGCCAGCAGTTCCCGGGGACAGTCCCAGCGCCCCCGCACGCTCCAGGTGATGAACCCCCAGATCACCAGCAGCCCGAGCAGCACCGGCACCGCGGCTTCAGCCATATAACCGCCGAAGGACATGGCAAGGGTTTCGCCGATGAGCATGTTCTGGGGGTTGCCAATGAGCGTGAGCGCCGAGCCCACGTTGGCGGCGCAGGCCAGGGACAGCAGGTAGGGCACCGGGTCCAGGCGCCGCCGCAGGCAGGCGTCCACCAGCACCGGCGCCATGGCGAGGCAGACGATGTCGTTGCTGAACACTGCCGAGAGCAGGGCCACCACCGCCACCAGCGCCCCCAGCAGTAGCGGCGGGGAGAGCGGCAACGCCGCCACGCGCCTGGTGACGAAGGTGTAAAAGCCGCCGAGGCGGAGCTGGGCAGAGATGACCATGAAGGAAAAAAGCAGGATCAGGGTCGGCCCGTGGACGGCGCGGCCGGCTTCCTCCAGGCTCAGGTCCCCGCTGGCCACCAGCACGATGGCCCCGAGCAGCGCTACCCCCTCCGGTCGAGCTGGAAGAACGGCAGCCCGCCCAGGATCATGCCCAGGTAGACGAGGGCGAATACGATGATGACGGTGGCGGTCACAGGCTAGCGGCCGGGAGCGGCAGGCAGCGAAGTCTAACGGTTGCCGCGAGCCTCCGGGAGCGCCCGCGAATTCAGAGGCCGGACGCGGGGCTGGGGTAGTGGGCGTGCACCGCGTCGATTTCTTCCATCAATGCCTCGTCGATGCCCACCTCCCCAGCGCTGATGTTTTCCGAGAGCTGCTCGATGGATGTGGCTCCGACAATGGTGGAGGCGGTGAACCAGTGGGTCCGGGCGAAGGCGATGGCGAGCTGGGACGGAGTCATGCCGCGGCGCCGGGCGATGGCGGCATACCGGGCAGCGGCAGCCACGACGGTCTCCCTGCGGTAGCGCTCGCCGAAAGCGGGGAACAGGGAGAGCCGGGCATTCGGGGGCCGGCTTCCCTCCGCGTATTTGGCGGTGAGCACGCCCATGGCCAGGGGACTGTAGGCGAGCAAGGAAACGCGCTCCCGGAAGCTGGCCTCGGCCAGGTCCCATTCGAAGTTGCGCGTCAACAGGTTGTAGCAGTTCTGGATGGTGATGGGCCGGGCCAGCCCGTGTTCCCGGGCCAGGCGGCTGAACTCGCAAACACCCCAGGTGGTTTCGTTGGACACGCCCCAATGGCGGATCTTTCCGGCGCGGATCAGTCCGTCCATGGCCCGGACCTGCTCCAGCATGGGCGTCGCCGCGCGCTCCCGCGCGGGATCGAAGCGCGCCCGGCCGAACAAGGGCACGTTCCGCTCCGGCCAGTGGATCTGATAGAGATCCAGATAATCGGTCCGCAGGCGCCGCAGGCTTCCTTCGCAGGCCTCCTGGATATTGTCGCGGGTGAGCTCGGTGCGCCCGGCCCGGACCCAGTCCCGGCGCCCCGGCCCGGCGACCTTGCTGGCGACAATCGCCCGGTCGCGGGGCCCCTTGGCGAGCCAGGTGCCCAGATACTCTTCAGTGCGCCCCTGGGTGCTGGGGCCCGGGGGCACCGGGTACATCTCTGCGGTGTCGATGAAATTGATCCCGCTGGAGAGGGCGAAGTCCAACTGGGCGTGGGCCTCGGCCTCGCTGTTCTGCTCGCCCCAGGTCATGGTGCCGAGGCAGAGGTCGGAAACGCGCAGGTCGGAATCGGGAAGGGTGACGTAATTCATGCAGGAGTGCCCCGCCCCAAATGCGGGAGTATGAGGGCCTTACCGGTAGTGGCGGCCGACAGATGATGCGCCAGGCGCTGCGGCGCTTCGTCGAGCGAAAGACGCAGGGCCACGGTGCTGGACAGTACACCCCGCGCCACCATTTGCTGCACGCGATGAGTCACGGCGATGCGGCCAAGCAGGCCCTGGCGGGCCATCCAGGCCCGGAGCCAGAAACCCTCCACGCGCTTTTCGCCAAAGATGAAATCCGACGCGTTGAAGCCGCCGCAGGGCTCCACGGCGAGGGTGCCGTAGACCACCAGCACTGATCGCTTCGGCATCGCCGCCAGCACCGCACCCGACGCTGCGCCGGCGATGGGGTCGAAGGCGATGGTGGCGCTCAGGCGGCGACACAGTTCGCCCAGTTCCCCGGCAAAGCCTGCGGCGGACGAGTCGAGCACGTGCTCGGCGCCAAGCTCGCGCAACAGCGCAGCCTGCTCGGAGCGGCGCACCACGTGGATCATGGGGTAGCCCTCGGCACCCGCGAGCCGGACCAGCATCCGCCCCACCTGGCTGGCGGCCGCCAGGTTCACCGCGGCGCGGTGCTTTCCGGCCCGCGCCATGTCAAGGAGCGCATACGCGGTGACGGGATTCACGATCAGCATGGCACCCTGTTCGTCGTCCACATCCCGCGAGAGGGGGATGCACATAGACGCAGGCGCCAGGAAGTACTCGGCCCAGGTGCCATCGCCGTCAGATTGGCTGCCGCAGGCGACCCGGCGGCCAAGGAGCCAGCGCGGGAGGAGGCCGGGCCCCGCCGCCACCACGGTGCCGGCGCCCTCCCAGCCGGGCGCCGCGGGCAGCGTCTTGCTGGCGCCATACAGTCCCTGGAGCAGAAGCACGTCGGAGGGATTGCAGGGTGCCGCGGCCACTCTGACCAAGACCTGACCGCGTCCCGGGGCCGGAACGGGCCGGGTCTCCACGGCAAGGCTTCGC
>Ga0210374_1000086_pt1 | contig 10796 bp, 7 predicted proteins | sample S765metaT_FD_170483 | JGI IMG/M metagenome (GOLD analysis project Ga0210374, IMG submission 170483) | Metatranscriptome of estuarine sediment microbial communities from the Columbia River estuary, Washington, United States - S.765... | ecosystem: Environmental > Aquatic > Marine > Intertidal zone...
GAGGATTCTCTGAACATGGATCCCCGGATCGATCCCGCCAGCTTGACTGGGCGTGGCGTTGAATCGCACCGGCAAATGGGAGCCGTCCTGGAGTTGCGCTTCCACCTGCTGGCTCAGGTCCGTCATATCCAGAGTCCAGTCGCAGGAGGCGACTCCCTGAGGGCCGGTGGTCAACACAAGGTCGCGCCCGCTCAACGTTTCTGTGGTCAAGCTGCCGCCGCCGCTGGTAATGCGGAAACGTACGCTGGCGCCCGCCACCGGCTGCCTGCCGTTCGCCACGCCCACCTGAATAGGCTTTGCCAGCGGCTGGCCGGGCGCCGCCTCCTGGCCGTCACCGCTGACATAGAACAAGCTTACGAGTTCAGTGAGGGCTGGAAATCGGGGCCGGCAGTCCTGAATGGTGCCGTCCGGCTCGACAATTGCCAGCTTGCAAAAATGATGATGAATACCGTGCGGCGGCGCCTGATCGAGCCTCTCGACGTCCGCCTCCGCCGTGCGCGCGGCGAAGCACCAGTAATCCCCAGCATGCGCCGTGCCAGCGCCGGTCATGCTGAGCGTAACTTGAATGCCATTCTCGAGCACAACGCTTGGCTCATCGCTGGTCAGCGTAATCAAACCATCGCTGCTGGTATCGAGATTGATCAGTTCCGTGCCGTCCGGGCGGAGCACGCTGCCGAATTGATCCCAGCGGATCAGACGCCAATGCTCAAGCGCAGCAACTGCGCCTACCTGAAAGTCGCTCGCCGGCAAGGCTTCGGTGAAGGTCAACGTCTGGGCGGCATCGTCAACGGCCAAGACCTTGCGCATGATACCGGCCCTGCCTTCGAACTCCCACGGGTCTTTGGTGATCTCCACCCAGTCGCCGTCTTTGAAGCGCAGCACCTCGTCGCGCCCCACGCTTACGACTCTAACCGCGCCGAGGCCACTGAGAATTTGCAGAACATTGGTCGAGACATGGGCATTCTCGCGCGACCATTTTATTGCTGCCTCCGTCGCGCTGGCGCTGTGCACTTCCACCCGGTAGAGGTGATTCTCCAGACCGCGATAGCCGCCAGTCGGCGGCACCAGACAGGGATCGGTATCGATCGTCACGGCGACTGTGGTCGTCGTCAATCGCGCTGCCGACGGCGCGAAGTCCTCGATGTCGACTAACTCTGTTTCACAGGTAACGTCAGCGCCGATACCTAGGACCTTTACCTGCCACGCCGTCTGATAGCGTGTTGTGGTGTCCACGTTGAGCGCCGACTCGACCAACTGTGGTTCCTGCAAGTGGGTAACCTCGCGGCGCCAGACGTCGAGGTACACCAGCAGGCGCCCCTCCGGCACCTCGACCGTTCCAGTGCCGTAGGGCTGACCGTTCACGGGAGTCGGCGCAGCGCCATAGTTCTCTTCAAGCGTGGAATCGAACTGCGGGTTGACGCCATGATTTTCCGCGACCAAGCCGTCGACGTAAATTCGTCCTTGCCCGACTACCAGATCGGCAAGGGGCCCCTGGATCTTGAACCCCTCAGGCGTCTCGGACGATACGCCGCAGCGGCCGATGAGATCGACCGTCCCAGCGCGCCAGCGCCGGTCCTGCAAATCGACGTACTCGTTCCAGTCCGCATCGAGATCGACCCTGCCCTGCTGGCGCAAAACGCCCAGATAATGTTTTCCGGGATTGAATCGCTTGCGACTATAATCGCCACTCATGCTTCCAGTCTCCTGTTAGCCCCACGCGCAGTGAGTTGTTCCCATCGTCCCAGCCGTTCCAATAGGATCGGGCGCTCCAAACGTTAAAGGTGCGCCCCGCAGATCGCCAACTTAAGTTCATCGGCGGGCTGCGCGAAAAGCCCTCAGATCCAAAGCCCACGTGCATCGCGCTCCTGCCCGTGAAACCTGATCCTGAGACCCAGACGAACATGCCCGTGAGCCACGAACACCAGTCGCAGCGCCACATCCGACCGAGTCGTTTTCAGCGGCCTGCTACGTTGAATAAAAAATCCCCGCTTCAAATCCAAAGCGAAGATATTCCTGCGACCGGATTCGCAAATTATTTTCCCGCTGCGGCGCGAACACGTCGTGGAACACCCCCATCTCCGACTCGTCATCGGCCCCGGTGCGAATCTCGCTGGGGCAGTAGCTGCCGAGCTGGCAATAGCCGGGCTGTCCGTAGCGCAGCGTCGTGAACGCCGGGCGCACCCTCGCCTGCGTCGCAAGGGTGATCGCCTGCCTCTTAGCATTGCTCAAAGTGCCCTTGGGCACATCCGCCGCGGTGAGCGCCGCGGCCACCGCAAGGTCGGGTTGGCACCGGTAGCGCCGCGGCACGATGGCGTTCAGCGGCACATACGAAAAGCGCACGCAGCCCTGCTGGCTTTGCTCCGAGATAACTGGATGCCCCGACTGACCGCCGGCGCTCGCGCGCGACAAAAAAATCGCGTTGGATGCGAGCTCCAGGCGCGCCGTGTGGACGCAGCCGATCATCGTCGTGCTGACGACGGACAATACCCCACCCGCCAGGCTGCCATCGCCCGCGGCGAAGGCAACCCGATCAGGGGCGGTGGCGTCGACAATCGAATTATTGATCGTGACCGTCACGCTACTCCCGCAACGCAATCCGCCGACGATGCATTGATCGATCTGCACCGTTGCGTTCGGGGCCTCGATTTCGAGGGATGGCTGATCGGGCGCTACCGGATCGCCCGCCCGCTTCAACGCCAGGCCAGGTACGAGCGTGCAGTGACGCAGGCGCAGCACCGGCGGCTTCTCCTCCGCGCCGCGACCGGCAGAGACGCGCAGCCGGCCACCGACGATCAATAAGCCGTTGAGCGACAGCTCGGCACCGGGTTTGAGCTCGACCTTCAGATCGGCGCCCAGGATGAGCGCCGGCCGATGTTCGTTGGCCGCGCGCAGCTCCGTCCTGCCCTCGACTGTAAACGCCGGCGTCTCCTCATACCGGCCACTATCTGCGATTTCGACGATGCCACCGCCAGGAATGGCGTCTAACGCGCTTTGAATGCTCCCCCCCTGGGTCACGGTAACGTCGGCAGCGCCCAGCGCGAAGCTGCTGCGCCGCTCGTACTCCCCGCCGCCCATGGCGATGCTGAATCCATGGTGAAAAGTCACGCGAACGTTTTCCGGTGGCGTCCCCAGCGGAAAGGCGATGCGGCCGAGTGCCGGATCGATGAATACTTTGTTCGCCGGCAGGTGAGCCCAGCTCGGGACGTCATCGGACAAGTCGCACACGCAAACGTTGGCGGAACTCGTATCCACGCCATCGGCCTCAACGTACAGGCTCAGCTGTGGCCCGTAATAGCGATCCAGATAAGCGTGCAACGTCCTGCGACTGATGGGCTCGGGCACATTGATCGGCTCGGCGAGTTCACTGATATCGGTTTCGCCTTTGGGGCGACTGAAGAGCTGCATGTCGTTGCCCAGGGGGCTGAACATATAGCGTAAGCGTTGATCGTCGACGCGGAAGGCCGGAGACTGCGTCAACGAAAACGCATCCAGGCGCCAGAGAAACAGGCCGATGTTGGGAATGTTGTAGCGTCCCTTTTGGCTTTGGATGCTGCGCATATCCACGGAGTGCGCGAGTGTATTGAAAGCCGTGTTGCGCCGTTCCAACGCCTCCCAGTTGCGCAGGTCGGCGGTGGCCCGATTTCCCAGGCGCACGTGGTTCATATACTGGCTGGTCTCCAGCCATTGAAAGAACTCGACAACCCTCGCGTTCCAGCCGGTCACATCGCGGGCGAGCTGCTCCAGCACGGTCGCCGTCCCTTTTCGCCGCCGGTAGGCGATGGTGTTCGCCACTTCCGCCCGGGCGCTGACCGTGCGCGCCGACACACCGTGAATCGGCCGGTAGCCGATCAGGTCCCCGATATAGGGCGCCACCCACTCGGCGCAGGTCTCGATGAATTGATCGTCATAGAGCTGATCCAGATTCTCGCGCAGCAAAGCGATCTCTTCGGCGAGCACGCCGCACAGCGCTTTGAGTGGATAACCTTGCTCCGCATCGCGAATGCGGTAGAGCGCCGGCAGGAGACTGTAGAGCCTTTCGGATTCGGGATTCATTGGATTGCACCCAAGTGGTTGAGCGATGACTCGTCAAAAAGCAGCAACTCCGCCGCGCCCACGACCCCGTCGGCGCCCATGGCGGGGCGATCGGCATCCAGGCGCGCCCGCCAGTCAGGAGTGGACTTGTCGTTGCGATAGAATTTGTCTACATCGACGGCGACGACGCCGGGAATCGATTGCATCAGCGCGATGGCTTCGCTCAGCGCCACCGGCTGCCCGAAGCCGCGCTTGTCGAAGGAATAGTGCTCAAGCAAGGTCGCACGCACGGCCGCCATCACCGTATCGACGACGTGGTCGAGATGCACCCTCAGAGTGCCGTGGATCTGGAACAACGCCCGCCGATAACTCTTGATGGCGAAGGCGACAAACGGGTCGCCGTATTGACGCAGCGCATCTCTGAGCTGGGTCGCTACCGTGCCACTTTCGTCGATAACGGCGCCGCCCGGTCCGGCGACGGTGATGAAGACGATGCGCTTCCGCCCGTCCCACACCCACCCCGCTTGCGCCTTCGCAATGCCGGCGAAAGTGCGCGAGAAGTCTTCGTAGTCCTGCAGCGAGACGGCGCGCTCGAGGGTCAGCACCGTGGTCGGCGCATTCCTGCGCGCGTCGTCGCGCGATTCAGGATCTGCGGCGCCCGCCGCCGCTTCTGGATTAACGACTTCCCTGAGCCCCAGCGGCCGCGACAGCAATTGGCTCAACTGGCCCGCCTCGACCAATCCTCCAAGCCCGGTGCCCTTGCGATATTCCGCTCGCACATTGTTCTGCCCGGTGGGCAGCCTCGCGCCGTTGATGCCGTCGCCGAATTGCACCGTGGTGCGGCCGTCGTCGTCGCGGCGCAGAGTATAGATGCGCTCGGTGGCGCCACGGCCGTAGAAAGACGGCGCCTCCTGCCACAGCACATCGTTGACGAACATCTTCAACGTCGACGCCGAGCCGCTGGCTGTGTCGGCGCTGACATAGGTAAGCGGCGGTTGGCGCAGGGTGAACGCTTGATAGGGAACCGTTGCATCGCCGCTGCCAAGGAGTTCCTTGACGCTCTCGCCGTGAGTCGCCGCGGCGACGTTGGCGTTGATGCTTACCGTGGCGCGGTCGTAGACATAAGAAAGCGGGGCTGCAAGCTGCACCGTGGTGCGCTCGCGGCCGTGCACTATCGCAGTCGCTGCCTCAGCGTCGATGAAGGCGATCTCGTTGACCGTTTCGTTTTCCGCGGCGGCCGGTTCGAGAGCGATCAGGTTCGCGTCAATGTCAAGACGGCCGGTCCTACCATCCCGGTCGATGAGCTGCAGTCTGAGTTCTGGAGCGGGGTCCTCGCGGAGCGCTGCGCCGTACTCACTGGGCGTTAGCGGCACAAGCTTGAAGACGACAAACTTGAATGGAGGCGCACTCATCGCAAGAACGTCGCCAAGCTGTAATTCCACCGTGCCCCCCTCGTCGAGAATCAGCTTCGGAAGGACCGGCAGAATTGCCGCCTTCCGGGTGGCCGAGTCCGCGGCTGGCAAAGCGGCGATCCGGATGTGCTGGCGCTTGCCCGTGATCGCCACGGGACGGCCAGGGCCAAGTCCTTCCACACGGGCGTCCAAGGCGATCGTGGAATCGTAGAGTGGATAGCTAAGTGGAACCTCTCCGACCTTAAGCTCTTCGCTTTGGCCTGCAATCGTCATGCTGCGCAGGAGAGAAAGAGTGGTTTCGACACCCTGTTCCCAGGGCTTATCCAGGACGAGGCGGGTCGCTACTCCCGCCAGCCCGTATTTCGCTACAGAGCGGTGGGTCACCTGAGTTATCGACGAGAACTTCCAGATTCGTGTGGGTTCGCTATCGACGATTCCCAGCCTCACCACGGCCGGCTCGTCCTGCTCGATGACGACCCAGCTGCCGTCGAGGATCTTGTCGTTGCGACTGCTGAGCGTGATCCTTCCGGGGTATTCGCCAACCAGGTCCCACTCTTTGAAGTGGTCAAATTTGCCTTTCTCGTATACGGCCTCCTTCGGCGCGTTGTGACCGAACGGTGAGGCCATCGAGCGCATGACGAAAACACCGGGCTTTTTGGCCGTCACATTCTGAGGGTCCGTAGAAACCGCCTCCAGCATCAAGCCGCTGCGGTTTCTGGCGGGGTCCGCAATCACCCTTGTCACGCGTCGCAGCGACCCATCGAAGCCACCGCTCTCACTGGCCGCGTGAATCAGCAGCAGATCGCCGATGGCCAGGTTCAGATTGGTGCCGGCCAGCCAGATCTCCGTCATGTCCCAGGCCAGCGTCTGCCGCTCAGTCAGTTGCGGCAAGATCGCATTCCACTCGACGCGCGCTTCGACGGCCTCAATGGTTTCGAAGGTCTGCGGCTGCTGGTCCGGACCCGGCACGCTCTGAACCCGCGTGCCGATGGCCAGCTGCATGGGCTTGGGCGCGAGCTCCTGCGCGCCGGGCGTCGTCTCCATCGTGAATGCGAGATACGTGCTGGCACTCAGACCGGGAGCAAGCTGGTAGCCGAGCAACCGGGATTGTTCGAGGATCGACAACCGTTCGGTCGCGGTACGCAGATAGGCCTCATTGGCGATGCGCTCCTGATAGAAGGTCAGCACATCGCTGGTCACGGCCCAGGCATCGAGCAGGGCGACGGTAAAATCATCGTCTTCGCGCGTCCTCAGTCTCCGCAATGCGGAGAATCGGGGATCAGACAAGCGCGCAAGCAAGCTCTGGCGAAAGCTCGCGTAGGTGCCGGTTCGGTACCCTACCGCCGCCAGGCCTGGACGGTTGTAGATGACCGCCGGTGTTTGCGCGCCGATACCGGCGCAGCAGCCGCAGTCGTTGAGCCGCGGTTGCTGGCTCATTTCCCGCCTCCCAGGGAGATCGTCAGTTGGCCGCGCTCGGCGAAGTTGCGATCGTTGTCCAACCGCGCGATCTCCAGCCGATCGATGTCGAGCCGGCCGCTTTCCAACGCCGTGCTGTCACCAACACCGAGCCGTTGAAACGTCCGCACTTCCACCGACTCGACGCCCGTGACCTGGTGGGCCGCGGCATAAATCGCGCTCAAATAAACCGGCTGGCCGAAGCTAAAATTGTCGGGGTGGAACATGCCCCGCCGCCCATCGGGCAGATCGCGGTTGCTGAGAACATCGAAAAGCTCGCGCTCGACATCGCTACGAAAATGATCGGCGGCGACGCAGACATGCATTTCGATTTCCAGGGGGACAAATTGCGGCTCGTCCACCTCCAGATCATGCCCGGCCATACGATAGCGCCCGACATGATTGCGGATGTCGGTTTCGAATTGCTGGGATAGCGCCGCGCCCCCGGTGCGGTCGACAGTCAGAAACGCCGTGTGCCAGCTTCCGGTCCAGCGAAAGGTCGCAGCCGCGCGCTGGACGCCCGGGTAGCGCTCGGTCACTTCGGCGTAATCCCCCGGCGTCACGGCGCGCTCCTGCACCCGATAGGCCACCGGCGCCCGCTGACGCACGTCTTCCAACGACTCCGGGTCCTGCCCGCCGTGAGCCGGCAAGGGATTGCGCACCGAGCGGATTTCCGGAATGTGCAAGGCGATGTGCTGCAAGGAATCCGCGCCGACATTGCCGGCGCGGCCGTTGCCGACACGATACCTGGCAAAGAATTCGACTCCCGGTTCGGGCCGCCGGCCGTGGACGTCGTCGCCGAAGCGAATCACCGCCGCGCCGTCGTTGTCGATCTCGGCGACAAACTCCTCGGCCTCGCCGCTGCTGTTCAGCAGATCGCGGCGCGCCGTCCAGACGCTGCCGTTCGAATCGGTGAGCGTGACCACCGGCCGCACGTCGCGCAGCGACCACTGCATCGCCGCCCGCGCCGCCATTCGATCCTCGTAAGCGGGACCAGCATGGGTCAGCGGCGCCTTGGCCAGGCGCGGCCGAAAGCGCGGCAAGATCGGCCGCGTCTGGGACGGAGCACAGTTGTCATCAGCGCTTGCCGGGGGCCAAAACAAGAACGGCTCGGGCACCGCGCCCAGCGCCTCACCGCGATGGGTAAGGCCATGGTCGGCAAGGACGACATTCCCGCGGGCCACACTGACCTGGTCCCGGTAGCCCTTGCTCGTCTGGGCAGACAAGCAGAAGGGAAACGGCAGCGCGTCTTCGTCGCTCCAGGCGATTTCCGTAATCTTGTCGCCGGTCACCGGATCTACCAGTGGCGGATGGTCCGGTTCGGGAGGTATGACCGAATTCAAACGGACCGCGTGGCGGCGCGCGGGATCGGCGTCGGCCGGATCGCCGGTCTGGGCCCCTAGCACCTCTTCGATAATCAGGGTCATGCCGGGCTTCAGCCTCGGATGATGCCCGACAAGTGTCGCGCGGGTCGCACCTTGCTGCAGGCAACAGCGGTCATCGCTCCAGGTGTAGAAACGCAGCTCGTTGTGGTCGGCAAACAACGACTCCACCGGCTGCATGGTTTCGAACACAATTTCCGCCTGCTCGTAGACCCGCGCATCGTCCGCGATGACGATTTCCTGATTGGCCATCCGCGTCGCGACCTTGGTGCCGGCCGGGACCGCCGGACCGCCGGCGCCGAGGACATCGGAGGACACTTCCAGGTGTACCCAGGTGCGGGCGTTGCAGCCCTCGCTGATGGAGTAGTCCATCAAGCGCGCGTGGCGGCGTATCGAAATCCGCTTACGCGCGGTGCGAAGGTACGCCTCGGTGGCGACGGCGTCTTGCTGATAGCTCAACTGATCGGCGCTATATGCCAGCGCCTCGACCAGCATGATCCCCAGGTCCGCGGCATTCCGTTCCTTCCACTCCGGCACCAGCACCGCCATGCGGTCGAGCATCAACCGTCGGAAGCTCGCATAGTCCTTGGCGAGATAATCGATATCGGGCGCAATCTGCGGGGTTTGGGGAGAGACATGTTCGGGCGCGCAGTCGAAAGGACTCGGGCATTCGACCTTAAAGGAGAACTGCACGGCGGACAGCCGCGGGTCGATCCCGGGCGGGGCCGTGTCGTCCGAAGCGCTGGCCACGAGGCGCAGCGTGTAGAGCGAGAAGTCGCCGGGCTGGTCGACCTTCACCGTAAAGACGTCGTCCTGCGGACCTGCGCCGGTACCGTCGGGGTCGATCTTGATATTCGTAATGCGCTCGCCGCCTTCGATGCGGAAATTCTCCGCATTCAAACTGAGCGCACCGAGATGGTTGACGAAATGAACTGCGAGCGTCCGCTGGTCCGGGTGATCCACGACTTCGAGAAAATCGATGCCGTTCCAATCCGGGTTGTCGCGCACGACGCTGCGCCGCAGCAACGTGCAGCAGGCATAGATCACGCGCCACCTCCCTGCACGAAGGTTTGTGTCTCGCGCGTGCCGCTGCCGCGCATCACGTACTGCACCGTCACCCGCAGCGTGGCTTCTTCCGCTTCCACGCTCACCTTTTCGACGACGATCAAAGCGCCGAGCCATTGTTGGAGCGCGCCCTGCACCAGCATCTGCGTCGTCGCCGCCAGGACCTCGCTGTTGGGCGCGAAAGCGAGCTGCAGGAGTCCGCTCCCAAAATCAGGGCGCATCACGCGCTCGCCCGGGCTGGTAAACAGCACCTGATAAATGAGATCGCGAATGTGATCCGCTTCGTCGGTCTCGGCCGTGCGGCCGCGGCCATCGAAACGAAAGGGGAAGTCCACTTGAGCCACCGCTAAATCCCCGTCACCCGCGTCTGCGTCACCGAAGCGATGAGCGGCGTCCCCGTCGGCACACAGACGGCTTGACCATCGATCAACAATAGCGGCTGGCCATTGCTCGTGACCCGGACCGCCGAGGTCACATATTGCGCCGTCACGCAGGGGCCGTTGCCCGCCGGCGGCGGCGGCAGGGTGCAGCCGGCCACAACATACGGGCTGGTCAGGGCCACGGTGGGCATGCCGCTCACCAGCACGCGCGGATTCGGCGTGGTCGGCGTCGCCTGTCCGGCATGGGCGCATATGACTGTCGCTCCGACATGTAACAAAAATCCCGGCATGATTGGAACTCCTTAGCGGTGAGCCTTCAGCAGTTAGCCATCAGCCATCAGTACGCGGAAACAACCTGGGACAGAGCGCTGCAAGCTCCATGGCCATGCGCTGATTCCTGTTTTGCTTCCTCAAACGATTGCCAGCGCCCCGTTATTGATCGTAACGGTCGGGCCCACCAGGGTGATCATGGCGCCCTTGCCGTTCTGAATATAGATCCCGGTGTCGTTGACGATCAGTGTCGCGCCGGTGGTGCTTTTCAGCATGATGCCGCCCGTGGGTCCCGGCACATCACTGATCGTGACGCCGTTCTGGAGCGGGGTCTGCATCGTAATCGCTGGCGTCCCCGGCGGCGTGGCGCGGGCCAGCGCCGGCACTTCGGGACCGGTGCCCCAGAAACACCCGACCCAAATGGGATAATCAGGGTCGCCCTGCTCGAATTCGATCCACACCCCCGAGCCGATGATCGGCAACGCATACATCCCATTCTGAAGCCCTGCCAAAGGGACGCAGGGCATCGCCCAGGAGGTCGGAAACAGACCCGCGACATCGGGCACCTGCACTTGTAATCGTCCCATCTGCATCGGGTCGATGTTATTGAGCACCACGCCGCGATACTTGCCGTAATATTTCCCGTCATTGTCCATAGGTCACACCGCCACCGTGTTATAGGAGGAAACCAAGGCGTTCCGGCTCAATTGAAAGCTCTGTTTGAACTCCCCACGTTTGAGCGTGCTGGTCACACTCTTCACAAAGTAAAGTCCATCAAAAGCGCTGCCGGCACCGCGCAC
>Ga0210374_1000087_pt1 | contig 10727 bp, 13 predicted proteins | sample S765metaT_FD_170483 | JGI IMG/M metagenome (GOLD analysis project Ga0210374, IMG submission 170483) | Metatranscriptome of estuarine sediment microbial communities from the Columbia River estuary, Washington, United States - S.765... | ecosystem: Environmental > Aquatic > Marine > Intertidal...
CCGGGGTCTGTACACTGCCGCCCTCGAATCGGCGCCGGGACGGCGCCGAGGCGAGGGCAAGGGCAGAGCCCCGGGCGCAGCCCGGGGCGGGCGGCGGTACGCGAGGACACGCAGCGCCCCGGCGAGGACTGCGCCGGGTGCGCCGAAGGACGCACCCGGACGCAGCCGAAGCGCGGGGCGCGGAGTGCCGAGCGTCACAACAGGGACGGCGGAGCCACCCGTGGCGGCCGGTGCCGTGCGCGGCGAGGACTGCGCCTTGTGCGCCGCAGGACGCACAAGGACGCAGCCGAGACTCGCGCACGGCACGGGCCGGCACGGGTGGTGGCGCCGCCCAGCGGGGTGACACTCTGCGCGCCGTGCCGAGGACGTGGCCGCTCGTGCCGTAGGACACGAGCGGATCACGCCGAAGGACACGGCGGGCAGTGTGTCGCACCGCGAAATAGTCGCCGCCCGCCCCGGGCTGCGCCCGGGGCTCTGCCCTTGCCCTCGCCTCGGCGCCGTCCCGGCGCCGATTCGAGGGCGGCAGTGTACAGACCCCGGACTTATTCGACCTGCAGTTGATGGCCTTTCTCCGCTTGCCTTGGACAGTTGACGGGCGGGACGGACGCGCTCGAGGACGGCCGATCGCCTGGACCGGCGGGCACGGTGCGTGCGGGTGCACGCACCGCGCCCGCCTACGTGGGCTGCTCCTGGAGGCCGCACCGCTGTGCTGCGCCTGGTGGTGCGTGAGGACCGCGTGTCACGGTGCGTGCAGGGGCACGCACCGCGCCACGCTACCGGCTCGCCTGGCGGACGCCTGGCCGCGATGCCGCGCTCGTGGTGCCAGTGCCCCGGCGGTCACGGCCCGTGCAGGGGCACGCGCCGCGCCCGCCTGCGCTCGCGCCTGCGCCGGCCCGTAGTGGTGGGGACGCGGCCGGCCGGGTGCGCTGACCGTGGCTGATCGGGCAGGGGCGGGTCTGCGGGTGCCGTGGTCTATTGCCTTGGGCGCGTGCCACGCTGGCGCGTGGCACCGGGCTTTCGCGCTCCGCGCCAAGCCAGCGCGCAAAAGCCGCGCGCTGTCTCGGCCCTTCGGGCTTCAATCCCTCGCGCGGGGCGCCGCACGTATCCGCGCTCCCGGCGCGGTGGGGCCTACGGCCCCCCCTGCACCCCCCCTTCGCCGCTCGCTGATTCCCGCCGACAACCTCGACGGTCCCGACCGGCGACCACCGCTCGCGGCGCCTCGAGGGCGCGTTGCGCCCGCCTTACGTCGGTGCGGCCGGCCTGCAGCCGGCCGCGGGTCACAGTCGCGGGTGCCTCACGCCGCGCCGTGCCCCTCGCGTCCGGTTGCCCTACTTTCAAAAACAATGCAACCCCGCCCTAGTCGAAGTACCTTGACTCAGTCCGCTGCGCCCGAAAGTCCAGTACCGCAAACTTGCCCCCCCAGCCCCCCGACCCTTATAGCCACCCCACCAGACCCCGACCCTCCCGCACACGTCGCCCGATAGCGACGTCTGGACCCATGCAGCCAGACCTACTAGATTCTCTAGCAATAAGTCCCACAACCCGTCTGTGGATAACTCCACCGCGTCAGAGCGGTGGCCCCCCGCAGACCCCCGACAGTCGAAGGGTAGTTAGTGGTGTGGTCGCAGGCGCCGAGTAGGCCGACGAGTTAACAGCCCGCATGAGCAACACGAGGAGGCGAAGAAACCCAGGAAGGCGCGAGCGCGCGGCTGGAAAACGCCCTAGGCGTGCTGTCATCCTCATGGGTGACAGAGCGGACTGTGCAACGTTCAAGGCGGGCTCGCGACACCGGCGCAGACTCATGCGCCTCCTTTCCTCGGCGGATACCCCCTGTGCCTTGGCTGTGGACGAGGCCGGAAAACGCCCAACTGGTACGGCGGAGAGCACAGCATAGTCACCACGCGACGCGACCACACCGACTAACCACCTTTCAACCCTCCCGCCCTCGACGGCGAAGAGGAGCAAAAAAAAAGCGGCGGGCACGAGCCCGCCGCCAACCTTGACCCGGAGCGCCGCCACACCATGGACGACCACACCAGAACCACGAGTATACCAGCCCCACGTTGCGCCGCCAGCGCCAGGTGTCGCGACTGGCGAAACTGCCCCCATTGCGGCCGGATCCGCCAGGCCCGCATCGCCGACCTCGCCGAGCTCCTCGCTCGCCACCAGCCAAACCTCTACTGGACCATCCTCCAACACCGCAGCAACGACCACCAGGAACTCGCCGCGCTGCGCCGCGCCTGGGCGCGACGCAACAACCCGCCAGGTGCGCTCTGGACCCTCGAACGCGGCCAGCTCACCGGCAACCTGCACTGCAACATCATCCATTGCGGCGCCTTGTCTCGCCCGCCCCTCGACGAGCTCCACTGGTCGACCGTGATCACCGGCAATCATCGCCGCGTTGCGGCGTACATCTCCAAACCCGCAACCGCCCCGATCGACCTAGCCCCCCACACCCACCTATACGGCACCCTCGGCCCCCTCTGGCTCCACCTCACCCGCGCCAGACAAGCCCCGACGGTCCAAGCCGCCGCCTACCAACTCGCCATCGACCTGGCAACCCGGACCGAACAACCCCCGAACGCGCCACCCCAAGCCCCCGCAGCCAACGCCACCAGCACCGCTGACTACCGCGCCATCGCCGCCCGCTACCTCCCAGACCTACTCGCCGCTACCGCGGCGCAACCCAAAACCAGGCCACCGACCGAGGATACCTAGCAGCATCGTCGCTGCTCTGCCAGTGTGACACAGCACCCCAGGCCTCCAGGCCAAGCCCTACGGGCCGCTGCGCGGGCCTGGACCCCTGGGGCCCCGCTGCATCCCCCAGGCGCCGCAGCGACGCCGCTGCACCACTCAACCAACCCACGGAGCCTCACACCATGTACTTCACACTGCCCACACAACTCATTCCCGCCAGCGACGCGCAGTCCGCCCTCGAGCGCAACAACTGGCACTTCGTCACCACCTTCTACCCACTCGACATCACCTCCCGCAAGCTACTCCACGCCGTGATTTACCAGCGCGAGGACGACACCTGCCTAATCGTCCGCGAGCGCCACAACTCACAGCACTGGGTACTACACCGCATCACCCCCGCCTACCTCGCAGACCTAACCACCCCGCCGCCCACCTCCACCAGTCCAACTAATACGGTCGATTAAGCCGCACACCTTGACACCAGCGCGCCGAGACGGCTACAGTCTAGCCAACCCGGCGCGCCCCCGGCGCACTGGACACACCACGACACCAGGACACACCCGACCCATGATCGCCCTCTACATCAGAGTCTCCACCGACTCCCAAGACAACCTCAGCCAGCAAACCCAGCTGGCCGCCTGGCTCCGCCAGCGGCCAACCGAACCCGTAACCGAGTACCTCGACACCGCATCCGGCGCCAAGCGCTGGCAAGACCGCGCACTCGCAGACGCCCTGCGCAACAGCCAGCCCGGAGACAGCATCGCAGTCTCCGAAATCTCCCGAATCGCCCGGTCAACCCTCGGCGTGCTCAGCTTCCTCGAAGCCGCCGCCGCCGCCCACGTGCACGTCCACGCCGTGCGCTCGGGCATCGCCCTCGACGGCTCCATGTCCGCAAAGATCACCATCACCATCCTCGCCCTCTGCGCCGAGATCGAACGCGACTTGCTCCGCGAGCGCACCACCGCCGCACTAGCAGCGCGCCGCGCCAACGGACAAGTCCTCGGCCGGCCCCTCGGCGCGCGCAGCGCCAGCAAACTGACCAAGCGGGCACCAGAAATCGACCGCCTGCTAGCCGCAGACGTCAGCAAGCGCGCGATCGCCCGCCTCCTCGACTGCTCGCCGCAAACCCTGTACACCTTCCTGTCGCGGCGCGACAGCGACCCCTCCCCCTAACCCACCACCAGGTGCGACCTCGATGGCAAAACTCACTGGCCCACTGTTCAGCATGGGAGCCCACGGCTCCATCGGAGCGAAATTGACAATCCGGCGCAACCGCGGCTCCCACACTGCCGTCTCCACCCCAACGCCAACCGGACCAGCCTCACAGCGCCAGCTCGAGCAGCGCCAAGTCTGGCGCAACGCCCGCGCCCAATGGCACGCCCTACCCGCACCAGCCCGGGCCGCCTGGACCAACACCGCCGTATCCTGGGGCCTCCCCGCCTTCGCCCTCTGGGCGCGCGAGTACGCCCTCCAGCAATGCGAACCCCCAACCCTCCCGCAACTACCCGCCGACCGATGGAGCCCCATCCCATGACAACCCAGCGCCAACTCGCCCTCGCCGCCGCCCTCACCGCCACTGCCACCGCGACCCACCCCGCGCCCATCCAGCTCGCCTGGGACTACCCGACCGCCAACGACGCCAGCGAATTCCGCCTCTACTGCGGCCCGAGCCCGGGCGCCTACGCGCCCGCGCCCGTCGCCACCATCCCCCGAGATCAGCGCGCCGCCACCATCACAATGCCCAACGGCCAGCGCCAATACTGCGCCCTCGCCGCTGCCGACGGCACCAGCGAGAGCACCAAAAGCAACGAAGTCAGCTTCGTCCCCCGCCTGGAGACCCCAACGAAACTACGCATCACCACCACCGACCAGCCCGACCGCGACCTCGAGCTCGACATCCACGCCACCTAACGCAGCCACCGGAGCACCCACCACATGCACGACGCCACCCTTGACCCCGTCCGCACGACCCGTATCGGCATCCACTTCGAAGACTGGGCGCCCGCACTCGCCCGCGACCTCGCCACCGCCCAGCACTGCATCTACCTCACCTTCCTATCCGCCATCCCGCCAACCCGGCGGCAGGCCGGACCAGGACCCGACCTCTGGGCCACCATCTGCAACGCCGCCGAGCGCCGCATCCACGTCCGCCTACTATTGCCGGCGCCCTCGGGCACCCACCCCGCGACCCTCTTCAATGCCAGGGCCGCCGCCTGCCTGACCCAATACGGCGCCCAAGTCACACTACTCCGCAGCCCCCGCCTGATGCACGCCAAAACCGCCTCCATCGACGGCACCATCGCCTGGATCGGCTCCGGCAACCTCACCGCCGCCGCCGCCGCGCACAACCGCGAGGCCTGGGTGCGCTGCGAGGACCCCGCCATGGCCCTCGCCCTGCAATACTGGCACGGCGAACAACACCTGACCCTATGACCCGCCACAGCCTCCCCATCACCCCAGGCGCCCTGTGTCTGGTCACCGGCGTACCACCGGGCAGCTACGGGTCGCACTGCAACGGCATCGTCTTGACCGCCGTGCAGCGCATCGACGCCGACGGCGTCCCCTGCTGGCTCACCGACCCCGCGATAATCTGCCCCTGCGGCTGCGGCCGCGCCATGCCCTGCGACGAGATTTTCTTGCGGCCACTCACCCCACCGACGCACCAAAACCCGTAGCCACCACCCATGGTCAAACTCACCGAGTACGCGCCCGCGGCACAGTACGTCGAGCGCCTTAACCAACTCCTCGGCCTCCCCGCCACCATCCCCACGTTCACCCGCGGCCGAAAAAAGCGCCGGGTGACGTGGTACGTGTTCCGCCGCCGCAAGTCCAGACTCTGGCGCGACCTCGAAGCCGCGGCCGCCGAAATCGCCCGCCGCGAAGGCGTCAACGTCTTCGCGCCATCCGGACGCGCATTCGTCCAGCAACTGGTCGCGCAGATGAAGCGCGGCTACTTCAACCCAACCTACTGGGTCGAATGCCCACCACTCATCACCGAACTCCTCGAGTGCGTCCCCACAGCAGAGCCCCGCGACCCGCCGCCAAACTCCCCCTACCGCGACCCCGCCAACCTACCGACCACCCCGACCTACCCCGACGGCACCCTCGACGCGCCCTCGATCGCGTACACCGGTGCGACCGCCGGCGGCTACTTCGCCGACACCTATTGGTCATGGGGCAGGACCAAGTACCGCCTCGCCACCCGCATCACAACCCAACAGTTCGAGCCGTTGCTGCTCGACTGGCGCCCAACGATCACCATCACCGCAGACAAGCGCCCCAGTCGGCCGATGGTCAGCACCCTAGCCCGCAGCTACCTCGGCGCGGAGTTTTTCATCGACTTCCTGACCCGCCGGCCACCGCTCACGCGAACGATAAGCTTTTATCACCGGTACAAGCCGCCAGACACCGACCCGCCCTACTTCAACGCCACCGTGCAGCGCCAGCTCTACGCCGTACTCAACGCCCGCAGCACCTACCAGGACGCCGCGCCCATCACCCACGCCGCCATCCTCTGGGCCAACCGCCCGATGAAAGGCCTCGCCTACAACAACAACACCACCGTGCAGACCTCACTATCGGGCACCCCAAAGCTGTTCATGCTCAGGCCGCCCCCAGTCATCGCCAGCGCCCCCCTCGGCTACGACTCCGGCGCCACCTTCTGGCTATACGACATCATCACCAACGAGTGGGCGGGATACTTCGTCGAAGCATTCTCCGTCGCCTGGGCGACCCACGGCGACACCCTGTGCGCGTATTCCCTGTTCGAGCTCCTCCAGTTCTACGGCCCCGACCAGATCCCCACCAACACCCTGCCGCAGCCCTGGGCCGCACCCTACGAATACGACCACCTCGCCGCCTCACCCTGGGGCTACACCGTCGTCGCCACCAACCCAGGCCCGCCGAAAACCTCCCACGCCTGGCTCTACGCGCCAGACGGCACCCTACTCTCAGACCTCGAGCTGAGCGACTACAGCATCGACACCGGTGGCCTCTACCTCCACCGCGGTTATACCCCCGACGGCGCGCTGTTCGGGCCTTACCCAGTCGGCGCCCTCAACGAAATCCTCCTATGGCTCCCAAGCTACGCCTTCGCCGGCGCCATCACCACACGCCCGGGCGCGACCCCCATCATGCTCCCCGGCCCCAACGGAATCTGGAGCGTGACACCTGACAACGTCGCCAACCACTCCGCCTGGCCAACGGGCCTACAGCAACGCACCTACCCGTACAACCTCGCCTCCACCACCACCCCCGCCGCGCAACTCCCCGCGTACGCCGGTATCGCCGGCCTCGACGACGGCCTCTTTTGCTGGGAACCCAACGGCGCCAACTTCCTCCTCTTGCCCGACGGCACGATAGTCCCCGGCAACCCAATGACACAGGTGTATCCTGGCGTCAACGCCGCCGCACACGTGCACATCTAACATGCCACCGCCCCCCACCTACAGCCTACGCGCCCGAGGCACCCTGACCTTCACACCACACGACCCAGTCCGCCCGCCAGGCCGCTACGTCATCCAAACCGTTGCCCCAGGCCTGGGCAACGTCGCTTCCGACCCCGCCCGCGCCACCCAGATTCGCGCACACGTCATCCCCGCCGACCCCCGCACGCCAGCCCAACTCGCCCGCCGCGCCGCCCTCGCCGACGCCGTCGCCCAGTGGCAAGCCCTCGACCCCGCCACCCGCGACTACTGGACCCAGGTCGGCGCCGCCCGGCGCCTCCCCGGCTATAACGCCTTCCTAAGCGCCGCCCTCAGCGCCACGTGAGTGACCACCACGCGCCGCCACCGCGTACAACGTCGCAGACTGATTTGCAACGCGACGAACCTAACCGCCTTCGCGCTGATCATCCTCGCCCTATCCGTCGCCCCCGTGCGCGTCCTGGAATTTGTCCGCTGGCTCACGACCGAGTTACTACATAACATCGCCACCACCCACCCGCCCGAACCAACAAAACCAGCCGCGCCAGCCCCATAGCCCGCCCCCGACCCAGGCACGAAACTTGCCCCACGCCGACCGCCCGTCGCATAATGCCCGCAGCGCACCTTCGCGCTACCTCTAGGAGCAACCCAACATGGCCCGCGTATCCGGTCCCCTCATGTCCCTCGACGCCCGCAATAGCTTTGCCGGCGCCTTAGTCTTCACGGCCTGGAAGGGCCGCAACGTGGTGAGACAGCTCGTCACCCCCAGCAACCCCCAATCCGCCGACCAGGCCACCCAGCGCACCATGGTCCGCGTCGCAGGCATCGCCCAGCATTGGGCGCAGTTCACCGCCCTTGTGTACCCGGGCGAGACTCTGACCGACAAAGTCCGCCTGCGCGACAGCGCACCACCGGGACAGGCCTGGAACGGGTACCTTGTCAAGTCCATGATCGGCGTCGCCAGCACCACGTACGACGCCGCCTCGGCCGCCTGGACCGGGCTGGCGGCCGGCGAAAAGACCGCCTGGACCAACGCTGCCGGCGCACTGACCCCCGCCATCCCCGGGACCGTGTCCGCCCCCCAAGCTGGCGTCGGTACGACCGCCATCCCCGCAGGCGAGGTCTACTTTCATTTTGTGTACGGCCTCTACGCCGCCGGCCTGGCCACCCTGCCAGGCGCCACCCCACCGGCCTACGCCTAACCGCGTAGCCACCGCCCGCGCCGACACCCTCTACCTCCCCCGTCGGCGCGGGCACCCCGACACCACCTCGACCACCAGCCACCCCCGCCATGGCCAAGACCGTCGCCCCCCTCCACAGTCAACGCGCCTCCGGTTCGCTGTCCAAAACCATCACCTACGGCGCCTGGAAAGGCCGCAGCACCGTGCGCCGCCTCACCACCGGACGCAACCCGCGCAGCCCAGCGCAGCAACTGACCCGCCTGCGGATGGCAATCGCCAACGCCGCCGCCCGCTGGACGCGAACCACCGCGACCACCGGCCCCGGCCGCTCAAGCACCGACCTCGAGCTCGCCAAAGCCGCCGCCCCGCCAGGCAAAACCTGGAACACCGCGCTAGCTTCCGCCCTGATCGGCCCCGACGCCAGCGACTACGCCGCCGACTGGGCCGCCTGGCAGGCCCTCCCCGGCCCCGCCCGCCTCGCGTGGGAAATTTCAGCCGCCAGCCAAGTCCCAGCCGTACAACCAGCAGCACCCCCACCCACCGCCTAAAGGAGTCTCACTACCATGGCCCTCCAATACTCTGTCGCTATCCGTAACGCCCAACTCGACGCCGTCGAATCCACCATCGGCGCCAGCGCCCGCCTGCGCATCTACACCGGCGGCCCGCCCGCCAATTGCGCCGCCGCCGCCACTGGCACCCTACTCGCGGACATGACCCTCCCCGCAGACTGGCTCGCCGCCGCCACCGGCGGCACCAAATCAAAACTCGGCACCTGGCAGGACGCCAGCGCCGACAACAACGGCACCGCGGGCTACTTCCGCATCTGGGACAGCGCAGTCACCACCTGCGGCGCGCAAGGCCTGTGCAGTGCCGTCGGTGGCGGTGGAGAGCTCCAACTCGACAACCCCGTACTCGTCGCCGGCGGCCCCGTCTCGATCGCCACCGCCACGCTGACCGCAGCCAACGCCTGACACCGGCCACCGCCGCCACACCGACACCACCAGGCCAAAACACCATGCCCCGACCAGTCCGCACCGGCTCCCCCGTTTCATGGTTCTCAGCCAACGCCAGCGGCTCGCAACCCATCACCGTCCCAGCCGACGCGCAACTGATCGTCCTGGGAATCTCGGGCTACAAAAGCAGCACCGGATTCTTCAGCGGCCAACCACCGCAACTCGCGGGCACCCCAATCGGTATCGTGCTGGTCGCCGATACCTCCATCGCCTATTTCCAAGGCGACATGTTCCTGCGCTACCTGCCCCCCGTAGGCGCCCAGACCATTACCTGGAACTGGGGCGCCTTACCGGACAACCGGGTTCTCTTCTGCGCCGCTTTCTACAAAGGCATCGCCCCGAACTGGCTCGGCGACGGCTACGCCGGCCAATCCGGCAACAGTAACCACGCCACCGACACCCTCATTGCCACGGCCAACGACCTGATTGTTGCCGTCCACTCCCCGTATATCGCCCTACCGGGCACCGCGCCCGCATGGAACTGGACCAACGCCACGCAGGTACAGGCGTTCAATGACGGCCTCTATACCGGCCTCAGCCTCGCCGAAGCCCAGCCTACCGGCAACGTCGTCATCAGCGTACAGGAGACCACCTACCAATCCGACAACGCGCTCTGCGCGGTTGTCATACAAGGCGCAGCCGGCGGCGCCAGCGGCGACCTCGCCGCAACCCAAGGCCAACAAACCCTCGCGGCAACCGGATCGGTCCCCATCACCGCCACCCTCGCCGCCACCCAAGCGCCGAACACCCTCGCCGCAACACAGGACTTCCCGCCGGCGACAGGCGACGTAGCCGCAACCCAAGGACCGCAGACCCTCGCCGCCACCGCCGGCGCCGTCCCAACCACCGGCGACCTCGCCGCAACCCAAGACGCGCAGACCCTCACCGCAACGCAAGACTTCCCGCCCACCGCCGGCGACATCGCCGCGACCCAAGACGCGCAGACCCTCGCCGCGAGCTCCGGCGCCGTCCCGACCACCGGCGACCTCGCCGCAACCCAAGACGCCCAAACCCTCGCCGCAACGCAAGACTTCCCGCCCACCGCCGGCGACATCGCCGCCACCCAAGGCACCCACACCTTCCTCGCCACGGACGCCGTTATCGGCCCCGCCACCGAAGGCACGCCCGGCCATGTCTGGTTCGCGCACCAATCCAGCCTGTACCGCCTCGGGATCGCCCCTGCACCGCCAGGCGAAACCCCGCCCACCTACACCTAACCCCACCCCGCACCCCACACCCCGGAACAGCAGGAGCAGGACTACGGCTTGCCGTACGAGCCCAGCCAGCCCGGCGCAAACCCGGCGCCGTGCTGTCTGGCCTCGCCACGGCACCCGCAGACCCGCCCCTGCCCGATCAGCCACGGTCAGCGCACCCGGCCGGCCGCGTCCCCACCACTACGGGCCGGCGCAGGC
>Ga0210374_1000088_pt1 | contig 10686 bp, 11 predicted proteins | sample S765metaT_FD_170483 | JGI IMG/M metagenome (GOLD analysis project Ga0210374, IMG submission 170483) | Metatranscriptome of estuarine sediment microbial communities from the Columbia River estuary, Washington, United States - S.765... | ecosystem: Environmental > Aquatic > Marine > Intertidal...
ACGAGCTCGATCTCGCCGGAGAGGGGCTCGCCCAGGGCCGAGTTGACCGTCAGCTTGCCCAGCCCCGCGGCTTGCGCGAATCCGGGCAGCGCGATGGCTGCCGCGACCAGCAATAACTTGAGGAATCGAATGTTCACTGCCCCCCCTGCCTTTCTTCGCCTTGGGATCGATAATTAAAATAACATCATGTAGTTATCGTTGCAAGCTAAGTCTGCTTCTTACATGATGGTGGAATCGTGACATTTTTCAAGCAAATTTGGCTTGGCGGCCTGTTCTTCTGGCGCGTCCTAGACGCTCGCCAGCGCCTTGCGGGCCGCAACTCCCTCCTCGACCAGGATACGCAGCATGCGCCGCAGGGGCTCGGCAGCCCCCCACAGCAACTGATCGCCGCAGGTGAACGCGGAAAGATACTGCCCCCCCATGGACATCTTGCGCAGGCGTCCGATGGGCACGCGCAGAGTACCCGTCACGGCCGCGGGCGTCAGTTCGCGCATGCTGACTTCGCGCTGGTTGGGCACGACCTTAACCCAGGCGTTGGCGCTCGCAAGCATGTCCCGGATCTCGTCCAGCGGCACGTCCTTCCGCAGCTTGATGGTCAATGCCTGGCTGTGGCAGCGCATGGCGGAGATGCGCACGCAGATGCCGTCGATCGGGACCGGGTTGCTCTCCCGGCCCAGAATCTTGTTGCCCTCGGCTTGGCCTTTCCACTCCTCGCGGCTCTGCCCGTCTCCCATGTCCTTGTCGATCCAGGGGATGAGGCTTCCGGCCAGGGGCACGCCGAAATTGGCGGCGGGAAAGCCGTCATCGCGCAGCTTGCCCGCCACCTTGCGGTCGATATCGAGAATCGCCGAGGCGGGGTCCTTCAACAGGTCCCGGGCAACGCGGTGCAACTCTCCCATCTGCTGTAGCAGTTCCCGCATGTTCTGGGCACCTGCGCCTGACGCAGCCTGGTAGGTCATGGCGCTCATCCACTCGACCAGGTCGCGCTGGAACAGTCCGCCCAGCGCCATCAGCATCAGGCTCACCGTGCAATTGCCGCCGATGTAATTCTTTTTCCCGGCGGCGAGTGCGTCCTTGACCACCGGCATGTTCACGGGATCGAGGACGATCACGCTTTCCCTGTCCATGCGCAGCGCAGAAGCGGCGTCGATCCAGTAGCCCTTCCATCCCGCCGCGCGCAGCTTGGGATAGACCTCGTTGGTGTAGTCGCCGCCCTGGCAGGAAACGATCGCCTCCAGCGTCAGTAGGTCCTCGATGCTCCGCGCGTCCTTGAGCGGTGCCACATCGCGGCCGACGGCCGGTCCTTTCCCGCCCACCTGGGAGGTGGTGAAAAACACCGGCTCAACCACGTCGAAATCGTGCTCCTCGCGCATGCGCTGCATCAGCACCGAACCCACCATGCCGCGCCAGCCGATCATTCCTACTCTCAACATTCCAATCCCTTCCTAACCGAGAACGTCACCATGAGGCGCCGAGGCCCCTAGCTTAACGCCAATTCGGCCCCGCAACCCAGCCCCCGCCCCGCTTTTCCTGCCGACGGCCGCATCACAGCGCCGCCACCACCGCGTCCCCCATTTCCCGGGTGCTCACCTGGCGCGAGCCCGGTTCATGAATGTCCACCGTGCGCAGACCCTGGGCCAGCACCTTGCGCACCGCCCCCTCCACGCGGGCGGCCGTTTTTTCCTGGGCGAACGAGTAGCGCAGCATCATCGCCGCCGACAGGATGGTCGCCAGAGGATTGGCGACGCCCTTGCCCGCAATGTCGGGCGCCGACCCGTGAATCGGCTCGTAAAGCCCCTTGCTGCCGGCGTCCAGCGACGCGGAAGGCAGCATCCCGATGGACCCGGTAAGCATGGAAGCCTCGTCGGACAGGATGTCGCCGAACATGTTGCCGGTCACCACGACGTCGAACTGGCGCGGCGCGCGCACCAGCTGCATGGCGGCATTGTCCACGTACATGTGCGAGAGCTCCACCCCTGGGTATTCCCGGCCCACGGCGGTCACCACCTCGCGCCACAGCTGGCTGGTCTCCAGCACGTTGGCCTTGTCCACGGAACAAAGCTTCCCGCCGCGTTTGGCAGCCGCCTTGAACGCGACGTGGGCAATGCGGCGGATTTCGCTCTCCGAGTAAAGCATGGTGTCAAAGCCTTCACGCTCCCCCTTCGCGTTATTGCGGATGCCCTTGGGCTGGCCGAAATAGATGTCCCCGGTGAGTTCCCGCACGATGAGGATGTCCAGCCCCGAAACCACCTCGGGTTTAAGCGCGGAAGCGGCGGCAAGCTCCGGGTAGACCAGGGCCGGGCGAAGGTTTGCGAACACGCCGAGCCCCTTGCGGATACGCAGCAGGCCCTGCTCGGGGCGCTGGGGTCGTGGCAGGATATCGTATTGCGGACCGCCGACTGCACCCAGCAGCACGGCGTCCGCGGATGCGGCGAGCCGGAGGGTGGCCTCCGGAAGCGGGTCGCCGCAGGCATCGTAACCCGCGCCACCGATGGGCGCCTGCTCCAGCGCGAGGGGCAGTCCTTCCCGGCGCAGGGCCTCGAGCACCTTCACCGCCTCAGCCACGATTTCCGGGCCAATGCCGTCCCCCGGCAATACCGCGATTTTCATGAGATATTCCGGCGCGCTTCAAGCATCTGCTCAGGTAAACACCCAGGGCTCGGCCTGCCGCCGCCGCTCCTCGTAGGCGCGAATCCTGTCAGCGTGCTGGAGCGTAAGCCCGATTTCGTCGAGCCCGTTCACCAGGCAATGCTTGCGGAACGGATCTATCTCGAACCGGAATTCCTGGCGCGAGGGCGTGGTTACCGTCTGGTTCTCCAGGTCTATGGCCAACCGGTATCCCGCGGTCTCCGCCACCTCCCGGAACAGCTGATCCACCACCCCGGGGTCGAGAACAATGGGAAGCAGGCCGTTCTTATAGCAGTTGTTAAAAAAAATATCGGCGAAGCTGGGCGCGATTACCGCCTGGATGCCGAAGTCCAGCAGCGCCCAGGGCGCGTGCTCCCGGGACGATCCGCAGCCGAAGTTTTCTCGCGCCAACAGCACGGTGGCGCCCCGGTAACGCGACTGGTTAAGCACGAAATCCGGATTCAGGCGCCGCTTGCTGTTGTCGCCGCCCGGCGCCCCCGGGTCCAGGTAGCGCCAGTCATCGAACAAATTCGGCCCGAAGCCGCTGCGCTTGATGGATTTGAGATACTGCTTGGGAATGATGGCGTCGGTATCCACGTTGGCGCGATCCAGCGGCGCCACCAGTCCCTCGCGTCGGACAAATTTTTCCACGCAATCCTACTTGGTGGATTTCTGGATGGCCTCGCCACCCTTTTCGATGTCCTTGCCGATGCCTTCCACCGTGTTGCAGCCTGTAAGCCCCACCAGAGCCACCAGGAGCAGCACCCCACTGAACATCTGCCTGATCATGAACGTCTCCTCTTACTCGAACTGCCGCACGTCAACGAAATGCCCGGCAATGGCTGCGGCCGCGGCCATTTCGGGACTTACCAGATGGGTTCTGCCTCCTGCCCCTTGCCGCCCTTCAAAGTTGCGGTTGGAGGTGGAGGCGCAGCGTTCGCCGGGCTCCAGGCGGTCGTCGTTCATGGCGAGGCACATGGAACAGCCCGGCTCCCGCCACTGAAAACCCGCGTCGCAGAATATGCGGTCGAGCCCCTCGCGTTCGGCCTGCGCCTTCACCAGGCCTGACCCGGGCACCACCATGGCCAGCTTGATGTTGGGCGCGACGCGCTTACCTTTCACCACGGCGGCCGCCGCCCGCAGGTCCTCGAGCCGGGAATTGGTGCAGGAACCGATGAAAATCTTGTCCAGAGTGATGTCCGTGATCGGGGTGTTGGGCTCGAGGCCCATATATTGCAGGGCGCGCTCGGTCCCGGCCCGCTTCACCGGGTCGCTGATCTGGGCCGGATCCGGCACCCGGCCCTCCACCGTGGTCACCATCTCCGGAGACGTGCCCCAGGTCACCTGGGGCTGCATCACCGCCGCGTCGAGAGTCATCGTCTTGTCGAAGCGCGCGCCCTCGTCACTCGTCAAAGTGCGCCAGTAGGCCTCGGCCCGGTCCCAGGTCGCGCCCTTGGGGGCGAAGGGACGCCCGCGGAGATATTCGATGGTGGTATCGTCCACGGCCACCATGCCGGCCCGGGCGCCGGCTTCGATGGACATGTTGCAAAGGGTCATGCGCCCTTCCATGGAGAGCCCGCGGATAGCGCTGCCGCCGTACTCTATGGTGTACCCGGTGCCGCCGGCAGTCCCGATCCTGCCGATAATGGCGAGGGCGATGTCCTTGGCGGTGACGCCACGACCGGGAACCCCTTCCACCCGCACCAGCATGGCCCTGGTCTTCTTCATGTTCAGGCACTGGGTGGCGAGCACGTGCTCCACTTCGGAGGTGCCGATGCCGAACGCGAGGCATGCGAAGGCGCCGTGGGTGCTGGTGTGGGAGTCCCCGCACACCACCGTCATCCCGGGAAGAGTGGCGCCTTGCTCGGGGCCGATCACGTGCACAATCCCCTGGCGCCGATCCCGGAAGGGAAAATAGGCCTTGGCTCCGAACTCGCGAATGTTCGCGTCCAGGGTTTCCACCTGGGTGCGGGAGACGGGATCCTGGATACCCTTTTCCCAGTCGTGAGTGGGAGTGTTGTGGTCGGCCGTCGCGACCACGGATTCCACGCGCCAGGGTTTGCGTCCCGCCAGCTTGAGACCCTCATAAGCCTGGGGACTGGTCACCTCATGCACCAGGTGGCGGTCGATGTAAAGCAGCGCCGTGCCATCCCGATCCTGCAGGACCACGTGGCTGTCCCAGAGCTTGTCGTAGAGCGATCGCGCTGCCATGTAATAGGACAGAATTTAAGCGAAAATTATACACAATCGACCCCGGCCTCACATGGCCGGCGCCGGCTCCGGGCGCAGCCTGGTGGCGATCAGCGCCAACCCAGCGAGCGCGGCCATGGCGCTCGCGGTCAGGGTGAGGCTCGGACCCAGGGCCCCCCACGCCCAGCCGCTGAATATCCCGCCCGCGCTGCCCCCGGCCCCGAAACTCAGCCCCGAATATAGCGCCTGCCCCTTCGCCTGATGCCGCCCCGGGAAGAAACGATGCACCGCCGACACCGCCGACGCATGGTAGGCGCCGAAAGTTGCCGCGTGCATGACCTGGGCCAGGACCAGCAGCGCGGTTACCTCCACCGCCCAGCCTATGATGAGGAAGCGCACCACCGCAATGGCAAAACTCGCGAGCAGGATGCGCACCAGGCCAAAGCGTCCCAGCAAGGCCGGCATCCCGAAGAACACTCCGATCTCGCAGATCACGCCCACCGCCCACAGCCACCCCACGCTCGACTTGCTGTAGCCGTGGTCCACCAGGTAGATGGAATAAAAGGTGTAATAGGCCCCATGGGCGGCTGCCATCAGGAAGCACGCGGCAAGCAGCGATGCCACCTCAGGACGCTTCACGATGCTCCACACTGGCAGGCTGTCGCTCTCATGGGCCGAAACCGGGGCGTCGGGAACCAAGCGCGCAAAGAACACGATACCGAGCATCAGGCCGGTGACCATCCACGGCAGCGCGGCGATGGCTACCCTGTCCAGGAGGTAACCGATGCCGACCACTGCCGCGATGAAGCCCACCGATCCCCAGGAGCGGATGCGGCCATAACGCGAAGCATGTGCTGCCAGGTGGCTCAGCGTGATCGCCTCCACCAGGGGCAGCGAAGCACCCCAGAAGAAGCTGGTAAGCGCCATCACCGCAAACATCCAGGAAAAGGTCTTGCCGAAAAACACCCCGGCGAACGCGGCCACACTCAGCAGCGCTGCCAGCTGCACGATTCGCACCCGCTTTCCCGTGTGGTCGGCCAGGAAGCCCCATGCGGCGGGGGCAAAGATCCGCATCAGCTGCAACAGGGACATGAGCAGACCGATCTGGAGAGCGGTGAACTCGATGGAGCGCAGATACAGGCTCCAGTAGGGCGCAAATCCGCCGACGAAGGCGAAATAGAAGAAATAGAAACCCGACAGGCGCCAGTAGGGAACGGCGTTCGGCACAGGTAGCGAGCGGGGAGAGTCGTTACTCGCCGGGGGGCGGCACCCGCTCAAGCCTCGTCGGGCTCGGGGTCCTCGCGGGCCGGCGCCGGGGCGGAGTCCGGGCCGGCGGCCGCATTGCCGGGCACCCTCGGCGTGGCACAGGATACGTCGGCGTTCTGCGACCGGTGACGCAATGCATGGTCCATCAGCACCAGGGCCAGCATGGCCTCGGCGATGGGAGTGGCCCGGATTCCCACGCAGGGATCGTGGCGGCCGTGGGTTTCCACAGTCACCGGATTGCCTGACTTGTCGATAGAACGCCGCGGAAGGCGGATGCTTGACGTGGGCTTTATTGCGATCGAGACCCGGATGTCCTGTCCGGTGGAGATGCCCCCAAGGATCCCTCCCGCGTTGTTGGAAAGAAAGCCGGCGGGCGTCATTTCGTCGCCGTGTTCTGTGCCCTTCTGCTCCACGGCGGCGAAGCCGGCACCAATCTCGACACCCTTCACCGCGTTGATGCTCATCATCGCGTAGGCAATCTCGGCGTCGAGCCGGTCATACACAGGCTCCCCCCAGCCCACCGAAACGTTTTTCGCCACCACGTTGATGCGGGCACCGACCGAATCCCCCGACTTGCGCAGCCGGTCCATGAAGGCTTCGAGTTCCGGGACGATGTCCGGATCCGGCGAGAAAAAGGGATTGTCATCCACCCCATCCCAAGCCTTGAACGGGATCTTCATGGAGCCAAGCTGGGCCATGCAGCCGCGAATGACGACGCCATGACGCTCCAGCAGCCACTTGCGGGCGATGGCGCCGGCGGCGACACGCACCGCGGTCTCCCGCGCCGAAGCCCTGCCGCCGCCCCGATAGTCGCGGATTCCGTACTTCTGCCAGTAGGTGTAATCGGCATGACCGGGCCGAAACGCGTCCATGATGTTGCCGTAATCCTTGCTCCGCTGATCCTCGTTGCGAATCAGCAGGGCGATGGGCGTTCCGGTGGTCCGGCCCTCAAACACGCCGGACAGGATTTCCACCCGGTCCGGCTCCCGCCGCTGGGTCACGTGTCGCGAGGTGCCGGGCCGGCGCCGGTCGAGGTCGCGCTGAATATCCGGCTCGGTCAACTCGAGTCCCGGCGGACAGCCGTCCACCACGCAGCCGATGGCGGGACCATGGGATTCCCCGAAGGACGTGACACAGAACAATCTGCCAAGGGTGTTGCCGGACATGGAAGAATGCGTTGAAAAATCAAAGCTTGAAGTTTAGCATACGCGGTCCACCCTTCCTGAAGCGGCACGTGACCGACGATCCGGACAAGACGAAGGGCCCTGGCGGGCTGACGATGCGCGAAGTCTTCGAGCAGGTGCAGCGCGCCCGCGCGCGGGACCGGGCCGCGGACAAGAGCCGCAATGCCCTGCTGCAGAAGCAGAACCGCTGGCAGCGCTTCGTGCGATTCGTGTGGGACAAGAGGAAGGGATGAGAGGACCCGCATGAAGGCCGTTCTCATGACAGCCGCCGGGGGCCCGGAGGTGCTGAAACTTCGCGACGTGCCGCACCCGGAATTTTATGGCGCCTTCGACGTCCTGGTTCGGGTAAAGGCAGCGGCCGTCAACCCGGTGGACACCAAGGTACGGCGCAACCCGAGCTATTACCCGGGCAACCTGCCCGCGATCCTCGGTTGTGACGCTGCCGGTGTGGTGGAGAGCATCGGCTACGGGGTGACGCGTTTCAAGCCCGGCGACGAGGTATATTACTTCAACAACGGCTTGGGCGGCGCGCCCGGTAACTACGCCCAGTATGCGGTGGTGAACGAGGAATTCCTCGCGCCCAAGCCCGGCAATCTGTCCATGGTCGAAGCCGCGGCATTGCCCCTGGTCGTGATCACGGCTTGGGAGGCTCTGGTGGACCGGGCCAAGCTCGACACCGGCCACTCGGTCCTGGTTCACGCGGGTGCCGGGGGCGTGGGGCACGTAGCGATTCAGCTTGCCCGTCATTTCGGCGCCTTCGTCGCTACCACGGTGAGCGGCGAGGAAAAGGCGGCGTTCGTGAAATCCCTGGGCGCGGAACTGGCGATTGACTACCGTTCCGAAGACTTCGTGGACGAAGTGCTGCACTGGACCGAGGGCGTCGGCGTCAAGACGGTTCTGGACACCGTCGGCGGCCTCACTTTCTGCAAGTCCTTCGGCGCAACCCGTGTCTACGGCAACGTCGTAACCATCCTTTCCACCGCGTGCGAAGTGGAATGGATTAATGTGGCCAGGGTGCGCAATATTAATGTCTGCTATGTGCAGATGCCCGCGCCCCTCTATCTCGGCTTGCGCAACGGCCGCATGCACCAGACGCGAATCCTGGAGCAGGCCAGAGACCTGGTCGAGGCCGGCGCCTTGAAACCGAAGGTCAGCCAGGTGCTTTCCTTGAAGGACGCCGCGGAAGCCCATCGCATCCTGGAGGAGGGGCACGCCGTGGGCAAGATCGTGCTCGAGGTTCCCTAGGCGCGCGCAGGACCCCCGCCTTTCGCTTCCTTCCCGCATTTCACTTTCCGCGCCGGACCAAACTGCTCATGCAAAACTACCTGGATCTGATGCGGCACATCATGGAACACGGCCATTCCAAGAGCGACCGCACCGGCACCGGGACGCTTTCCGTCTTTGGAGCCCAGCTGCGCTTCGACCTGTCCCGAGGATTTCCCCTGGTAACCACCAAGAAGGTCCACCTCAAGTCGATCATCCACGAGCTGCTGTGGTTTCTGCGCGGCGACACCAATGTCAAATATCTTCGTGACCACGGCGTCACGATCTGGGATGAATGGGCCGACGAGGACGGCGAGCTGGGCCCGGTCTACGGTTACCAGTGGCGATCCTGGCCGGCGCCCGATGGCCGCCATATCGACCAGATCGCCCGGGTCCTGAACGAGATTCGAATCGCACCCGATTCCCGCCGGCTCATCGTGAGCGCCTGGAACGTGGCCGACCTTGAGCGCATGGCTCTGGCGCCCTGCCATGCCTTCTTTCAGTTCTACGTGGCGGAGGGCCGGCTGTCCTGCCAGCTGTATCAGCGCAGCGCCGATTTCTTTCTGGGCGTCCCGTTCAACATCGCGTCCTACGCCCTCCTCACCATGATGGTGGCACAGGTGTGCGGCCTGGATCCGGGGGATTTCGTCCATACTTTCGGCGACGCGCATCTTTATCTCAACCATCTGGAGCAGGCCAGGGAACAGCTCTCCCGGCAGCCGAGAGCCCTGCCACGCATGGAGATCAATTCCGAAATAAGGGATCTCTTCGCTTTCCGCTACCAGGACTTCAGCCTCGTCGGCTACGACCCGCACCCGGCCATCAAGGCGCCGGTCGCGGTATGACGCAGCCGCGTATATCGATCATAGCCGCCGTCGCGCGCAATCGGGTCATCGGCCGGGATAACCGGCTTCCCTGGCATCTCCCGCAGGACCTCAAGCGCTTCCGCGCCCTTACCATGGGCCACCACGTGATCATGGGGCGGAAGACCTGGGAATCCATCGGGCGAATTCTGCCTGGCCGCAGCATGGTGGTGGTCAGCCGGGATCGCGCCTATGGGGCCGCCGGTTGCCTGGTCGCTTCCTCCCTCGAGCAAGCGATCCGCCTGTGCGGCGACGATCCCGAAGTGTTCATCATCGGCGGAGCCGAGATCTACCGGCAGGCGCTTCCCATGGCCGACCGGATGTATCTCACGCGCATCGAGCAGGATGTGGCGGGAGACACATACTTTCCCGACTTTGATGCGGCGGAATGGACCGAGTCCAGCCGAGAGACGGTCGCGGGAGCTGGAATGCCGGCGGCTTTCCTGGTTCTCGACCGCCGGCCCTCCTGAATTCTGAAAAAGAAAACGACCGGGATAAACCCGGCCGTTGACCGCATTCAGCCTGGAGCAACCGGCTGGCTGCCCAGTCCCGGAAGATCAGTTCCTGGCCAGTGCCGCGGCGCCACTCACGGTCGTGGTGGATCCGGTGATCTGGTAACCGAAACCGGCTCGCTCGGCAGCCGTCCCGGCGAAGAAGCCTTCTACCGACGTCGCGCAACCGGCGCCGCAACCGGATCCCGTCGTTGCGAGTCCGGAACCTGCGAAGGTGGCGCTCGAGATGTTCAGGGTTTGGCTGGTGACGGTATAGCCGATCGGACCGTTGTTCACCGCCGGGAACTGGACCTGGAAATCAAGGACTGCCGTGCCCGCGGTGAAATCGGCGGTCAGGATCACACCATTGGTGCCCGGGCGTGCACTGAACGTACCCAAACCGAGGGACCCGTCGAGAGACGTGGCCTGGGTGGCCCCCAGCAACGAGTAGGTGGCGCTTTGGGGCAGGTTCGTCACCGGGGTCGGCACTCCGTATACATAGTGCAACCCCTGGTTGGCCGACAATTGGGCGTTGCCCAGACCGCCCGCGGTATACCTGCCGTTGCTCCACCGCCCCCAACCGACCGCGACATCGAAGCCGTTGTCCAACACTTGGGCATTCACGTTGTTGAGCAGGAAGCTGCCGATCTGCAATTGGTCACAGGCGCCGCTGGAACTGCAGCTAACCCTACCGGTGCCGGCGCGGAAGATTGTCTGGTCGATCTGGTTCGGCTGATTCGCCGGGAAATCCCCACTTGCAACGATAAACGGATTGCCTTGCCCCGGTGGCGGCGGTGTCAC
>Ga0210374_1000089_pt1 | contig 10642 bp, 10 predicted proteins | sample S765metaT_FD_170483 | JGI IMG/M metagenome (GOLD analysis project Ga0210374, IMG submission 170483) | Metatranscriptome of estuarine sediment microbial communities from the Columbia River estuary, Washington, United States - S.765... | ecosystem: Environmental > Aquatic > Marine > Intertidal...
ACGCGGTGGATGCCATGCGTTCACCGATCGCGCGAGAGAATAGTGCGAGGTTGGTGAACACTTGTATTGACTCAGCACCGGATAGACCGGCGCGGATAAGAGTCTCAAACCCTTGGGCTGCTTTGTTGGCACTTACTCCAATAAGCGCAGAGGTTAAAGATATCCTTTCAAACGCAGCGGAACTCGACTCAGCGGCCGCCGCAACAAGAACAAGGGTATTCGAGAACTTCCCGCCTAAGTTTATCGAGTCCTTCATAAACTCAGCGAACGTTCTTACAGCATCCTTTGCCAGATCAACAGCTACAGAGAATGCCTTGTATGCTGCGATAAGACTGAAAAGAACGAGTGCGCCAGTGGCCCCCCATTTCTTCATACTTGCACTGGCGCTCGTTGCAAAGTTTGCAACAATGTTACCGAAGCTACCGAACATTGGAGCAAAGCTTCTAAGAAGCTGTTGATTTTCCTTTTGGGCGAGGTCGAGGATGCGAAACTTTACGACGTATTCTTGTTCTGCTCTTGCCATCTTCTTTCTCCTGCTTTCGCCTCTCTACCTCTTCATCGTGTTCTTCCCTGGCTTTCTTTATGTTGTCATTCTTATTGATAGCAATCTCTATTGCATCAAAAGCTTCTATTAAGAAAGCCGGTTGATCCAAAAGACCCCCTGCCGCTGGCAATGTTTTGTTCTGTCGGCATAACGAAAAAAGATTGAAGAGCCATTCACAGAAGGGGTTCTCTCGAATGAATGCCATCGGGCACATGTTAATGCGCGTAGATGGGAGATAAGGATGACAGAGGAACTGAAAGTCTTTCCTATCTGGATCGCCTTCACAGTTCCTCCGTTCATCCTTACCCTCTTCCTGGCAGCGAGTGCAGTCCCAATCAGTAAGCTTGTGCTGTAATTGGAAGTACACTATTCGCTGAAGTTTTTTATATCACCCTCCTCCAGGTGCGATGCGTCCTGGATCGCTTCGATGATGTCCTTCACCAGTTCAGTTGGTCCGTCTTCGTAAAGCGCCTCTGCCGTTTCACAAGCAAAACCACTGAGCGTCAGGTTCTTGATCCCTCGTACATTCTCGCAGAACATCTCTTTGTCGACGTCCGCTGTGTTGAACTTGAAGCCACGCTTTCCGCCCTTGCCAATCATCTTGACTCGGGCGCTGTAGCCCTGCTGTTCTCCGTAGGTGAGACAGTGGATCTCGATCTCGATCCGGTCGTCACCCTTCAGCGATCGGTTGACGACGTCCCCGCATTCATAATCGGGAACGTACCAGGTCCAGAAGTTCTTGCTCTTTCCTCTTACGTCCATTTCGGTACTCCCTTCCCATGTCGTATCTGATACGACGGTGAGGCGATATCCAGTTTCGGTCTACTTGAAGACGATGTTGATCTCACCTTCGAATGGCGCGACAGGGTCAAGCGCCATACCGGTGAAGTTGATCGTTGCTTCCTCTTGCTCTGGAACGGTGAACGGGTTGTTGTCGAATTCCAAATACGGCATGCTGATCTCGACGATGTCGCCTGGCGTGTCGCCGAACGTGATGACGACGTTGTGCGTCTCATCGAACCTGAGGAACTCTTTGACTCGTCGAGCGTAGGACTGTTCGAGGTAAGAAGTGTAGCTCAGGTTGACATCGCGACGACCAGACACAGAAAAGCCCTGCGAATCTTCGTAGCCGAAGAAGTCATTGCGCGCACTCATGTTGCCATTGTATTCGATCGAGCCTTCCGTTGTGTTGAAGTACTCTGAACCGACCGCCACCGAACCGACGAGACAGGTTGCGGGGTGACCCTGAAGAGTCGGGGTAGGAAAGAAAGGAGCGATCTCAGCGTCATTGTCGATCGCTGCTTCCCAACCGCCCGCTTCGTCCGTAGTGACTACGGCGTTCCAAACCTCGAAGTCGCTGGAATACGAAAGCACGCCAGTGTCGTCCGCAGCGTCCGAGTACCCAAGCAGAGAAGCAGCACTGGTGTTGGTTCCACCAGGACCGCTGGCACCCGTGAGCCAAAGGAGCGAGAGTGCTGCGCCGCCGTGAAGGATGGTGAACTTACGCGTGGTCGGGTTCCACGATGTGGTGTAAGACTCCAGACCTGCGGCATCCATCGCGTTCTTGATTTCAGCGGCCATGAGCGCTGGCGTTGTGTAAACTCCTGGGGTCAGCGTTGCGATCAACGGGGCTGCGCTCTCGACAAAATCGATGTCGTCGTTCTCACCGGCGATGACGAGGAACTGATCCGCGTCCACAGCGCTGATGTGATATCCGATGCCGCCGTTGTCCAGATCGGCACCGCCAGTGGTGACGAAGTGGACAACCGAGTTGATGTCCAGTGCGTTCTCACCATCACGGATGTTGATCTGAGTTCCGAGGATCGGAGCACCACCAGCTACGAGGCTCGTGTTGGTGATGACCCAGTTCTTTCCGAACCCGGAGAATTCGACCTCAGGTTCGTCGGTGCCGGACCATCGGAAGGTCGCATTGTTTGGAACACATCCCGTGAGAGATTCGGCAAAGTGATCGTCGATGCGGTGTAGGCTCAGAGAAATGTCCTGATCCCTAACCAGCGAATACGTCACGTCGGTACCAGCGTTGACGGTCTCTGCCCCGAAGAGGGCTTTGAGCAGATCGCCAATGTCGGGCGGCGTTGCCGTGACAGACGGGTCGACACCGGACGGCACGAGGTAAGCTCGCACAGTCCACTCGACGGTCTTCTTGCGCTTGATGCGCTCTGTGTGAGAACGGGTACCGAGTTTGTCGTCTCGCGTGACACGTTCTTGATCCCTGCCGAAATTGATCTCTTTGACCCGCACACCATCGGCTGCTACAGGTCGCTTCCAAACACCGTACGTGGTTTCGAGAGACACGTACAATAGTTCGTCAGCACCCAACGCAATGTCAGGAATGCCCGGCATGGTTCACCTCTTTCCCTTAGACTCCGAAGTGATGTAACACAGTGATGAAAATCTCAGCCATCCCGTACGGAGAGATTAACCGAGTTTCCGTTTCTACTCGATTGAGTATCGTACCCGCTGCCAGCTTGCCGCGCTTAGTATCCTGGCTAAACGCTATGATTACATCGCACATCACATTGTCAAGTTCTTCTTCTACGCTGTGACTATCTTTGACATAACATGTGATAACGAATTGCTCTGCACCTCTGTACTGTCTGGTTGGATAACCCTCATAGTCACCGCTGTCCGTGTTTACGAAGATAGCGGGGAACGCTTTTACGTCCGTCCACAGTTTAAAGTTATCGCTCACCAGACGTGGCGTTTCCTTATAAGTGTATTCTTGGCCGTCGCCTTTCGTTACGACGCCACCCTTCTCGATACTCTTAAAGGTCTCTACCAGATTGTCTATCAAAGCTTTGTGGCTGAGCGGCATTATGGATTACCCCCGCTCGTTATGATGCCAGCACTTGCTTGTCGGATTAGGCCTTTGAGCCCACCGGCCTTAATGCCTTTCCATACATGCTTGTCGAATGCTTCGAGGAAATCTTGTAGCATGTCGTCGTCGCCGACGATCCAGGCAACTGGCCTAGCAGGAACCTTCTTACCTCGAAAAGCTTTGATGCCCTTGGCCTCATAGCCAAACTCGTGAACCGTCTTTACACTCTTGTTGACGAGTGTCCAGCTTGCGCCACCTGCTTGTTCTGCGTTCGGCTGGATAGTTTCTACGTGCTGCGATCCTTCGAATAGCCAGTTTCTTTTGTACGATGACATCCTGGATACTAGAGTCTTGAGCGGTGTGCCGCCCATACGTCTGTCATGGTAGTTTGGCCCTGTACCAATTCGCGTTATGTCATCGAACAGACGAAGCGGAACGGTGGACTTGAGGCTGAGCGCAGACCATCTTTTCTGTCCTCCGTTTGTTTTGAAGCGAGTGGCTATAGCATAAAGATAGCGCTTGCGCCAAGTCCTAAGAACAGGGGTAGTGTCCCTTAGGTTGGCGCGCATCTGTTTTATGTCAGCAGCAATCTTATCTTCACCAGTAGAGAGTACCTCTACTTCCACGCCACCGACTCGTATGATAGCCCTAGCCACTATTCTTTCGCCGCCTCTATTGATTCGATGTAATTCACGTCAGGCACCCAGTCTCGCTCATCGCCGATGTCTGCCCATGGGTGGTATATGCGCGTGGTGGAATCAATCTGCGCACTCATCTTGCCACCTTCGTCAGCCGGATTAACATCGACCAGCGTCATGATACCCTTGACGATCATTGTCAATTGAGCGATGGCATCATCCCACATCTTGTCAACGGTTTCTTTGTCATTGCCAGCTACGCCATCGAAGTAGCCGGTTCGAAGAAGATAATAGAGGGTAACTTCTTCGGCAAGATGTTGAACAAGTTCTGGCGTTGTGGTGAAGGGGATGTTGTAGATTGTCCCCATAAACGAATTCACCACGGCGTCTGCTTTCGCAGCACACCGTGTGAATAAGATCTTGCCGATACGCTTGCCTAGCTGCCCAGCCAGTAACGTATTGATGTTGTCGAAATCGGCGTACGCCACCGGTTACCTCCCGCGCTTCGTAGCCTTCTTCACTGGGCGCTTTGCTTTGAGCGGGATCGGTTTGTGAACCGTATTGGGTCCAACCATCTCGATGGGCTTGGTCTCTTCCACCATCTTGATGGGCTCATCCTCGGCGTCTTCGATTTCGTCGGGTTTTTCGAGTTCGGCTTGCAGACGGGCAAGCTTGTCTTTCAAGAAGACGACCCAGCCCTTTTGCTTGTACAGGTTGGCCGTGCTTTCAGGGAGAGATACAATCTCTCCAGCTTGGTAGCACCTTCCCTTGTTCATCACGTTCTCGACAAACTCCACTTTGATCATTTCTGCCATTGCACTTCTGCTTTCATAGTTCCCCGGCAGGGGCCGAAGCCCCCGCCGGGGTTTGATCTCAGTCATTCTCACGACCTCGTTGCGGTTACCCGCTACGATTACGTGAGGGTGTCTCCGAGAACGTAAGCGGCCTCGCGAGCCACCATCTTCTCGGTTTCGACGACGGACACTTCGATGTTCTCGACGTTGCGTGCTTCGTCTCTCCAGGTTTTGGTCAGGTAAGGGCGAGCCTGGAAAGTGTACACGAACGACATGACATCGATGGACGGCGACGGGTCCATGTAGAACACGGTCACGTTGTCGTTCCAGATGTCCGCGATGGACGGGGTCTGACCGGCGTTCGCCGTGTTGTAGATGCTCTTCGCGATGATCACGTTGAGCCCCCACAGCACGTTGGGGAGGTCGACGAACGTCAGCTTGGCGGCGATGTCCACGTTGCTGAGCGTGGACTTGAAGTGGGCGACCAGGGCATCGGCCACATCCTGGGTCATCAGGATCGTGTTGGGGTCTCTGCCGATTGCTCGGCGGATGATTCCCATTGCGCTCTTGATGTCCGACTCGGGGTCGGCAGTCGTGCCTGCGTCCCACTTGGTGGCGACGTTGGCACCGGGAACCAGCGGCGCGGCACCGAAGCTTTGGAACAGGGGCTGGAGACGTCGTTCCTTGGCGAGGTTGAGTTGGTCGATGCACTGCTGAGTGCCGCGCTGACGCAGACGCATGATGTCGTCGGCGTTGTCGCGGACACGGTCGGCGAGGGCATACCGCAGCGCGTACTCATCGCAGGAGTAAGCGTCGTCGGTCTGTTGGAACTTGATCTCGTTGGACATGTCGCCGATCGCACGCTTGGCGTTCGGCACGTTCAGGCTGTCCCGACTCTGTCCGAAGATGTAGTACCGATCGCTTTCGTGCATGACGGAAACGGCGGGCGCTACTCGATAACCAACGTACTCCAAAATGTCGTACTTCAGAGCGAAGTTGGTCAACGGAAGATCGAAATGGACGTTGACTGGTCCAGGGATTCCGGGCATTAAAATTCACCTCCAAAGAATGCAGTAACTTGTTAAGCGATCTGGTACTCGTCGAGTTCGATGGCGACGATGAGTTCGTCGTTGTCTGCCGACGCTGGGGTTCGGGCAGTGCCCACGATGTAAGCGACCGCGCCAGAAGCCGTGTCGTCTTTCATGAGACGACCCGACGTATCGGCGATGATCAACTTGTCACCGGGAACGATGGCACCACCGAGGGTCACGTTGGCCTTGGCCCAGTACGTGCCACTCTTGATGACGGCCACCATCTTGTCTTCTGCCTGGGCGTACATCGCGATGCCGATGCACGGATCGTTCTTGGCGGCGGGGAGATCGCACTCACCTTCCGTGGTGCCACTCTGAACGAGGGCTGCGAAGTTCGTCACCGTGGTGCCGTTCTTCACCTGAAAGGATTCGGTCTCTCCGGGCTTGACTCCCATTCCGGTTCCTGCCATATCTTGTCACCTCCATTCGAGGCTGAAATCAAAGTTAGATGTAATTGTTAAGTCGCAATGCGCAAGGCGCGGTTTGCTACTTGCTCATCTTCTGAGCGTAGGCCTGGCGAAGAGCCTGCTCGTCGCTCATGCCTTCGTTCTTGGACTTGAGTTCCCCCGCGATCTTGACCACGTCGGAGTCTTTGAGCGTGAGGTTCGGGGTCTTCTTGAGGTACTCGTTGTACTTTTCGGCGTTGGGGAAGTCGGCGGGGATCTCACCCTTCACGGGCGCGGGATTGGTGCTGGCTTCTCCGGGCTCGGGCACATCGGGAACCACGGGCGTGCTGTCGGCGGCGTCTTGCTTGTCCAGGTCGATCTGCTTCTCGATGTCGCTGAAGAGATCCTTGAAGAGATCGAGTTGGCTCTTCCTGACCTCGACGTCTTTGCCGTCTGCGTCTTTCTGAGCGAAGGTCTTCACGACCATGCCCTTGTTGAGGGACAGGTAGAGGGCGACGAAGTCTTCCTCTTGGCGCGGAAGGAGCTTGCCCTTGGCCTTGAGTTCTGCGGCGAAACCGCTGGCCTCGGTCGCGTAAAGCTGGGCGCTCAGATGCTTGGCTTCGTCCTCGGCCTTGGTCTTGGCCTCGGCCATCTCTTTGATCTGCACGTCGGCCTTCGCGAAATTCTCCTTGGCTTCCTTGGCCTCTGCCTCGAACTTGGCTTTGTCCTGAGCGAGGGCTTTCTTCTCTTCCTCGATCTCTGCCAGTTTGGTCTTGAACGTGTTCAGTTCGTCCTGAAATGCTTTCTTCTCTTCCTCGTTCACGTCTTCTTCACCTCCATAGTGATAAGTGAACTTGATGATCTGGAACGTATTGTCCTGCGCAAACGGAAGCGCTATCGCGCCCAGATCATTGACGGCTGGAAAGTTCCTACCGAGTAGGGCAAGACCAACCATGACTGGGCCGTAATTGATTCCGTTGCGCTTGAATTCCGGTATGATCTCGATGGACTTGTACCGAACCTTGCCGGTCGCAAGCCACTCGTCATAGACGGACATCGGTACTTCGAGGTCCCCGTAAAGGAATACCCCATCAACTCTCAGATTGTGTACCCATCCAGCGGAGGCCTCGCCGAAGAACTTGCTGTGGTCCATGTCGTCGTGACCGGCCTTGATGGGTGGTTCAAAAGAGAGTTTCAGTCTTCCGTAGTTGTTGGCGAGATGATGCAGGTAATCAATGTCGATCTCCTGTCCGTTCCATTCTCCAACCTGGAACAGACGCTCATCCCTTATGAGTGCCATCCTTTCTTTCTGTCTGGGCATCTCGGAAGACTCCAGCGCGGAGAAGCCTGCTTTTTTGGCCTCCTCCAGCACTCGCTGGAGTTCCGCAGTTGCCTTGGAGATGACATTTTCGGGTACGTCTTTTACAGAACTAGCTCTTGCGAGAGCGTTACGGACTGCGTTCACGTTGATCGTGCCGTCTGGTTCTTTGTAGGGGAGCTTGTAGTTGTCTTTGCTGGGCTCACCGGTCGCGGTTTCCTGCTTGTCTCCCCATTCCCGCATGGCTGATGGCACGGACTTACGAAGTTGATCGATGCTGAAACGACTCTTGCTGCCGTCCCATGCTTCCTTGGTGAACTTACCTTGGAATGCTTCTCGGATAGGAAGGCCGTCGTCGTCGATCTTGCGCTTCAACCTTTTGAGTTCGTCCTCTTCCGGGTCCGACTCATCCGGCCCGTAAGGCGACTCGCTATCGGGAAGACTCAGGACTCTGCGAAAGAGAAGACCCCGTTCACTGTCCATGAGTTCCCCAGGAATGATGACCTCGTGAGAATGCCCACTCTCTACAGAAGTGGTGAGCACGATCTCGTCTTGGAAATCCTTGCGGCTCTTGAAGCTCACCGAATGGAAGTGCCCGTCGATGGTATCGGTGTAGCCGCTAAACTCCCCATCGAAATGGACAACCCGCCAATGGTGGGTGTGACCGGCTGTCTCTTTGGTCGTGCCCTTCATCTGAGTCCTTCCAGCAAGAAGGCATCGAGAGAAGGGGGGCGGAAACAAGCAAGCTGTCGTATCAGATACGACTAACGGGGTTCGCCCCTCAACGCTCGTTGCCTGCCGTGTTTCCTTGGACTGGCCATCGTCGGCCCTTCCTATTCAAACTTCATCGTTGCATCTGTATACAATAATAACCCATGCAGAAATTCTTGACAACTACTTTATCCGTAGTAGATCAGATTATCCTTGGCTTTTCGTATCACGGTTTCTGCATAGAACGGAAAGCTTACGTCTGTAACCTTCTTCACCACCCGCGCACGGTACGCCCTGAGTCTGTCCAAGTCCTCTACCTTATCGTGTACTAACGCCTCGGTTTCTACCTCTACGATGTCGCCGGGGTATGACCATCTGGTAGTGGACAGAGTCTTACCGATCTCTACCACTTTCTTTCCATTTATATAAGTGCAGTCCGAAAAGGTCATATCTCCGGGGTCAAGTCCAACAGTGAAGTTACTGACCCCGGAGATATGAGTGTCATCCACACGCGTCACGACAACGTTGATACGGGCGTTGCGCTGGAAGTATACGTGAGGCTGACACTTATTCAAATCGTAAGGCACGCTGCACATGGCTATGACTCGGCAGTGTGCTTGCTCTTTCTTCAATCGATTGATTGTGGGCACGATCTCTTTGCGATGCGCAGCCATCAACGGTACAACACGTTGCACCGAAGATCCGTCGTAGCTGATACGACCATCGGCGAACGCTATCAATTTGTCGAAGCGATCGCTCCATGGTTTATTCTGATACTTCTCTCCGTTGTGATAGAGAAGATCATGCATATACAAAGTAACGCGGGGCGCGCCGTCATACTTTCCATCGAGCCACTCACGCATGGTAAGGGACGACTGCGGCTTTCCCTTATCCTCGATAGCAAGATGTCCTAGCAAGACAAACTCGTCGTCGTGGAAATAGTTCTTCAAGGTGTTGACAAGGTGCATCAGTTCTTTTGTCAGGACGCGACCATCGTCAGACCATATGGATATACGGTCGCCCTTCTTGTGAACCTGGACGAACACATCGCTACGAACAGGCATCATGGCGAGGGGGTACGTGTCGTCGCGCACAGATGATGGAACATCGGTAACGTCGGATGCCATCTCAGGATGAGCACCTCTGGTCAAAGGTACCTGACAGAAGAACTTACCTGGGGTAACCCAATTGTTCCTTACAGAAGATCTCGCGGCAGACGCCGATTGCTGTGTGGATCTTCGTATTTGATGGAAGTACGCAATGCCATCCTGGTCCGCGTTAATAGGCTCCTTATAGAACTGAACCTTTTTTCCAGAGGGGACGAGGCAGACATCGTAGAGCGGGGTGGTTGTACCTTCTTCACGTTCCGTGCAGAAGTGGACAGCATCTTGATAATCTCCGAGTACCTCGGAGATGTTGAAAGCAGCTTTCTTGAAAGCTTCTTTGATTGCGCTATGATCGAGAGTGATCTTGCACGGGTGGACATGATCGGTATCCTTGCCATGCACTGATACTGCGCCTGTCAGCATCGGAACAATGTTGGAACGCAGTCTGTGAAGAACGGTCTTCACACGAACTGCGTATTCCTTTTCTTTGTCCTTGCATGCGTTCTCTTCTTCGCCTTCGAAACCGTTTGGGCTAGAAAGATTCTCCTCTATCGACAAAGGTATATCGATACCTCGTTGAACCATTTCTTCTTTGATGAGATCGAAAAGGATCTTGAAGTCCTCTGCACCTACTTAGCCCTTCAGAAACATACTGTGTATGTTCTCAGAGATGACAACGAGTTCTTCATCAGTGGCCAGGGACAAATCTTTATCCAATACAATAGCCATTGTACACCTCTCAGAGCCTTAGCCCTTGGACTTCCACTGGGCCTCTGCCTGACTTAGCACCGATGGTAGGCGACGTGTCAATGGTCTTGCCGCCTGTTCTTTGTGTTAACACCTTACCGTTTTCAGGTTCTACGTTCGGGTTCCTTTGTAACAGAAGTTTGATAATCTCCATAGCCAAGTCGTGGTTAGGAAGAGATGGGTCGTCAATCTCTTGTTCTGTCACTGGGAAAGTTTCCGTAGTCTTCGGGATCTCAATGAAATCCCTTACCCAACCCTCGCGCGGATCGATGAAGCCAGCATCCTTGAGAAGCGTAAGTACCTTGGCGCGTACCGACCTGTTCTCTTTCTTGATCGGTTCAAAACGGAAACGTGGATAATCTACAACCTTGAAGTTTAAGTCTACCAAAGGTTTGATGATTTGTTCTCCAACGATGTCATCTTCGATATCCCTTGTAACTTTCTCCAAGATCAAAAAGAAGATATCGG
>Ga0210374_1000090_pt1 | contig 10554 bp, 9 predicted proteins | sample S765metaT_FD_170483 | JGI IMG/M metagenome (GOLD analysis project Ga0210374, IMG submission 170483) | Metatranscriptome of estuarine sediment microbial communities from the Columbia River estuary, Washington, United States - S.765... | ecosystem: Environmental > Aquatic > Marine > Intertidal zone...
CTTCCATCTCGAATTCCTTCCACCCGATCACCGACTCCTCGATCAGCACCTCCTTGGTGGGCGAGGCGTCGAGCCCGCGCTCGACGATGGCGACGAACTCCTCCTTGTTGTAGGCGATGCCTCCGCCCGAGCCTCCCAGGGTGAACGAGGGCCGGATGCTGGCGGGATAGCCTAGGGGCGCCTGCACCTGGATCGCCTCTTCCAGGCTGTGGGCGATGGCGGAACGCGGCGAATGCAGGCCGATGCGCGCCATGGCCAGCTTGAACTTCTCCCGGTCCTCGGCCTTGTCGATGGCCTCGCGGGAGGCACCGATCATCTCAACACCGTATTTACCGAGCACGCCGTGCTTGGCCAGATCCAGGGCGCAGTTGAGGGCGGTCTGCCCGCCCATGGTCGGGAGCAGGGCGTCGGGCCGCTCCTTGGCGATGATCTTTTCGACAATGGGCCAGGAAATGGGCTCGACATAGGTGGCGTCGGCCATTTCGGGATCGGTCATGATGGTGGCCGGGTTGGAGTTGACCAGGATCACCCGGTACCCCTCCTCCTTCAGGGCCTTGCACGCCTGGGCCCCCGAGTAGTCGAACTCGCAGGCCTGGCCGATGACGATGGGGCCGGCGCCGATAATCAGGATGCTGTGGATGTCTGTGCGTTTAGGCATGAGTAACAGAGATCACCGCGGAGGACGCGAAGGACGCTGAGTTCCGTGAAGAAAACGACGACTCGTTTTCCCCGCCTCCGCTGCGTATCATCCTCTCGCCTTTTCCATTGCCGCAATGAACCGGTCAAACAGGGGCGCCACATCGTGGGGCCCCGGGCTCGCTTCGGGGTGGCCCTGGAAGCAGAAAGCCGGACGATCGCGGAACTCGAAGCCCTGCAGGCTGCCGTCGAACAGGGAAACGTGCGTGACCCGCAGCTTCTCGGGCAGCGTCGCGGCATCCACCGCAAAACCGTGGTTCTGGCTTGAGATCATCACCCTCCGGGTGTCCAGGTCCTGCACCGGATGGTTGGCGCCATGGTGGCCGAATTTCATCTTAACGGTGCGGGCTCCCGCCGCCAGCCCCAGCAGCTGGTGCCCGAGGCATATGCCGAACAGCGGCACGCGCCGCTCCAGGAGTTCGCGGATCGCCCGGATCGCGTAGTCACAGGGCTCGGGGTCTCCCGGTCCATTGGAAAGGAATACGCCGTCCGGCTTCAGACGAAGCACCTCGGACGCTGGTGTCTGCGCCGGCACCACGGTGATGCGGCAGCCCCGCGACGCCAGCATGCGGAGAATGTTGCGCTTCACCCCAAAATCGTAGGCTGCCACATGAAAGCGCGCGCTCTCGGGCCGGGTGTAGCCCTCGCCGAGCTTCCACTCTCCCTCGTCCCACACATAGGGCCGGGAGCAGGTCACCGCCTTGGCGAGGTCCATGCCGGCGAGGCCTGGAAAGCCCCGGGCCTGCTCCAGCGCTTCCTGTTCATTGGTACGCCCGGCCATGAGGCACCCGTTCTGGGCGCCCTTTTCCCGCAGAATGCGTGTGAGCTTGCGGGTGTCGATGTCGGCGATTCCCGTCACATTTTCCCGTCTCAGATAGTCGCCCAGATTCTCCCGGGCGCGAAAATTGGAATGCAGGATAGGCAGGTCGCGAATCACAAGGCCCGCCACGTGAATCCGATCCGCCTCCACGTCCTCGGCGTTGATGCCGTAATTACCGATGTGGGGATACGTCAGGGTGACGATCTGGCGGCAATAGGAAGGATCCGTGAGGATTTCCTGGTAACCGGTGATCGCGGTGTTGAACACCACCTCGCCGGTGGACACGCCCTCGGCGCCGATGGAAACGCCGCGGAAAACAGTCCCGTCTGCAAGCGCGAGAACGGCGGGAACCTGCTGCGGCACCGGCAATACTCCAGGAAAGTCAGTGGCAGATGTGGAAAGCGGGACGGCCCACCAGCCCATCCCGCTCGAAAACCGGCGAAAGTATACGCGATCGCTGCGCCGGCTTCAACGCGCCGCGTGACGCCTCATCTCAAACCCAGCACGTCCTGCATGTCGAACAGTCCGGACTCGCGATTCGCGATAAAGCGCGCCGCCCGCAGGGCCCCCATGGCGAAGGTGGCCCGGCTCGATGCCTTGTGGGTAATTTCCACCCGCTCGCCCATCCCCGCGAAAAGCACGGTATGGTCTCCCACGATGTCCCCGCCCCGCACCGTGGCAAATCCGATGGTCGCTGGCGCCCGCTCCCCTGTGACGCCTTCCCTGCCGTACACCGCGCACTCGGAGAGGTCTCGACCCAGCGCTGTTGCCACCACCTCTCCCATGCGCAGGGCCGTACCCGAGGGGGCATCGACCTTGTGGCGGTGATGGGCCTCGATGACCTCCACGTCATAGCCGTCCTTGAGCACCCCGGCAGCGGATTCCAGCAACTTCAGGACCAGGTTGACGCCGACGCTCATGTTCGGCGCCAAAACGATCGGGATCTCCAGCGCGGCGGCCGCGATGCGCTCACGCTGATCGACCGACAGTCCGGTGGTGCCGATCACCATGCCGACGCCGACATTGCGGCAGATCTCCAGGTAACCCAGGGTCGCCTCCGGCCGCGTGAAGTCGATCAGGGCGTCGCACTCCGAAGCCATCGCCATGAAATCCTCATGGATCACGACGCCGCAGGGCGCGCCGATGAGTTCCCCCGCATCCCTGTCGAGGAATGGGCTTCCCGACCGGTCCAGGGCTCCGTGCAGCCGCATGTCGGGCGCCTGGGCGATGCATTCCAGCAGCGCCCGCCCCATGCGGCCGGAAGCGCCAGCCACTGCGATATTAAGGGTCGTCATCAAAACTCCGAAAATACGTCTCAGGGCCCCCGGCTTCGAGTCCGCCGGGCTTCCCCCAGCCAAGCCGCCCCACGCCGCCCCGGTCGCTTCCCCCGCCCAACTCCGGCAACGCTCACGCTATTGTTGCCCTGGCGGCTGCGAAGCGGCCGGCGAAGGTTCCGCCGCCTTTTCCGTGTCCTGCCCGGGCGCGGCCGCGCCGTTCCGGGAAATCGCTGCGGCGGCCGCCTCCGCCCCCGGCGCCGCAGCCACCACGTCGCCTTCCACCCGATGCAGCTTGTCGTCCACAAAAACCACGGTGACGGTCCGTTTCTCCCGGACCTTCCCCCCCCGTTGCATCACATAGACGTAGTCCCAGCGGTCCTGATGGAAGGGGTCCGTCAGCAGGGGCGTACCCAAAGCAAAGCGAACCTGGCTCTTGCTCATCCCCGGCTTGAGCTTGGCCACCATATCCTGGCTCACGAAATTCCCTTGCTGCACCTCGATCTTGTGCGCCGAGAGCCAGGAGGGGGCCGAACACGCGGCAAGGATCAGAGCCAGAAATGCGAGAAGCGCTACCCGCATGGAAGTGCACGATTTTCAAGGGATGGCAAAGCTTATATGATACAGCAAACAGTTGCGCCGGACGGACCATGAGCACGCCCCAGGACCTCAAGACCATCGGTCTCAAAGCCACCCTTCCCCGGCTCAAGGTCCTCAATCTGTTCGAAACCAGTCCGGTCCGGCATCTGTCCGCCGAGGACGTTTACAAGACCCTGATGAGCGAGGGAATGGATGTGGGGCTCGCCACCGTCTACCGGGTGCTGACCCAGTTCGAGCAGGCGGGGCTCCTGGTACGACATCACTTCGAGGGCGGGCGCGCCGTCTATGAGCTCAACCAGGGGGGACACCATGACCACCTGGTCTGCATGCAATGCGGACGGGTGGAGGAATTCTACGACGCTGAAATCGAAAAGCGGCAGGGCCGCATCGCCCGCGAACGCGGTTTCACCATCCGAGAGCATTCGCTCTACCTGTACGCGGACTGCACCAAGACCGAGTGTCCCTACCGCGACAAGGACAGGGGGTAGGGTGGCGGCGGGATGAGAAGGCGGAAGAGCCCCGCCTCCTGTAACATCGCCACCCTCCGGTCACCAGGAGCCCTACAAGCCGAGCATTTCCGCCGCGTGCTTGCGGGTGGTGTCGGTGATCTGAACCCCGCCCAGCATGCGTGCAATCTCCTCAACCCGGTCGTGTCTCTCCAGCGGCAACACCTGGCTCAGGATCTTGCCATCCACGGAGCGCTTCTCCACTTTCCACTGATGATCGGCGGAGGCGGCCACCTGGGGAAGGTGCGTCACACACATCACCTGCCGCTCGGCGCCGAGCTTGCGCATCATGCGTCCGACCAGCTCCGCCACCTTGCCGCCGATCCCCGCGTCCACCTCGTCGAAGATCAGGATCGGGATCTGCGCGACGCGGCTGGTAACGGTTTGGATGGCGAGGCTCAGCCGCGACAGTTCTCCGCCCGAGGCCACCCGCGAAAGCGGCCGCACCGGAAGTTCGGGATGGGCCGCCACCTGGAACTCCACGTGCTCCAGGCCATGGGAGTTGCCTTCGGGCAGATCGAGGAAGGCGATCTCGAACTTACCCCCATACATGGCCAGACCCTGCATCGCGGCAGTCACCTGATGGGCGAGAATCCTGGCGGCTTCCCGCCGCGCCGCGCTCAATTCCCGCGCAACCGAGAGATAGGCTTCGCGCGCCGCCTCCTCCTGACGGGCCAGCTCCTGGGTGTCGGCCCCGGCCACGATCTCCTCATAACGCTCTGAAAGCTCCGCGTCGAGGCGCGGCAGCTCGTCGGGGGTGACCCGGTGCTTGCGCGCCAGCCCGTGGATGGCCGACAGGCGCTGCTCCAGTTGCGTGAGGCGTTCGGAATCCACTTCGAGGCCATCGCCATAATGTCTCAGGGCATAAACCGCTTCCTGCAGCTGTACCAGGGCGGAATCCAGGACATCAATGGTCTCCTTGAGCCGGGGATCATATTCAGTGAGGGAGTTCAGCCGGGAGATGGTGGCGCTCACCAGGCTCAGGCAATCCCCCTCGCTTTCGGACAGGGCGCTGAGCGCCGCCTGGGTCCCCTCCGCCAAAGTGGCCGAGTGGGCCAGGCGGCCGTGGTCACTGAGCAGCGTCTGCCATTCCTCCGGGGAGAAATTCAGCGCCTTGAACTCGTTGAGCTTCCACTCGAGATCTTCGCGCTCAGCCACCAGGGCCGCGGAGTTTTCCTCCCAGACACGCCGCCGCTGCCGCGCCGCGGCCCAGTCCCTGAAGGCAATGGCCGCGTCCCGCACCAATTCTCCGCTGCCCGCGAAGCCGTCCAGCAACTCCCGCTGAACATCGCCCCGCAGCAGTGACTGGTGGGCATGCTGCCCGTGGATGTCCACCAGGAATTCACCGGCCTGGCGCAATTGCTGGAGGGTGGCGGGGCGGCCGTTGATGTAGGCACGGGACCGCCCATTGGCATCGATGGAGCGGCGCATGAGGCAAACGCCATAGTCACCTTCCAGGCCGTTCTCCCGCACCCAGTCCCGCAGCCCGTCCACGCGGCTCACCTCGAATTCGGCGGTGAGCTCGGCCCTTTCGCAACCGGGGCGCACCGCGCCGCCGTCGCCGCGCTCGCCCAACACCATGGCAATGGCGTCGATGAGGATCGATTTGCCGGCACCGGTCTCGCCGGTGAGCACGGTGAACCCCGGGGCAAAATCCAGCTCCAGACGATCGACGATGACAAAATCCTGGATGGTCAGGGCACGCAGCATCGGGATCCCCTTTTTTTATTTATTTTCAATTGCCAGGTGTCTCGCTCCAATGAAGCTTCTCACGCAGCATGTGGTAATAGCTGTGGCCCGCCGGGTGTAGCAGTCGGATCGGGTCCGGACCGCGCCGTATCACTACCCGGTCGCTGTCCCGAAGGTCACAATGGGAGTGGCTGTCGAGGTGTGCGCGGGCATCGGCTTCACCGTGCATAAGGATTTCCACCACCGAGTCCGAACTCACCACCACCGGACGATTCGAGAGGGTGTGAGGACAGATCGGAACCAGTGCCATGACCTGCAGCCGCGGGTGGATGATGGGCCCGCCCGCGGACAGGGCGTAGGCCGTGGACCCCGTGGGCGTCGCCACGATGAGTCCGTCGGAGCGCTGCGTGTATACGAACTGACCGTCGATCCGGACCTCGAATTCGATCATGTTTCCGGTCATCCCCCGGTGCACAACCAGATCGTTGAAGGCCAGGCCTTCGAATACCTTCCGACCCCCGCTGACCACTTCCCCGGCCAGCAGCATGCGCTCCTCCACCACATACTGGCCGGACAGCAGGTCTCCAATCTCGTCCAGCATGGACGCGCTATAGATGTCGGTGAGGAAGCCGAGGCGCCCGCGGTTGATGCCCACCAGGGGAACCTTGTGAGGCGCCAGGGTGCGGGCAATATTGAGCATGGTGCCGTCGCCGCCCATGACGATGGCGAGGTCCGCCCGACCCCCGATTTCCTCCAGCGTGAGCACGGGGTAGGACTGCTCACCCAGGTAAGTGGCGGTAAGCCGGTCCACGAGCACATGGGCACCCCGCTCTTCCAGGAACTTCGCGAGCTGCAGCAACTGGGGTGCAATGCCAGGACTGTTGTATTTTCCGATCAGGGCGACGGTTTGAAATGCCACGGCCATGTCCCCATTTAATCACAAAGGGTTCTGTTTGATCTATTCCACGAAACCCCGGTGCCACTCCGGTGTCTCAGGAAAATCATTGGTGTAGAATGGTTTCCATGCTCAACGAACGCGCCCGCGTCCTGCTCAAGACGCTGGTCGAATGCTACATCTCCGATGGCGAGCCGGTCGGCTCGCGCACCTTGTCCAAGTATTCCGGCCTCGACCTCTCGCCGGCCACGATCCGAAACGTCATGGCCGACCTGGAGGAATTTGGTCTGGTGACCAGTCCCCACACCTCCGCCGGGCGGATTCCAACCCCCAAGGGAATCCGTCTTTTCGTGGATACCCTTCTCGTGGTCCGGCCGCTGGATTCGATCCAAATCCACCAGATGGAGGGCCACCTCCTGCCCGACAATCCGCGGCGGGTCATCGTCAACGCATCCCAGGTGCTTTCCGAGCTGACCAAGTTCGCGGGTGTGGTGCTGGCGCCCCGGCGCGACAGTGTGGTGTTTCGCCAGATTGAATTTCTCAGTCTTTCGGAAAAGCGCATCCTGCTGATCATCGTCACTCCGGAGGGGGACGTTCAGAACCGCATCCTCCTCACGGAGCGGGCCTACACCCCCTCGGAGCTGACGGAGGCCGCCAACTTCATCAATCAGCATTACGCGGGCTGCAGGCTCGAGGAGATCCGCGGCCGGGTGAGCGACGAGTTGCGGCAGTTGCGACAGGAGATCGTTACCCTCATGAACACCGCCATCGAGGCCGGCAGCGAGGCCATTTCTGAGAGCCGGGAATCGGTGGTGGTTTCCGGCGAGCACAACCTCCTGCACGTGCAGGAACTGTCCTCCAACATGACCACGCTGCGCCAGCTTTTCGAGCTGTTTGAAAAGAAGACCTCCCTGATGCAATTGCTGGAGGCCGGGCGCATGGCCCAGGGCGTGCACATCTTCATCGGCGGCGAGTCCGGCATGGAGCCCCTCGACGGCTGCAGCGTCATCGCCGCGCCCTACGAGGTGAACGGCCAGGTGGTGGGCACCCTGGGGGTGATCGGCCCCCGGCGCATGGCCTATGACCGCGTCATTCCCATCGTAGATGTGACCGCGAGGCTGCTATCCAGCGCCCTGTCCAAGCATTGACCAAGCGAACTACCGGCACCGCGCCGGCTTCCCGCGGCGCCCCCGCCCCACCCGTACTCGCCACCATTCGCTACTGGACCGCATCGCGAAATGCCACGATTTGCGCCGGAACCTCCCTATAGGCACGGCACCCAGGACCGCACCGCCGTGCTGCTGGTCAACCTGGGCACTCCCGAGGCTCCCACCGCGGCGGCGCTGCGCCCCTACCTCAAGCAGTTCCTGAGCGATCCCCGGGTAGTGGAGATCCCCCGGGCAGTGTGGTGGTTGATTCTGAACGGATTCATTCTCACCACGCGCCCCAGGGCGTCGGCCGAGAAATACGCCGCCATTTGGACCCCGGACGGCTCGCCCCTGCGCGCCCATACCGAAAAGCAGGCCGATCTGCTGCTGGGTTCCCTGGGCGAGCAGGTGAGGCCCGCCCCCCTCGTCGCCTTCGCCATGCGCTATGGCCGGCCATCCATCCCGGAGGTGATCGCAAGGCTGCGGGGACAGCATGCCGAGCGCATCCTGGTGCTTCCCCTCTATCCCCAGTACTCAGCGAGCACCACCGCCACCGTGTTCGATGCGGTGTTCGCGGAACTGGCCCGGATGCGCAACGTTCCCGCCCTGCGCACGGTCCGTCAATATCATGACCACCCGGCTTACATCGCGGCTCTGGCCCAGAACGTGCGCGACTACTGGATGAAGTCCGGACGGCCGGACAAGCTGCTCATGAGTTTCCACGGAGTGCCCCGATTTTCCCTGGACCAGGGGGATCCCTATCACTGCGAATGCCAGAAGACGGGCAGGCTGCTGGCGGAGTCTCTGGGGCTGAAATCGGATCAGTACCATCTCACCTTCCAGTCCCGGTTCGGGCGCGCGGAATGGCTCAAACCCTACACCGCCGACGCCCTGACCGACCTTGGGCGGCAGAAGCTGCGCCGGGTGGACGTGGTCTGCCCGGGCTTTGTGGCCGACTGCCTGGAAACCCTGGAGGAAATCGCCATCGAGGGCAAGGCCACTTTCCTGAACGCCGGGGGCAGCGAATATCACTACATCCCCGCCCTCAATGAGCGTGACGACTGGATCAAAGCCCTCTCGCAGATCGCCCTGGATAATCTGCAAGGCTGGCTGGAACCCGCGAAAAGCGCCGATGAACTACGGCGCTCCGAGGAGCGGGCCCGGGCACTGGGCGCCACGGCCTGAAACCTCCGCCGCGCCGGCGGATTCCTCCCGGCGCCCCCCAGGGTTGAAATCCGGGCGCGCGTCCCCAAATGGTTAGCTCTTTCAAGGAGAACCTGATGCAAGACAGCGCCCAGACGCCTCCGGACGCCCAGTCCAGCGAAAAGGCCACGGCCACACGCGCCGCCGAGGCGGTGCCAAGCCCGGAGGCTCAGCCCGTACCAGACCCGGCCGAAGAGCTCGCCAAGGCCCAGCAGCAGGCCGCTGAATACAAGGAGGCCTGGCTCCGAGCCGCCGCCGAGGCCGAGAATATCCGCAAGCGGGCCCAGCAGGAAATCGGCAGTGCCCAGAAATTCGCCCTGGAGGGCTTCGGCGCCGAGCTACTGCCGGTGCGGGACAGCCTCGAATCCGCCCTGGCCACGGACAACGCGTCCCTCGAGCAAATGCGCAGCGGGGTCGAGCTGACGCTTCGGCAGCTCAGTCAAGCCTTTGAGAAACATGGGGTTATTGAAATCGTCCCAGCCAAGGGCGAAAAGTTCGATCCCCATCGGCACCAGGCCATGACCTTGGTGGAATCCGACGCTGAGCCGAACACGGTGGTACACCTGATGCAGAAGGGCTACGCCCTCAACGATCGGGTCCTGCGGCCTGCCCTGGTCACCGTGGCCAAGCCGCCGGAAAAAGCGAGTTGATATCCGGGTCCCCCGCCCATATTTACGGATTCAGAGCATTCCAAGATTCGGAACGGAAAGGATAAATTATGGCAAAGATCATCGGTATCGACCTCGGGACCACCAACTCCTGTGTCGCCATCATGGAGGGGAGTAAGCCCAAGGTAATTGAGAATTCGGAAGGCGCCCGCACCACGCCTTCCATCGTTGCCTACATGGAAGACGGCGAAATTCTGACCGGGGCGCCCGCCAAGCGCCAGGCGGTGACGAACCCCAAGAACACCTTGTCCGCCATCAAGCGCCTCATCGGCCGCCGCTTCGCCGAGCCCATGGTCAAGAAGGACATCGGCATGGTGCCCTACAAGATCGTCGAGGCCGATAACGGCGACGCGTGGCTCGAAGTGCGGGGCAAGAAGATCGCGCCCCCCGAGGTGTCGGCCCAGGTGCTTATCAAGATGAAAAAGACCGCCGAGGATTACCTCGGCCACCCGGTGACCGAGGCGGTGATCACGGTGCCCGCCTACTTCAACGATTCCCAGCGACAGGCCACCAAGGACGCGGGCCGCATCGCCGGCCTGGACGTCAAGCGCATCATCAACGAGCCGACCGCGGCGGCACTGGCCTATGGCCTCGACAAGTCCCAGGGCGAACAGAAACTGGCCGTCTACGACCTGGGTGGCGGCACCTTCGACGTGTCGATTATCGAGATCGCCGAGGTCGATGGTGAGCACCAGTTCGAGGTGGTGTCGACCAATGGCGACACCTTCCTCGGTGGCGAGGACTTCGATCAGCTGATCATCGACTACGTCGCAGACGAATTCAAAAAAGATCAGGGCATCGACCTTCGCGGCGACAAAATGGCTCTGCAGCGTCTCAAGGAAGGTTCTGAAAAGGCCAAGTGCGAGCTCTCCTCGTCCATGGAGACCGACATCAACCTGCCTTTCATCACAGCGGACGCCTCGGGCCCGAAGCACCTCAACATCAAGTTGACCCGCGCCAAGCTTGAAAGCATCTGCAGCTCCCTGCTCAACAAGCTGACCGGCCCTTGCAAAACGGCCCTCAAGGACGCTGGCCTGTCTGCTTCCGACATTGAC
>Ga0210374_1000091_pt1 | contig 10463 bp, 8 predicted proteins | sample S765metaT_FD_170483 | JGI IMG/M metagenome (GOLD analysis project Ga0210374, IMG submission 170483) | Metatranscriptome of estuarine sediment microbial communities from the Columbia River estuary, Washington, United States - S.765... | ecosystem: Environmental > Aquatic > Marine > Intertidal zone...
CGCGGGCCTGCCGGCGGCTGATCGGGATGCAGTGATCGAGTTCCTGAAAAGTCTGCAGATCCTGCCGCCCGGCACTCGCTCTCTGGTCGTCGATGAGCATGGACGCCCGCGTCCCGGACTGCCGCGGCCACGATAGCAGGCGCGCCGGACCCGGACCCGCGGCGACGCAGCGTTACTTGTAGCGCTGCCCGTGCTTGATCACGAGGTCCACATCCTGCAGCAGCGCGATATGGCGCAGCACATCTCCTTTGACCGCGATGATGTCGGCGTATTTGCCTTCGCTGACGGTACCGACCTGATCGTCCACGCCCATCAGCACTGAAGGCCAGTAGCTCGCCGCTCTGATCGCCTGCATCGCCGGATAATCCAGTTCGTTCACCCAGACGTCCAGCTCGTGCCAGGTCGACTGGCTGTGGAATTTCATCGGGATGCCGCTGTCGGTGCCGATCAGCAGCACCACGCCTGCGTCTTTGAGCTGCTGGAACTTGCGCGCCAAAGTGGGTTTGCGGGCCGGCGTGATCTGGAAGTAGGACAAGCGATCCGGGTGTGCGAATGAGGCCTGGATGTCCTCGACGATCGGCTGCGGCAAGTCCAGGTGCCATGAGGTGTTGTCCAGCTCTTCCGGGTTGTCGCGCAGATACTCGTAGTTATAGAGACCCTCGATCGTCGGGGTCCAGAACAGCGGCCCCAGGTTCATCTGCGCGGTGCGCTCCTCGATCATGGTCATCACGTCCGGCGGATACTCCGGCGCAGTCGATAAACCGGTGTGTTCGAAGTTGTCCACTCCGGCGACCAGTCCACGGCGTATTTCATCCGGCCGATGCGCATGAGCGACGACAATCAGGCCCTGATCATGGGCTTCGTCGACGATGGCTTCGAGTTCCTCCATGCTCATCTGATCCTGGTCGATCAGCTTGATCACATCGACGCCCGCGTCCGCCAGGCGTTTGACCTTGGCGCGGGCATCCCGGGCGCCGCTGACACCCCACCGAAATGCCTCGGTCCCCGGATAGGGAGTCTTCTGGATAAATGGACCCGACACGTACATGGTCGGCCCCGGGATCTCTCCCGCATTGATCGCGTCGCGGACCGCGATGCTGGCTTCCAGCGGCGCGCCAAGATCACGTGCGCTGGTTACCCCGGCCAGCAACAACTGATGCGCGGAGGCCGGCATGATCACGCCTTCCAGTTGGTCCAGGTAAGTCCTGTCCCAATGCTCGTAGTCGGTATGACCGTTGATCATCAAATGCACATGCATGTCCCACAGACCGGGCAGCACGCTCATGCCTTCGGTAGAGATGAACTCGGCGTCCTCAGGCACCGCCAGGGTGTCTGTTTGACCGACCGCGACGATGCGCTCGTCTTCGATCAGTATCACGCTGTCATGGATCGGCTGTCCGCCAAAGCCATCGATCAAGGTGCCGCCCACCAGGGCTTTGGTTTCCGCCGCCATCAGGCCCGCCGGCGCCACGGCAAGCACCAGCCATGCCAGCGATTTCAGCCATGTGGCCATACATGTCGCATTAGATGATGTCCTGTCTGACATAGCCTGTTTCCCTCGATGTACAGCTTGTCCGCAATGGTCGCCAATCATGAATGGGCGGCATCCGGTTTGGTTGAAATGGACCCGCCCGGCTGTCAGTGGGTGAGTTGCGGTCCCGGCGCTCAACCACCGGGCCATGGTCCTCGGCATGCCGGGAGCCGGCCGCGTTGTTGACGGCCCCCGCATGCCGGTCTGCACCGCGGGCAGCATAACAAGCCCCGGCTCGCAGGCAAGCGGGTAGCGGAAAAAGCGCTCGCCTGCCTTGCCCCGGGCATGGGGCATGGGCGAACATGCGGACCGAGGCCGTGGTATTTATCGGCTTTAGACACAGGCACACCGCTGTCAGGGCCGTCGCGTCGGCAACTGGCACCTGGTCCACGGGGATCCCCTTGGCAGAGTCACTCTTTGGCGACCGAGCGAAGCAGTTGATGCGTCGCTACCCGGTATTCCGGCGCGTATTGTGGGGTATCGAGAACGCGCTGTTCGGGCTTGTGTTCTGGCTGTTGCGCCTGCTGCCCCCGGCCAGCGCAGCGGCCTTCGGCGCTTGGATGCTGCGCGGCGTGGGCCCCCGCCAGGGCAAGAGCAAGCATCTGCGGCGCAACTTTTCCATCGCGTTCCCTGATTTGGACAAGCAGCAGATAGAGGCGCTGGTGCGGGCCGCCTGGAGCAATGGCGGGGCCTGCATGACCGAGTACGCGCACCTCGACCATATCGCCCAGGGCCGCAGAGGCGCCGGTGTCGAGTATGTGGTCGCGCCGGGCATCCGCGCGCTTGAAGCGCGTGATCGACCGGCAATCTTCGTCACCGCGCATTACGGAAACTGGGAATTGGCTGCGCTGGCCGTGGCGCAACAGCGCATCCCGGTGACCGCGGTCTATTCGCCGTTGCAGAACCCGGGGCTGGACCGGCGCCTGGCCAGATACCGGGAGGTCCTCGGCTGTCATCTGGTGCCCCGGGCGGACAGCATGCGCCCGCTGCTCACCGAGCTCAAAGCCGGCCGCTCGATCGGCCTGCTGGTCGATCAGAAGGTAGAGAATGGAGATCCCCTGCCGTTCTTCGGAAGGGATAAAATGACGACTTTGATCCCGGCCAGGCTGGCGCTTCGCCACGGGCTGGAACTGGTGCCGATCCGGATCCAGCGATTGGCTGGTTCCACGTTCCGCGCCACGATCTGCGAACCGATACCGGTTGAATCCGCGGATGGCGGAGAAGTCGAGACAGCCAGACAGATGATGATCCGGGTCAACCAGTTGTTCGAGAGCTGGATCCGCGATGATCCAGGCCAGTGGTTTTGCGGTAACCGGCGCTGGCCCAAGGACAGACCGGCAAGCGGGTCAAGCGCGCGCAGCAGCACGCCCCGAAACGGGTTGCCAGACAAATGAAGGGAGAGCAGGCATGCCGATCCTGAGCGATGCGGTGAAGAAAATTCTGATCATCGGCAGTACCGGACCACTGCCGCGCAGCCTGCGTATCCGCGCCCGCGAGCGAATGCTGGCCGATCTGGAGATGGGTATCGCAGCTCGATCCGAGCTGTTGATCATCGGGCATCCGAAGAGTGGCAATACCTGGCTGAAAGCGATGTTGTCGCGGCTGTATCAGGTCCGCTACGACATGCCGGAGAGACTGGTCAATAAATCCGATGAGTATTCCCGGCGTAATCCTGAGATCCCCCGCATGGCGGCGACCAATGCGTGCTACAGCTATGAAGGAGCGGTGGGTCGGGCGCTGGCGCCGGAAGCCGCGGACAATCCGCTGAAGCACAAGGCCGTCATGCTGCTGGCGCGCAACCCGCTGGATATCGCGGTCTCCTGGTTCATGCAATTCACCAAGCGGCAATCCGCGCGCAAGCAGGAATTGATCAACCACAACCTGCGCCGGCCTATCGATCGGCGCAGCGTCGAAATGTGGGACTTCGTCCGCCACAGCGAAATCGGACTGCCGTTCCTGATCGACTATCTGAACACCTGGGCGCGGAACATCGAGGCGCTGCCGCGCGGCAGCATCGTGCGCTACGAAGACCTGCGCCAGCGTACGGCCGAGACGCTGACCCGGGTGCTGGAGCTGATGGGTGTATCGTTCAGCGAGCAGGAGATAGAAGCTGCGGTGCAGTGGGGCTCGTTCGAGAACCTGCGCAAGCTCGAAGTGGAGGGGTTCTTCCGTCAGGGCGGCATGACGCTGCGGAACAAGAAGGACGAAGAGAGCTTCAAGGTGCGCCGTGCCAAGGTTGGCGGTTACCGTGATTATTTTTCACCGGAACAGGTCGCCGAACTGGAGGCACTGGTCAATGACGGACTGTCGCCGGTGTTCGGCTACACGCCCGTGGCACCCGCGGTATACGTCGACCCGCCTGATACCGCTGCCGGTACTGCGGCGACGGGGACCCCGGCCTAGGCGCTGAAGCGGTCATAGCGCAAGCCGGGGCTGAGACAAGAGCTGAGGCAAGAGCTGAGGCAGGAGAGGACTCATGGACCGTGCCACCAAGCCGCCGCGAACCTGGCTGGTGCTGGGCGACAAGAAGGGCGATAACGGTCAGGTGGAGGCGGTCGCCGCTGGTCTGCCCTGGCCGTGGGAGCGCCGGTTTGTCCAGATGCGCCCGGAATGGGTGTACGGCAAGCCTCCGGTTCGGCCGTCACTCGACCATATCGATCGTGACAAGTCGGATCCGCTCGAGCCACCCTGGCCGGATCTGATCCTGACCGTCGGCCGCCGGCCCTCGTCGGTGGCCCTGTGGATTCAGCAACAATCCGGTGGCAACACGCGGATCGTCTATCTTGGAAAGCCATCGACGCGGGTAGAGCGGTTCGATCTGGTCGCGGTCAGCGGCGAGATCCTGATGCCGCCGCTGGCAAACGTCATCCGCACGGAATTGCCGCTGATGCGGGTCACCCAGGACCCTGCCGAACTGGAGCGCTGGCGTCAGCGCTTTGCGACGCTGCCCAGACCGCTGGTTGGATTTCTGCTCGGTGGCCCGACCAAACCGTTTGTCTTCAATCGCGACGTGCTTGAACGAGTCCTGGCCCTGGCCGGCGACGTGACGGGGAAACAGGGTGGCACCGCTTATTTGAGCACCAGCCGGCGGACTCCCGACTGGTTCAGTGAGGCGCTTGAGCAGCAATTGCCGGCGGGAGCGCGGCTGTTCAGATGGTCGCCCGACGCCACTGACAATCCATACCAAGGGATTCTGGGTCTTGCCGACGGGCTGGTAATCACCGCGGACAGCATTTCGATGCTGGTAGAGGCTATTGGCCTGGGGCGGCCCGCGGCTGTGTTGCCGCTGCCGGTCGGTTTGACCGGCAGACTGGATCTGGCCCGCCGCGATGCACTGGCCTGGCTGTTCGCGACGCGCGAGGATGGCGCGGGGCCGTTGCGCCAGAGTCTGGCGAGATGGCTTTACCGGTCGCGTCTGGTTTACCAGAGCCGGCACTTTCCCGCGTTTCAGCGCCATCTGGTGCGCGCCGGGCAGGCGGTCTGGGCGGGTCAGGCGTTTATCAGGCCCACGGCGTCACCGCAGGCCGACGTGGACCATATCATCGAGCGCATCCGACAGCTGATGGCTGCCTGAAGGCCCTACATCTGGCGGCCGCTGCCCCGCGTGATCAGTTTCATCGCCCGGGTTGCCAGGCGGCTCAGGCGCTGTGACACGCTGGCCACTTTCGACGGCCGGATCCAGCTCATCTGCACCATGCGTCGCGGTCCCGCGTAACGCACATAGCCGTGAAAGGAATGGTCGCAGCGGCGGAACGCAGTGAGGCCGCCGGCGAGCGGCGGAATCTGCGCCGCATAATCCTCGATATCGTCCTTGGAGCGCAGGATGCGCAACTGCCCTCCGTCACCTGACCATCCTTCATTGAAGTAGACCAGTACCGTGATGACCTTGCTCCAGTGGTCGGTGTGGATATGGCCGTCGCTCAGCTCCGAGAACGTCCTTACCGTGACGGTAGTGGTGCAGTCGGAGAGATCGACACCGAATTTATCGCCCAGGGCTTTGTACATCTGCGGGCTGGTCAGTTGCTCGATGAAGGCGTCGAAGACCGGTCCATGCGGGTAGCTTTCATAGTCCTTGTTCCCGGCGCTGGGGATCTGCGGATAGTCGCGGTTGATCGCGTCCACGACCTCAGGATCGAGGAAACCCGGGACCACCAGATGATCATAAGGATCGCGCTCCAGCCGGGCAGCAGCCAGTTTGTCGATATTCAACAGGTTTTCCTGTGTCGCCACCGGAGCATGTGCGACGGATGTGCTCGCGCTATTCATGATTAGCCTGCCAGTTTTACTGAAGGGGCCAAACGGAGGACAATAACCCAGTTTTCGACACTGCCGCCCGGCAACCCGGGGGCCCCTCAGGCCCGGGATTGAGGGCGATCCGGCAACCGTGCCGGTCGGATGACAAAGGTCAGGATAGCCATGTTTCAGTCGATCTGGAAGAAGTTCTCGCGTTACGCGGTGCTCAGCTTTGTGTTTTTTCTCCCCTACGAAAAGCGGCGCAAGGTCGAACGCTGGTTGCGTGGCCGCTGGGAGGCCAACAAGATCGCCGAGGCGGACTGGGTGCTGGTGTCCTGGGGCAAGAGCGGACGTACCTGGCTGCGCGTGATGATGTCGCGCTTTTACCAGCTCAACTTCGAATTGCCGGAGGGGATGCTGATTGGCTTCGACAATATGCACAAGCGCAATCCCGCGGCGCCGAAGGTATTTTTTACCCACGGCAACTATCTGAAGGATTACACCGGCCATACCGAGGACAAACGCGACTTCTACGGGAAAAAAATTGTGCTGCTGGTGCGCGACCCGCGCGATGTGACCGTATCGCAGTTCTTCCAGTGGAAGTACCGCATGCGGCCGCGCAAGAAGCGACTTAACGACTATCCGGAGCATGGCTCGGACATTTCCATGTACGACTTCATGATGCATCAACAGCAGGGGATGCCGCGGATCGTCGACTACTTTAACGGCTGGGCCGCGGACATGGAGAGACTGCCCGATCTGCTGATCGTGCGCTACGAAGACATGAAGGCGAGGCCGGCCGAGACCTTGAAGCGTATTCTGGAATTCACCGGCACCCCGGGCAGCGATGAGCACATCCAGGCCGCGGTAGATTACGCCGCTTACGAAAACATGAAGAAACTGGAGGAAAAACGGGCGTTTCGCCTGTCTGGGGGTCGCATGAAGCCCGGCGATGCGAGCAATCCTGATTCATTCAAGGTGCGCCGCGCCAAAGTCGGCGGTTATCGGGACTACTACACCGATGAGCAGATTGCAGAAATCGACGCCTATATGGCCGAGCATCTGTCATCGCTTTTCGGTTATTCGGTGGAGCCGCTGAGCGATCCGCAGCCGGCGACCACCCAGGTCGCCGGCTAGCTGCCAACCGAAACAGGTCTGCTGCGCCCGCGCGCAGGTTCAAGCCGCCAGCGGCGGCACCTGTTTGACCAGTTCCAGCGCGTCGTGGCGGAGATGATTTTTGCTCATCTCCTCGCGCAATAATTCTTCGGTGATGATGCCTTTATCCAGGCATTCCCTGACCAGGCCAAAGAAGAAGCGTTCCTGCGCCGGATCCGGGTGGGCCGCATAATGACCGGCCATGCCATAGTCGCCGAACAGCGCGCGCCGGGCGCGGCGGATCCAGTGCCTGGGCGGGAACAACTGGAAGGTATCGGCCTGGCGATAATCCACCGGCAGGCCGGTCTTCCACGGCTGCGTCTTGCGCTTGGTGTTGTGCAACAGGCGCGTGTTCTGGTCCAGGTGATCGAAGTCGTTCCAGTACTCTTCGAAGAACCCGATGCTCTCGGGATCCTCGAGCTTGAGACAGACCCAGTCCATATAGTCGCGGGTAAAATCGAACATTGCGTTGAATTGGTCTTCGACTTTCCAATGACCGAGTTTGGCGCAATCCAGCAGCATTACGCTGCTGGCCATGCAGCCGCGCTTGCCCTTTGAACCGGACTTGGGCCGGCACATGATAGCGGCCCCGGCCATATCCCGGTTGAGCAGATCCCAGACGTCGCCGACCGCGAACACATCCGGATCCACGACCACCGCCCGCCCCTGATAGCCCATCAGCTGGGGTGGCATGAAACGCAGGGGCGTGAACGACTGCAGATCGTCGTTGAGCCAGGTTCGCTTGTCGCCGTCGCGCAGGTATAGCTCGCCCTCGCGGCGGTGCATGAACGGGTAATCCCGGGTGTGGATGTATCTCACCTCGAACTCGCCGGCATGCTTCGAATTGCGCTCGAAGGAATACTTGCTCACGACGGCCCCCAGCCACTGTTTGTGGTTGGTGTGGATGAATACGGTGGGTTTGTTGCTCTCCATAACGAGGCCCTGCCCTGATCTGTCGCGGAAAATCGCTATTTTCCTCCGTCTGAGTGCGAAAATCTATCCACGCAAATATCCGGCCGCGACGGTCATATACACTGGCGGGAAGCCGAAAGCGGCGCTGTTTTGGCATCGTCCGCCAACCGGGCCGCGACCCACACACCGAGGTTCACTGTGATGTTCCTGCGAACTCATATCCGGGCATTCCTGATATTCAGTCTCGTTCTGGCCCCGCCGGCTGGCGCCGACACGCCAGACAGCGCAGAGCAGCCGGCGCGACCCAAAGTAGGTCTGGTACTCAGCGGCGGCGGCGCCCGCGGCGGCGCGCATGTGGGCGTGTTGCAGGTCCTGGAGGAAATGCGGGTGCCGATTGATTACATCGCCGGGACCAGTATGGGGGCGACCGCCGGCGGGCTTTACGCCTCGGGCATGAGGCCCGCAGAAATCCTGGCCGCGCTGCAAGCGATCGACTGGGAAGCAGTACTCGATGATCGTGAGGAGCGTAAGGATCGGAGCTTCAGGCGCAAAGGCGATGATCGCTTGCTGCCGGTCAAGGCGAAGCCCGGAGTCGATCTGCGCGGAGCCGAACTGGAGCTGCCGGCCGGATTGATCCAGGGACAGAAGATTGGATTGTTGTTGCGCGACCTGACCCTGCCGGTATCCGGAGTATCGGATTTTGATCGCCTGCCCATCCCGTTCCGCGCGGTGACCACTGACATCGGTGTGGGCACCACCTATGTCGTCAGCAACGGCAATCTGGCGGACGCCATGCGCGCCAGCATGTCGGTCCCCGGGGCTATCGCTCCGCTCAAGCTGGATGGTCGCCTGCTGGTCGATGGTGGCGTGACCAACAACCTGCCGGTCAACGTGGCCCGAGACATGGGTGCCGAAATCCTGATCGTCGTCGATATCAGCACGCCATTGCGTGACCCTGAGGAGGTCAATTCGCTGATCAGCATCACTGACCAGCTGATCAACATCATGACCCGCGGAAATACCGAGGCCCAGCTGGCGACGCTGGACGAGCGGGATATCCAGATCATCCCGGACCTGGGTGATATCGGCTCCACCGACTTCGACCGCGCCGTCGACGCGGTGCCGGCCGGTTACGAGGCGGCCTCGAGCTTGCGTGAGCAGCTCAGTGCCCTGTCGGTGCCGGAGGACGAATATCAGCAGTGGCTGGCGCGGCGGGCCGGCCGACCGGCGGGGGTGCCGGTCGTGGAGTTCATCCGGGTGGAGAATAACGCCGGGCTGGACCCGGCGCTGCTCTCGGGCATGATCCGGCAGCGTATCGGGGAGCCCCTGGACGCTGACACGCTGGATCGGGATGTTGGTCGTATCTACGGCCTCGACGTATTCGAAAAGGTCTCTTACGAGATTGTCCAGGAGGACGGTCGCAGCGGCGTGGTGGTGGAAGGCAGCGCCAAGCCCTGGGGTCCGGACTACCTGCAATTCGGCCTGCAGCTGGAAGACGATTTCGAGGGCGACAACCAGTACAACCTGCGAGTGGCGTATCTGAGGACCGGCCTCAACCGACTCGGGGCGGAGTGGCGCAGTTTTGGCGGGATCGGTCAGGATCCCGGCCTCGGGACGGAGTGGTACCAGCCGCTGGACCGGGACCTGCGTTACTTCATCAATCCTTCCGTATCTTTCGGCAAGAGCAGCATCAATATCTTTGATGACAATGCCGACGACAAGATCGGCGAATACCGGCTGACCAACTGGCAGCTGGAACTTGCGGGAGGACGCGAACTATCCACCTATGGCGAGGTCAGGGTCGGCTACACGCGTCGCTGGGTCAATGCCAGCCGACGGGTCGGCGATCCCGCAACACTGCCGACCCAGGACTTCAACTCCGGCTCTGTGTTTCTCCAGTTCAGCGTCGATCGTCTGAACAACGTGAATTTCCCCACCCGGGGCTACAGCGGAGTAGTGCGTTACACGGTGCATCGGTCCGAACTCGGCGAGGATTCGGGTTTTGATCAGGTACGGGCGGAATTCAGACGTGCGTTTACCTGGGGCCGCAACACGCTCCTGCCTCAGCTTCGTTTCGAGCAAACCGTCAGGGGGGATCCGCCGATCTATGCGCTGTACCGGGGCGGCGGGTTCCTGAACCTGTCCGGTTTCGAGAACAACGCGCTTTCCGGTGAAGCATTCGCGCTGGCGGAAATCATCTATTACCGGCGGATCAACGATTCGGCGCTATTGCCGGTGTTTGTCGGTGGATCACTCGAATACGGGGACGCCACCAATAATCTGAATCTGACCAACATGCGAGGCGCGGGCAGTCTGTTCCTCGGCGTGGATTCGTTCATCGGTCCTCTGTATCTTGGTGCAGGCACTGCCGAGGGCGGCCATTCTTCTGCGTACCTGATTCTCGGGCGGCCATTCTGACCCGCCGCTGAACGACATGCCTTCCCGGTGGCGAGTCTGACTCAAAAAAAACGCCGCCCGGAGGGCGGCGTTTTCGTTGACGCGGCTTGTGATTCAGGCGCTGCGCTTTTTCGACACGCGCTTCTTGCTGCTCGCCTTCTTGCGACTAACGGGGCGCTTTTTAGCGGCGGTCTTCTTCCGCGCCGGACGCCGCTTGGTCGTCGCTTTCTTCTTC
>Ga0210374_1000092_pt1 | contig 10447 bp, 10 predicted proteins | sample S765metaT_FD_170483 | JGI IMG/M metagenome (GOLD analysis project Ga0210374, IMG submission 170483) | Metatranscriptome of estuarine sediment microbial communities from the Columbia River estuary, Washington, United States - S.765... | ecosystem: Environmental > Aquatic > Marine > Intertidal...
CATTTGCTCCAGCCAGCAGACCCGGTCCGCCAGCGCCGGCACCCGCTCTGTGAGGGTCTGTCGTTGCCGCTGGCGCAGGTCGGGGCTGGTCTCCAGGATCAGATATCGTGCCGGCAGCGCGCCGAGCTGGTCGAGCTCCAGCAGCAGGTCTGCCGCCATCACCCCGGACCCCGCGCCCAGTTCGAGAATCTCCGTCGAAGCGCCGAGCGAGGCGATCACCGGCGCGCAATTGCGCGCCACGCAACGGGCGAACAGGGGCGAGATTTCCGGTGCGGTAACGAAATCTCCGGCATCCCCGAACTTCGTCGCGCCGGTGCTGTAATACCCGAGGCCGGGCGCATACAGCGCCAGCTCCATATAGCGGCTGAACCGCAGTACCCCGCCTGCGGCGTTGATCTCGCTCGTGATCAGCGCGGACAGCTGCCGGCTGTGCGCCTGCGCCGTCGCATCGGGAAGGGGCAGATGTTCCGGGTGCGGGTCAGCAGCCATGGCGAAGTATCATTACACTCTCGATTCACCGGCCTGTGGCCGTCGCAGCAGGAATCCTAATGGCAGCGGTATCTTCCCACCACCCCAAACAGCATCCGGTCGCTCTGATCACCGGCAGCGCGCGCCGGATCGGCGCCGCGCTCGTACGCGGTCTGCACCGGGACGGTTATCGCGTGGTGATCCATTACCGGGAATCAGGCGCCGAAGCGTCCGCGCTGGGTGCGGAGCTCAACCAGCAGCGGCCGGACAGCGCGGCGATCATCCAGGCGGACCTGCTGGACACGGCCAGGCTGCCGGCGCTGGTGGCTGATGCCTGCGCCTGTTTTGGCGGGCTGGATGTGTTGATCAACAACGCATCCAGCTTCTACCCGACGCCGGTCGGCAGGATCAGCGAGAACGACTGGGCCGATCTGGTCGGCAGCAATCTCAAAGCGCCGCTGTTTCTGTGCCAGGCGGCTGCTCCGACACTGCGCGAGCGCGGCGGCGCGATCATCAACATGGTGGATATCCATGCCCGGCGACCATTACCCGATCATCCGGTTTACAGCGCGGCCAAAGCCGGCCTGGTCGCGCTGACCCTGGCGCTGGCAAGAGACCTGGCCCCTCAGGTCAGAGTCAACGGTATCGCGCCGGGCCCGATCCTGTGGCCGGAATCCGGCGCCGACAGCGCGGCAAAAAAGCAGGTGCTGGCGGAAACCTGCCTCGGCCGGATCGGTGACCCGGAAGACATCGTCGATTGCGCCCGCTACCTGCTGCGCGCCGGCTACGTGACCGGCCAGATCATCGCGGTCGACGGCGGCCGCGCCCTGGGCTGGTAAGAATCCGAAGCGTAAGAACTTGAAACCGCTTGCGCTCAATCAGCCTGGTACAAACGCCAGGCACCGCGCGCGCGCTGCGCGCCCGGCTCGGCAGCGGCCTTCATGCTCGCTGCTGCAGGTATGCTGCAGCGGCCGTTATCCAGAAAATGGAGCACTTCGGACAGCGACGCTTCGGCCGGGTCGCCCAGCAGCCGGTCAAGATCATCCGCTGCCGGGCAATCCGGGGTCAGACCATCAAAATAATCGCCGTCACCGAGTGCGTTGGTCAGACGGAAAGAAATCGGTCGCAACGTCAGCTCGCAGAAGTTATAGCCGAGCTGGCCGACCGGTTTGCCAAACGTCGTATCACCCACGACCACGACCTGGAGATACGGCCGCAACGCGTTGATCACCAGCTCGCTGGCTGAGGCTGAGGCGCCGGTGACGATAAAAAACACCCGTTGCAGGTCCAGCGCACGCAGACGATCCCTGAATGAAATCGTCTGGTTGCGGAAGCTGTTGTTCGCGTTGTACTCGATGTTGTACTGGACCTGGCCCTGGGTGACCTCGCCGCCGACCAGGTTCGCCAGAACCTCCGAGACCGACAACAAGCCACCGCCGTTGTAGCGCAGATCCACGACCAGCTCGCGCACGCCGGCCGCGCCCAGGGTGGCAAACGCGGCGTCCAGTTCGGCCACCGCCGGCTCGACGAAATTGCGGAACAACAGATAGCCGATCGGCCCGGTCGGCCGGTCCAGTACTTCGACCGCGGACACCGGAGGGATCGTCACTACCGCCTTCTCAAACACCGCGGTGAAGTTCTGCCCGGCGACGTTCTGCCATGACAGCTCCGCAGTCACGCCGACTTCGTTGGGGCCCAGCGAGGCGCTGAATCCTTCCGCGGCAAGGACTTCGGCGATCGGGCGGCCGTTGACCGCGGTGATCCGATCGCCCCTGACCAGGCCCCCGGCATCCGCCGGGCTGCCCTCGAACACATCAGTAACTCGCTGCTCGTCCGGCGCCGGGCTGGTGCTGCTGAAACCGATCAGACCCACGACCTGGCCATCGCCAAAAAACGCATCGTCCGCGGCAGTGGAGGTGATATAGCTGAATCGATCCTGGGGGACTGTGAGCGCCGCTAGCGTTGCCTGCGGGGAGTCATAGTCGCTGGCCGCGATCTGCGGCAATTGATCATTCCACAGGTAGATATCCTGCATCACGTCGATCACGAACTGATTCTGGCCCACCACCGTGCAGTTGGCCGGCTGGGCGCTGGAACCGCCGGAGCCGCCGCCGCAGCCCGCAACCATGACGGCCAGCGCAATCAGACCGGGGAGGATTAATCGACGTGTCGTCAACATCATGTTTGCTCGCTTATCCAGAAAAAGTCGACGGCTTCCAGCGTATGTTTCGACTGATCAAAGCCGGCCCAAAGCTCGGCGAAACTATGCCCCGACACCGGGTGAATGCGGTCCCCCGCGATGTCGGCCAGCGGTCGCAGCACGAAGGCATAACGCATGATCTCGTCACGCGGAACGTTGATGCCCTGATGCTCAAGCGCCGCATCTCCGTACAACAGAAGGTCCAGATCCAGCGTCCGCGGGGCAAACTTCCGGTCGTCCCTGACGCGGCCGCCAGCGCCCTCGATCCGATCCAGTTCCGCCGCGACTTCGCCCAGCTCGAGCTCCGTATCGAAGCCGATCACCATATTCAGGAAATCATCGCCGTCAAATCCGACCGGGCGGTTACGGTAAACCGGTGAGACCCTGAGCACACCGAAAGATTCCGCCAGGCTGGCGAGGGCCGCCCGCAGGTGCCTTTCGGGTTCAATATTACTGCCGGCACCGACATAGACTTCAGTCATCGTAGTCGTCCTGTCCACGCACGATGATGACCCCGACATCTTTGGCCCCGCGGACTGCGCCCGGTTTGTGCAACACCACGCGCACTCTGGAAACCCCGAACTCGCGCACCACGATACGCGCGACCTGCTCGGCCAGGGTCTCGATCAGGCCGAATTCCGCGTCCCCCACGAACTGGATCAGGCGCTTGGCCACCGCCTTGTAATTCAGCGTGTCCTCGATGCTGTCCGTGGCCGCGGCGCGACGGATATCGGCATCCATCTCCAGATCGATGCTGACCGTCTGCCGGATGCATCGCTCCCAGTCAAAGATGCCGATGACCGTCTCGATGCGCAGATCCCTGAGAAAAATTGTATCCATCAGCAGGCCTTTAATCCGTCCCGGTCTGGCCGGGAGGCCGCAAGTCCTCGAGGCTCCAGCGGGCCCGGGCTTCGATGGCGAGTTGGGCGCGTTCGCCGGCGCGGAGGCGGAGCATACCAGCGTAGGCGATCATCGCGCCATTGTCGGTGCAGAACTCCGGGCGCGGATAAAACACTGACCAGCCATGGGCTTTGCCGTCCGCCTGAAGCCGCGCACGCAGCGCCTGGTTGGCCCCGACACCACCGGCGACGACCAGCGTTTTGGCCGTTGACTCGCGCAACGCGCGGCGGCACTTGACCGCCAGCGTATCCACCACCGCCTGCTGGAATTCGGCCGCCACATCGGCTTTGCCCTGCTGATCAAGATCCAGCCCATCGACGGCGATCATCACCGCTGTCTTTAGCCCGCTGAAGCTGAAGTCCAGACCAGGCCGCCCCAGCATCGGGCGCGGGAATTTGAACCGGCCAGGGACCCCCTGACCGGCCAGCGCCGCCAGTGCCGGACCGCCCGGATACGGCAATCCCAGCAGCTTGGCGGTTTTGTCGAAGGCCTCGCCGGCGGCGTCATCCAGGGTCTCGCCGAGCACCCGGTACTGCCCCAGACCGCGCACCTCTACCAGCATGGTATGGCCGCCGGACACCAGCAGCGCCACGAACGGCATCTCCGGCGCTGGCGTTTCCAGCATCGGCGCGAGCAGATGCGCCTCCATATGATGCACCCCGACCGCCGGCACCCCCCAGGCATATGCCAGGCTGCGGCCCACCGCGGCGCCAACCAGCAGGGCTCCGATCAGCCCGGGCCCGGCGGTATAGGCCACGCCGCCGATCTCCCCGCCAGGGGTCCCGGATTCCCTCATTACCTGGCGGATCAACGGCACCAGCTTGCGGACATGGTCCCGCGAGGCCAGTTCCGGGACCACGCCGCCAAATTCGGCGTGCAGCGGAATCTGGCTGTATACGGTGTGCGCGAGCAGGCCGCGCCGGGTATCGCAGACCGCGACACCGGTCTCGTCACAGGAACTCTCGATTCCCAGAACTCTCATGGAGTCCCCTCGGTATGGGGTGAGATTGCAATACTACCCGTCAAACGCTATCATTCCGCTTCTTTTTTGCGCCGCCTCGAGGGCGGCGCTTGCGTGATTGTAAGGACGGTGATTTCTAGATGCCCAGCGTACGGATCAGAGAGAACGAATATTTTGACGCAGCCCTGCGTCGTTTCAAGCGCGCGTGTGAAAAGGCCGGCATCCTGACCGAGCTGCGCCGGCGCGAGTTCTACGAGAAGCCGACCCAGGAACGCAAGCGCAAGAAGGCCGCCGCCACCAAGCGCCACATGAAGCGGCTGCAGCGGGATCAGTCCCGGCGCGTCCGTCTTTACTGACCGTCCACGGTTAAGCCATGTCGCTCAAGGCTCGCCTCAGCGACGACATGAAGCAGGCCCTGCGCGCCGGCGATAAACCTCGCCTGTCCACGCTGCGTATGGCCCTGGCGGCAATCCAGCAACGTGAAGTCGACGAGCGCATCGAGCTAGACGATGTGCAGGTCCTCGCCGTGCTGGAAAAGATGATCAAGCAGCGGCGCGAGTCCGCCGCCCAGTATCGCGCCGGTTCCCGCGAAGAACTCGCCGAAAAAGAAGAATCAGAGATCGTGTTGCTGGCCGATTATTTGCCGGAGCCGCTCAGCGAAGCCGAACTGGATAGCCTGATAGACAAGGTTATCGCGGAGTCCGGCGCGACAACGCTACGGGACATGGGCAAGGTCATGGGGCAGATAAAAGTCCTGGCCGAGGGCCGCGCCGATATGGGCGCTGTCGGCGGCAAGGTCAAGGCGCGCCTCGGCGCAGCCTGACGCTCGCCCTCTGATGTCGTCCCCGTAAGCCGGGGCGGGCTGCGGCCGGCCCTGTCGTCGCCACCGAACAGCTCCGCACCGGACCCGTCGCGCCTTCGCTTGCGCGGCTTGTTGTTGAAGTCCTGGCCAGCTGGGCTATCTATAAACAATGCGGGTAGACGCAAATCGCAAACCACGCCACCACCCGGCCGACAGCGGCAACACCGAGCCAGACCAGGTGCAGGCCCCGTGTCGGCGATGGTGCTGAAAGTCGGGCCTTGGGCGGACAGGCATGAGCAGGATTCCGCAGAGTTTTATTGATGACCTGATGGCGCGGGTCGACATCGTCGAGGTCGTGGGCACCCGCGTGCCGCTGAAGAAGGCCGGACGCGAATTCAAGGCCTGCTGCCCGTTTCACGGGGAAAAGACACCCTCCTTCACGGTGAGCCCGGGCAAGCAGTTTTATCACTGCTTCGGCTGCGGCGCCCATGGCACCGCGCTCGGGTTCCTGATGGAGCACGATCACCTGGATTTTGTCGAGGCGGTCGAAGAGCTGGCCCGCCAGGTGGGGGTCGAGGTGCCCAGGGAAGCGGGCGACGGTCGCCCCCGGGCGGGCGACGACCTGTACACGACGATGAGCCGCGCCGCGGACTTCTACACTGCCGCGTTGCGGGAGAACCAGGGCGCGATTGATTATCTGAAGCAGCGCGGCCTCAGTGGCGAGACCGCGGCCCGTTTCGGCATCGGCTATGCGCCTGACGCCTGGGATTCCTTGCTGTCGCGACTGGGCTCGGACCAGGGCGGCATCGATCGGCTGACCGCGTGCGGACTGATCATCGAACGCGAGCAAGGCGGCTGGTACGACCGGTTTCGCGGCCGGATCATGTTCCCGATCCGCGACGCCCGCGGCCGGACCATCGCGTTCGGCGGCCGCGTGATGCACAGCGGCGAGCCCAAGTACCTGAATTCACCGGAAACAACCTTGTTTCACAAGGGGCGCGAGCTATACGGCCTGTATGAAGCGCGCCAGGCCCTGCGCGAGATCCCGCAATTGCTGGTGGTCGAGGGATATATGGATGTGGTCGGGCTGGCCGAGGCCGGGATCCATTACGCAGTGGCGACGCTGGGCACCGCCACCACCGAGGAGCATTTACGCCGTCTGTTCCGGGTCACGGACAAGGTGATTTTCAGTTTCGATGGCGACCGCGCCGGCCGCCAGGCGGCGTGGCGGGCGCTGGAAAATGCACTCCCGACTCTCCAGGAAGGCCACCAGATCGGCTTCCTGTTCCTGCCCGAAGGCGAGGACCCGGACTCCCTGGTGCAGGCGGAGGGTGCGGCTGCGTTCGCCGCCCGTCTGGAGCAGGCGACGCCGCTGTCAGATTACTTTTTCGACCAGCTGGCCGGACAGGTCGACATGCAGTCGATAGACGGGCGCGCACGGATGGCGGAGTTGGCGCGGCCATTGATGAAACGCATTCCCGAAGGGATTTATCGGGATCTCCTGACCCGGCAACTGGCCGCCCGTGTCGGTCTCGATCCGCAACGCCTGGACCAGATCCTCGCCGGAGACCGCCAGGAGGCGCCGGCGTTTCGCCCGGCCACACGAGGCAGGCCCCGGCCACCCAGCCCACGCTCCAGCCTGGTGCGCCAGGCGATCGCGCTGGTCCTGCACCATCCCGGCGCCTCGGCGACCGTCAAGATCCCGGAACAATTGGCGGCGTCTGATTTCAAGGGCGTGCCTCTGCTGATGGAACTCCTTGAAATCTCAGGATCAAACCCAGATATAAGTCCGGCAGGGATGCTTGAACGGTGGCGGGGCCGACCGGAGGAGCCCCATCTGCTGCAGCTGGCTGCAAGCGAGACCATGGTCACCGATGAAGCGGCTCCGGCCGTGCTGGCCGATATCCTGACCCGCCTGGTGCAGCAGGCAGGTCCTGAACGCAGGATGGCGGTGCTGCTGGAAAAGGCACGCAGCGACACTCTGGACGAGGCCGAGAAGCAGGAACTGCGTACCCTGCTCAGCCGCCGCCCGGAGGGCGCGGCGAGCGGCACGACAACTGCGGATTGATCTGGAGATAGTCGCACCCGCCTGCTATACTGGTGCGTTCGTTTGTGTTGAATCGAGGGTCTTTGTGTGACCGAGAAACGCGCCATCGTTCCTGATGACAAGCAGTCCCAGCTGAAGCTGCTGATCGCCCGCGGCAAAGAGCAGGGTTATTTGACCTATGCCGAGGTCAATGATCATTTGCCCAACGATATCGTCGATCCAGAGCAGATCGAAGATATTGTCAATATGATCAATGACATGGGCATCACGGTCTATGAGAAGGCCCCTGATGCGGAAGAGCTGCTGCTGTCGGACTCGGCGGTTTCCGGCAACGACGACGACGACACCGAAGAGGCCGCGGCGGCGCTGGCCACCGTGGACAGCGAATTCGGTCGCACCACGGACCCGGTCCGCATGTACATGCGTGAGATGGGCACGGTCGAACTGCTGACGCGGGAAGGCGAGATTCGTATCGCCAAGCGTATCGAGGAGGGTCTGGAACAGGTCCGCCGCGCGCTGTCGCTGTTCCCGGGCACCGTCGAGATGTTGCTCGCCAATTACGACGCGGCCCTCGAAGGGCAAGGCCGGATCATCGATATCGTGACCGGGTTTATCGACCCGAGCATCGCGGACGAGGAAGTGAAGGCGGCCAACGGCAAGAAGAACGAGGCCGACGAAGAGGGCTCTACCGGTCCCGACGGCCCGGACCTGGAAGAACTGGCCAAGCGCGTGGCCAAGATCCGGCGCCTGCACAAGCAGGTCATCAGCGGCATGCTCAAATCCGGCAGCCAGGATCCCAAGGTGCTCGCGCTGCGCGGCAAGGTCACCGACGAATTCATGGAATTGAAGCTGGGGCCGAAGCAGTTCGAAGCCCTGTCGATCAATCTGCGCTCGACCATCGCCCATATCCGCTCCCAGGAACGCCAGATCATGCAGATCTGCATCCGGGGCGCGCGCATGCCGCGCAAGGATTTCATCGCCAGCTTCCCGCAGAACGAGACCAATCTCGACTGGCTGGACAAGCATATTCGTGCCAAGCGCAAGCATTCGTCCCAGCTGGCCAAGCTGCGGCCCGATATCGAGCGCTGCCAGCGCAAGCTGATTGCGGTCCAGGAAGACAGCGGCCTGAGCATCCATGAGCTGAAAGAGATCAGCCGGCAGATGTCCATCGGCGAGGCCAAGGCACGCAGAGCGAAGAAGGAGATGGTGGAAGCCAATCTTCGCCTGGTGATCTCGATCGCGAAGAAATACACCAACCGCGGCCTGCAGTTCCTGGACCTGATCCAGGAAGGCAACATCGGCCTGATGAAGGCGGTGGACAAGTTCGAGTATCGCCGCGGCTACAAATTCTCTACCTACGCCACGTGGTGGATCCGCCAGGCCATCACCCGCTCGATTGCCGACCAGGCGCGCACCATCCGTATTCCGGTGCATATGATCGAGACGATCAACAAGTTGAACCGGATCTCACGGCAGATGCTGCAGGAGATGGGACGCGAACCGACGCCCGAAGAACTGGCCGAACGCATGGAAATGCCAGAGGACAAGGTGCGCAAGGTACTCAAGATCGCCAAAGAGCCGATCTCCATGGAAACGCCGATCGGCGACGATGAAGATTCGCATCTGGGTGATTTCATCGAGGACGGTTCGGTGGCTTCGCCGATCGATTCCGCCACTGTGGAAAGCCTGAAGGAAACCACCCACGCGGTGCTCGCGGGCCTTACACCGCGGGAGGCCAAGGTGCTGAGGATGCGCTTCGGTATCGACATGAACACCGACCACACGCTGGAAGAAGTGGGCAAGCAGTTCGACGTGACCCGGGAGCGGATCCGGCAGATCGAGGCCAAGGCATTGCGCAAGCTGCGCCACCCCAGCCGTTCCGAGCAGCTGAGGAGTTTCCTGCTCGAGGAATAATCGCCGAACGTAGCGTTAAACGCTTAACGGGCATCACCCGCGATGAGCCGCAAGACGCCCCGCTACCAGGCGGGGCGTCGTCGTTTCCGGATGCGCCATATGGATGCGCAATATGTGGGACTCGCCGGATCGAGCGGCGCGGGTCTGCGCACCTAGCGGCTCTCGCTCATCTGTTCTGTGATGCCCGGCTCGCCGATAGCCGCCGGCACGAAATACGAGCGCGAGCATTCCAGACCCGACACCAGACGCCGTAGCTGAGCCAGGTTGGCGCCCGGTCTGGCTTCGGGCTCGCGACTTACCCTGCCGAGCAAGGTCAACGCAGACTCGCGCCGCTCAACGAACGCCGCCAGCTGACGCTCGCCTTCCGAGGACGTCGACGGGTCTCGGCCAAGCAGGCCCCGGTCGCTGATCTCCGCACACAGGTCCAGCACCCGACGGGCCAGAAAGCGCCATTCGGCATTAATTTTTTTGTCGGTTTTTTGTTCGGATTTCATCCTGAGCCTCTTGTTTCATCTGGGCCTTTGCAGGTTCGGCGGCTAAAGATAGACCAAGCCGCGCGATTTAGCATCCCCGCAGCCCGGTCTGACCCGGGCCACCGGCGCGCAACTCAGCACGGCCCGCGCTTCAGCCGGGTACATAGTCCGGATAATCCGGGTTCCAGATCGCGGCCTGCAGGCGCTCCTCGATCTGATCGTCGTCGAGTTTCTCTCCAACTCCGTCGCTGCCGGCCTGGCGCATCACCGCCGCGGCAACTTCGCGTGACACCTGGCGCAGGCGGCTGACCGCCGGATACAGCATGCCCGCACCCAGTTCCTCGTCGGTAACCTGGGTTGCCAGAACGGTCGCGGCGGCGGTGATCATCGCGTCGGTGATACGGCTGGCGCCACACAGCAGGCTGCCCAGACCCAGACCCGGGAAGATAAACACATTGTTACCCTGGCCGATCCGGTAATGCCGCCCGTCGTAATCGACATCGGCAAACGGGCTGCCGGTGGCTACCAGCGCGCGGCCAGCCGTCCAGCGGATCACCTCCTCCGGTCTGGCTTCGGCGAAATCCGTCGGGTTGGAGAACGGCAGGATGATCGGCGTCTCGCAGTTTGCCGCCATGCTCTCCACGATCGGCCGGCTGAACGCGCCCGGCCGGCCCGATGTCCC
>Ga0210374_1000093_pt1 | contig 10428 bp, 9 predicted proteins | sample S765metaT_FD_170483 | JGI IMG/M metagenome (GOLD analysis project Ga0210374, IMG submission 170483) | Metatranscriptome of estuarine sediment microbial communities from the Columbia River estuary, Washington, United States - S.765... | ecosystem: Environmental > Aquatic > Marine > Intertidal zone...
AGCAGACCTCGGAGACTGAGCGGGGCCAGATCTACGTCCCGTTCGTCAACTGGGCGCTGCTCGCGGCAGTACTGGCCCTGGTGCTCGGTTTTCGCTCATCCAGCAACCTTGCCGCCGCCTATGGCATTGCGGTGACCGGCGACATGGTGATCACTTCGATCCTCGCAGCCATCGTGGTGAGCCGGGTCTGGGGCTGGGGCTGGCCCAGGGCCGGACTGCTGTTCGCGGGATTCCTGGCCGTGGAGCTCGCGTTCTTCGGCGCCAACGTCCTCAAGATTCCCGACGGGGGATGGTTCCCCATCGCGGTGGGTATCCTGATCTTCACGCTGCTCACCACCTGGAAGCGCGGCCGCGAGCTGCTCTACGCCCGGCTCAAGCAGGACGCCATTGATCTGGAACCCTTCATCGAGAGCCTGGCCTACGGGGAGCCCCACCGCGTTCCGGGCACCGCGGTATTTCTTACTCCCAATCCCCGCGCGCTGCCCCACGCCCTGCTGCACAATCTGAAGCACAACCGGGTGCTGCACGAGCACGTGGTGATTTTCACGGTGCAGGTGCTCGACGTCCCCCGTGCTCCCGAGGAGCAGCGGCTGCGGATCGAGCCTCTCAAGCTCGGCTTCTGCCGGCTCAAAGTGAACTACGGTTTCATGGAAGAGCCGGATCTTCCTCGGGCGCTCGGCGCCTGCGGCGAGGCCGGCGTGGCCTACGATCCGATGACCACCTCCTTTTTCATCGGCCGCGAAACGCTGATTCCCCGCATCAAATCCGACATGGCCTACTGGCGGGAAAAGCTGTTCGTGGCCATGTTTCGCAATTCGGCCAGCGCCAGCGATTTCTTCCGCCTTCCGCCCAACCGGGTGGTGGAAGTGGGCTCCCAGGTCACACTTTAGCAGGCCACCCGCTACCGGCCGAACTCGCGCAGCACATGCTGCTGGCGCCGCGACACCGGCAGCCGTTCCGGCACCCCCCGCAGCAGCGCCAGCCATCCGCCCTCGCCGCTCTCGCCGGTCTCGCGCTCGAATCCAGCCACGTGCTGCCGCGCCACCAGGCAGTTGCGGTGGATGCGGACAAACAGCGTGCCAAACTCCTCCTCGAGGCGGGTGAGGGATTCGTCCACAAGGTACTCGCGTTCACGGGTGCGAAGGGTGACGTACTTGAGCTCGGCTTTGAGATAGATCACGTCGCCGATGGGAATGAGCTGCAGCTTGCCCCGCTCCTGGACCGACAGGTGCCGGCGCGGCCCGGACGCCAAGTGGTTCAAGGCGTCCGCGCTCGGCGCCTTGAGGGGGGGCAGCCGGGACAGGGCTTCGAGCAGCCGGGCGCCGCGGATGGGTTTGAGCAGGTAGTCCACCGCATGCAGTTCGAAAGCCTTGATGGCGTAGGCGTCGTAGGCAGTGGTGAAGATGACGGCCGGGGGCGCCGGCAGCTTCTGCAGGTGCTGGGCGAGCTCGATGCCGTCCATCTCCGGCATGCGGATGTCCAGCAGCACCAGGTTCGCCGGCGTGTCGTTGAGAATCGCCAGGGCCTCGGCGCCGTTGCCGGCCTCGCCCACCACTTCGACGGGATGGGTCTCGGCGCAATCCGCCAGCAGGTCGCGCAGGCGGCTGCGCGCCGGGGCCTCGTCGTCCACGATGAGGGCGCGCAAGGAAACGTTGCCGCTCATGCCCCGGCTTCCGTCAGGTAGGGCAGAGTGATGCGCACCTGGTAGGCCCCGCCGCTTACGTGGGTGTCGAGGCGCGCCTCCGCGTCAAAGTGCAGGGAAAGGCGCTCGCGAATATTGGCCAGCGCGATCTTGTTTCCCGCTTGTTCACGGCCGCCCTCGTGGAAGGGGTTCTTGATGGCCAGATGGACTTCGTCCCGGTACTTGTAGATGTTGATGGTCACGGTGCCCGGGGCCGAGCCCGGTTCGATGCCGTGGTACACCGCGTTTTCCACCAAGGGCTGCAGAATCATGGGTGGGACCAGGGCCTCCGCCGGCATCTTTTCCGTGTGCCATTCCACACGCAGCCGCTCCCCCAGGCGCAGCGCCTCGAGTTCCAGGTACTGGCGGCATAGCTCCACTTCCCGCGCCAGGGGCGACAGCTTCCTGCTGTCGGACATCGCCACCCGAAACAACTCGGCCATGTCCTCGAGGGCCGCTTCGGCGCGCTTGGGATCCGAGCGGATCAGGGAGAGCACGGCGTTGATGCTGTTGAACAGGAAATGGGGGCGAATGCGCGCCTGCAGCGCCTGCAGCCGCGCCTCGGTAAGGGCCGGGGACAGCGCCCGTCCCCGAAGGTCGAAGTAGCCGAGCAGCACCGCCGTCATGGCCACGCTCACCACCAGGAACCGCACCAAATCCGGAGACGCGCCGATCCCGCCCACGCCCCCGGCCAGCAGGTGAACCAGGGCGCCCGAAGCGGCGGCCACCGCGAACACCGATGCGACGCCGCTGGGGTAAGGCAGCCGCCCCAGCGCCGGGCTTAGTCCGTAGAGGACCACCAGCGCCAGCAGCAGTACCGGCTGCACCAGGACAGCCTGGACCATGAAGTCGTCGGGAACCGCTTCCCAGGTCGGCGTGCGCACCACCGCCAGCAGCAGGCTGGCTCCGTTCACGATCAACAGAATCCGCAGCACCACGCCGAGATTGCGGAAGCTCGGCAAGGCGTGGGTTGGGAAATTTTGATTTATACTTGAAGCCATTACATCATTCTGGGCAACACCCGCGCGTCATGCAAGACAACCCGCCGCAGGCCGGAGGCTGGTCCGGGCGTTTCGCCGAGCCGGTCTCCGAACTCACCAAGCGCTACACGGCCTCGGTCTCTTTCGACAAGCGGCTCGCCGAATTCGATATCCAAGGGTCCCTCGCCCACGCCCGCATGTTGCACAAGGTCGGCGTGCTCAGTCCCGAGGACCTGGCCGCGATCCAGCGTGGCATGGGGCATATCCTGGAGGAGATCCGCGCCGCTCGTTTCGAGTGGTCCCTGGACGCCGAGGACGTGCACCTGAACATCGAGCGCCGGCTGACGGCGCTGGTGGGCGACGCCGGCAAGCGGCTGCACACCGGGCGCTCGCGCAACGACCAGGTGGCGACCGATGTCCGCCTTTACCTGCGGGCGTCCATCGACGCCATTCTCGATCTGATCCGGGACCTGCAGCGGGCGCTGCTCGATCTCGCGGAACAGCACGCGGACACGGCGATGCCGGGCTTCACTCACCTGCAGGTGGCGCAACCCGTGACTTTCGGTCATCACCTGATGGCGTACTTCGAAATGCTCGCGCGGGATGCGGAGCGTTTCGCCGACGGCCGCAGGCGGGTCAACCGCCTGCCCCTGGGCGCAGCGGCCCTCGCCGGCACCAGTTTCCCCATAGACCGTGAAATGGTGGCGCGGGAACTGGGCTTTGACGGCGTGTGCGCCAATTCCGTGGACGCGGTGTCGGACCGGGATTTCGCCATCGAATTCTGCGCCGCCGCGGCGCTGCTCATGACGCACCTGTCGCGTTTTTCCGAGGAATTGATCCTCTGGATGAGCCCGTCCTTCGGATTCGTCGAGCTCGCCGACCGCTTCTGCACCGGCTCCTCCATCATGCCCCAGAAGAAGAACCCCGACGTGCCGGAACTGGTGCGGGGCAAGACCGGGCGGGTGAACGGCGACCTGGTGGCGCTGCTGACGCTGATGAAGGGCCAGCCCCTCGCCTACAACAAGGACAACCAGGAAGACAAGGAGCCCCTGTTCGACGCCGTGGACACGGTGACCGACACCCTGCGCATCTTCGCCGACCTGGTGCCCGGCATCTCGGTGAACAAGGCGGCAATGCGCGCGGCGGCCCTGCGCGGTTTCGCCACCGCCACCGATCTCGCCGACTACCTGGTGAGGAAAGGCGTGCCGTTCCGCGACGCCCACGAGGCGGTGGCCCGGACCGTGCGCGCGGCGGAAGCCGGCAACCGCGACCTGTCCGCCCTGACCCTGAACGAGCTGAAGCAGTTCTCCGACCGGATCGCCGAGGACGTGTTCCCCTTCCTCACCCTGGAAGGGTCCCTGGCGAGCCGCAACCATGTGGGCGGCACCGCGCCGTCCCAGGTGCGCGCCGCCATCGCCCGCGCCAGGGCATCCCTGAGGTAATGGCGGCCGGCGGCATCTGGCCGGCGGTCGCCGCGCGCATCGCCGAGTCCACCGCGGCGCCGTTTTCCCTGGACCGGGTGTCGTCCATTGGCGGCGGCTGCATCAACGACGCCCATGTGCTGGAGGGCGGCGGACGGTGCTACTTCGTCAAGGTGAACCGCGCCGAGCGCGCGGACATGTTCGCCGCCGAGGCGGAAGGCCTGGCAGAGATCCTCGCCACCGGCACCGTCCGTGTTCCGGAACCGGTGTGCCACGGCGTGGAGGAAGGCACCGCCTGGCTCGCCCTGGAGTATGTGGAGCTGGGAGGCCGCGGGAACGGCGCCGACCTGGGCTGCCGGCTCGCGGCCATGCACCGGGTCACGTTACCGCGCTTCGGCTGGAAGCGGGACAACACCATCGGCTCCACGCCCCAGCCCAATGCGCTCAACCCTGACTGGATCGCGTTCTGGCGGGAGCAGCGACTCGGATTCCAGCTGCGGCTCGCGGCGCGCAACGGTTTCCGGGGAAGGCTGCAGTCCCAGGGTGAGCGGCTCCTGGAATCCCTCACGCCATTGTTCGACGGATACGCGCCGACACCCTCCCTGCTGCACGGCGCCCTGTGGGGCGGCAACTACGGCTACGACCGGTCCGGCGCACCCGTGCTGTTCGATCCCGCCGTGTATTACGGCGACCGGGAGGCCGACCTGGCCATGACCGAGCTGTTCGGCGGTTTCCCGGCGGCGTTCTACGCGGCTTACGAGTCTGCATGGCCCCTCGATGCCGGCTACCGGGTCCGCAAGCAGCTCTACAACCTTTACCACGTCCTGAATCATGCCAACCTGTTCGGCGGCGGCTACGGGTCCCAGGCCGAGTCCCTGATGGACCGGCTGCTGGCGGAGTTGCGCTGAGGCGGTCCCTGCCCCTCCGCCTATACTTGAAGCAGGCCAACGGAGAGTTAACCCATGTTTTCAGATCTTCTGACGAGGAACGCAGCCACGGCACTCGCGCTAGGGTTGTCCTGCCTGTGCTGGGGAACGCCGGCGGTGTCCGCCACGGTGTACAAGTGTTTGGACGAAGATGGTCGTGTGGCGTACTCGGACACGCCCTGCCCTGGCGGCGTGCGCATGGAAATTCCCACCGAAGTGCTGGTGCCCGCACCCGCCGCGCCGCAGAAACCCGGCGCCGGAACGGCGGCGTTTGCCGGTTACTCCGGCCTTGCCGTCCAGAATCCGGCCAACGAGGAAGTGATCCGCGACAATTCGGGGGAGGGCACCGTGCCGGTGGTGTTATCCGTTTCCCCGGACCTGCGCGCCGACCTGGGTCACGAGATCACGGTCTATCTGGATGGCGCCGCCTGGCCCCAGCGCTTTCGGGGACCTCAATTCGAATTGAATGGGGTCAAGCCCGGGACGCACACCCTGCGCGCAGCTGCTGTCGGACGGGACGGGTCGGAACTCTTTTCATCGGCGACTTCGAAGTTCTCGCTGCTCCGTGTTACGAAGCTGACTCCGAAGGGGCCAGAAACCGAGCAGTCGGGGGCGGAAGATCAGCCGCAGTTCCCGAGAGAGCCCCCATTCCCGGAGGCGGGCGGGGAACCTCAGCCTGGCAGCGAAGATATGCCAAGGATGCCGCGCAAGCCTCCCGTCCCTGAACCCATGACACTGCCGCCGCTGCCCGCCAAATAATGGTCCGGCCTCACCAGTAGGCCATGGCCCCGGCGAAGAGCTGCTTGAGGGACTCCACGGTCATGGCTTTGGGGGAGTTCCTGATCAGCCGCTGCTGGGCAAAAGTCCCTTCCGCCAGGGCGTCCAGGTCCGAAGAACCGTATCCCACGCCCCCTACGCCGTTGGGCATGCCCGTCACCTGCATCAGCTTGATCAGGTGCGTGGCCAGGACTTCTCCCGCGTCGGCCTCGACAGCACCGCGCACGTCGGCGCCGAGCCAGCGCGCGCCCTCCAGGTGGCGCTCGGGGCAGGCATCGGCCAGGTGACGGAACACCGCGGGCGAATTCACGATCACCGACATGCCGTGAGGCACCAGGGGCTCGGCCTTCGGATAGCCCTCGGGGTTGAAGCTCTTCACCAGTCCCGCCACCGCGTAGGACATGCCGTGGGGCACGTGCACGCCGGCGTTGCCGAAAGCGATGCCCGCCAGCGCCGCCCCATACATCATGTTGTCCCGGGCCTCGTGGTCCCCCGCGTCGCTCACCGCCCGCTGGAGGTACTGCCCCGTGAGCTCCAGGGCCTTGCGGCAGCCGATGTCGCTCCAGGGGTTCGCGCCCTGGCTCATGGGGCGCAGGCTGGGCCGCTCGGGCCGGGCGCGCATGGTGTAGGGAATCGCGGTGTAGGACTCCAGGGCATGGGACAGCACGTCGAAGCCGCTGGCCGCCACCACGTTCTTGGGCAGGGTGTAACTGGTGGTGGGATCGATGAGCGCCAGCGTCGGACGGATGCGCCGGTGGGCGATGCCGGTCTTCACCTTGAGGGCGAGATAGTCGAACACCGCGATGCCGGTGCATTCGGCTCCGGTGCCGCAGGTGGTGGGGCAGGCGATGTGGGGCTTGAGGGGACCGGGCACCGGGCGGGCCTCGCCCAGGGGCGCGTTCACGTAGGCCAGAAAATCCGCCGGATAGGTGGCGTACAGATTTGCCGCCTTGCAGGTGTCTATGACCGACCCGCCGCCCACTGAAACGTAGCCGTCGAATTTCCCTTCGGCGGCGAAACCCGTCGCGGCCTGAAACGAGCCGTCGGTGGGCTCCACCTTCACCTCGTCGTACACCGCCACGTCGCAGCCGGCGGCCCGCAGGGACTTCGCCACCGTTTCCACGTGAGGAAAGCGCGCCACGCCCTTGTCGGTGAACAGGGCCACCCGTTTCATGCCCAGGGCCCGGGCCTGGTCGCCCGCCTCTGCCAGGCACCCGGACCCGAAGGTGATGGCGGACATGTCCACGTTGAAGGCGACGTCCCCGCTGTCAGTGAACGCGTAGTAATGGCAGCAGCCCATGTTCGTTCCTCCTCGCGGCGTCTCCCGGCGCGGTCAAGCTGTTTCGGAAGATGGTAACAGAACGCTCCGCGGGCATCGGGTGACGGAAAACCGAACGCCGGCGCGGGGATGTCGGGCATCGTGACGTCTTCAGATCCCGCGACATCCGGGTCCGACAAAGCAAAAGGCCGGCTTCCGCCGGCCTTCCACCGGGAACGGCTGCCTCAGGCAGCCTTCTTCAGCACCTTCTGCAGTTCACCGTTCTGGAACATCTCGGTCAGGATGTCCGAGCCGCCCACGAACTCGCCGTTCACGTAGAGCTGGGGGATGGTGGGCCAGTTGGCGTATTCCTTGATGCCCTGGCGGATCTCCGGCTCCTCCAGCACGTTCACCGCGAAGATGTCCTGCACGCCGCACATCTGCAGGATGCGCACGGCATTGGCGGAAAAGCCGCACTGGGGGAAGTCCGGAGTGCCCTTCATGTACAGCACCACCCGGTGGCCGGTGACCTGCTGGCGAATCGTGTCCTGAACGCTCATGTCGTCTTATGCTCCTATCGTGTCCAAAAAATGTGCTAAATCCTAGCCTTGTCCGGTTAGGGGGGTCAACCGCCGGGCGCCGCTGACGCGCTCGATGCCCGAAAGATCGCGGACGCTAACGACTTCTTGGAGCCCCGCTCCGCGCAACAAGTTTCGGCTGTTTTCGGCCTGATGGTAACCATGCTCGAACAGCAGCCACCCGCCCTGGGTCAGGTGTGCCGGCGCCTGGCGGACGATGCGCCGGATGCAATCCAGCCCGTCGCGCCCCGACACCAGCGCGGAGCGCGGCTCGAAGCGCAGGTCGCCCCGGGAGAGATGGGGATCGCCCTCCGCCACATAGGGCGGGTTGGCGACGATGAGATCGAAGCGCTCGCCCGCCACCGGCGCGAACCAGTCGCCTTCCAGCAGGCGCAGGCGCCCCGGGCCGAGAATCCGGTTCGCGTTGTTCCGGGCCACTGCCAAAGCGCCTTCCGAAGCGTCCACGGCGGTCACCTCCGCCCGCGGGAGACGGCGCGCGATGGCGATGGCGACGCAACCGCTGCCGGTGCCAAGGTCCAGCACGCGCGAGGGTTCCTCCGCGGGAATGCGCGCCAGGGCCGCTTCCACCAGGATTTCGGTTTCCGGTCGCGGTATCAGCACCGCCGTCGTGATCGCGAAATGGAGGCCGAAGAATTCCCGGCCGCCGGTAAGGTAGGCGACGGGCTCGCCCCCCAGCCGCCGCGCCAGAAGCGCTTCGAAGCGCGCCCGCTCCGCGCCCTCCTCCAGCGCGTCCCGGCCGTGGGCCGCGAGCCAGGCGGGAGTCACCCCCAGCGCATGGCGCAGCAGGCTGCGGGCCTCGACCTGGGCGCTCGCGGAATCCAGCTCCAGGGCGGCGGCAATGCTGGACGCGGCCCCGGCCAGGGCCTCGCCGATGGTGGTCACGCGGCTTGCGTCTCCTCGGCCATGGCCGCGAGCAGGTCGGCCTGGTGCTGGGCCATGAGGGCGCCGCCGATCTCTTCCAGGTCGCCGTCCATGATGGCCTGGATCTTGTAGAGAGTCAGGTTGATGCGGTGGTCGGTGACCCGACCCTGGGGAAAATTGTAGGTGCGGATGCGCTCCGAGCGGTCGCCGCTGCCCACCAGGGACTTGCGGGTCGCCGCCTGTTTGGCCTGGTGCTCCCGCACCTGGGCATCCTTGATTCGGGCCGCCAGCACCGACATCGCCTGGGCCTTGTTGCGGTGCTGGGAGCGGTCCTCCTGGCACTCCACCACGATCCCGGTGGGGAGGTGCGTGATGCGCACCGCGGAATCGGTGCGGTTGACGTGCTGGCCGCCGGCCCCCGAGGCGCGGAAGGTGTCGACGCGGATTTCCGACGGGTTGATCACCACGTCGCTGATCTCGTCGGCCTCCGGCATCACCGCCACGGTGCAGGCGGAGGTGTGGATGCGGCCCTGGGCCTCGGTTTCCGGCACCCGCTGCACCCGGTGGCCGCCGGACTCGAACTTGAGCTTGGAGTAGGCGCCGCGCCCGATGACCTTGGCGATGATCTCCTTGTAGCCGCCCTTGTCGCTGGGGCTCTGGGAGATCACTTCCATGCGCCAGCCGTTGCGCTCGGCGAAGCGCGAGTACATCCGGAACAGGTCGCCCGCGAACAGCGCCGACTCCTCGCCCCCGGTGCCGGCGCGGATTTCCAGGTAAACGTTGCGTTCGTCACTGGGATCCTTGGGCAGCAGCTGCTTCTGCAGCTCCGCCTCGAGCTGTTCCAGTCGCGCCCTGGCTTCCCGCATCTCGTCATCGGCGAAGTCCCGCATTGCCGGATCCGCCGCCATCTCCCGCGCCGTCTCCAGGTCCTGCTGCTGGCGGCGGTACTGATCGAACAGCTCCGCCACCGGCAGGATCTCGGCCCGCTCCCGGGACAGGGCGCGAAACCGGTCCAGGTCGCGGGTCACATCCTCCGCGGCCAGGAAACGGTTGATCTCATCCAGGCGCGCGCTCAATTGCGCGAGCCGGTCGGCGACCTTCGGGTTCATTCCTGGGGGTGGATGTTGTAGAGCCTGCTGATGAATTCCACCAGCGCGTCGCGCTCTTCGTGCTGGGCGTGATTGAGCGCGTGGGATGGCATGTGCAGGAACTTGTTGGTGAGACCGCGGGAAAGGGACTCCAGCACCTTCTGCGGGTCTTCCCCCTTGTTGAGCAGGCGCAGCGCCCGCTCCACCTCGTGGCGGCGGAAGCGCTCGGCATGATCGCGCAGGGCGCGGATGGTGGGCACCATCTCGCGGGTCTCCATCCAGTGCATGAAGCTCGCCACGCTGGTGTCGATGATGGCTTCGGCCTGGGCCACGGCGCCCTGCCGCGCCTCCACGCCGTCGCGCACGATCTCGGCCAGGTCGTCCACGGTGTAGAGGAAGACGTCGTCCATTTCCGCCACTTCGGGCTCCACGTCCCGGGGCACCGCCAGGTCCACCATGAAGATGGGGCGGTGGCGGCGGGCCTTGACCGCCCGTTCCAGCATGCCCTTGCCCAGGATCGGCAACGGGCTCGCGGTGCAGCTGATCACGACGTCGTGGAGGGCAAGCTGGTCCGGCAGCTCGTTGAGGGTGATGGCGTGGCCGTTGAAACGGTTGGCCAGCGCCCGGGCCCGTTCCAGGGTGCGATTGGCCACCGTCACCCGCTTCGGGCGCTGGGCGCAGAAGTGGGTGGCGCAGAGCTCGACCATTTCGCCGGCGCCGACGAACAGCACGCTCTGGTCCGCGAGACTCTCGAAGATGCGCGCCGCCAGCCGCACGGAGGCGGCCGCCATGGACACCGAGTTGGCTCCGATCTCGGTATGGGTGCGAACCTCCTTC
>Ga0210374_1000094_pt1 | contig 10386 bp, 9 predicted proteins | sample S765metaT_FD_170483 | JGI IMG/M metagenome (GOLD analysis project Ga0210374, IMG submission 170483) | Metatranscriptome of estuarine sediment microbial communities from the Columbia River estuary, Washington, United States - S.765... | ecosystem: Environmental > Aquatic > Marine > Intertidal zone...
CACCGTCGAGGACACCGAGACCACGCCGGAGGAACTGGAGCGGCAGTTCGGCCGGACCATCCGGAACGTGGTGCTCGAAGTCACCGACGACAAGAACCTCCCCAAGGCGGAGCGCAAGCGCCTCCAGGTCCTCAAGGCCCGAGCACTGAGCCGCCGCGCCAAGCTGGTAAAACTCGCCGACAAGATCTGCAACCTGAGAGACATCGCGGACAATCCGCCTGCGGGCTGGAACCTGCGCCGCCAGCAGGAATACTTCGACTGGGCAAAGCAGGTGACCGACCGGATGCGCGGCACCAACCGCAGGCTGGAGGCGGCGTTTGACGCCGCGTATGCCCGCCGGCCGGAATGAAAAGAAAAAGCCCCCCGGGGGAGGGAGGCTAAAGGAGGAGGCCCATGGAAGGCGTTTTGTCGCTTCTTATTTTTTTGCCGGCGCGGCCCGGTGTACTAGGGGTGACTCCGATGGGTACTCTCCGTTCCGCGTGCGGCTTCCCCATACTCCCGGTCGCGACGTTAAGGCTCTAGTCCCAGGGCGAATCTAATTGCTTTCCAAAATCGCGAGACGCGGGCGGCCGAATCTTCTTGGGGGCTTCTTGCCGTCTGTTCTCGTTACCGCCCCCGAACGTTTCGCCCTCATGATTCATTATTGATGACGCGGGCCGTTGGAGAAATCCGACTAATGCCCTAGTCAGGAGCTCCCCCTCTGGCGTCGGTCTCCGGGGACAGGATCTTGAACTTTTGCACAAATCCGAGACCCGGAGGCAGCGGTGGGACGCCGCTGAGAACCTGCATCGCTTATCACCAAAGTCCTACAGCGCTTCCCGATCGCGAAAAAAGCCAATAAACAGATGGTTGGCGGGTTCCCGGTGTGTGGCACGGCCCCTGCCCTAAGAGTGGGCAAGTTGCAGCGGAACGGTTCCGGGATCGAAAGCAGGCCGGCCGCCTTGCAAACACGGAATACTGGCCCGTATACTCCGCGCCCATGCGCATCTTGGTCGCTCGCTTCCTGTTCCTGATCGCAGTACTCGGACTTCCGATCCAGGGAACGGCGGCGGTGACGATGGGATTGTGCGATCACGATCACGGCGCCCAGGGAAATGGTCAGGGCGCGGCTCATGGCCATGCTTCCCACGACGCGGATAGTCCCTCGGGAGCGGGGGATGATCCGGTGCCCTGTCATCATTGCACCGCGGCCGCGCTTCCCTGTTCGGGTGCCGAGTCCGTCCGTGTCGCCGGTGAAACCCCCATGGCCGGCACCCCGCCTCATCTCTTCCGGTTTTTCCCGGAACAGCCTACGCGCCCGCCTCTCGCCTGAACTGGCGACACCCGGAGTCCGTCCGGAAGCTCGAGCCCCGGCGCGTTTCCCCGAGCCGGCGATTCGTACGCGATCACGCGCGGATTCCATGGCATTGATGGCGCCCAGCGGCCGACAGCATCGCCGCGGACGCGTCCTCAGCGGGCACAAACCGTCACAATTGAAGGAGGTAAAGGATGAGACGCGTGTTATCGATGGAACCCCCATGGCGTTGGCTTGCCCGGACCGGACCGTGCGGAAGGCCCCTTGGAGCCCAGGACAAAACCCGCGGCCGACATCTCAGCCATGACCCGCATCAGCATTAGGGCTGTAATGGCCCTGAGCCTCGCGCTCCTTGTCGGTGCCTGCGGCGACCAAGGGCAGCAGGCGACGGCACCAGCGCCAACTGCCAGTTCGAAGCCGTCGCGCCTCCAGGACGCGGAGCAAGTCGCCCGGGGAGAAGCCGTCTACAACGCCCACTGCGCGGAGTGCCATGGCATTCGCGGAGTGGCGACCCCCGAATGGCGCAAACCGGGGCCGGACGGCAAGTATCCGCCGCCGCCCCTGGACGACAGCGCCCATGCCTGGCATCACCCAACCGTAGTCCTGAGAAAGGTGATCGCCAAAGGCAGCCCTGCCGGCATGGGAAACATGCCGGCCTGGGAGAGCAAACTTTCCCCTCAACAGATCGACGATGTCATCGCCTACATCAAGTCCCTGTGGTCCGACGAGATCTACGATCGTTGGCTGCAGATCGAGAGCCAGGCGCTGGCCCGTTAGCACATGCAAGGAGAATGAACATGGCCCGGGAGTACGTCATTGCTGCTGCTTTGCCATTCCTGTTCCTCGCTGCCACTGCGCCGGTGGCGCAGGTTCGGCAAGGCGCCGAGTCCGCGACAGGCGCCATCGCGCCCCATAAAGGTGAAGGGACGGTAAACAAGGTGGACGCCAAGGCGGGCACCTTCAACATGACCCATGGCCCCATCCCAAGCCTCAACTGGCCTCCCATGACCATGGACTTCCAAGTGAAGGACAAGTCCGCCCTCAAGGGCATCGAGGCGGGGCAGAAGGTTGAAATCTCCATCGTCCAGGAGGGCGAGGGAAAATTTGTGGTAACCGAGATCAAACCCGTGAAATAACATGAAAGGACCGAAAAAATGAAGGCAAGAACAATTCCTCTGTGCGGCGCCATCGCCCTGACGCTCGCGGCTCCCTTAGCCCTGGCCCAGCAAGGCGGTGCACCCATGGACCCTTCCCGGCATCACATGATGGATGCGCCAGCCGCGGCCATGCCGGCCTCTCCCCCGGGGATGGGGGGCCTTGGCCGGGGTGGCCCGGCGGGCGGCGGCATGGGCTGCGGCATGATGGGCGGCATGGGCGGCGGCAAGGCGGGCGGCATGACGGGCCATATGGGTGGTGGGATGGGCGGCGGCATGATGGGGGGCATGGGCCGGGGCGGCATGCTCGGCGTGCCCCTAGGCGTCACCGGACCGCTCTCTCATTTCAACCTGAGTGACGACCAAAGGAAACAGATCCTGAAAGTTCAGGACGACCTGCGCCGCAAGCACCACGAGTTCAGGGGCAAGATGATGGAGGAGCAGGTTAAGCTGCGGGACCTGCATTTCGCGGAAAAGCGCGACCGTAGCGCCATCGTGGGCCAGTATCGCAAGCTGGGGGAATTGAGGGGCCAGATGGTGGAGGCTTCCTTGGACGCCCAGGACAAGATAGAGGCAGTGCTCACCAAGGAGCAGAAGGACATGCTCAATAGCCACCATCCCATGTGGATGATGGAGAGCGATTAACCGTGACCCCCGCGCCGGAAGGGGCCACACCCTGCAACCACGCAAGGAGAACGCCATGAACCCGTATCGTCGTCGCATCCTGCTCGCCGGACTGGCCTCGGCTGCCCTGCCCCTGGCCGTTGCCAGGGCCGAATCCGCCACACCAGGAGTTACCGTCTACAAGAGCCCCACCTGCGGCTGCTGCGGCAAGTGGATCGACCACCTGAGGGCCAATGGCTTTCAGGTGACGGCCCGCGATGTGGCCGACATGGACGCCTACAAACAGCAGTACGGCGTGCCGCGGCACCTCGCGTCCTGCCACACCGCTGTGGTGGACGGCTATGTGATCGAGGGGCACGTCCCGGCGGACGTGGTGCGCCGGCTCTTGGCCGAGCGCCCCAAGGTCAGAGGACTCTCGGTGCCAGGCATGCCCATCGGCTCCCCCGGCATGGAGCAGGGGGCGCGAAAGGACCCCTACGACGTTGTCGCCTTCGACCGGGCCGGGCGGGTGACGGTCTACGAGCGGCGCTGAGCCACTCCCCGCGCCGGCGCCATGACCCCCCCCCTCGCCGCGCTGGCATGCCTCCTGCTGCTCTCCGGAATACCGGCGAAGGCGCAGCAGCCCGCCCCCATCGGCGGAACGGTTCGGGAGCTGCTCGAGTACGCGGATCTGCATAACCCGGACCTGATCGCCGCCCGCTACGAGCGGGAAGCCGCCCAGGCGCGGGTGCAGCCCGCGGGCGCACTGAACGATCCCATGTTCGAGGTCGAGTTGCGGGACATGGACCGGGATCTAAATCGCGTCGGCTCGGTCAAGTACACCTTCGCGCAGCCGCTTCCGTTCTGGGGCAAGCGAGACCTGCGCGCGGAGGTTGCCGAATCCGGCGCCCGCGCCGCCCAGGGTGAGGAGCGCGCGGCGGCCACCGAAATTCACGAGCGCATCAAGACCGCCTTTGCCCAGTACTACCAAATTCGGGAGTCCACGCGGCTCAACACGGAGATTTTCGCGCTGATGCTGGACCTGGAGCGGGTGGCCCAGGTGCGTTTCGCCAACGGCCTCGCACCCCAGCAGGACGTGATCAAGGCCCAGGTGGAGCAGACCATGATCAAGAGCGAGCTGATCGTCCTGGAAACCGAGGCCGTGCACATTCGAGGCCGCATCAACAGTCTGCTCAACCGTCCCGCCGAGGCTCCCCTCACCGAGCCCCGGGGGCTGCGACCCGCACCACCCCTCGCAGACCTTGACATGGAAATGCTCGAGCAGCGCCTGCGGGCCACCAACCCGCTGCTGTTCGCCCAGAGCGCCCGGGTGGCGGGCTCAGAAGCGAACCGCAGGCTGGTGGAGCGGAACCGCTATCCCGATTTCGTAGTGGGTGTGTCGCCGATCCAGGCCGATGACCGCCTCGCCGCCTGGGAGGCGCGCGTTTCCATCAACATCCCGCTACAGCAGGAAACCCGCCGCTCCCAGGAGCGGGAAGCAGACGCCTTGGTCAACGCCGCGCGGGCGCGCCAAGAGGCCGTCGCGAGCCGGCTGTTGAATGAACTGCACCAGGCTTTGGCCACCTGGGAAGCGGCGCGCCGTCAGGAACTCCTGATCCTGGAAGCGCTGCTGCCCCAGGCGGCGGCCAACTACCAGTCGGCCCTGGTGGGCTACGAAAACGGCAATGTGGATTTTGCGACCCTGCTGGAGGCGGAGCGCCAGGTGAAGCGTGCGCGACTCGACCGGCTCAAGGTGCAGGTGGAGCAGGAATCCCGGCTGGCCCAAATCGAGCGCATGATCGGGGGTAACCTGTGAAACCCGCCACATTGTCGATTGCCATCATCGTCGCGGCAGCGGCTGGCGTTGCCGCCGGCTACTTCCTTGCTTTGGAAAAGCAGCAGACTGCCCACGAGGCGGCTGCGCCGGAGGCAGAAAAGAAAGCGCGCAAAGTCCTCTACTACCGTAATCCCATGGGACTTCCCGACACCTCAGCGGTGCCGAAGAAGGACCAGATGGGCATGGACTACGTTCCCGTTTACGAAGGCGAGGAACCCGCGAGCGAAAGCGGCACGGTCAAGGTCAGCCCCGACCGCATTCAGAAGTTGGGGGTGAGGACCGAACCGGCCGCGGTGCGGGAGCTGGCCCGCGCCGTGCGGGCCGTGGGTACTTTGCAGGTCAACGAACGGCGCCAGTACACGCTCGCCCCCAAGTTCGAAGGCTGGATCGAGGTGCTGCACGTCAATGCCACCGGCGAGCCAGTGGCCAGAGGGCAGCCCCTCATGGAGATCTACAGCCCGGAGCTGGTATCCGCCCAGCAGGAGTACGCCATCGCAAGAAAGGCCCTCGCCGCCATCCCCTATGAAAACCCGGAGGCCCAGTCCGGAATGCGCCGACTGGCTGAGAGCACCCTCTCGCGCCTGCGCAACTGGGACATATCGGAGGAGCAGCTAGAGCAGCTCCAGCGCGACCCGGGCGGCAAGCGCCTGCTCACTTTGAAGTCTCCGGCCAGCGGCGTGGTGATGGAAAAGAAAGCGGTGGAGGGCATGCGCTTCATGCCCGGCGAGGTGCTTTACCGCATCGCCGACCTTTCGGTCCTTTGGCTGGTGGCGGACGTGTTCGAACAGGACCTTGCGTTGATTCGGGTAGGCGAACCGGCGCGGGTGCTTATCGACAGCTATCCCGACCGGGTGTTCGAGGGCAAAGTGGCGTTCATCTACCCCTTCCTCAATCCCCAGACCCGAACCGGCCAGGTGCGGATAGAGCTTCCGAACCCCCAGCGCCTGCTCAAACCCGACATGTACGGCAACGTGGAGCTTCGAGGCGCGGCCCGTCGCGCCCTCGCGGTTCCCGACGCGGCGGTGATCGATAGCGGCAAGCGACAGGTCGTGCTGGTGGAGCGCGGGCCCGGCCGCTTCGAGCCCCGGCAGGTGAAGACCGGCCTGCGCGCCGAGGGCTTCGTCGAAATCCTGGAGGGCATTCGCGAGGGCGACCCGGTAGTGGTAAGCGCGAATTTCCTGATCGACGCCGAAAGCAATCTCAAGGCCGCCCTTGCGGGCTTCGGCGCCGGAGCCGACGCGGACAGCAAGCCCATTTCGACTTCGGCCAAGCCGCACAAGGGGGAAGGCACGGTGGAGGCGGTGGACCCCAGCGGCCGAAGCTTCACCATGAACCACGGTCCCATCGCCTCGCTCAACTGGCCGGCCATGACCATGGATTTCCAGGTCAAGGACCAGGCCCTGCTGACTGGGATCAAGCCCGGCCAGAAAATCGAGATCGAGATCGAGCAGGGCAAGGACATGGAATTCATCGTCACCCGCATCACCCCCCTAGCCGGTGGCGGCAAGGGCGCTCCCGGCGGCAGCCACGCCGGCCATTGACCGACAGCCAGCGCACCCTCCCCAGGAACGAAAGTCCGCCATGCTCAACCGGCTCATCGACTGGTCGGCGCGCAACCTGTTCATGGTGCTGCTCTCCACCGTGTTTGTGGCGGCCGCCGGAGTGTACGCCCTCCTCACCACGCCCCTCGACGCTCTGCCGGATCTCTCCGACCCCCAGGTCATCATCTACACCGAGTATCCGGGGCAGGCTCCGCAAGTGGTGGAGGACCAGGTCACCTATCCCCTGGCCACGGCCATGCTATCGGTGCCGAAATCCAGGGTGGTGCGGGGCTTCTCCTTCTTTGGCGCCAGCTTCGTCTATGTCATCTTCGAGGACGGCACCGACATCTACTGGGCCCGCTCCCGGGTCCTGGAATACCTGAGCTCGGTTTCCGGCGGGCTGCCCCGGAATCTAACCCCGACCCTGGGGCCCGACGCCACCGGCGTCGGCTGGGTATACCAGTACGTGGTCCTCGGCGCCCGCCGCACCCTCGCCGAATTGCGCACCCTGCAGGACTGGTTCGTGCGTTATCAGCTCGCGAAAGCCCCGGGCGTGGCGGAAGTCGCGAGTGTTGGCGGGTTCGTGCAGCAATATCAGGTGACGGTGGACCCGCGGAAGCTGCAGGGTTACGGCGTATCGCTCGCCACGGTTTCCCGCGCCATCCGGGAGAGCAACCGGGACGTAGGCGGCCGGGTGGTGGAAATGGCCGAGACCGAATACATGGTCCGGGGCCGCGGCTATCTGCGCGGCATCGCAGACCTGGAACAGGTTGTGGTCAAGGCGGAAAGCGGCGTACCGGTGCTGCTCAAGGACATCGGCCGGGTGGAAATGGCGCCCGAGGAGCGCCGCGGAATCGCCGAGTTCAATGGCGAGGGAGAGGCGGTGTCGGGCATAGTGGTGGCGCGCTACGGCCAGAACGCGCTCAAGGTCATCGAAAACGTCAAGGCCAAGATCGCGGAGATTTCCTCGGGACTGCCGGAGGGCGTTTCCATCCAGAGCGTTTATGACCGCTCCGAGCTGATCCGGCGCGCCATCGACACCCTGCGCACCACTCTGGTCGAGGAAAGCCTGATCGTGGCCCTGGTCTGCGTCCTGTTCCTGCTCCATGTCCGCAGCGCCCTGGTGGCAATCCTGATGCTGCCGGTGGGAGTGTTGATCGCCTTCATCTGCATGCGGGCCCTGGGCATCAACTCCAATATCATGAGCCTGGGCGGCATCGCCATTGCCATCGGCGCCATGGTGGACGCCGCCATCGTCATGATCGAGAACGCCCACAAGCACTTGGAACGCGCCGATCCAAGCGGGTATGGCAAGGAACTGTCGGAGCAGGAGCGCCTGCGCCTGATCGTGAACGCCTGCAAGGAGGTCGGCCCGGCGCTGTTTTTTTCGCTGCTCATCATCACGGTGTCCTTCCTTCCGGTATTCACCCTGGAGGCCCAGGAGGGGCGCCTGTTCAAACCCCTGGCCTACACCAAGACCTTTGCCATGGCGGGCGCTGCCCTACTCTCCGTAACCCTGGTGCCCGCCCTGATGGTGCTGTTCATCCGGGGCCGCATCCTGCCGGAAGCGCGCAATCCGATAAACCGGGTTCTGATCGCGCTCTACCGTCCGGTGATCGCGGGGGTCATGCGCTGGAAGAAGCTCACCCTGGCGGCGGCAGTGCTGATCTCCGCAGCCACCGTGTGGCCGGCATTGCGCCTGGGCACGGAGTTCATGCCCACCCTCAACGAAGGCACCCTGTTTTACATGCCCACATCCCTCCCGGGAATGTCGGTCACCAAGGCAGCGGAGTTGCTCCAGCTCCAGGACCGGATCATCAAGAGCTTCCCGGAAGTGGACTCGGTCTGGGGCAAGGCTGGTCGCGCCAACACCGCCACCGATCCTGCTCCGGTGGAGATGTTCGAGACCGTGATCAATCTTAAGCCGGAGATCGAGTGGCGTCCCGGAATGACAGTGGACAAGCTCATCGGCGAGCTCGACAAGGCCCTGCAGTTTCCCGGTGTGGCCAATTCCTGGACCATGCCCATCAAGGCCCGCATTGACATGCTTTCCACCGGCATCCGCACGCCGGTGGGGATAAAGGTGTTTGGCAAGGACCTGGCTGGCATGGAGCGCCTGGCACGGGAAATCGAGTCCGTGGTGAAGCGCATCCCGGGTACGGCCAGCGCCTATGCGGAGCGCATTACCGGAGGATATTACCTGCAGATCGACCCGGAGAGGGCGCAACTCGCCCGCTATGGCCTCACCGTGGGCGAGTTGCAGGAAACCATCGCCACGGCCCTGGGCGGCGAGACCGTGACCACCACGGTGGAGGGCCGGGAGCGCTTCTCGGTGGCGGTGCGCTATCCGCGGGAGCTGCGGGACAGCCCGGACGCCATCGGCCGGGAAGTGCTGGTCCCGGTGATGCGCGGCATGAATACCCTGATGGTGCCGCTGGGCCAGGTGGCCCGGGTATCCGTGACCCAGGGCGCGCCGGCGATCCGCACCGAAAACGCTTTGCTCTCCGCCTACATCTATGTCGATATCCGCGATCGCGACATCGGCGGGTACGTGGCGGAGGCCCAGCAGGCCGTGCGCGAACAGGTCAACTTCCCCCCCGGTTACTACGCGGTGTGGAGCGGCCAGTTCGAGTACCTGGAGCGGGCCAAGAACAAGATGAAGATCGTGGTGCCGCTCACGGTTCTCATCATCTTCGTGCTCCTTTACCTCAATTTCCAGCGACTGACCGAAACTCTCATCGTGATGCTCTCGGTCCCGTTTTCCCTGGTGGGAGGCGTGTGGCTCATGTTCGGGCTGGGATACAACCTGAGTGTGGCGGTGGCGGTAGGCTTCATCGCGCTGGCAGGGGTAGCGGCGGAAACCGGGGTCGTCATGTTGATCTATCTGGACCAGGCCTGGGAACGCATCAGGGCCCAACGCGCCGCCGAGGGACGAAGCGCATCGGTTCAGGACCTCTACGCAGCAGTAATGGAAGGCGCGGTGGAGCGGGTGCGGCCCAAGATGATGACGGTGGTGGCCATCATGGCCGGCCTCCTGCCCATCATGTGGAGCACGGGCGCCGGCTCGGAAGTCATGCGGCGCATCGCCACCCCCATGGTGGGAGGCATGATCTCGTCCACCCTGCTGACCCTGGTCGTGATTCCCGCCATTTACGCCCTGGTCAAGCAGGCTTCGCTGCCGCGCGTTACTTGAGGCGTCGATTTCGGCTAAGCCGGTTTCGTGCTATTTTCGGAATGGCCACGCCGCACCATGCGGCCGGCTCCATTTATGTATCACCTCTTCTATCAGGAGTTCGAACCATGAGCGAGTACAGCTTCGGCAAGGATGTCAGCATCGGTTTTGACGCTGCCATCGAGCGCGTCACCCAGGAACTGCAAAAGGAGGGCTTCGGCGTGCTCACCGAAATCGACGTGTCGGCCACCATGAAGAAGAAGCTCAACGTGGATTTCAGCCCCTATCGGATCCTGGGAGCGTGCAACCCGAACCTCGCGCACCAGGCGATCAGCGCCGAGCCGGAGATCGGCGCGCTTCTCCCCTGCAACGTGGTGGTGCGCCAGGTGGCGAACAAGGTGCGGGTCGAGATCATGGATCCGATTTCGGTCCTCAAGCTAGTGCGTAACCCGGCGGTGGAAAAGCTGGCGGGCGAGGTCCGCCAACGCCTGGAGCGGGTACTGGCGGCGCTTTGACTTCCCTTGCGCCGGAGGCTGGCCGGCGTGCTAGACTTTCCCTGAATAACAATTCCACGCCGTGTCCGGTGGCGTGGGCAATCAGGGGGCATAATATGCTGCTCGAGTCCCGGATACAGCGCCTGGTGGAAGACGTCGGCAGACACAGGAATCTGCGCCTTCGCGTGCGCCTTTGGAACGGCCGCACGTTCGACCTGTCGCCCGATCCCCGAGTCACCATCACCCTGCCCAAGGCATCCGCCGCGCGTTATTTCCTGACGCCGAATTTCA
>Ga0210374_1000095_pt1 | contig 10304 bp, 6 predicted proteins | sample S765metaT_FD_170483 | JGI IMG/M metagenome (GOLD analysis project Ga0210374, IMG submission 170483) | Metatranscriptome of estuarine sediment microbial communities from the Columbia River estuary, Washington, United States - S.765... | ecosystem: Environmental > Aquatic > Marine > Intertidal zone...
CCGAGGAAATGGCGACCGTGCTCGCCTCCACCATCTGGAAGCTGGCGGACAAGGCCGTCACCGGTCTTTCGAAGTCCGACTACGACATCATCACACCGGAGCGCGGTTTCCGCATCCTGGGAGAGGTCATGGCGTTCCAGGTCCACCTGGCCGACCGGCTGCTCCACGGGCGGGTTGACGACGCCCAGCGGGCGGGCATGATCCGGGGCCTCGGGAAACGCCTGGCGGAGGTGATGGAGACCAATATCCGCGAGGTGGTGGGCGACGACGGCTTCGACTACCAGTCCAATTTCATGGACATGCTCAATCGTCGTGGCGACGATTACGCGACCTTCCAGTTTCCCGGGGGCGAGCCCTCGTACCCGGCCCTGCGCTACCTGGGCAACATGATCCGCGAGGTGATGACTGAGGCCGACCAGCCCTGGGTCGTGGACCAGATCATTTCCGTCGAGTGCCCGGAGATCATCGAGACGGTGAAACGCGCCGTCAACGGGTTGATCAGTCCCGGGCCCCCCAAGCCGCGGCGCGCCGCTCCCGGCGATTGACGCCATGCAACCGGCCCCCATCGACCCCGCAGCAGGCAATCCCTTCGATCTCGCGGATGACGCCGCCTACGGGCGCTGGCGGGACGCCAAGCTGGCAGCTTATCCCGCGCGCATGGAAGAGCTCGTGGTCGATGTCGAAGACCCGCGGCGATTGACCGAGGAAGAGCACGGCGCCCTGCTCGACCGGCTGCGCCGCGCCAACATGGCCATTTACGCAAGCCTTGCCGGCGCCAGTCCCGACAAGGAAATCCCGCGCCTGCTGGCCAGGCAATTCGGGCTCGAGCACCTGGACTACAACATGCTGGCCGACGACGACGGCATCACGCCGTTGGCCGTCGCCGGAGAGGGGGAGCGCAAGAGCTTCATTCCCTATTCCAACCGGCCCCTGCGCTGGCACACCGACGGCTACTACAACGCCCCCGACCGCCCGATTCGGGCGGTGCTCCTGCATTGCGTGAGGCCCGCCGCTGAAGGCGGCGTCAACGGCCTGGTCGATCACGAGATGGCCTACATCTGGCTCCGGGACCGCAACCCGGAGTGGATTCGCGCCCTGATGGCGCCCCGGGTCATGACTATTCCCCCGCGGCTGGACGAGGAGGGGGTCGCGCGCTCCCGCCAGAGCGGACCGGTATTTTGGGTGGACCCGCAAACCCAAAGGCTGCAAATGCGCTACACGGCGCGCACCCACTCCATCGAGTGGACCACGGATTCCGAGACGCGGTCCGCCGTGTTGGCCCTTTCGGAATTCCTGGCTGGCGACTCCGCCTGGATCTTCCATGGACGCCTCGAATCCGGCATGGGAATCCTGTCGAACAACGTGCTCCACGACCGCACGGCGTTCGCGGATCAGCCGGAGCGCAACCGCCTGCTCTACCGCGCCCGCTATTACGACCGCATCGCGGGCACCTGATCCTGGCCAGTGGGTTAAAATTCCGCGCTTGCGCCCCGGTAGCTCAGTGGATAGAGCAGCCCCCTCCTAAGGGGCAGGTCGGACGTTCGATTCGTCTCCGGGGCGCCAAGTAAACAGCCGGTTAATAATGCGATGGGGGCTCTTGTATAGCGTTGGTCGCCTCCGGCGAGAGCAGGGTCCCATGTTCTAACCTTCAGGGAGTGTGATCACCCTTTTTTGCCTGACGGCTGCGAGCCCCGACACGACTCCATGATCCCGACGCGACCGCGTCCCGCGGCGACAACCCCGTACCGGTCCGGCGTCCTCGATCGATCAGCCGCTGCGCTGAATTTCTCAACTGCGTGTCAAGGGGGACCTTGGAGAACCGCATTATCGGCATCGAAGACAGCGTAACCCTAGCGCTGCTCGCTTGCGGCAGCATCCGGCACAAGATCCGTCTCCAAGCATTCGACGCTGCCGAGCTGGGGCAGGTCAGCGAGATGTGTAGGCCCTCGCTACGTGGATGCGGCCGGCGGCTGCAAATGGCATACTCTCCCTCCATCCCGGCAGGTTCCCAGCCGGTGTAAGCGGGTGTGCCAGCCGCAGTTTCGTTTTCGTTGTCTTTGTTACCTGGTGTTGTCGCCCAAAGGACCGACCGCGCGTGATCGACGTCGAACAAGACCTTGCGCGTGACCCCGACCGGGGTCGACGCGAACTGAAGGAAGCGGCCCTGCGGGGAGCACCGCACCCTACCCCGCCTGCCGATTTTCTGCCGCATGAAGCCCCCGCTCCGGCCCCTCGTGCCGTTGCTGCCGGATTGGCGCGGAGATCCGACCCGGCTCCCGCGCAGCTCGGAAGGGTTTGCCGATGAGACTCGCATTCATATTGCTGGCGGTCGCGGCAAGCTCCGTTCTCGCCGCCTGCGGTCCGACCGAACCGGTGCGGCTGGGATTCCTCGCCGGCCTCTCCGGTCGCATTGCCGACCTGGGTGAAGCGGCCCGCAACGGGGTCCTGCTCGCTATCGAGCAGCGAAACCGAGCCGGCGGTATTAACGGCCGCCCGATCGAACTGGTCATCCGTGACGACAAAGAGACGGCCGAATCCGCCGCCAGGGGAGCCGCCGAGCTGGCTGCGTCCGGCGTGGTGGCGATCGTCGGCCCCATCACCAGTTCCATGGCGGAGGCGGCTCTTCCAGTCATTAACCAGGCCGAGGTCGTAATGGTTTCACCCACGGTGACAGCCATGCAGCTGGTCGGCCAGGACGATTACCTCTTTCGGATCAACGCAACCACCCGGGACTACGCCCGGATGTACGCCGATTTCCACTACCACCGTACGGGCCTGCGGCGCGTCGCGATCGCGATGGACGTGCGCAACCGGGCATTCACCCAGAGCTGGCTGGACGAATTCCTACCCGCCTTCGATGCCCTGGGGGGCGAGGTCACCGTGGTGGTTCCTTTCGAGTCCTCCGTCAACGTGGCATTCGCCGACGTCACGGAGGGACTCCTGAAAGCGCGCCCGGATGGGCTGCTGTTCATCGCCGGGACCGTGGATGTGGCCCGGCTCGCCCAGCAGGCGAGGCGACTGTCCCCCGCGCTGCCCCTGATCGCCGTCGAGTGGGCCGCGTCCGACAAGCTCCACGAGCTGGGGGGCGCGGCCGTGGAAGGACTGCACGTCGTCGAGTCTTACGACCGGACCGACAGTTCTCCTCGCTACGCCGCGTTCTTGGCTGCATACCGCGAGCGTTTCGGACTGGAGCCAGGCTACGCAAGTGTGAACGCGTACGACGCAGCCACCGTGATACTCGATTCCCTCGCCAGACGCGGAGCGGGCCAAAGCCTCAAGGAGGCCCTCATGGCACTCGGTCCTTTCGAAGGTTTACAGCAGACGATCAGCTTCGACCGCTTCGGCGATACCTCGCGTAAGGGGTACTTCATGACCATGCGCGAGGGACGGCTGGTGCCGGCCCAATGATCCGTCCCAGCGAGTGGCGGCTGCGCACCGCACTGGTGGTGCTGCTTGCACTCTCCACCGTTGCGACACTGCTGACGCTGGTGATCGTCGGCGGGGGACTGTTCCTGTGGCAGCTTCCCCAGCTTCAGCGGGAGAGCATGAGCCAAGCGCAGCGCGAAGCCCAGCAGTTGGCCGCGCGCATGGAGTTGCTGCTGGGCAATTTTCAGCACCGGTTGCAGCAGGCGGGCGCAATGGTTGCTCGCCTGCCCGGGGATCCCGATGAGGGCCTTCTCGACCTGCTCACCGCCCAGGAGAGCGAAGCCTTCGAGGCCGCCTACGTTGCGGATCCCAGCGCAGTCGTCGTATTGGCCAGTGTCAGCCCGCAATCGGGGACGAATCGCGCCGAACTGCTGGGCACCGACCTCTCAGCGAACCGGCTGTATCGGCTTGCACTGGAGCGCAATTCCCCCGTTTGGAGCGGCAAGTTCCTGTCCGCGCTGTCGGGTAACGTCACCGTCGGAGCTGCCGTACCGGCGGGCGGCCGGGTACTGATCGGCGAACTGCCGCTCGATCACCTCTTGAACACCCTTCGCTTGGCTGCCAAGGATCCCCGGTTCTTAATCTGGGTCATCGACAGCCGTGGCGAACTGGTGGCCGAAACCGGTTTCGGTCCCAAGCTGGGACCGACAAATGTGCTCGGCCTGGATTTGGTTCAGGCTGCGCTCCGGGGGGCTCCGCTGCCGCAAACCGTCACCATCCGCAACAGTGAATTCCATCCAGCCGTCGCCCGCTCAGGCTTGGTCGACTGGCACTTCCTGGTGCTCCTGCCGGCAGGGCTGAACAATCCCGATTTACGGTCGACCGCGGCACTGGTGGTCGCGGCCTTGTTAAGCTCCCTTCTAATCGGCACCCTGCTGGCGCCCTTCGTCGCCGGCTGGATCGCCCGGCCGCTGCGCGCCTTCACCGACCGGGCCCGACAGGTAGCGGCTGGCATGCCGTCTGGAGACTGGCCGCGCGGACGGGTCTCCGAACTGAACGCCTTGGCCGTCGACCTGGAGACGATGGCAAAGCGTTTGCAGGAGCGGAGGGATCAATTCTCCGCCATATTCAACGCCTCCCCGTTGCCCATGGCGGTGGCGGAGCCTGCAGGCGATAGCGTACTGATCGATGTAAACGAAGCCTGGATCAGCCAGTTCCGGCGCAACCGCGAGGAGACCGTCGGTCGCTCCCTCCCGCAACTGCTGTGGGTGAATCAATCGGACTTCCCTGACGCCGCGCGCGCGGCATTGCATGATCACGGCCGACCGGAGGTCTTGCTCCATGACGCGGAACAGCGCCTGTTGCTGTGCGCGATTTCCGCGCGCCATGTGGAAATCGGTGGCGCGACCTTCGCCATCTGGGTCATCGAGGACATCAGCGCGCACAAGCGAGCCGAAGAGCTGATCAAGGCGAATAATGAATTGCTGGAAAGCGTCACACGGCTGCAGAGGGAGTTCCTCGTCGAAGCCGATCCACGCCAGGCGTTCGACCGGATTCTGAACCACTTGTTGGAAACGACGTCGAGTGAATACGGTTTTATTGGGGAAATTCTTCAGCAACCCGATGGACAACCGTATCTCAAGACCCACGCCATCACAAATATTGCCTGGAACGATGAAACCAGGAGTTTTTACGAGAAGAACGCACCCGCCGGTCTCGAGTTCCGAAATTTGAATACCCTGTTCGGCGCGGCCATGACCACATGCAAGCCCGTGGTCGCCAACGATCCCGCCCATGATCCGCGCCGAGGTGGGCTGCCCTTGGGGCACCCTCCGCTGCGGGCCTTTCTGGGCGTGCCGTTATTGCATGGCGAGGAGATGATCGGAATGCTTGGGCTCGCGAACCGTCCCGGGGGCTACGATGAGGAGCTCGTCCAGACCCTTTCCCCGATCCTGGCCACGTGCTCGAGCCTGGTGCTGGCCTACACACTGGAGCGCGAGCGTCAAAAAACCGAAGAAGCTCTCCGCAGGAACGAGGCCCTTCTCGCCGAAGCTCAACGGGTCGCGCAACTGGGCAGCTGGGAACTGGACCTCGTGAAAGACCAGGTCGTCTGGTCCGAAGAAGGATACCGGTTGCTCGATATTGGACCGGGAGACGCCCCGCCCACCCAGGAATACTTGATGGGTCGCGTTCGCGCCGAGGACAGGGAGGCGCTGCGCGAGAGCATAGCGCACGCCATTCGCTCCAATACCCCGCTGGAGCATGAGTTTCGCATCGTCCGCTCCGACGGCAGTGTGCGCTGGGTGCATTCGCGCGGCCGGGCCTCCTATGACCCCACCGGCAGGCCGATTCGTTTTGTGGGCACCACTCAGGACATCACCGCGCGGAAGGAGGCGGAACTGGCGCTGAGCGAAAGCCGCGAGCGGCTCGATAGCATCCTTGGTTCGCTGGACGACGTCGTCTGGTCCTCGACGCCCGACGGCTCCCAGGTGCTGTACATGAATCCGGCCGCGGAAAGAATTTACGGGCGGCCAGTCGCGGACTTCTTTGCCCGGAAAAATCTCTTGCAGGAGACCGCGCACCCGGAAGACGCCGCCGCGCTTGCCGCGGCAAGGGAAGACCTCTCGCGGACGGGAGAACTTGCGTTGGAGCATCGGATCGTGCGTCCGGACGGCACGGTGCGTTGGCTTCGTGAACGCGCTCACCTGGTGACTGACGCTGCAGGCCAGCCGCTGCGCCTCGACGGCATCAGCGCCGACATCACCGACCGCAAGCGTGCGTACGAGAGGATTCAAAGCGCGCTGGCCGAAAAGGAGGTGCTGCTCAAGGAAATCTACCATCGCGTAAAGAACAACCTGCAGGTAGTATCGAGCCTCCTTAATCTCCAGAGCCGGAGGTTGACGGATGGGGAGACAAAGCGGCTTCTGGATGAGAGCGCCAACCGGGTGAAGTCGATGGCGCTGGTCCACGAGCAGCTCTACCGAACGGAGAACCTGTCCAGCATTGGACTGCGGGAATATCTGCGACAGCTTGCCAACAACCTGATAAGCGTGAACCGGCCGCTCTCGATGCGCGTGACGCTGAGATTGGATGTGGAGGACCTGTACATGGGTATCGAGAGCGCGATTCCGTTCGGGTTGGTCGTCAACGAACTCGTTTCCAATGCCTACCGGCACGGCTACCCGGCCGAGGGCGACGTCGGGGAAATCGTGGTGCGGATCACGGCCCTGCCGGACGAGCGCGTTTGCCTGGAGGTGAGGGACGACGGGCGCGGCCTGCCCGCCGACTTCGCACCGGGCAAGGGAGAGGCCCTGGGCATTGAACTGGTGAGGACGCTCGCAAAGCAGCTGGGCGGCGAGCTGACTTGGGATGCGGCCTACCGGGGAGCGCGCTTTGCTCTGACGTTCAAGCCCGAACCGCTCCCGGCGCGAAGATTGGTGGCGTGATGTCCCGCGCCAAGGTTCCGCGAATTTTCGTCGTCGAGGACGAGGCCGTCATCGCGATCGCTTTGCAGGAGCGGCTTGAGGCTCTTGGTTATGAGGTGTGCGGCGCTACCGCGCGAGGCGAAACGGCAGTGCAGAGCATCTCCGAGTCGCGGCCGGACCTGGTGCTCATGGACGTCAAACTTGCCGGGTCGACGGATGGAGTGGAGGTGGCGCAGGAGCTGCGCGAGCATTCCGACGTGCCGATCGTGTTCTTGACAGCCTATTCCGACCCGGAGCTGCTCGCGCGCGTGGCGCGGACCAACTGTTACGGCTATCTGGTGAAGCCTTTCGAAGAGCGCGAGCTGCACGCGACGCTCCAGGTGGTGCTGGCCCGGCACGCCATCGAGCGCGAACTGCGCGAACAGGTCACCGTCGACGCCTTGACCGGGCTGCGCAACCGGCGCTTCCTGAATCAGGTACTTCCGATGGAGGTCAGCCGTGCACGCCGCGAGCGCCAACCCCTTGCGGTCGTCATGATCGACATCGACAACTTCAAACAGCTTAACGATACGCACGGGCACGACGCGGGCGACCACGTCCTCCAGTACATAGCATTCACCCTCCGCGGCGCGGTGCGCGCGAGCGACCTCGTGTGCCGCTACGGCGGCGATGAATTCACCATGGTCATGCCCGACATGGACGCCCGCGGGGCGGCGCAAAAGGTGCGCTCGGTTTGCTCCGTGATCCGGGAAAGTGGATTAAGCTACCGCGGCGTGCGCCTGACCTTTACAGTGTCGGCGGGCGTGGCCGCACTCCCGTTGCTCGGCGGGACCCCCGAGGACCTGCTGCGCGATGCGGACGCTGCCCTCTACCGCGCGAAGCAGGAAGGCCGCGACTGGGTGCACGAGGCCGAAATCCGATAGGGGTTCTTCGTTGTGGCGCTGGCTACGCCCAGCATCGGGGTCAGGTCATCGCGGTGGCAATGCCATCAAGCGGCTGGAATCGGCACCGGACCCCGTGGTGGCCGTGGATTTGGTCATTGGGTCCGGGAAGATGATGGCGAAGGAACCGTGACCCGACGCGTAGCGGATGGGCGAACGTTGTACTTCTTTTTCGGACCGCGCGCGGGATATGCCGTCGAGCCCATCTACTGTCATAGAGCGCCGCCGACGCGTGGCAGGCGGAACCGTACCGCCCGCGCTGACCGAGACGGATCCGCGCCCTGTGGCTTCCGTCGACTGGAGTGACAATCTCGAAGGGATGACCTGGTCGATCGACTCCGTCATCCGCGTGGAAACCACGCCGTTCACCGTGCTCCCCGCCGTGCTCGATGATCCGAGTCCCCAGCTGGGATTCGAATTTTCTCGGATTCAACCTGTGTACGCTGCCGCGCAGCTTCAAGTCCCCGGAGCGCGGATGCCTACTGAAGTTCCCAGGCAACCACAATCCGCAGGAATGGGGTCACGGCGCTTGCGTGGGCAATCGGCCGCTGCCGGGCCGCCTTCATCCCGGAAGCCAAAATGTCCAGGTTGTCCAAGTTCCAGAGGACGTGTAACTTAATAACCTCAAGGTCCGGTCGGGAATGAGGCGGGACCCCAATGACATCTTACGGAGTGATTGATTCATGAAGGAAAATCTGTTGGGTTGCGGATTGTTGATTGCGCTGGGTCTTTCGCCGGGCCCCGGCGCAAACGCAGCCGACATAGGAAATAGCGGCAGCGGGAAAGCCCTGCTTGCCTCGGCGGCGGATTCCATGGGCACGGTCCGAACCGAAGACCGAATGCTCGAGGGCTCGAAATACACCCGCGAGGCCTCGTGTATTCCCCGCGGCGGCGTGACCCGGTCGCAGATCGTTCTCGCCACCATGTCCTACCTGAAGCAGAATCCTCAGCACCGCAGTCTTCCCGCCGGGGCTTTGCTGCGCCAGGCGCTTCGCCAAGCGTATCCTTGCCCTGAATGATCCGCGAATTCGGCGGTTAGTGACCGCCGGCGGCGTCGCCCGGGTCCTTCTCTCCCGGCGTCGAACGCCCGCTGGATAGCGCAATCGCCTTCAGTTTCGCCTGGTCGAGCGTCTCGCAGCAGTGCTCCCCCTCCGGAACCATCAGCACCTGGCGCTTGAACTCGGCAGTTACGCGGCTCACAGTCTCGGTGGTCAGGCCGAGCATGGCAGCCATGTCCTCCCGGCCGGGAATGACACAGTTCTCGCCAATACCGCCGGTGGTCATGTAGAGCAGCAGCCGCGCCACCCGGGCGTGGGCGGTCCCCGTCGAGAATTCCGTCAGGAACAGGTCCGCGTTGTCCAGGCCGTCCTGCCATTGCCGAAACAGCTTGGCGGCGAGTTCCGGGTTTGCGTCGATGCGCTTCCTGAGCTCGTCCACGGACATGCGGCAGGTCTCCAGCCGCGTCAGCGCCGACACGGTGTGGCGGCAGGAGTCCCCCAACAGCAACTCGAGGCCGACGGCGTCGCCGGGCCGCACCAGCCTGACAATGCGTTCTTCTCCGCTCTCACCGGTCTTGATCAGCTTGGCGATTCCGCCCCGGATGATGTGCATGTAAGGCTCCCGGTCGCCCTCGTGGAAGACCGTGGCCTTGGGAGAGAAGCTCACGAGCCGGAAGTGGGTGATGAGTTCGGCCCGGTCTCTGCCGGCCACCAGGGAGAAAATGGAGCGCTTGATGGCCGGGCAACCGTGGCAATCCGCCATGGTCACTGTCCGGACTTCCTGAGCGCCATCAATGCTGGTAAGCGCCATTAGGTTGCCCTACACGCCGTGTATTCTGGGAATTGGCAATTAATTCTAGCATCCAGCCATCCTTCCACGTCCCATCCTCCCGCCCCGAAACCGTCTTCGGGGGCCGATCCGAGGTAGCCCGTACCGTTTACGCAACAGCCGTTTGCCGCGCCACCTGTCACGCATTAGAATCGCGGCAAACTCCGTAACGGGCCAAGATTCAGCAGGGAGCGCGTCAATAATGAGAAACGGTTTCAAGTCCCGATTGGTGCTCATTGCAGCAGCGGCGATCGTTGCAGGCGCCGCTTTTGCTCAGGAAGATCAACCCGAATCCGTCGCCCCTCCGAAAGGGGGCGGCCTTTCGACCCGGGAAGGAACCGAAACCACCATCGGCAAACCGCCCGGGACGGAAGCCCCCGCCGAGCCTGGCGCCGCGCCCGTGAGAAGAACGCAACCCGCGCAGCGAGCTCCGGAGCGGGCCGTCCCCTATCAGGCGGGTTCCTTCCTGCTTTATCCGGAGCTCGGGATGGCGCTGATGTATGACAGCAACGTTTTCGCCACCAACGATGCCCACGTCAGCGATTGGGCGACGACCATGTCCCCGGCGCTGTGGCTGCAGTCTAACTGGGACCAGCATGCGCTCAACTTCTACGGCGCTGCGGACCTGACCTATTACCGGGACGAGGACAACGAGAATACCCAGGACTGGCGCCTCAGCACGGAGGGAAGGTATGACTTCACGCGGGACGCCAATGCCTATGGCGGCGCGTGGTGGTCCCGGGAC
>Ga0210374_1000096_pt1 | contig 10269 bp, 10 predicted proteins | sample S765metaT_FD_170483 | JGI IMG/M metagenome (GOLD analysis project Ga0210374, IMG submission 170483) | Metatranscriptome of estuarine sediment microbial communities from the Columbia River estuary, Washington, United States - S.765... | ecosystem: Environmental > Aquatic > Marine > Intertidal...
AAAGCGGATCCTCCAGCAGGGTCTCGTTGTCGGTCCCCACGTCGAGCATGAGCGGCAGCGTCGTGATCGGGCGCACCCCGGCGCAGGCCGTGTAAAGGCAAAGTTTGCCCACCGGAATGCCCATTCCATTGGCGCCCTGGTCGCCCAGGCCCAGAATGCGCTCGCCGTCGGTGACGCAGATCGCCGCCACCTCTTCCCGGTAGGGCCAGTGCCGCAGGATCCCCGCCATGCGGCCCTTGTCGTTGGCGCTCAGGAAAATGCCTTGCGGCCGCTGAAAGATATGACCGAATTGCTGGCAGGCTTGGCCCACCGTCGGAGTGTATACGACGGGCATCATCTCTTCCGCGTTGTCCATCAGGAGACGGAAGAACAGGGTCTCGTTCCGGTCATGCAGCGCCATCAAGTAGACATACTTGTCGAGGGGCGTGGGCTGCCGCCGGTAGTTCTCCATTACCCGCTCCACCTGCTCTTCCAGGGTGCAGACATGGGCCGGAAGCAGGCCCCGCAGACCGAGGGCGTCCCGCTCCGCGTCGGTGAAGGCCGTCCCCTTGTTGAAGATCGGGTCGTGCAGCAGTTCAACGCCTCGCGGCCCGCGCCCGCCGTAGGCCTTGAGCCTGAGCCTTATCGTCTCTCGAGCCATGTTTGTCGTCCCTCTGGCAATCATCCTTGAATTCGGCGCTGCGCCGCAATCTCGAATCATGCGGGGCGCGCCCCCAAGACAAGCGTTCCGTTTCGCGCCTACTCCACAAGCTGCAGAATTTCCAGTTGCTCGGGCACGGTCTGGAAGGTGCCGGTACCCGCAGGCATCTGCATCAGGGGTTTCAAGTTGCCGTCGAGCAGCCAGACCATGGGATAGACGAGCATGCGGGCACGAACGTCTCCGATGGCTTCTTGGAACTCGGCGTAGGGGCGGCTGCTGTCCCCAACACGGATCAACAGCTTGTCCTGGGTCACGGACAGTGTGCTACGAAGGTCCACCACAATGTAATTGTGCTCCAAAAAGTGCGGCACGAGTTCCTTCGAGTTCTCGTCGAGGAAGCTTTCGTACCTTCGGCAATACGCGCAGTCCTTGGCCCCCAAGTACACGTATAGCCGCTTGTTGTCCCGCTTCGCCCGCTCGGCCACCGCCGTAAGATCGAACTCGGACCGGCCCGGCTCGCCCGCCGGCCGGATGACCACGGGAGAGTATTTTTCCGGAATGCCCTCCGCGCCGGCCGGCAGGGACCATGCTAGCAGCGCTGCGCATACCGTTGCCGCTAGCCGAAGCGCGCCCATCTGCGGCCGATCAGGGTAACGACACGGCGAGCATGCCCGTGAAATGCTGCTCCTTGGAATCCTCCACTTCGGCCCTAAGTTCTCCGGCGCCGTGGGGAACGAAGTTGAAGCGGAAGGACGGGTTCTCGCTCATGGAGAAATCCACATCCGCGTCGAAGACCTTGCGCTCGGCATAGCTCACCTTGATGGACCGCACGAAATGGGGCGGAATGTACATGACCGTGATCTGGTTTAACTCGAAGCCCGTGTCGTTGGGATGCACCACCTGCACCTCCGCCGGCGTCGGCGCGTCCTTGCGGACCCCCTCGGGCAGCCGGAACACGGTCTTGCCGATGTTGTGAAGCTGATCGCGGTTGGGCGGCTGGGTGCACCCCCCGGATACCTTCACGTAACGCGACGCCATGTGCAGCTCGCCGTTGGAAAGCTCGCTGATGACCCGGATGTGGCCGTATTCATCCACCCGCAGGCGGGTTTCGAAGTCCGCCTGCCCGACCTCGGGGGTGAGGTCGAGGATCGCCGCGATGGCCGAGGGATTCTTGTCCACCACGATGTACACCCGTTTGACGTAGAGTTCGGGCGACTGGGGCAGGCCGGAGGTGATCTTGACCGGCACCGCGGCCCCGAATGGCGCCCGCAGCGGCACCGCAAGCTGCACCTTGCCGGAGGTGGCATCGATACTGCGGTTCTGAAACAGCTTGGCCCGGATCGTCTCCCACTCAGGCGACGTGGCCGTGTGGTCGACGCCCGATGGCAGCCCCCGGGGTTTGTTGGCTTCAGTGGCGGCGGCTGCCAGCGCCGTCCAGCAGAGGGCGACCAGCACGGCCCGGCCGGCGAGATTCGTCTTATGCAACTCTGTCACTCCTGTTTGAAAAGCTCTTTGCGCTCCAGCCGCAGGTACACGATCGACGCGTTGCGCCGGTGCACCGTGTCGTACTGGTCCCAGCCCTCGAACTCCGGCAGATCCGCCCGGTCGGCCACGGCGCTCAGCGCGACACCGGCCTCCAGCAGTTCCTGCACCCGGGCCTCGAGCTGCGCCAGGTAACGCTCGACCTCGCCGATGGTCTCGGACGCCGGCGCCGCCGGCCCATGGCCCGGCACGATCGTCGCGGCACCGAGCCGGCGCAACGCGGCGAGGGCCTTGCGCCAGCCCTCCAGGTCGCTGTCCTGGGCGTCCGGAATCCGCTGGTTATCCACCAAGCCCCCCGCGAACAGCACTCCGGTCTGCACGTCGAAAACCGCGATGTCGCCGGGCCCGCTCGAATGGCCATGATACAGCACGCGCACCGGGCGGCCGATGGCCTCCAACGGGTGCCCCTCCTCGAAATCACGGTCCGGCTTGAACACGGCCGTGCCCTTCATTTCCTCCTCCCCCAAGGTGCGCCTCAGGTTCTTCAGGCAGTTCTCGCAGCGGGCGGCCATGAGCAGCGCCGCTTGGCGGTGCATGTGGATCGGAATCCCGCGATCCCGGTAGGCCATGGCACCAAAAAGGAACTCCTGCCGTGTGTGGGTAATCAGCACCAAGCGCACCGGCTTGGGCGTCACCCGGCCGATCGAATCCAGCAGCGCTGACCCCTGGCGGTAGGAGGTGCCCGTGTCGATGGCGATCACGCCCGACTCGCCGACGATGAACCCGGCGTTGCCAATGCGCCCGCGGTTGGCGGGATCCGCTTCGCCGCGCTCCCCCTGCATCATGTAAACGCCCGGCGCCACTTCGACCGCGGCAGCAACATCGGCCGAATCGCTCGCGGAGACTCTGCCCGCTGCCAGGATCGCCGCCGCGAGCAGGAGCAGCAGGACTCGCCGCGCCGTCGCGCAGTGCGACGACCGCGCAGGAACGTATGGCGGTGCGAGGGGCAAAGGCGGAATTCGCTGGGGTGAAGTGATCGGGCGACGGGCCGCCTCGCTGCTAGGGAGTCGGGTTCCCCCGCCTCACCTTGTAAATCGACGCCTCGCTGCCGATGGTCCCGGCGGCCGCCCGCGCCCCTGCCGCGTCCCGCGCGGACAGCGCATCCTGCCGCATCCCGTACGGGTCGCAGAAAACTCTGCTCATCTCTTACGTCTCCCTGTGTCATCCCGACCCCGGAGCGGGCCGCATCGTCTCGGACAACAAGAAGGCCGCCGCGCCTGCGCGCGGCGGCCTTCGGGTTCCTCCCCCACAAACTACTTGTTGGCCCGTTCGGGTGCGACTGCCGGAGCCGCTGCCAGTGGTGAGCCCCTGTAATTCACGGCCAGGGGCGGCGCCGCAGCTTCCCTTCTGTTGGCCGCCCCTGAATTATTTGGGTTCGCTTCCCCCTTGGCCTCTTCCTGCTCCGTAGGCGGAGGCCGCCTGGTGGGCGCTATTCCACCGAACCCCCGGGACCAACGCTTTCAGCGCAATGGCCCAGAACAAGTTGCGTTCCGCTGCGCTTCGCCTACTCCGTTCAGGCCCGTGACGTTTCGGGCACGGCGCGCCCGCCGGCGGTGTCCGCCATCGCGCCATGGGTCGCCTTGCCGGCCTTGACGTCGTTATACCAGTTCTCGTGATGCTCCTTGGCCCACGCTTCGTCCACCAGACCGTCGCGACGCATGGCGTCATAGGCACCTGGCACGCCGATGGTGCCGAGGTAGATGTGGCCCATCATCAGGCCCATGAACAGGATCCCGGTGATGGAGTGGAACAGGTGGGCCTGCTGCATGAGCTCGCGCCCCTGGTCGAAGTTCGGGAAATTGAGCACGAGCCCCGAAAGGCTCACCACAACGCCGAACAGCGTGAGGCCCAACCAGAACACGATCTTCTCGCCGGCATTGAAGAAGCCCGCGGGCACGTGTTGTCCCGAGAACATGCCCCCGACCTTGGCCATCCACCGGCCGTCTCCCGCCTCGGGAAGATTGCGGCTCAGGTAAGTGAAGAACATGGCGACCATGGACACGAGAAACAGGGGTCCGATGAAGTTGTGCAGGTTCTTACCCGCGACAGCCAGCCAGGAGAACAGCGTGTACCCAAAGACCGGCAACAGCACGTGTTTTCCGAATAGGAGAATGAGGCCGGTGATCGCAAGAATCAGCCAGGTAATCGCCACGGACCAGTGAATGATTCGATCCCAGGGCGTGAGCCTCAGAATCATCTTCCCGGTCAACTGGCCGCGGACCCGCATTGGCCCCTTCCAGGCGTAGAACAATCCCAGGATAATCGGCACCGCGATCAGCAGGATGCCGCCATACAGGGAAATCGGGCCTTCCCGGAGCGCGCGCCAGGTTTCGCCGCCGGATTGAATCAGCACCCCCGTATCGACGCCCCGGGCCTGGGTGATATGCACCCCGCCAGAACGGACATCGCGCCACACGGGAGCGTTGTTCAAAGGCTGCTCCTCCTGCCGTTGAACTTGCGCGCTCTCGGCCGCCATGGGGGGATTGGGAATGAACGGCTGCTCGAAGGCGCCCGCGCCGGCCGGGAACGCCAGCGCGAGACCCAGGAGCGGGCCGCCCAGCAATCTGCGCACGCCGCTCATAGCGTACCCCCGGGGGCATCGCCGATGCGAACGTACTCGTTCTGGCCCTGGGCGCGCCTCCTGATCGCGTCGTCCCAAGCTGTCTGGCTGCCCTTGAACTGCTCGTTCTCCCAGGGAGGCGTATCGGGTTTGCCCTGATACTTGCCCTGCTTGTAGACCTGGGGCGCGCGTTCCTGGCCGCAGCCGGCCAGGAACCCCAGCGGCAGCGCGGCCGCCATCACGATCACCAGCATCCGCTTCATGACTTGCCTCCCGGCGCCGCCTGTTTCTCGGGCTTGCCATAGGCAGTGCCCCAGCCCCATACGTCGGAGCCCTTGCCACGCACCAGCACCCGCGTGCGGTAGATGTCCGCGATCACGTCGCCGTCGCCGCCGAGCAGCGCCTTGGTCGAACACATTTCCGCGCACGACGGGAGCTTGCCCTGGGCCAGACGGTTCTCCCCGTACTTGCGGAACTCCGCCTCGGAGCCGTCGGGCTCCGGACCCCCGGCGCAGAAGGTGCACTTGTCCATCTTGCCGCGCAGGCCGAAGCCCCCGTCCTGCGGAAACTGCGGCGCGCCGAAGGGGCAGGCATAGAAACAGTAGCCGCAGCCGATGCACAAGTCCTTGTCGTGAAGGACCACCCCGTCCGCGCTCTTGTAAAAGCAGTCCACCGGGCAAACCGCCATGCACGGCGCGTCCGAGCAGTGCATGCACGCCACCGAAATGGAGCGCTCGCCCGGGAGACCGTCGTCAATGGTGACCACCCGGCGCCGGTTCACGCCCCACGGAACTTCGTTGGTGTTCTTGCACGCCGTCACGCAACCGTTGCACTCGATGCAGCGCTCGGCATCACACAGGAATTTCATTCGTGCCATGATCTTAGCTCCTCGTTTATCCCGTTACCGTTACGCTTTGGAGATGTTGCACAGCGTGGTCTTGGTCTCCTGCATCAAGGTCACCGGGTCGTACCCGTAGGTCGTGGCGGTGTTGACGGCCTCGCCACGTACAATGGGCGCGGCGCCCTGGGGATACTTGTCCAGGAGGTCCTGTCCCATCCACCATCCGCCAAAATGGAACGGCAGGAAAACGGTTCCGGACGCGACCCTCTCGGTAATCAGCGCCTTGACCTTGAGCCGGGATTTCTCCGGTGTCTCAACCCAGACGTAGTCCCCGTTGCGAATGCCCCGATCGTTGGCGTCGCGGGGATTGATCTCCACGAACATGTCCTGCTGCAGTTCGGCCAGCCAGGGGTTGGAGCGGGTCTCGTCGCCGCCGCCTTCGTACTCCACCAAGCGGCCGCTGGTCATGATCAGTGGGAACGTCTTGACCGCGTCCTTGTTGGCTTCCTGGATGGACTTGTAGAGCACCGGAACCCGCCAGTACTCCTTACGGTCGTCGTGGGTCGGGTATTTCTCGACCAGATCCGGACGGGGCGAGAACAAGGGCTCGCGATGGGTCGGGATCGGATCCGGGAACTGCCATACCTCTACTCGCGCCCGGGCGTTGCCGAACGGCGCCACGCCGTGCTTGATGCACACCCGCTGGATGCCGCCCGACAGGTCGGTCTTCCAGTTGCGGCCCTCGGCCTCCTGCTTCTCGGCGTCGGTGAGATCGTCCCACCATCCCAGCTTCTTCAGCAGCTTGTCGTCAAACTCGGGATAACCGGTGGTGATCTCGCTGCCCTCGCTGTAGACCCCGTCCCCCGCCAGCAGGCTGACCCCGTCGCGCTCGACACCGAAGCGGGCGCGGAACGTGAGGCCGCCATCCTTGACGTGCAACGACGGGTTGTACAGGATCGGCGTCCCGGGGTGCTTCATTTCCGGCGTCCCCCAGCACGGCCACGGCAGGCCGAAGTAGTCGCCGTCAAGGACATAGCCGGTCTCCTTGTCGACCCCGCCCTTGGCGCGCAGCGTCTTGATGTCGAACACGTTCATATTGCGCATATGGGCCTTGAGGCGCTCCGGCGATTGCCCGGTGTACCCGATGGTCCAGGTGCCGCGGTTGACCTCCCGAAGGACGTCCTCGACGTTGGGCTCGGTGCCGTCGAGCTTGATGTTCTTGAACATCTCGTCCGCGAAGCCGAGCTTCTTGGCAAACAGGTACAGGATCTCCTCGTCCGGCTTGGACTCGAACAGCGGCTTGATCACCTGCTCCCGCCATTGCACGGAGCGGTTGGACGCGGTGACCGAGCCCCGAGTCTCGAACTGGGTAGCCGCCGGGAGCAGGTAGACCCCGTCCTTGCGGTCGTGCATCACGGCCGAGACGGTCGGATACGGGTCGATGATGACCAGGGCGTCCAGCTTGTTCATGGCTTCCCGCATCTCCCGCCCGCGGCTCTGGGAGTTCGGCGCGTGGCCGTGGTAGACCATGATCCGTATGTTGCTCGGCTGGTCCAGCTTGTCGGCGGGTTCCAGCACACCGTCGATCCAGCGCGATACCGGTATCCCCGGCTTCTCCATCATCTTGTCGGAGGCGAACCGGCCCTTGAGCCACTCGTAGTCCACGCCCCACACCCGCGCCCAGTGCTTCCAGGCGCCCGCCGCAAGGCCGTAATAGCCCGGCAGGGTGTGGGAGTTGGGACCGATGTCGGTCGCGCCCTGAACGTTGTCGTGACCACGGAAGATGTTGGCGCCGCCACCGGACACCCCGATGTTGCCCAGCGCCAGCATCAGCGTGCAGTAGGCGCGGACGTTGCCGTTGCCCACGGTGTGCTGGGTTCCACCCATGCACCAGACGATGGTGCCGGGCCGGTTCTTGGCCAGCATCTCGGCCACGGTCTTGACTGTCTTCTCGTCGGCGCCGGTGACGTCCTGGACCACGTCGGGAGTCCATTTCTTGACCTCCTCCCGGACTTTCTCCATGCCGTACACCTTGCCGTTGATGTACTCCTTGTCTTCCCAGCCGTTTTCGAAGATGTGGTACAGGATGCCCCAGATCAGCGGGATGTCCGTTCCCGAACGCATGCGAAGGTAGAAGTCCGATTTCGCCGCGGTGCGGGTAAACCGCGGGTCGGCGACGATCACCTTGGCGCCGTTCTCCTTGGCATGCAGCATGTGCAGCAGCGACACCGGGTGCGCCTCGGCGGCGTTGGACCCGATGTAGAAGATGGACTTGGAGTTCTGCATGTCGTTATAAGAATTGGTCATGGCGCCGTAGCCCCAGGTGTTCGCCACCCCCGCCACCGTCGTCGAATGGCAGATGCGCGCCTGGTGGTCCATGTTGTTCGAGCCCCAGAAGGCCGCGAACTTGCGCTGCAGATAGGACTGCTCGTTGTTGCACTTGGACGAGCCGATCCATTCGACGGCGTCGGGGCCGGATTCCTTGCGGACCTTGAGCATCAGGTCGCCGATCTCGTTCACGGCCTGGTCCCAGGACATCTTCTGCCACTTGCCGCCGGCCAGCTTCATCGGATATCTGAGGCGGTGCTCGCCGTGGCCGTGCTCGCGCAACGCCGCGCCCTTGGCGCAGTGAGAGCCCAGGTTGATGGGCGAGTCGAACACCGGCTCCTGCCGAACCCAGACGCCGTTCTTCACCACCGCGTCAACGGCACAACCCACCGAACAGTGGGTACAGACGGTGCGCTTGACTTCGACCGGCCCGCCGCCGACGGCGGTGGCGGCTTCCGCCTTGCCCATCATCGAACTTGGGAGGTAGGCGGCGAAGGCGCCGGCGCCGGCCGCGACGCCGGAGCGCTTCAGAAACGCCCGGCGGTTAATGGTGTTGCCCAGAAACCCGGACACGCCTCGGCTCAGGCGCCCGGTGCTCTTGACTTCAGTGGTGGATTTCCGCGTGAGCTGCATTTGAGAGTCTCCTCAGTGAATCAGACACGGGCCGTCTTGTAATACTCGCGGACGTGGGCCGTATCGCGATAGCCGGCGCCCTTGCGCTTGCCTTCGGAGCGCGCCGCGCGTTCCCGCGGCTGTTCGCCTGTGGTCAGCACCGCTGCGGTCACCGCTACCGCGCCGCCCAGACCGAGCGCCTTGATGAAGTTCCTTCTGCCATTGTTTCCTGCTTTCGAACTCATGGTCGACCCTCCTCGTCAAAGTCAGCTGCCAATGTTGAAAGACGACGCTTCAACATCCAAAAAAGCCTCTGTAAACCGGCCCACGCGCCGGTAAAAATCCGCCTCGTCGCACGCGGTCAATTCCCGAGCCAGACTGCGATACCACGGCCCAATGTGGCGATTGAAGAATTCCTGCTGCTGCTCCAGGGTCGCCGGTGCGATGCCCTCTGCGCCGGCGATAAGCAGCCTCATCACGTCGCAAAGGCCCGCCATGTGATCCTCGGACTCCCCGACACCCTCCTTCCGCCCCAAGCCGAGCTCGGCCAAGTGTTCCCGGAGTTCCACCAGGGGCGTGTCCATCAGGAACCCGGTCCGGTGGTGCGAACCGTAGACCATCACCGGTGGGCGCCCCGGGCCGGCGAACAGGCGGGCAAATTCATCGGCGACCCGTTCCGGATCGGTTTCGCGGGCGGCTTCACCGAGCGCTTCCCACGCCATGTAAAGCGGCGAATCCGGCTCGCCGGCCGGCGCCGTTGCGGCCAGCAGGGACAGCAGTTCGGCATTCGGCGGCGCGAAATACAGGGCGGCCAGCAACGCGTAGAAGTCAGCCCGGCCCGCATCCTCCGGCGAAAGCGCAGTGACTTCGGTCCGCTCCAGCGCCGCGGCTTTCATCCCTTGACCTCGAAGATGGACACCGACTTCTCCTGCCGCACGAGGTCCACCACCCGGCAATCGCCGCACATGCGCAGCCGGTCAAGGGATCCGGGGTCGGCAAACATGGAATGGCCCTTGAGACGATCGATCATGGCGTCCACCATCCGCTTGGTCCCGAGGGGCTTGCCGCATCGGGAGCAGAGAGCCACCTCGGCTTCATTGATGACCCGCGCCTCTTTCCATTCGCGCGCGAGGAGCAGCCTTGAATCAAGCGTGATCGCCTCCTCCGGACAGGTATGCGCACAGATTCCGCATTGCACGCAATTCTTCTCGATGAACCTGAGCTGCGGGGTTTCCTTGGTGTCGAGCAGCGCCTTTTCCGGGCACGCTCCCACGCAAGACAGACACATGGTGCACTTGTCTTTGTCCACGCGGATTGTACCGTAGGGGGCGCCGCTACCAAGCGAAATCTCTTGCTGCGGCGCGGGAGCATGGTTCGCCAAATGCTCGAACACAAACTCAAGGGTGGTGCGCTTCTCATTGAAAAGATAAAAGGGCGCCGGCACCGCGCAGCCTTGCGGCGCCGCGGTCCCCCACAGCGCCTGTTCCAGCTCAACCGGCTCGCCGGCTTCGACGATTCCGAAATGCCGGCCGCGGAATCCCAGACCTTGCACGATCTCCTCCGCGAAGCCCAACTGGGTTCTCAAGGCTTCCCCATACTCGGGCGCTTCGCTTCCGGTGAGCAGGATTCGAACCTCGGCGGCGCCGAAGGCGAACGCGCCGAGCACCACGTCGAGGCCGAGGGAAGCCACGTGGAAGACCTCCACCGGGATCACGCGGGCCGGAAGTCCGCGTCCCCGCCGCCCCA
>Ga0210374_1000097_pt1 | contig 10207 bp, 10 predicted proteins | sample S765metaT_FD_170483 | JGI IMG/M metagenome (GOLD analysis project Ga0210374, IMG submission 170483) | Metatranscriptome of estuarine sediment microbial communities from the Columbia River estuary, Washington, United States - S.765... | ecosystem: Environmental > Aquatic > Marine > Intertidal...
GCGCGGATAAGCTCCAAGGACAAACGGTTATAATCAAGGAAAATATAACACAGCGATCCGCACCCCATGACCAACCGGCGCACGCCCCGCCGCCCCTTGCGAGTGCTGTTCCTGAGCTCGGAAGCCCATCCGCTGATCAAGACCGGCGGGCTCGGCGAGATCAGCGGCGCGCTCCCGCTCGCCCTGCGGGAACTGGGGGCCGATGTGCGGCTTCTGATCCCCGGCTATCCGGAAGTCCTTGCGCGCCTGGAAGACGCGAAGCCGGTGCATCGCTTTGCCCGTCGCCACGGTTTCCCGGAGTGCACGCTGCTAAGCGCCGAGATCCCGGGCGGGGTTCCGGCCTTTATCATAGAATCCGCTTCCCTATACCGCCGTCCCGGCAGCCCCTATGTGGACGACGAAGGCCAGGACTGGCCCGACAATGCCCGGCGGTTCGGCCTGCTGTCGCGCATCGGCGCCATACTCGCGGGCAAGTCTTCCCCCTTGCGCTGGCGACCCCAGATCGCCCACTGCAACGACTGGCATACGGGACTCACGCCGGCTTACCTGCACTTCATGAGCGGCCCCCGCGCGGCCACGGTGATGAGCATTCACAATGCGGCGTTTCAGGGCGTATTCCCACCCACGACCGTGCGTGAGCTCGGGCTGCCCGCCACCAGCTTCCAGGTCGACGGAGTGGAGTATTACGGCAGCCTGTCGTTTCTCAAGGCCGGCCTCTTCTATGCCGATCGCATTACCACGGTGAGCCCCACCTACGCCGAAGAGATCCAGTCCGCGCCGCTTGGCTTCGGCCTTCAGGGCCTGTTGGCCGGGCGCGCACGGGTGTTGAGCGGCATCGTGAACGGGATCGACACCGCGGTCTGGAATCCGGCCCGTGATTCACTCGTCGCCGCCAAGTTCTCGGCCAGCGATCTCTCGGGCAAGGCCGCGAACAAGCGCGCCCTCCAGGAAGCCATGGGTCTGGACACCGATCCCGGCGTTCCCCTGCTCGGCATGGTAAGCCGCATCACCGAACAGAAAGGAACCGACCTGGTGATTGAAGCTGCCGGCGTGATGCTGGCATTGCCGGCGCAAATCGCGATTCTCGGGAGCGGCGATCACGCCCTGGAACGCGCACTCATCGCCTACGCCCGGGCCCATCCCGGAAAGGCAGCGGTGCAGATTGGTTTCCACGAGGGCCTGGCCCACCTTATTGAGGCCGGCGCCGACATATTCCTCATGCCCTCGCGCTTCGAACCCTGCGGTCTCAACCAGATGTACAGCCAGCTCTACGGGACGCCGCCGGTGGCCCACGCCACGGGGGGGCTGGTGGACACCATCGTTGATTGCACCCCGGAGAGCCTTGCGGAGGGAACCGCCACCGGCCTCCTGTTTCGGGATGCCACGGCGGACGACCTGGCAAGCACCGTGGCGCGCGCGGTCGAGCTTTATCGCCAGCCAGAAACCTGGCGCCGCATCCAGCTCGCCGGCATGGTCCGCGATTTCAGTTGGCGGGCCAGCGCCCGGCGTTACCTCGAGCTTTATCAGTCCCTGGTGGCGTGACGTCCCGCTCCGGCGCGCAGCGGTCCCTCGCTTTCAGAGCCAGTTCATCATTCCCATTTCCAGGGGGTGGGTAAGCAACGGATGATACGGATACACTCGCACCCGGTACTCCAACCTTCCGCACAGTGCCGGGGTGATTTCAAGCGCGAACCGATGCTCCGCCCCCTCCACGGTGCCGGTGAATTGAAAGCGATGGCGCAGGGCGTCGGCGATTTTGTCACGCTTCGACTTCCGGGTGACGAGCATCTCCACCACCACGTCCTCGGGCGCGAGCCCGTTCAATCTGACACCCACTTCCACCCGCAGGGACTCGCCGTAACGGATTCGACGCCCCGGCGCATCGAGGCGGCGGATGCGCACGCCTGACCAGGCGTCCCGCACCCGGTGTTTCCATTGGGCGACGCGGCGGGCGCTTTCGAAGCCGTCGGCGCTGAACAGGGCGTTCTGGCGGGTGGCTGGCAGGTAAACCCCGGAGACATATTCCCCCAGCATCCGGGTCGAGTTGTACACGGGCAGCAGCGAGGCCATGGAGCGCTTCGCCATCTTCACCCATTCCGGGTTGTAGCCCATCTTGCCCCGGTCGTAGTAAAGGGGAACCACCTGGTCCTGCAAAATCTCATACAGCGTCTGGCTTTCCTCGCGGTTCCGGCGCTCGGGATCGGTTCCCTCCGGCGCCGGCTTGATGGCCCAGCCGTTGCCCACTTCATAGCCTTCGCCCCACCAGCCGTCGAGCACCGAACAGTTGATCACGCCGTTGATACCGGCCTTCATCCCGGAGGTCCCGCTGGCTTCCAGCGGATACACGGGATGGTTTAGCCACACGTCGACGCCGGAGGTCAGGCGCCGGCCAAGACGCAGATCGTACCCCTCCACCAGCAGGATCCGCCCCTCGAACTCCGGCATCTTGGAAATCTGCGACACGCGCCGGATAAGCTCATGCCCCGGCACGTCCGCCGGGTGCGCCTTACCCGCGAACAGGAACAGCACCGGCCGCTCCGGGTCGCTCAGGATGATCTCCCGCAGCCAGCCCAGGTTCTCGAACAGCAGCGTCGCGCGCTTGTAGGTGGCGAAGCGTCGGGCAAAACCGATGGTAAGCACGTTGGGGTTCACCGGGTCCGCCAAGCGCAGCATGCGATCCAGGTGCGCCTCGGACCCGTGATTGCGGAAGTGCTGATTGCCGACACGGGCGCGGACCAGGTACAGCATCTGGGCCTTCAGCGCCTGGCGGACACTCCAGAACAGGTGATCGGGTATATTGTCGATCCTGGTCCGGAAGTAGTCCCGGTCGCAGATGTGATTACGCCACTCGTGGCCGAGAAAGCGGTCGAAGATCTCCGCCCACTCCTGGGCGAAGAAGGTCGGCACGTGCACGCCGTTGGTCACGTAGCCCATGGGGTTCTCCTCCGGCTCGATCTCGGGCCATAGCCCGCGCAGGATGGTGGAAGAGACGCCGCCGTGGATCCTGGAAACGCCGTTGTGGATGCGGGAGCCGCGGACCGCCAGCGCGGTCATGTTGAAATCCCGGCCGTCGGCGCCGTGGCCCAGAGCCAGGAACTGTTCCCGGCTGAGCTTGACCTCCCGGCAGTACTGCTCGAAATACTCCCAGATCAGCTCTTCGGCGAAATGGTCGTGGCCGGCGGGCACCGCGGTATGGGTGGTGAACACGGTGGAGACGGCGACCGCTTCGAGGGCGGTGGCGAAATCCAGTCCCTCCTTGACGAGTTCCCGCATCCGCTCCAGGACCAGGAACGCCGCGTGCCCCTCATTCATGTGCCAGACGGTGGGTTTGAGCCCGATCTCCCGCAGCGCCCGGACGCCGCCCACGCCGAGGATGATCTCCTGCTCGATGCGCATGCGCCGGTCTCCGCCGTAGAGACGGTGCGCGATATCCCGGTCGGCAGGGGAGTTGCCTTCCAGGTCCGTGTCCAGGAGATAAAGCTGCACGACACCGATGCGCGCCTGCCAGACCTTGACCTCCACCCGGCGTCCTGGAAGCGCCACATGGAAATGCAGCTCCGAGCCATCCGGCCGCGTGACCGGGGTCACCGGCAGATCATCGAAGTCCGCGTCGGTGTATTTCGTCTGCTGGCTGCCGTCCTTGTCGATGTCCTGCAGGAAGTACCCCTGGCGGAACAGCATGCCCACGCCGACGAAGGGAATCCTGAGGTCGCTGGCGGCCTTGCAGTGATCCCCCGCGAGAATGCCGAGGCCGCCGGAGTAGATGGGGAGGCTCTCGTGAAATCCAAACTCGAAGCAGAAGTAGGCAACGAGGTCGTGGTCTCCGAGTTCCCCGGGCGTGCGGTGGCGCGGGGGACCCGCATGATAGGTGTCGTAGGCGGAAAGGATGCGGTGGAAATCGGAGAGGAATACCTGGTCCTCGGCGGCCTGCTCGAGGCGCTCCTGGTCGATGCGCTTGAGGAACGCCTTGGGATTGTGGCCCACCGACCCCCACAGGCCGGGATGCAGCCGCGAGAACATCGTGCGCGTCGGCCTGTCCCAGCTGTACCAGAGGTTGTTCGCAAGGTCCTGCAGGCGCGCCAGCTTTTCGGGGATGCGGGGATTGACTTCGAGCGAGTAGGCGGTGCCTGGTGGCATGGCAATCTCCGATACTTGTATGCGTTATCGGCCAATTATAGCGGCGCCGTCGAGGCCCGCGGCTTCCGGAATGGGGTCACTCCAGCCGCAGGAACTGATCCCGGTAGTGGCGCATTTCGGCGATCGACTCGTAGACATCGGAAAGCGCCTCGTGCTTGCCCGCCTTCACCACGCCCGCCGCCACTTGCGGACGCCAGCGCCGCGCGAGCTCCTTCAGGGTGCTCACGTCCAGATTGCGGTAATGGAAATACGCCTCGAGTGAGGGCATGTGGCGCGCCAGGAAGCGCCGGTCCTGGCAGATGGAATTGCCGCACATGGGGGAAACCCTGCGGGGCACGTGCTGCTCCAGGAAACCGAGCAGTGCGGTTTCCGTCGCAGCTTCCGTCAGGCTGGACCGCCGGACTTTCTCGACCAGTCCCGAACGAGCGTGGGTCGCCCTGTTCCAATCGTCCATGCCGTCAAGCACCGCGTCCGGCTGATGGACCACCAGCACCGGCAACTCCGCCACCGTCTCGAGCCGGGCATCGGTAATTACGACGGCCACCTCCAGAATCCGGTCGCGGTCCGGATCGAGGCCGCTCATTTCCATGTCGATCCAGATGAGGTTGCTGGCGTCCTGTGCCATAATCCAGGCGGGGAATTTTCCAGGCGCAATTCTGTCACAGCGGTTACCCCAGCGTCACCTTTGACCCCGTAAATGGAGCCCTTCACACTGGTTTTTCTCGCCGCCCTGGCGCTTTCTCTCGCCACCAGAGGATGGCTCGCGTTTCGTCAGGTCCGCCACATCGGATCCCACCGGCAGCGCGTGCCGGAGGATTTCGCCAGCGAAATCAGTCTCGAGGCGCACCAGAAGGCGGCCGACTACACGACGGCGAAAACGCGGCTGGGCGTGGTGCATGCGCTGGTGGACGCGGCGTTGCTCCTGGCCCTGACCCTGGGCGGGGGGCTGCAGTGGCTGTGGAGCCTCTGGTCCGGAATCCTTGCGGAACCCTTGGCGCGGGGAGTCGCTTTCATCGTGACCACCACCGTAATTCTAGGCCTGGCGGAGATCCCGCTTTCCGCCTACAAGGTCTTCTCCCTGGAGCAGCGGTTCGGCTTCAATCGTATGACCCCGGGAACTTTCTTCGCCGACCTGGCCAAGCAGGCGGCCTTGGGCGCCGTGCTGGGAATACCGATTCTCGCGCTGGTTCTCTGGCTTATGGACCGCGCCGGGGACCTGTGGTGGCTTTACGCCTGGCTCGTGTGGATGGCGTTCAACCTCGTCGTGCTCGCTGTCTATCCCACATGGATTGCCCCCCTGTTCAACAAGTTTTCCCCCCTCGAGGACCCGGAACTCCGGGAGCGCATCGAGCGCCTGCTGGCGCGCTGCGGGTTTGCTTCGCGGGGGTTGTTCGTGATGGACGGCTCGAAGCGCTCCAGTCACGGCAATGCCTACTTCACGGGTTTCGGGCGCACCAAACGCATCGTGTTTTTCGATACCCTGATTTCCCGCCTCAAGGGAGAAGAGATCGAGGCGGTGCTGGCCCACGAGCTAGGCCATTACCGCCTGCGCCACGTGGCCAAGCGCATCGCCTGGACCTTCGCCGTGAGCCTGGCGTTCCTGTGGGTGCTCGGGTACCTGATGCGGCAGCAATGGTTCTTCACCGGTCTCGGCATGGAATCGCCGTCCACGGCGGGCGCCCTGCAGTTGTTCATACTGGTTCTGCCGGTCTTCACGTTCCTGCTGCAGCCGCTGATATCCCTCTACTCCCGGCGCCACGAGTTCGAGGCGGATGCCTTCGCTGCCCGATACGCCGCGGCTTCGGACCTGGTGCGCGCCCTGGTGAAGCTGTACCGCGACAACGCGTCGACCCTGACCCCGGATCCCCTGCACTCGGCATTCTATGACTCGCACCCTCCGGCCGCGCTCCGGGTGGCCCGGCTCAGGGCGTCCCCCCAAGGCGGGTGAGAACTGCTGTTTTCCGAAAGGAGCTGAAAGATGAGACACCGTTTCCTCGGCTTGACGCTGGCGCTACTGGCGGGGGCCGCATTTGCCAGTCCCTTCCCGAAAGGCGATCCCAAGGCCGGCGAGAAGCTGGTCAAGGAAGCAAAGTGCGGCGCCTGCCATGCCTCGATGTTCGGGGGTGACGGCAGCGCCATCTACACCCGGCCGGACCGCAAGATCAAGAACCCCGAGCAGTTGCGCACCCAGGTCCGTTTCTGCGCCACCCAGCTCGGCGTCTCCTGGTTCCCGGAGGAGGAGGAAAACGTCGCCGCCTATCTCAACCAGCAGTACTACAAGTTCAAATGACCACCTGCGACCTCACCAACCGCAAATGCAAGCCCTGCGAGGGCGGCGTGCCTCCCCTGTCAGCGGAGCAGATCCAGACCTTTCTCAGCGAACTCACGGGATGGACATACCGCGACAGCCGCATCACCAAGACCTACTCCTTCAAGGACCACTACCAAACCATCGCTTTCGTGAACGCGCTGGCGTGGATTTCCCATCGCGAAGATCACCACCCGGACCTGGCGGTGGGCTATAACCAGTGCCGCGTCGACTACTGGACCCACGCCATCCAGGGCTTATCCGAAAACGATTTCATCTGCGCGGCCAAGGTGGACCAGTTGTTCTCCTTCTGAGCAGCCGCCCGCCGTGACCCGCCCGGCGGGATCAGCAGGCCAGGTCATCGCGGCCTTTGGACGCGGTTATCTGGTGGAGCTGGATAATGGCGCAATCCTGGAATGCGTAAACCGCGGCAAGAAGGGAGGTCTGGCGTGCGGTGACCGGGTTGCCGCAGCGCGCACCGGCCCGGGCCAGGGCGTCATCGAGGCCACCGCGCCCCGCGGTTCCCTGGTTTATCGTAGCGACCCTTACCGGGAGAAACTTATCGCGGCCAACGTCACCCAGGTGGTGGTAGTGGTTGCCGGCTGGCCGCCCTTCAGCGAGGAACTGCTGAATCGCTGCCTGGCCGCCGCGGAATGGCAGGAGCTGCGCGCCCTGATCCTGCTCAACAAGTCAGACCTGGAGGAGGAGACCCGGCGCGCCTCGGCCGCGCTCGATCTCTATCGCAATCTGGGTTACGCCGTGATTCCGCTCTGCGCGAAGCGCGACATCACCCCCATCCTGCCGCATCTCGCGGGGCAGAGCAGCGTGCTGGTGGGCCAGTCCGGGATGGGAAAATCCACCGTGGTCAACGCCGTCGCCCCCGGCGCCCAGGCGGCGACGGGGGAAATCTCCATGGCCTTGGGGACGGGACGGCACACGACCACCCATGCCCGCCTCTACCGCCTAGATTCCCGGACCTCGGTCATCGACTCCCCCGGCATGCAGGAATTCGGCCTCCACCATCTGACAGAGCAGGACATGGCGCAGGCATTCCCCGAGTTCAGGCCTTTCCTCGGCCACTGCCGCTTCAATGATTGCCGGCACATGACCGAGCCGGGTTGCGCCATTGCCGGCGGGGTTGCGGCGGGCGCGGTGAGCGCCAGGCGTCTGGGGTTCTACCGTGCCATGCTGCCCATGGCCACGAAAGCAGGAATCGGCAGGTCAAGAAAATAAAGGGTGCGGCGGACGCATCAAGCCTAGCCCAGCCAGTGGGCCGCGCTCACCACCACAATCACACCGAGCCAGAACACCAGGGCGCGCCACACCAGCCCGACCGCGCTGCGCATGTGCTCCGGATCGGCCTCCTCCCCGGTGCCCAGTGCCGGACGATAATTCACGCCCCCGTGGCGTTGCAGGGTTTCACCCAGCCGCACGCCCAACGCCCCGGCACCGCTGGCGAGCAGCACCCCCTCGCCCTGCGGGCTCCAGGACGCGGCCTGGGTCCGCCAGCAGTAGATTGCCTCCTCGAAATTGCCCACAACCGCGAAGCCGATGGCGGTGAGGCGCACCGGCACCCAGTCGATCACCTCGAACACCCGCAGCGCGAAACGCCCGAACACCACCGCATCCGGCTCAACCCGTCCGCCCCAGCGCTCGGCCAGGTCCGCGGCGCAGCGGTAAAGCACCACTCCGGACGGCCCCAGCACCACGAACCAGAAAGCGACACCGAACACGTAGCGGTGGGAAAGCAGCAGGCCTTCCTCGATGACCACCCGAATCGCCTCGTTGCGCGACATTCCCTCCCCCGGCTGGCCCCGCAACTGGTAGAGCGCGGCGCTCGCGCCTTCGAGGTCATCCCGGGCCAGGGCCTCCTGGATTTCCCGCAGGCGCCCGCTGAACTTGCGGAATCCCATGGTGGCGTAGAGCACCGCCACCGACCAGCCCCACTCCAGCAGGAAACCCAGATCCTCCAGCAGCCCGTTGATCACGCCCACCACCAGCACCGGGGGCAAGACGGCCAACATCCAGGCCGTCATCCCGTGTTGCGCCTCGCCGCCGTTAAACCTGCGCTCGATGCTGTCGGCCAGGTCAAAAAACGCACGCGCGAAGGGGTTGTTCCGATCCAGGGGTCGCCATTGATCCAGTGCAAGGGCGGCGACAAGTGAAAGCAGTGTCATGGGAATCGAGGTCTTTCGGCAGGCGCTTATGATAGGCCATCCCGCCGCGGAGTCGAAGCGCGCCCAGAGGTCCGGGAGCGCGGAAACGGCCTGAGGCCCGTTACGTTTTCGCCGGCAGTCGACGGGACGAGAGGCCGCAAGACCACCCCGCCACGCCGGCTTGCCCCGGACCGCTTGCCCGGCTGACTAAGCGCGGCGCGCCCGCCCTTGCGCCGCGGCAGGGCAGGGCTCGGGAACGCTGCCCTGCCCTCGATTCGTCAACCGCCCGGCGTATCCGTGGGATAACGGATCGCCAGAATCTCGAGTTCCAGGTTGCCCGCCGGGCGCTGCCAGGTCACGGTGTCCCCGATCCCGGCGCCGAGCATGGCCTTGGCCAGGGGCGATATCCAGCTCACTTTGCCTCCCGCCGCATCCACCTCGTCCTCGCCGACGATCTGGAAGCGGTGCTCGCGGCCCTCATTGTCCACAACGTCCACGACGGCCCCGAAATGCACCTCGTCGGCGGGCTGCTTGCCCAGATCCACCACGACCGCGCGCTCGATCCGGCCCTGGATATAGCGCATGTCGCGCTCGGTTTCCGCGAGTTGCTGCTGCTGCATGGGATCTTCCACCGAATCCACCAGCTCCGCCCGCCGTTTCTCGAGCGCGTGAAACTCGGCGCGCAGCCGCTCGAGACCCGCGGGCGTGATGTAGTTGGCGTGCTCGCTCTGGGGACGCTCCAGAAGATCGTCCGCCGGGGGCGCGTCGGATTCCTTGACGAAAGCTCGGCTCATGGGAATTGCTTCGGTACAGATCCCAGTATAGCGCGAATGTTACCCGCGCCTGCGCCAAACCAGGGTGCGATTGCTGGCGGGCATGGCCACGTCCCGCTCCAAGATCAAGCCATGGCGCTCCGCGAGCCTCCGCAGTTCCTGGACGTCCCGCAGACCCATGCGCGGATCCCGCTCCCGCAGAGCGGCGTCGAAGCGGGCGTTGCTCTCGGACGTGTGGCGTCCACCCTGCTTGAACGGGCCGTAGAGGCAGAACACCCCCCCTTCGGGGAGGGCCATGCCCACTCCGGCGAACATCTGCTCCACCTCCGGCCAGGACAGGATGTGCGCGGTGTTGGCACTGAAAACGGCGTCATAGCGGGCGCCTTGCCAGTCGAAACGGTTGACGTCGAGCTCCAGCGGCGCCAGGACATTGGGCATCGCCGCTTCCTCGAGCCAGGACAGAATGCCGGCATGGGCCTCAGGGAGATCGGCGGTCTGCCACAACAAATGCGGAAGCGCCTCAGCGAAGAACACTGCGTGCTGGCCGGTGCCGGACCCGATCTCCAGAACCCGCCGGGCAGTGGCGAAGGCCTCCCTCAGCACTTCGAGGATGGGCTCCCGGTTGCGCTCGCAGGCCTCGGAAAATGGCTTCACGCCTTGGGAATCCCCACTTCGCCCAGAGTGGGTGTGAGCACCCGCAGGAGGTCCGCCGGCGCCACGCACACCAGGTAACCGCGCTTGCCGCCGTTGATGTACAACCGCTCCAGGTCCAGCACGCTGCGCTCGAGATAAACGGGCAACGATTTGCGCGTCCCGAACGGTGAGGCCCCCCC
>Ga0210374_1000098_pt1 | contig 10176 bp, 8 predicted proteins | sample S765metaT_FD_170483 | JGI IMG/M metagenome (GOLD analysis project Ga0210374, IMG submission 170483) | Metatranscriptome of estuarine sediment microbial communities from the Columbia River estuary, Washington, United States - S.765... | ecosystem: Environmental > Aquatic > Marine > Intertidal zone...
GCCCGATATCGTTTTCATCCATACCTGCGGGATGCAGTATCCGGTGTCGGGCGATATCCATAGACGTATCATTCATGTCGATTCATAGGTCCTTGATCAGTTGTGCCTGAAGACGGTGTTCCAGCGCCGGAAACGCTCGCCGGATTTGCGTTTGTCGTTCCAGGTCGATTTGCGCCAGCAACACGCCGGCGCCCTTTTCCAGACGGCCGGCAATGTTGCCCCATGGTCCAACCACCATGCTTTCGCCCCAGGTCTCACGGCCATTCGCATGACGTCCGCCCTGGGCCGCGGCGATCACCCAGCAGAGGTTCTCTACCGCCCTGGCCCGCAACAGGATTTCCCAGTGGGCCCGGCCGGTGACTGCGGTAAACGCCGCGGGCAATGCGATGGTCTGCAGACCCTGGTCCAGCATGCCTCGGAACAACTCGGGGAAACGGACATCGTAACAGACCCCGAGCCCCAGTTTGCCCGCCGGTGAGTCGACCAGGATGCGAACGCCGCCGGGTCTCACGGTGTCCGACTCGGCGTAACTCTCGCTGCCCGAAGGCAGGCTGACGTCGAACAGGAATATCTTGTCGTACCTTGCCATCTGCGCGCCAGTCGCATCATAGACCAGGCAACTTGAGGTCGGCAGTGAGTCCGGTTCCTGACGCAAGGGCAAGGTTCCACCGACGATCCACAGACCGAGGTCGCGTGCGCGGCTGGCGAGAAATTCCTGTATCTGCCCTTGTCCGGGCACTTCGCTGATCGCCAGCCGCTCTGCGTCGCTTGCCGGCATGCAGGCGAAATTCTCGGGTAGCACCGCCAGACGAGCACCGCCGTCGGCCGCTCGCTGCAGGAGTTTGGCAGCCTCGGCCAGATTGGGCCCGACCTGCGGGCCGGAAACCATCTGCACGGCCGCAACCCGGCACTCGCCTGACTCAGGTACGACGGTCATCTTCAGGGCTGCTCCGGTGGCTCGACTTCAGGAACGGGGAGCACATTCCTGCCGGGGTCCTGTTGCCCGGCTGTGATCCTCTCCACTACCGGGTTATCCCAGGGGCCGGTAATGCTGTACTGCGCACGGATCATGCCGCTCAGTGAGTCCTTGAATATTTCCTTGAGTACAAACAGTCCCGCGCCGATAGCGGGCCCCGCCGCGATGGCGCCGACCACCGGCAGAGTGTTGCCAACCTCGGCGCTGACCACGGCGACCTGGTCATAGGTCCGGTCTACCAGATTTGCAGTGCCGACAATGCCGATGTCGGCGGCGCGTCCCTTGAGTACCAGATTGTCGGAATAGGCCTTTCCATCGCTGATCGCGAAACTGCCCTGAAACTTCTCGAAGAACAGCCCTTTCTGGTAAACATCGCGAAAATCGAGCAGCAGGCGCTGGGGCAGCGCCTGCACGCTGAGCAGGCCGAAGACGCGACCGCTGCCGGGCTCGACTTCTTCCAGGCTACCTTGCTCGAGATTGATGCTGGCCTCGCCTCGGGCAGCCGCGAGGATCGACTTCGGCAACCTGCCGCCCCAGCTCAGATCCGCGGTGAACTCTGCCTTCTCCGCGTCTATGCCTCGGGCAAAACCCATGAATTCCAGCGCACGGCCCACGTCGTCACTATCGAAGCGCAGCGTGAACCGACTCTCATCACGCACCTCCGAGAGCAGGGAACTTCCGGCCAGCGTGATAACGAAATTTCCCCCTTCCAGGCGCATTCCATTGGTACTGAAACCGTCCGGCAGATGTTGAATCTCACCCTGCATCCTGCCCAGACGGATCGACTCGATGGAAAAGTCAGCAATATTGACGATGGCCGCAGGGACCAGCCGCGGATCGAGATCCCCTTCACCGCCGTCGGACTCCTCATCGTCGATAACCAGTCGCTCCAGATCCAGCATGACCGGCCGGTCTGCATAGAGATCGAACGGAATCGTGGCCGAGCCGGCCATAGTCTCGCTGGCGATGCCAGCCAGCCAGGCATCATTCTCCTGTTGTAAGGCGATGCCGGCATTGCTGACATGCTGCCCCATCAGGAACAGGTCATTGACCGTCAGGTCTACGGCCGTGAGCACCTGTTCGGGGCGGCCTTTACCTCCGGGGCCGAAATCGACGTTCAGCCAGTCATCTACCGACAGCTGGCCAACCTCGCCGCCGATCACCAGGCCCGGCCTTACCGGCACCGATGCATTTGCCCCGCCGACCTGCAAGGTCGCCCCCTGAATCTGCATCACGCCACTGCCGAGATCGAAGCGCAGTATGGCGGAGAGTCTCTCCGGCACCTGCATGCTCCACTCGGTCACATCGGGGCGCGGAAAACGGAAATCGATACCCAGCGGCAGACGATCGTCGGCCGGCTTGAATAGCGGCGCGGGCAGGTCAATCGCCATGCCCTGCAAGTCGCTGTCCAGGTGAATGTAAAACTCGCCGCCGGATTGCGGACCGGGAAAGTGGACGTAGGCCTGCCAGTCGCTTTTGCCATGCAGATAACTCGCCAAAGGCATGGCCACCGGGTCGACCAGACTGGACCCGGTGATCGCCCCTCGGGCATAAGCGCGTGTGGCGCCGTCATCCAGTGGTGTAATGTCTATGTTGACAGCTTCACCGAACAAGGTCGCCGAGATCGCCTCCGCAGACACCCGTGACCCACGCACCTGGAGCGAACCCTGAACCTCTCTCAGACGATGCGGGATCCGTCCGTAGCCGACCACACCGTCGCTCAGATCGACGTCAACCTGCACCTGTCTTGCCGCAAGATCACGCAGCGGAAGCAGTAAATCCACATCTGCCGTTGCGCTACCCTGATCGACCCTGAGCTGGGCAAACCCCTCACCCAGGCTCGGCGCCACCGGACTGTTCAGCAGGAACTGTTGTAATTGGGCAAACCCGCCGCGGGCCGGGCCGCGGATGGCCAATTGCCCTTCGCGAAGATCCGGCAGAGAGGCGTCAACCTCCGCTATCGTAAGATCACCGATCAGACCGGAGCGCAGATTCGCGCTGTAACTTTCGTTCTCGAAGCGCATCGCCGCCTGAACTGCATCGAGTCGGGGCCAGCCGGATGCGTAATCCAGGGCCATATTCTCCACATCAAACTCAACCAGGAACTGACCTTCGTCATTGCGATACGGGAAGCCGCGCAACGGGCCATGCAGCTGAGCCTTTACCCACGGTGCGTTGCCGCCGATGACTGCCCGATCCAGCCAGCCGACGACTGTCGGAGACATGATCCCAACCGGCAGATAGGGCGACACCCTGGCCAGATCGACGTCGCGCATTCTGGCCTCGAGGTCGATCGCGCCGGCCCCATCATCGCCAGGCAGACGCAGGCGAAAACCAAACTCGAGATCCAGATCTGAATTCACCGCACTAAGCTCGTCGCCGATGATGGTCAGACCATCACCGCCCTGGCTCCATACAACCAGGCCGCCCAGGCGGCTGAGGCCCAGCGCGTCCCTGAACAAGCGCGGGAAGATCAGCGACACATCTTCTGCATCCAGCTCCAGTCGGCCGCCACGTGGGTCGCTGCGCACACGTCCGCTCAGCCCGCTTACCCCGGGGACTTTCTCCCAGGGATCCAGGCCCAGCTCATCCAGCAATACATCCAGCTCAATGCGTCGTTGCGGCGCGTCGTCGCCGCTGCTTTCCACCACCAGCACCAACTCGTTCAAGTCCCCGCGCGGGTTGAGTGCAAGCAAGGCGTCGCGCAATTTCTGATCCGGCAATAACGGCACCATCGGCAGCACGTCCTGCAATCGCACTCGATCTGCAGAGACCTGCCACGTGGCGTTACCCGCCTCGTCGCTGCCAGAAACAACCGTGACCAGAGGATTGCTCCACTCCCGCCCGGCGCGGCGCACCAAAACGTCCGAAGCCTGAAGACTCCATCCGGTATCGGCCCGGTCCCAGTCGACGCGTCCATCGATAAGCTCGTATCCGGCCCCGTCCGCAGCGGTCATTGCCCCGGCCAGCGCGAGACCACGAACCGTGGCCTCGGCGGATACGCGCCTGGGCTGACCGCGGTCAATGTCCAGCCAGACCCGCATGTCCGCATTGCCAGCCAGGTCTGGCAAGGCCTTCAATCCTGGCACCCGGGGCAGTTTCGAAAACTGCAGATCATCGAACCAGGCAGAAATTCGCCATGCCGAATAGCTGCCGGCGTCGTTGACCGTGGCGCTGGCCCAGCCGGTAACCTTGCGTGCAAGCTCCTCCGGCGGCGTCAGCGAAACATCCATTCGCAGTTCACGATTATTGCCGCTCAGGTCGACCTCGGCGTCCTGAAAGACCCAGGTCACGCCGTCATCCATCTCGTCGCGGAAGACCACCCGGCCGCCGCGCAGGCGAATGTCGGCAAGCAGCGCCTCGCCGCGCGGCTTTATCTCGCTGACCGGTATGCCAAGGATGAAAATCTCGCCGCTGCGATCGCGCCGAATATCCAGCTGCGCGCCGTCCACGGTAAACAGATCCCCTTTGACCTGCCAGGCAAAGAGCAAGGCGCTGACGTCCAGACTGACCCGCGCGGTATCAGCCTTGAGCAGGACCGAAGTGCGATCAGCGGAGAGGATGGAGGCATCACGCAATAAAACCTCTGGTCCGCCCAGACCAAAGCGGGCGTCCATGCCGCCGATTTCCACCGGCAGGCCCAAAACACGGCTGGCCCATTGTTCGATCGGCGTCCGATATTCCGGGAGCTGATCCACAGCGATCCGGAACGCGCCAACCAGCAAAGCCGACAGGATGGTCAGCGCCGCGAACAGGCCAGCGGACCATTTCCAAAGACGTCTTGCAAAACTGGCCACTGAGTTTCGGTCAGCCCTGTTGCAAGGGACGCATGTTGCGCTTGTCTCTAGATCGGGACGACATCGAAATTGTCCTGCGCATAGTGGGCCTCCGACTGGAGGCGGATCGGCCGGCCAGTGCGTTCTTCGAGCTCGGCCAGGCTGGCCGATTCCTCGTCCACGATAAGCTCCAGCACCTCCGGATGAGCCAGCACCAGCAACTCCTGGAACTCGAACTGGCGTGTCTGCCTGATGACCTCGCGAAAGATCTCGTAGCAAACGGTCTCCGGCGTCTTTACCGAGCCTCTGCCTTCACAGGTTGGACACGCGCGACATAGTACATGTTCCAGGCTTTCACGAGTCCGCTTGCGGGTCATCTCCACCAGGCCAAGGGCAGAGACCTCAGTGATCTTGTTTCGCGCGTGGTCCGCAGCCAGCGCCTTCTCCAGCGCCTGCAAGACCTGGTAACGGTGATCGACGAGATCCATATCGATAAAGTCGATGATGATGATGCCGCCGAGGTTGCGCAGACGAATCTGTCGCGCAATAGCCTGGGCCGCTTCGAGATTGGTCTTGAATATGGTCTCTTCGAGGTTGCGATGACCAACAAAGCCGCCGGTGTTGACGTCGACGGTAGTCATCGCCTCGGTCTGTTCAATCACCAGATAGCCGCCGGATTTGAGCTGCACGGTGCGCTCCAGCGCACGCGTGATTTCGTCTTCGACGCCATAAAGATCGAAGATCGGTCGTGCTGCCGAATACTCCTCGATCTTGTCGGCCAGTTCCGGCACGAACATCGACGCAAAGTTACGCATGCGCTCGCAAGTCCTTGCGTCATCGACTCGCACCGTTTCGATCCCCGGACCGAGCAGATCACGCAGGATGCGCAGCGCCAGCGGCAAATCTTCATGTACCGGCTGACGGGGACTGGCCTTGCGTGCATTCTCGCTGATGACATCCCATAGCCGCCGCAGGAAGATCATGTCCGCACGCAATGCATCCATACTTGCGCCTTCAGCTGCGGTGCGCACGATAAAGCCACCCCCCTCGGCCTCGGGCACCGAATCGAATATTTCCCTGAGGCGCGTCCGCTCTGCCTCGTCCTCGATCCTCGCTGACACGCCGATGCCGCGGCCATGCGGCATGAAGACCAGGTAACGCGAGGGGATCGTGACGAAGGTCGTCAGTCTGGCTCCCTTGGTGCCGATCGGATCCTTGACCACCTGCACCAACAACTCGTCGCCTTCGCGCACCAGCGCCTGGATGTCGGGTTGCTGCCGGTCAGTATCAAGCTCGCCGTCGACGGTCTCCTGGTGCACGGGATCCCGGTAGATATCTCCGGCATGGAGAAACGCGGTACGTTCCAGCCCGATCTCCAAAAAAGCAGCCTGCATCCCGGGCAGGACACGCGAAACTTTGGCCTTGTAAATATTGCTGATCAGGCCACGTCGACGAGCGCGCTCGATATAGACCTCCTGCAGCACGCCGTTCTCGACCAGCGCCGCCCGTACTTCGCGCGGCGTGACATTGATCAGAATCTCTTCATTCATTGCGCGCTCCCGGTCAGGGGCTGAATGGCCACTCCAAGCTGAGCCAGCAAGCGGGCGGTCTCAAACAAGGGCAGACCCATCACCCCTGAATAGCTGCCCGCAAGGCGTTCGGTGAAGACCGCGGCGCAGCCCTGAATAGCATAGGCACCTGCCTTGCCCATGGGTTCGCCACTGGCAACATAAGTCGAAATCTCGGTCTCGCTGATCGGTCGAAACGCGACGCTGCTGACACTCAGTTCAAGGAGTCGCCGCCCGCCGCGGATGCCGGCTACCGCCGTCAATACCTGATGCTCTCGACCGGACAGACGGCGCAACATGGAAGCTGCAACTTCAGCGTCGGCCGGCTTACCGATGACCTCATCTCCCAGCACCACCGCCGTATCCGCGGCGAGGATGATCCGATCGTCAGCACCATCGAGCAAACGGGCCACATGCTCCGCCTTATCGAGCGCGATCCGGCAAGCGTAGTCTGACGGCGGTTCTCCGGGCGACCGCGTCTCGTCTACATCGGCCGGTCGGACCTGATGAGGCAGGTTGATCTGTCGCAGCAATTCCTGGCGCCTTGGAGAGCCCGACGCCAGAACGATAAGTTCTTGATTCACGGTGGCAGTTTCACGCCTTCAGGCACCATATTCAAGCGCTTCAGGGTCTTGCATGCGGCCGGCCCAGCGGCGGCGCCTGGACTATTATTCGCGGTGGTAGGGATGGCCGCGGAGCAGGCTCCACGCACGATACAGCTGTTCGGCAAGGACAATCCGCACCAGTCCATGGGGCAGGGTCAGAGGTGACAATGACAGACGCAGCTCGGCCCGCTGCAGACAATCGGGCGCCAGTCCATCCGGACCGCCGATCAGAAAACACAGATCGCGCCCGTCCTGCATCCATTCATCCAGAAGCTGCGACCACTGGCGTGTGTCCAGACTCCGGCCCCCTACATCCAGCGCGATAATCCGATCTGATGAACCGATATTAGCCAGCATTCGCTCGCCTTCGGTTCTGACAGCTCGTTCGGGGGCGGCTGAGCGACTGCGCTGGCCCAGCGATATTTCCTTGAGTTCCAGCCGGCACTCGTGCGGCAATCTGCCAGCGTAGGTGTCGAACCCGGCCTCGACCCAGGCCGGCATACGGGTGCCGGCGGCCAGCAATCGGATGCGCATGAGTCGCCGCGTCCGGCCGTGCTGCCTAGCCCGCCGGCGCCGCGGCGCCGGCTCTCGTGCTGTCGCCCCAGAGCTTCTCGAGGTTATAAAAATCACGCACCTTGGGCAGCATTACATGCACCAGCACGTCCTGCAGATCTACCAGTACCCACTCACCACCCTCCAGTCCTTCGACGCCCAAAGGTCGCTGACCCTGCTGCTTGCATTTTTCGATCACGTTTTCGGCGACAGACCGGACGTGCCGGTCTGAAGTGCCGCTGGCAATAACCATAAGGTCTGTGATCGAGGTCATCGGCTGAACGTCGATCAATACGACGTCCCTGGCCTTCATGTCCTCAAGTGCTTCGATAACGGTACTGGCGATCTCTGGGGTGCTCATTCAGTCCTCTCGGTGTGGTGGGCATAACAACCCGAATCAAGAATGGTCTTGCGTACCTCATCGGGCATCAGGAAGCGCGGATCACCGCCGTTGGAGACGAGCTCCCTGATGGCGGTAGATGAGATTTCCAGCTGGGTGACCGCGTGGATGTAGATGCGGCCGGCGCGGGACTCGTGCAGATCGCCGACCCGTCCGGTGCCGCGATCCGCCAACAATTCGTTGAGCGGCCCCATATCAGGCACGCGCCATCCTGGACGATGTGCGACCAGCACATGCGCGAGCTGCAAGATCTCCCGCCAGTGATACCACTTGGGCAGATCCAGAAACGCATCCATACCGACGACCAGGCAAATCGATCGGTGCGCGTACTCGGCCCGCAGGTCCAGCAGCGTATCCACCGAATACGACGGGCCCTCGCGGTGCAACTCCCGATCGTCGACCACGAATCCAGGCTGCCCGCCAATCGCAGCGCGCACCATCTCCAGCCGAACCCTGGCCTCGGCGACCGGGCGCTCGCGGTGCGGCGGCGTGCCGGCGGGAAGGAACCGCACCTCGGGCAGGCGCAGTGATTCCATCAGTTCAAATGCGGTCCGCAGGTGGCCATAGTGAATCGGATCAAAGGTGCCGCCGAAGATGGCCATCGGATCCAGCTGGCTGAAACCACTCATCAGGCCGCCTTTCCGCGTCGCTGGCGACCGTCGCCTGCGATCGCGCCCAACAGGTCCGTCAGCGCCGGCCACGGGCGCCCGGGAGCCGCGCCCTTGATGATCCGATCGATCACCGCGCACTGCCGCAACAGAGAATGCAAAGATGCCAGAGGATGCCGCTGCAGAATCCTGCGCGCCAGCGGCTGCCGCCGTGGCCAGATGCCGGCGCCCCGCATCGCATCACCCTCGGCCACACCGTGGGAGATCTTCCAGGAGACCCCGGCCAGCGCTCTGAGCTCGCGGGCGAGCGCCCAGAGCACCAGAACCGGCTCTACGCCCTCGGCGCGGAGTCCATTCAACATGCGATATCCTCGCGACAGATCGCCCTCGTTCGCCGCGTCGACGAGTCCGAATACATCGTAACGTGCGCTGTCGGTGACCGCGCGCGCCACTTGTTCCGCGCTGACGTTCCCCTGTCCAAGGATCAGCGCCAGTTTGCGTATCTCCTGGTCCGCGGCCAGCAGGTTGCCCTCGACCCGATCGGCGATCAGTTCGGCGGCGCCCGGGGCCGGGCGCAATCCCTGGGCGATCATGCGGCCCGTAATCCAGCGCGGCAGTTGCCGGCGATCCAGCGGCCAGATCTGAACCACCACGCCGGCTTTGTCCAGAGCGCGCACCCAGGCGGTGCGAAGAGTGGCCTTGTCGAGCTTTGGCGCAAGAATCAATAACAGATTGTCGTCAGGCGGCGACGCGGCGTAGTCGCTTAACGCCTTGGCGCCGACAGTCCCGGGTTTGGCGCTTGGCATACGCAGTTCCAGCAAGCGGCGCTCCGCAAACAGGGACAGATTGGCACCCGCCGCAGCGAGTTCTTGCCAATCGAAACCCCGCTCCACGGTGAATACGGTGCGCTCCTGAAAACCGCCTTCGCGCGCGCAGGCGCGGATGCGATCCGCCGCTTCCATGGTCTGAAGAGGGTCGTCGCCGCTGACCAGATAAATCGGAGCCAGGGCCCGGGCGAGGTCCGCCTCGAGCTTATCGGCAGCGAGTATCACTAGGGGCAAAATCAGGCAGGGCCATGTTGGCTCGAGTGTATCACGCTCTCGGGAGGGTGAAAGCCCGGCGATCCGTGCTTATTGGGCCGGACCAGGATCACCGGGCTCCGGCATCGGACCCACCACCAGCGCTGGATCCAGCCTGGTCTCGAACAGGTTCATCCGCCAGTCCAGATGGGCCCCGCTGGCACGACCGGTGGCGCCGACTTCTGCTACCACCTGACCCTGTTTCACCTGCTGGCCCGGCGCCACCAGGATTTTGCTCAAGTGGATAAAAGTAGAGCTGAGTCCATGACCGTGATCCATCAGCAAGGTGCCGCCAGAGAAATACATATCGGGTTCGACCAGGCTGACCACCGCGTCGGCCGGCGCCACCACCGGCGTGCCCGAGGGCGCGGCGATATCAACGCCGTAATGAGGCTGCCTGGGTTCCCCATTAAGAATCCGCTGGCTGCCATAGACGCCGGTGATCGGTGCCTGAAGCGGCCAGATGAAGCCAGATTCAAAACGGGCACTGGCATCATCATGATTTCGCGCCAGGCTGATTCGGGCGGCTTCCCGAGCAATCCTCTGACTGACCTCCGGCGGGGGTGTTACCCGGGAGCCGGGCAGTCCGTCCACGCGCTGGATTGAATAGAC
>Ga0210374_1000099_pt1 | contig 10156 bp, 6 predicted proteins | sample S765metaT_FD_170483 | JGI IMG/M metagenome (GOLD analysis project Ga0210374, IMG submission 170483) | Metatranscriptome of estuarine sediment microbial communities from the Columbia River estuary, Washington, United States - S.765... | ecosystem: Environmental > Aquatic > Marine > Intertidal zone...
GCCATGAGAACGGAACAGGATCAGGGCCGGTGGGAATGGCCCTCCACGCCCTGGGATCTCTTGACCTGCCTTCAGTTTGCGCGCTTCGGACCCGGCAGCGGTTCATGCCGAAGGCCGGTCGGAGCAAGAGATCCGTGAGTACGATCTGGCAAGCGAGCGGTGGGTGCGCCGAGATTTTGTTTAACCGGCCCGGAACAGTTGAAACAAGCGCCCACAACTTGCCCGCTACGTTTGCTTGGGAAAACGGAAGTGGTCCAGCAGGAACTGCTCGTCCAGGGGTGAGAGGTTGAAGCGGCGGCTGGCTTCTTCGATCGTCTGAGAATCCCGGGTCGGCTGCTCCGCCAGCCAGGCCACGGCGCGGCGCAGGCCTTCGCCTTCAGGCAGGAAGGAACCGGCTTTCTTCAAGAGTTGCTCAGGCCCAAGGTCGGGGCGCGTGTCCGTTGGGCCCGGGAAACCTTCCCGCCGCGGACAGGTAGAGAGTGGGGTACGGGCGGGGGGCGCATCGCTGCCGCAGCCAAGCCTCACGAATTGCCGCGGTCCGAGCGGCACCTACCGAAAGAGATCGCCGGAGGCCGGATCCGGTGTGCCGACCGCGGGGCCGATGGTTCCCGACTTTAACAACTCACCCGCCTTCGCTTCGGGAAGCGCTGCTGAGTAGAGAAATCCCTGGGCCAGCTCGCATCCGGCCTTGATGAGGAAGTCCCTTTGCGCGGGGGTTTCCACGCCCTCGGCGACCACCCGCAACTTCAGGTTTTTCGCCATGGCAATGATGGCCATGACCGTGGAGACGGCATCCGGATTCACCGGGACGTCGCGCACCAGGCTGTAGTCGATCTTGAGCGTGTCGATCGGCAGCCTGCGCAACTGTGGGATGGACGAGTAGCCGGTGCCGAAGTCGTCGATGGCGATACGCACTCCGAGTCGTCGCAATTGCGCCAGGGTGGCGCCCACCTCCGCGAGCATTGCCGCGGTTTCGGGAATGTCCAGCTCCACGTTCTGGGGCCTTACCCCGGCGGCGGTCACCGCTTCGCGCAAGGAATCCAGGAGGCCCGGATTGCGCAACTGGCGCGGCGACAGATTGATGCAAATGCGCAGGTCCCGGTGTCCCGCGTTGTTCCAGTCGGCGGCTTGGCGGCAGGCAGCCTTCAATACCCAGGCGCCGATGCGAACGATGAGCCCGCTCTGCTCGGCGACGCCAAGGAAGCGCGAGGCGGGCATAGGCCCCATGTCGGGCTGGTTCCAGTGCAGCAGGGCTTCCATGGCCACGATGCGGCCGGTAGCGGTTTCCACCACCGGCTGGTACCGCGGGACGAACTCGCCTTTTTCCAGCGCGATGTCCAGGCTATTTTCGAGAAACTGGCGCTCGAACGCCTGTACGTTCATGTCCTCGGTGAAGAAGCGGAAGGAATTCCGCCCGTATTCCTTGGCCCGGTATAGCGCCAGGTCGGCGTTGCGCAAGAGAACGGGCAGGCTGTCCCCATCATCAGGGAACAGGGCAACGCCCATGCTGAAGGCGACGAAATGCTCGCGGCCGTCCAGGTCGAAAGGCTGCTCGAACCGCTCTACCACGCGCTCGGCCATGCGCGCCGCCTGCTGGGGCTCCTTGACATCGTCCAGCATCACCACGAACTCGTCACCCCCGAGGCGCGCCACCGTGTCCTGCTCGCGCACACTTTCCCGCAGCCGCTGGGCCACTCCTGCCAGGAGCCGGTCGCCCGCATGATGCCCCAGGGTGTCGTTGACCACCTTGAAATTGTCCAGGTCCAGGAACAGCAGCGCCAGGCGCGCCCGCTGCCGGCGGGCCTTGTCCATGCCGTGGGCGAAGCGGTCCTGGAACAGGTTGCGATTCGGCAGGCCGGTCAGGCTGTCAAAGTTCGCCAACTGCTCGAGGCGTTGCTGGGACGCCTTGAGGCTGCTGATGTCGTTCAGGATGAAGACCAGATTGCCGATGGCGCCCGCGGCGTTGCGCACGGCGCTGATGGAAATCCAGGCCGGAAACGCCGCGCCGTCCTTGCGCCGAATCCACATTTCCCCCTGCCACTGGCCCCGTTCGGAGACCTGGGCGTCGATTTCCCGGAAGAACTCGTCTCCGTGCAGCCCGGACTGAAGCGGCGCCATGCTCTGCCCCACCAGTCCAGCCTCCGAGTAGCCCGTGATCTGGGCGAAGGCATCGTTCAACGATACGACCCGCTGTTCCGCGTCCGTGATCATGATGCCTTCGGCCGCGGTCTCGAACACCCGGGCCGCGAGTCGCAGACCCTCCTCCGCCCGCAGCCGCTCGATTTCGGCCGCGGCCCGCACCGCGAAGATCCGCAGCAGCGACTCGGCGATTTCGGTGGATGCCATGGACTTCTTCCACAGCGCCGCCAGCAGGCCCAGGGTCTGGCCGGACGAGTCGGTCAAGGGCGTTCCCACATAGGCTTCGGCGCCCATTTCAACCAGCTGCCGGTCGAGCGGAAAGAGGGCCTGCACGCCGGCGGGATAACAGCACAGGCTGCGCTGGACGACCTGCTCGCAGGGCGTGCCCGGGAGCGCGTATTCAAAGCCTTCGGTCACCTGTCCGTCAGCGAACACTGCCAGGGTCCGCACTCTTTCCCTCTCCGGGCCCAACAGCTTGCCCACGATGACGCAGTCCGCGCGCAGCACCCCTGCCAGGTGGGTGACCAGGGAGCGGAAGAATTCGGCTCCGGTCGCCGCAGAGACTCCTTCGGCGATCTGGCGCATGGCCTGGTCCCGGCGCGAACGCTCGGTTATGTCGCGCACCAGGGACAGCGCCCGACCTTCGCCGCAGGGCACGACACGGCACTCGTACTGGCGGGACTCCCCGTTGATCTCCAGAGGGTACTCGAGCTGCTGCAGGCATCCCTCCAAATTCGCGCTCTGGATCACCTGCAGGAATCGCTGCGAAAGATCAGGGGAGAAGATCTCCGTGAGATGGCGGCCGAGGAACGCCGCTTTGGGCGCAAGAAGCTGCTCCGGCTGGGCCGCGTGGCAGTCCAGAAAAATACCATCGCCGGAGAGCAGGAAAATGAGGTCGGGCACGCCCTCGATCAGCGCGCGGTAGCGGGCTTCGCTTTCCCGCAACGCGGACTCCGCGAGCTTGCGCTGCGTGATGTCGAACCCGACCCCTTCAACCAGCAGCCCCGATCCGTCCTGCGCGGGAGTTGCCTGACCCTTGTCATATACCCAGCGTGCCGAACCGTCCCGGTGGCGGATGCGGTACTCCGTTTCGTAGGGCTTACCTTCAGCAAAGGCCGCCTGGGCTTCCCGCTGAACCCGCGGCAGGTCCTCGGGGTGGATCAGGTCCAGGTAGGATCGAACCGGCGGGCTCGCGGTGAAGTCTCTCGCGGGGTACCCGGTCAGGGCCTCGACGCCGTCGCTGATATATTCGGCGTTCCATTGCTCGTTGAATCTGCTGCGATAGACGGCACCCGGGAGATGATTTACCAGCGCAGCGTAGCGTTCCCGACTCTCCTGGAGCGCCTTGGTGGCGCGCCGCTCCTCGGTACGGTCGATGGACAGCACGTGGAACCCCTCCCCCCCGGGGGCCGGCACATAGGACACCTCGAATACCTGGGAACCCCCGCCTGGGGCGGGGAACTCCGCCTCGTAGCGAACGGGGTTTCCGGCCAGCGCCTGCCGGGCGTAGGGTTCTACCAGCGCAAACTGCTCCGGACTCATCACCTCCTGCAGAGTCCGGCCGATGATCCGTTCCCGGGGGGTCCGGTACCAGTCTTCATAGCGCTTGTTGACCCAGCGGTATCTGAGGTCCGCGTCGACCAGCGACACATGGGCCGGCATCGCGTCCAGGGCAGCTGCGAGAAGCTCGACGTCGCTCGGGCCTGCCGGGAGAGTCCCGATCGCGGTCAGATACGCATTGCTTGTGGGATTCATGGTGGTTCGGGGGTGCTTGGCCGTCGGGCGGCGGCTGCCCGAGAATCAGCGCTGGGACCCGGGCCTGCTCAGCACTGCTCCCAAGGCAAGCCTTCGAAGCGCCAGCCGTTCTTCGTGCTGCGTTTGTGGGTATCGTCCAAATCGCCCTCGAAGCCGTGCAGCACGTTATAGACCTTGCTGAATCCGTGCTTCTCCAACTCCACCCCGGCGTCTACGGAGCGCTTCCCGCTGCGGCAGATCAGGACCACGGGGCGGTTCTGGCTGGCGGCTTTGCGGACGTGGCCGACGAACTCCGGGTTCACGTCCCAATTCGGACCGTCGTTCCAGGGAATCCAGATGGAGCCGACCGGGTGCCCCACAAACAGGTATTCCATTTCACTGCGGCAATCCACAAACACCGCGTCGGGATTCTGACGCAGAAACTCCATGGTTTCCTTGGGTGAGAGATGTTCCATGTTTGCTTGCGCACAGGTTTGGGAGCAAAAAGTATAGACCGAAACCGCCCTCGGCGTCGCGCCATTCCAGGTCGGCGTGCGGTCCGCCGCGCGGAACCCGCCCAGGCCGGTGTCGCTGCGCCGATGACGGCCATATCCGGTTTGCGGATTCTCACGGGCGTTCCCGGATCAGCGCAGCGGGAACGGGCTCAGGACGAAGTCGTTGCCAGGCGCGTGGCAGTTGGCGCACAACGGGACGCCGTTGGCCGCGGCCACCGGCCGCGCCCCCGGCTCTGTCGACGTCACTTCATACCAGTACCAGCCTTTGCCGACCCCGCTCCTGGGCTCGGTCTTGATGGCCGCGGCCCAGCCCGATAGCTTCCCGTCCTCCCCGAACAGTTCCTTGACGGCGGCGGCGCCGACCGGGTGCTGCTGATTGCCGGCGGCGAGGGAGGCCTTCAGTTCGGGGTTCAGATAGGTGCGGACGGTTACCGGATGGGGTCCGGCGGAACGATGGCTGCGGCTTTCCCTGGCCCAGGTCAGGTAACCGCCGGCCCCGAGGAACTGGCGCAACGCGGTGGCCTCGGCGGGTGGCCTGTCCGGGTTGCCGGCGGCAGCGGCGGAAAGGACGGCGGCGCAAAGCGCGGTGCAGGCGATTGCCGGCAAAAATTTCACGATATTCCTCCTTGGGGTTCCAGGTTCCGATTGGTCGTGGGCAGTGCCCTGTGCTTACACCCTGTTCCGGAGTGCCCCCGGGTCGCGTGCTAGAATCGCGCCTTTTCCGCAGCGCGCAATTCGATGGATTCCCCCGCCCGCGCCCAGCTCTTCGAACGCCTTCTCGGCGAGCGCATCCTGATCCTGGACGGCGCCATGGGCACCATGATCCAGCGCCACCAGCTTCAGGAGGCGGACTACCGCGGCGAGCGGTTCAAGGACTTCCCCCATGAGCTGAAGGGCAACAACGACCTCCTTCTGCTCACCCGGCCAGAGATCATCCGCGGCATTCACTCGGCGTACCTGGAGGCCGGGGCAGAGATCGTCGAAACCAACACTTTCAACGCCACTTCCATCTCCATGGCGGATTATCACATGGAGGACCTGGTTTACGAGCTGAACCTGGAGGGCGCGAGGCTCGCGCGCGATGCAGCGGACGAGTGGGAACGCAGGACCCCGGACAAGCCCCGTTTCGTGGCCGGCGTGCTGGGTCCCACCAACCGCACCGCCTCCATCTCGCCCGACGTCAACGATCCCGGCAAGCGCAACATCGATTTCGATGCGCTTGTCGTCGCCTATGCGGAAGCCGTGCGCGGGCTGGTGGACGGCGGCGCCGATCTGCTGCTGGTGGAGACCGTATTCGACACCCTCAACTGCAAGGCCGCGCTGTTCGCGGTGGAGGATTATTTCGAGCGCCGGGGACTGCGGCTGCCGGTGATGATTTCGGGCACCATCACCGACGCCTCGGGGCGAACCCTCACCGGCCAGACCGCGGAAGCGTTCTGGAACTCGGTCCGCCACGCCCGGCCCCTCAGTATCGGGTTCAATTGCGCCCTGGGTGCCAAGGACCTGCGGCCCCACGTGGAGGAGATCGCCGGACTGGCGGACGCCTATGTCTCGGTGCACCCCAACGCCGGGCTGCCCAACGAGTTCGGCGGCTACGACGACACGCCGGAATACATGGCGGGCATGCTCCGCGAGTTCGCCGAGAGCGGTTTTCTCAACATCGTGGGCGGCTGCTGCGGCACCACGCCTGACCATATCAGGGCCATCGCCAACGCGGTTGCCCGCGTTGCCCCGCGCCGGATTCCCGAGGTGTCGAAAAAAACCCGGCTTGCCGGGCTGGAGCCCCTCAACATCGGCGGCGACGCCCTGTTCGTGAACGTGGGCGAGCGCACCAACGTCACCGGCTCCCGGGCTTTCGCGCGACTGATTTTGAATGGGGATTTTGGCGAGGCCCTGTCGGTGGGCCGCCAGCAGGTGGAGAACGGGGCCCAGATGGTGGACGTCAACATGGACGAGGCCATGCTGGACTCCAGGGCCGCCATGGTCCGTTTCCTCAATCTGGTGGCTTCCGAGCCTGATATCTCCCGGGTGCCGGTGATGATCGATTCCTCCAGGTGGGACGTGATCGAGGCCGGGCTGAAGTGCGTGCAGGGCAAGCCGGTGGTCAATTCCATCAGCCTCAAGGAGGGCGAGGAGGAGTTCCTGCGCCAGGCGCGGCTGTGCCGGCGCTACGGGGCCGCGGTAATCGTCATGGCCTTCGACGAGCGGGGCCAGGCCGACAGCCTCGATCGGCGCAAGAAAATCTGCCGACGAAGCCACGATTTGCTGACGCGGGAGGTTGGTTTTCCTCCCGAGGACATCATTTTCGATCCCAACGTGTTCGCCATCGCCACCGGGATTCCGGAGCACGACAACTACGCGGTGGACTTCATCGAGGCTGCGCGCTGGATCCGGGAGAGCCTGCCTGACGCCAAGGTGAGCGGCGGCATCTCCAACGTGTCCTTCTCGTTCCGTGGCAACGACGCGGTGCGGGAGGCGATCCACACCGTGTTCCTCTACCACGCCGTCCGGGCCGGCCTCACCATGGGCATTGTCAACGCCGGCCAGCTCGGCGTGTACGAGGAAATTCCCGGGGAATTGCGGGAGCGGGTGGAGGACGTGGTGCTCAACCGCCGGCCCGACGCCGGCGAGCGCCTGGTCCAGTTCGCCGAGACGGTCAAGAGCGGCGCCAGGGCTCAGGCCGAGGACCTCTCCTGGCGCATGCAGCCGGTTCGGGAGCGCCTGGCCCACGCCCTGGTGAAGGGCATCGACACCTACGTGGTGGAGGATACGGAGGAGGCCCGCCGGCAGTTCGAGCACCCGATTTCGGTGATCGAGGGCCCGCTCATGGACGGCATGAACGTGGTCGGAGACCTGTTCGGCGCCGGCAAGATGTTCCTGCCCCAGGTGGTGAAATCGGCCCGGGTCATGAAGCAGGCGGTGGCCCATCTTGTTCCGTTCATCGAGGCGGAGAAAGCCCGTTCCGGCGACACCCGGGCCAAGGGCAAGATCGTCATCGCCACGGTGAAGGGCGACGTCCACGACATCGGCAAGAACATCGTCACCGTGGTGCTCCAGTGCAACAACTTCGAGGTGGTGAACCTCGGGGTCATGGTGCCGGCGCAGAAGATCCTGGAGACGGCGCGGGCGGAGAAGGCCGACATCATCGGCCTCTCGGGCCTCATCACCCCGTCCCTGGAGGAGATGGCCCACGTGGCCCGGGAAATGGAGCGGGAAGGCTTCCGGGTGCCGCTCCTCATCGGCGGCGCCACCACCTCCCGGGTGCACACCGCGGTCAAGATCGCCCCCAACTACCGCGGCACCGTGGTCTGGGTGCCGGACGCCTCCCGCAGCGTGGGGGTGTGCACCAGCCTGCTGTCCGACGAGTTCCGCGCGGAATACATGAAGGGCGTGAAGGAGGAGTACGAGCGGGTGCGGACCCAGCACAAGGCCAAGAAGGGACCGGGGGCGCTGCTGCCCCTGGCCCGAGCGCGGGCGAATGCGCTCCCGACCGAGTGGGACCTCTACACCCCGCCGAAGCCCGCCGAGACCGGGATCAAGGTGCTCAAGGACTACCCCCTAGCGCAACTGGTTCCGTTCATCGACTGGACGCCGTTCTTCCAGACCTGGGAACTGCGGGGACGCTACCCGGCGATCCTCGAAGACCAGGAAGTGGGGGAGACCGCCCGCCATCTGTTTGCCGACGCCGGGGCCATGCTGGAAAAGATCGTCCTGGAGAAGTGGCTCACCGCCAACGGGGTCCTGGGCCTCTTTCCCGCCAACAGGGTCAACGGCGACGATATCGAGATCTACGACCCGGGCCGCCGCCGGACCCTCATGACCTGGCACAACTTGCGCCAGCAGAACGCCAAGCCCGACGGCCGGCCCAATCTCTGCCTGGCGGACTTCGTGGCGCCCGGGGAGTCCGGGGTCGAGGACTGGATCGGCGCCTTCGCCGTCACCACCGGCGTCGGCGCCGACGAACGGGTCAAGGCCTTCGAGGCCGCCCACGACGACTATAACGCCATCTTGCTCAAGGCCCTCGCCGATCGCCTGGCCGAGGCCTTCGCCGAGCACCTGCACTGGCGGGTGCGGCGGGAGTTCTGGGGTTACGCCCCTGACGAGGACGCGGACAGCGAGCGCCTGGTGAAGGAGCAGTACCGGGGCATCCGTCCGGCGCCGGGCTATCCTGCCTGCCCCGACCACACCGAGAAGGGGCCCCTGTTCGACCTGCTCAAGGCCACCGACAACGCCGGTATGACGGTCACCGAGTCCTTCGCCATGTGGCCCGCGGCCTCGGTGTCCGGGTTCTACTTCTCCCACCCCGAGTCCCAGTACTTCGCCGTGGGCAAAGTGGACCGGGACCAGGTGGAGGACTACGCCCGGCGCAAGGGCTGGAGCGTCGAGCAGGCCGAGAAGTGGCTGGCGCCGGTGCTGGGGTATGAGCGCTGAGGGGTCGGCCGCAGGCGGACTTATTCTGGTCGGCGGCTTTGCGTTGATGGCCTATTTCGTTTTCGTATCGCCAGGAGTCTGGATTGCTTCGCGGATTTGGAAGCGAGGAATCGGTGGTATGGTTTGGCCATGGTTGTTCGCCGTTACTGTTTCCCTTTTTGTGGCTCCCGCCCCGTTGTTCTTTCATCACATGTTCTTGATACTACCGGCATCTCTAAGCTGGGCGTCCACGTCGTACCTTGGGCTGCCCATTGGGGCGTGGCATTTGGCGCCGGCGGCCACGGCCCTTGTTCTTGCGCTTGGTGCATGCCTTTTGAGGCAACGGCATATTAAAGAGGGTCGCGAATCTGAAGCGACGCAATTGGGGAGGAATTGATGCCTGAACCCGCGAATTCCAACATGGCCGTCTTCTGCGATTTCGAAAACATCGCCATCGGGGCCCGGGAGGCGCGCTACGAGAAATTCGACATCAAGAGGGTGCTGGAGCGGCTGCTGCTCAAGGGCACCATCATCGTCAAGAAGGCCTACTGCGACTGGGAGCGCTACAAGGAGTTCAAGGCCGGGATGCATGAGGCATCCTTCGAGCTGATCGAGATCCCCCACATCCGGCAGTCGGGCAAGAACTCGGCCGACATCCGCATGGTGGTGGACGCCCTGGACCTCTGCTATGCGAAGCCCCATGTAGACACCTTCGTCCTGGTCAGCGGCGACTCGGACTTCTCGCCGCTGGTGTCCAAGCTGCGGGAGAACGACAAGACCGTGATCGGGGTGGGGGTGAAGAAGTCCACCTCGGACCTGTTCATCGCCAACTGCGACGAATTCATCTATTACGACGACCTGGTGCGGGAGAAGGAGCAGAAGAAGACCCGCGCCCGCAAGAAGCCGGAGGCAAGGGCGGCCGAGAAGCCCGAAAAGAAAGACCGGAAGAAGTCCGCCGAGGACAAGGTGGAAGAGGCCCTGGAACTGATGCTGGAAACGGTGGAGGCCCTGTTCGCTGAGCGGGGCGTGGGGGAGAAGATCTGGGGCTCCATGGTGAAGCAGGCCCTGAAGCGCCGCCGGCCGGGTTTCAGCGAGTCCTACTACGGCTTCAACTCGTTCTCCAGGCTCATCGACGAGGCTGCCGCCCGGGGCCTCATACACGTGGAGCCGGACGAGAAGTCCGGCGGCGTCATCATCAAGAGCTTCAATCCCGACTATTAGCTTCCATTGACTCCGGCGGGGTTCCGCGGCACCCGGTCTTCGGGCCCCGCGGCCTTACCGGTCGCCTCAGGGGAGGGCTGTGGGCTGCCCCGGAATCCCGGGACTTTGTCCCCAAGGCGTTGCCTGCCGACTGTGCC
>Ga0210374_1000100_pt1 | contig 9993 bp, 12 predicted proteins | sample S765metaT_FD_170483 | JGI IMG/M metagenome (GOLD analysis project Ga0210374, IMG submission 170483) | Metatranscriptome of estuarine sediment microbial communities from the Columbia River estuary, Washington, United States - S.765... | ecosystem: Environmental > Aquatic > Marine > Intertidal zone...
GCTTGTATTGGGTCTGTGTATGTTCCAATGAATGACATTTTGTTTTCATAGCAACAGCCAGCTCGATAGGTTCCATTTTTTCTTTTGAAGACTCTTCGGTATCCGGTTTTCCCTGGTTTGTGGTTGCCTTTTTGAACGTTTTTGTTGTTTGTGGTGAGATTGAGATTTTTCTTTGTATTGTTCCGGGGATTGCCGTCTATGTGATCAATTGTCAAATTGGAGTTTGGGGATATGCCTTTTATGAAGGCGTGTAAAAAAATGTGCTCTCCGAAGGATGAAGACCTCACATAACCATTCCTATTTACACTCCATCTTCTTTTTTTGCATTTTTCAACATTTTCTGTGTCGATAATGGTAAATGTTCCGTCTTGAAGTTCTATCTCTGTGATGTCTCCCTTTATTGTATAGTTGTTTTTCTTTGGTGTTCTATAGCATCCACAAGCACTTGTGTGTTCTTTTTCTACTCTGCTGAGTCGTGTTACAAAATCATTTCCACATAAGGGGCAAATAAACCAACAGTATCTATTTTTGCTATTTGAGTGTTCGATTGAGTCGCAGATATATTCGACGCCGTTTTTAAATTTGTGTCCTGGTTTGTATCTTTTTGTTTTTTTCACACAAGAAATGGTAGCATTTTGAGAATGGGGTGTCCAGCTTGTTTTTTATTAGCAATATTTATTAGAATCCATACCATTTATCACGGTAGTGTGAAAGGTTCTAATTCTTACACAAGGACTGAAGAGATTGATTCCATTACGCCGTTGCAAAGAAGATGAAGCTTACAGGCGTCTCCTGCGGCAGCCCCACCCGATGTCAATGCCGGGGGATTTAGAGTAATTTCAGTGTCGGAAATTGAAGCGGCGGCGGTTGCTGCTCCTACTGGATGCAAAAGGGGCACTGCTACCCCATTGCAATCGGCAGAGAAGTCAACTCCTACTCCTCCCACCATTGGAACCTCGGCGGCGACAGCCATTGCACCACCGGCGGCGCTATTGGCCCGGATCAATCCGAATGCTGGTGAGAGTGCATTATTGATGGCTGTGGCGATTGTGTCTTCGTCGCTTGCAGACGCACCTTGGTCAATTGTCAGCTTGTCAGCGGTGAAATCAAGGGTGAGCCCGCCTCCGAGTGTATCGACAATTTCAACCGAGTAGTCATTTGCCGTTTCGCCTGGAATCACAGCATCGAGAGTGAGGCCAGCGATAGTCACACTGGCGAAATCGCTTCCATTGAGCAGATTTCTACCTTTGACGGGAATATCAACTGAACCGTCGGCTGTGATTCCCCCTGCTGCTCCAAGGTCGAGCCAGTCGATGATTGGAAAGCTGGTTCGCGCTTCGAGCATTGAAAAGGCGTCTTCAACGTCATTTCTGAGGTCTACTGTTTCAGAGCCATAACTTTTCCCAGGGATGGCTACTGGATTGACTGCGGCTTCTCCACTAAAGCTATTACTTGCCATTTTGTTCCTCCTCGTCGAATAGTATACAGGTAAAAAATATCGGTCTCCCCTGAAAAGGGACCGCTATTCCTTCCATAACTAAGCTTCAATTGACCTGTGATATAACATATATTGCTTTTTGAGAGAAAACTTGGTGGGTGGTACTATACGAAGAGGAAGGAAACTAAGTGCATGGATTATCAATACAAGAAACATCCCAAATATATAGGGAAAAGCCTTACAATTCAGCGAGGTAGGCGAGATAAGCTCGTTGGAGATCACGAGATACTGAAGGGGCGTGAGTGGGAGAAGTTCGTCGCTCAGGGTCTTTTGGTTCCAGTTACGGAAAAGCCCAAAAAAGAGAAAAAGCAACTCCCGCCTCAACCTCCCACGCCGAAGGTCGAGTCCAAGCCAAAGGAAGAGCCCAAACCTGACCCCAAAGAAGAACCCAAAGAAGAACTCAAAGAAGAGTCCAAGAAAGAAGAAGAGTCGGTCTCGAAATCTCCAGCATCCAAGGTCAGTGGGGTTGGTGGTGGGAGATCAAGGTCTATTAAGAAGGTATCGAAGAGATAATACCCTTCCTGTAGACTGAAGGGCAGGAGGGGGGGGTCGATGGCTCGACCATGCACAAGAGAAGAGGCCATAGCATGGCTTCGGAGAAAACTGGGTTGTGGTGTTGTTGCGGTTGAACTATCGCAAGAGCAGGCTGAGGATTCCTTTGATGATGCTGTCAGGTGGTGGGTAGGCCGAAAAGGGGTCAAGAAGCACGCAGCTCAAAATCTCGTCCCTGGGAATCAAGAATACACTATGCCTCTTGATTGCGACATGGTGCTGAATTTGTTCTTTCCAGGGGTTCAGCTCGATATTATTGCAGCGGTCAACCCTTATGCCTTTATTGATGTAGACCAGCTTCCAGTTGCTTACAGCTCCATCACAGGTGTTCCAGGAGGAAGTTTCTATGGGACATTTATGCAAATTTTGCAGCATGCGGAGACTGCTAGGCGCGTGGTCAGTAGCGAGCCCGCTTGGGAATATCGAAAAAACGAAAATATGCTCTGGATTTTTCCCCGTAGCCAGAGAAATGGTGCTGCTGTGGCTCGTTATGTCTCGAATGATTTGACGAGCGAGACAGAGGATGACGAGTTTTGTAAGAAAATCACTGTACGAGACAGGGATATCATCCTGAAATGGGCGTTAGCCGATGCAAAGGAGACCTTGGGTCGTATCAGGGGTAAATATCAGGACTGGCCAACGGCTGGTGGAACAAGGGCGCTTGATGGGGATACCCTTCGGACGGAGGGGTTAGCAGAGAAAGAGAAGCTGGATGACGAGGTGGTTGGCCTTTCTGATCCAGTTCCTTTCTTGACAGGGTAAGGAAATAATGGACGAACGAAAATTGATGGAAGATATTGAAGCAAAGATGACAGAGCATGGCCTTTTAGAGGGTGAAGAAGCTCTTCAAGAAGGGGTCGAGCGACCTGTTTTTGATTCTCTTGGTCGATTGCAAGCAACCATCACCATCTTCAAGAAAGCATTCAATGAAGAGCAGTTCGCAGAGGCAGCGCTTTTGCTCATAAGCATTGTTTCCGAGGCTGGGGAGGTGGCAACTCGTTTCTTGATTGCCATGCGTATGATGGGCATGGACCACGCGAATATCAAATCCCTGGCTGCGTGGGCCAAAAAATTTAAAATTGCGGTTCGATAGAGGTGGCCTGGGTTTCGCTTGATACCCTCTTTGAGAGGTCCCCACGGTCGCAGGCGCGGGGGCGAGGCAAGACCAAAGCTCAACAGGTCCCTGTCACGGTTTCGCATTGTGTTCTTGCAGTGAAGAAAAAAGGCAAGAGCAGCAGGGAAGCGTGGGACATTTGCCGAGCCCAGCTCACAAAGCAGGGGTATTTGAAGGGGCCACATAAGACCAAGGCTCGAATTCCCGACGATGTAAAGCCGACTCAAAAGGGGGTGCGCCGTGGGATGAAGCATGCCACGGAAAAAGGAGCCCCCAAAAAGTTCAACAAATTCAAAGACATAATGCGAGACATTGAAACAGGGACATAAAATGGGAAGAAAAACATTTCACAGCAAAAGTGGAAGGTTTACGAGTTTCAACAGGGCGAATATCGTTACTCAGGATGGAGAGAAGTTCAAAATGGTTCGCACCCTGGAGCCTATTGAACCTCCAGATAATGCTCCCGATGCTGCAACAGCCGAGGCGGTTGTTCAGGTAAAAAAGAAAGTGGCAGATTTTGCGAATCGTATTGCTCCTCACTGGATTGCCCTTGATGAGGTGGTGAAATAATGGCGAAGTTCTGCCCCACGGATTGCATAAGCGGGCGTCAAGCCTTTCCAGGCGACGGCTGCGAAGGCTGTGGGGACGAGCGCCTTATTCATGATGTTATTTCATCGGAGCCGGCTATTTTGTCAGGAGTTAGGCTCAGGTTGTATTCCCTTCGCAGGGCAAAGAACAGACACCCTCTTTACAAAGAACCAAGCAATGAAGGCAAGGAATGGTCATTTCATGGGCCATTTGAAATGTTTGGGGAGCTGGATTTTCCTCAAGCGGCTAATACCCAGAGCGAGGTGACCGAGGTTGGCCAGAGGACAATGGCTGAGGCTGTTATGAAAATTCCCCGAAGTGAGGTTGAGCGGGCTGAAGCTCCTTATCCGAAAAAGGGGGATGTTCTAGAATTCTGGTGGGAGGGTCCGTTTGCTGACAAGGGTGGCTATTCCCAATGGGATGTAGTGGGAGCCGACCGTGATGGCAATGTGATGTCGACGCCTCAATTTGTTGGATTCCATGTGGAAATCAAGCGGCGGGGCAAATTCCTCGCATTTCGCAAGACGGAGCACACGAAAATCTAATGAGGCTATTTTCGGAACAGCTCAGGGAAGCCGTGAATGCAAAGGTGGCGCTCTATCCTGGGCTTATAGTGAAGGTGAAGACGAAGGCGGGAAAACTGGTGACTCAGGGTCGGATTACAGATGTTGATCCTGATGTGGGTTTCGTTAGTGTTGCAAATGAGGGCGCAGGGGCTGATTTGAGAGTGGATGTGGACCCAGAGAAATATGTTATTTGGGTGATGTCTCCCTCGAACCATGATCCGAGACTTCCTCCAGAGACAACGCTTTATGTCAGGACTTCAAGACCAGGGGCTCATGCTTTTTCCAATGTGAAGATGTAGGAGGCGGCAGGGGTGCTTGAACCTAAAAGGTTGATGGATTGGGGTTTTGCGTTTCCATGCTCGTTTTGCGAGGAAATGTTTCTTCCTCCAAACAATCAATTCCCGAGGTGTGAGAAGAGTGATTGTGGAGGGCTTTTTAGTGGGAGGTCGTTTCCGAGGTACAAAGGGATGCTGACAAGGAGTGCCATAGCCACGAAATGTTTTCGCTGTGGAGAGCCGGCGAAAGAGGCCATTGTGGCAGAAAAAGATGGTGGCATGGTTGGGGTATGCAAGAGGCATCTCAACTCAACTATAAGCACGTCTTCTGATACTTTGGTTCCAGACAAGGAGCACGTTTGATGCTGGAGTTTTATCTCAAAGAAGCTCCCAATAACAAGCTGGCCTGGAAGCTAAAGGATGAGTGGTCAGAGAGGTTGGCTGCTTTCATCCTGGCTCTTCCTCAAGAGGTGGCCAAGGATGTTCGCCTTGATGTCATGAAGCTGGCCCCTACTGATATTCCAAAATACCCCGACATGTTGAAAGTTGTTCAATTCCCAAAGCAGGGGGATTGGCAGCTTATGGGTATCATTCCACCAGGTTGGAATTATTCCCAGAGATTGAAAACTTCTGATGCACAGCGCACCATTTTAGAAATCCACCCCAAGATGAAGGGCGGAGAGGTCGTGTCCCAGGCAGCAGTTGTGTTGTCACGAAATAACCCATGGACGATGCAAACTCTCCCCTATGAACCAAACCGAAGAGAGGCAAGCATTCGGTCAAGGAGGGTGGACGAAAAGGCTGTGAAGGTTGTAGAAAAAGAGAGAGAAGCACAGAAGACTGTTATCATCCAAGAGCTAAGGTCGCTAGGGGTCCCTGTCAGGGCAAAAGGCAAGGTACTCTTACAGCGCCGAGTGAGTCGAGATATCGCTTTTGAGGTGCTTCGTAGGGAGAAAGGCATTGGCATGCCTGGCAAGGCGCATTGGAGGCCGGCTGTGAGGGCTGTTTATACGCAGCATTTCAAGAGTGCCATGGAGGAATTGGGCGTGTGGATGGCCGACCCCGAGAACGAAGCTTGGCGGGAAGACCGGAACCTGCCCATCGAGGCCGCATCTGTTATCAAGCGGGTGCAAGAATTTCAGGATAGAATCGTCCCAGGCGGGGCGTAAGCCTGGAGGAGAACATGGATTATAATCAGGTCAACGATGTGCTCAGTCGAGCGAACCAAGAATTTGAGCGGCGAGAGCTGGAAGACCTTCGGGCCTATGAAATCGAGGGAGAGCTGGAGATAGGTGATTCTCCAACCCAAGAATCTCTTGATCGCATCGAAGAGATGTGTGTCGGTACCGGGGGAACAGAGACTCCCTATTATTCACTAATGGGCGACTCCATCACGGGTGGAGATTCGGGTGTGGGCAATCTGGCCAGTGATGCCGAAGCATATTTGAGCTTCGTAGCAGAGGCTTCGGCTGGGATTGCTGCTCAGTGCAACGTTACAGATGACGAGGCATTGGAAGCCTTCGAGGATGTTGCTGGACAAATGGCTGAGGTGGGAGCTCTTCCCCCTATGCCGGATATTGAAACAGCAGGAGAAGAGGAGATCTCTCAATGGACTGGTGAGGCCAAGACTTCTGATCTCGTGGCGCGAGTCATTGAGTTTGTGAAGGCAGGCTAGGGTCAATGACCTCTTATACAATCGATGGGGAGTAGTCCATGGCAGGGGGTAGATCCGGCACCATTTTTATCGAGGATTTTGATGTTGGTCTTGTGACCACATTTGGGTCTGTATTGAAGACCATAGTCCTTGATGGTGAAGAGGTTCAGGATTACGCGGTCCAGATTCCAGGCGTAACAGGCCCCGATGAGTATGAAGGGCTCGTACCGGTCATTTTTCAAGAGCCCGAAGATGTTTTTCAGGTTGGTTATCTTCCCCATATTTCGATTTCTCGCAGTGCTATTACTCCTGCGATGCAGAGATGGCATCCAGGGGGCAGGGCTTATCAGGTTGCAGCCAAGGTCGCTCAGATGGTGGAAGGCCAAAATGGTCAAATAGGCCCGACGCTCAATGAGCTAAAGGGTTATGCGTTGCCTTTTGATATTACTTATGACTTGCATATGAGGGCCAGGTTGAGGCAACAGGCAAACAATATGCTCAGGTATCTTGGGCAGTATTATTGGGCTTATAGCAACTTGTACTTTACTGACAACGAAGGTGATGAAAGAGGTTATGTGGCTTACCAGGAGTCCATTGACAACCTGGATGAATTGGTGGATTTTTCAGATAGGACGCTAGGTTTCACCATGAGTTTGCGGATTGAGGGAGAGCTTGATTTCTCTGATCCAATTGTGGTGCCAACTATGCGAGCCGCAGGGATTAGCGTGGGACACCTTGTCTCGGGCACCCTGGGAGGTTGACGATGCAGTGGTGGTATTACAGGGGTCAAGTAACAACCCCCATAGACATTCCAGGCAAAGGGCCGACCGTTCTCCGACCCAGGGATAAGTTCCAAGCTCCCTTTGCGTCGGTGGCGCATTTGAGACGCTTGAAGAGAGTGGTCCAATGCAAGCCCCCAAAAGAATTGGATGAGGAGCGTGCAGTTGCACTTCCTGTTGTGATAGCATCCAAGGCTGAACCCAAGGCAGAGGTCGTTGAGACCGAAAAGATAGTGGCCGCCGTGGAAGAAGAGTCCACGAGCAAACCGAAGGCGATGGAGATGCAGGAGAAAGAGGCCACGGAGGAGAAGGAGAAGGAGAAGGAGAAGGAGACAAGGAGCAGGCGTAAAAAGAGCTAACCTTCACGACCCCCAGGGGGGGTAGGGAGATAGAACGATATGTGTGCAGAACGCTTGCACCCTGGTGTGTATGTGGAGGAGAAGCGCAGCGGGCTGGCTCCGATTCAGGGCGTTTCAACATCTAACATGGGCGTTGTTGGTTTCACGACAAGAGGCCCATCGGATGAAGCAACTCTGGTCACGAGCTACCCAAGCTTCGAGAGAACCTTCGGGACCTTCATTGCCGCCAGTCAAACTCCTACGCATGTCTTCGCATTCTTCGCCAATGGTGGAAGAAGAGCGTATGTCGTGCGTGTCACAGGTTCGGGGTCAACTAAGGCCACGGGCTACGTTACCAGCGATTGGTCAGAAGAGACGATTGCCACGGGTGATGGTTCGACTGTTTCCATGAATTCGGCAGCGCCGACTGTTGGGGAAACAGCTATCCAACATGATCCCATTGTTGCTGACTCGATTATTGTGAGTTTCAAGCAGACGCCCGGAGCAGCGGCGGCAGGCGGTGACGCAATTGACGCAACAGGCGCTCCTGCCTGTACTCTCACCGTTCCAGTGGGTGCGCCTTTTTATGCTGCGATGCTCACTTACGGGGCGAGTCTTGTCATTGCAGGGGCCACGACTCCGGCCAATAGTGGGACATTCCCAATCACGGCTGTGGACCCCATAAACAATATCATCACCTATACCAATGCAGGTGGGGTTTCGGAAGCTTTGGCTGGTACATGGGCCATTAGCGTTGTTGCAGAAGCCTCAGACCTCAATCCAGTTCCAGCGGGTGTTGTGACTGAGTTTGCGGGAAAACTTGGCCTGACAAGCGCCAATATGCCCATTATTCCAGGCTCAGTGACAATTACCAGTGTTACGGCTGTTGAGACATACCTGGACACTGGCAAAGATGGAATCCTTTACGAAGCGGGAGCCCCGTTGGTTCCAGCGGGTTTTGTGGACTACGAAACAGGGATGTTCTCCATTACTTTTGCCACAGCTCCTGTAAATGCAGCAGATGTCACCTACGATTACACCCCCCAAGGTCCAGATGAGACCGTTGCCGATGATGGAGTCGGCGGGTGGGATGCTCCAGCCACAGCGGGTGCAGTGGATTACACCACAGGTGTTTGGTCCATGACAGTGCCCTATGCTCCCGCCGATAGCGTTCCTATTTTGGTTGCTTATTCCCAGCAAGTCTGGCAATTCCAGCCTATTAGCGAGGGTGCTTGGGGAAATTACGTGCGCGTGGACGTGCGCGGTGATGCAGATTTTTATAGCAGGGCAACAGCAGCTTTCACTCGCTATGATGTCCTTGTTTATCTCTCGGAAGATGAGGGGACGACCTATGGCCTCGCAGAGACTTTCGAGAACATGTCCATGACCGACCCTACTGATACTCGGTACATTGCCGATATCATGAACAACGAGGGTGTGGGAAGTTCTTTGATTGATTTGGTAGAACCAGCAAGCGAGGACATTGGGCCACGGAATTTGAGCGGATTCCAAAAAACCAGGGCTGTGGGTGCTGGCAACGGCTCTCAGGCTCAGTTTGGCTCTTCAGGCGCAACTCCCACCATTCCAGCACCATTTGTTTGTGGAGCGCTGGAGACTCCAGTTCAGCCTGGATCAGTGACGATTAGTTACACTGACAGCGGCGGGGTGGCTCGAACCATTACTGACGATGGAAATGGAAGCCTTACAGGTGACGTTTTCAGTGGTGCATCGGCAGGATTCAACGAGATTGACTACACCACGGGCGAATTTGCTTTCGAGACTTCTGCTGATGGTGGTGGAACCTCTGGTGCAGTGGGTAACTTCACCCAAGCTGGCAACGCTTCAGTTCCCACAGTGGCTTATTACGTGACCCCAACAGACACAGAGACAGCGGACACCGCCGCAGGTGGCACTGATGGCGCGGCACTCACTCGAAGCGAGCTGACAGACCCAACCCTCAAGACCGCTCGCGAAGGGATGTACGCTCTTCTTTCGACAAATGAATTAATGAACCTCACTATTCCAGACGCAGCAGGTGATGTCACCATGAGTGTTGATCAGGTGACAGAAGCTGAAACGAATGAAAAGTGGTTCATCATTCTTGCGACTCCTCCAGGTTACACTCCGACACAGGCCAAGGATTGGCGCATCAACACCCTGGGGATTACCTCCAGTTATAGTGCGCTTTACTATCCTTATATCCAGGTAGCCGACCCCGTGACCGACCTCCCAGTCAGTATTCCCCCCGGTGGGCATATTGCAGGGATTTACGCTCGGACCGATTCGACAAAATCAGTGGGTAAGGCTCCTGCTGGGACAATTGATGGCAAGCTTTTGTTCGCTACAGGTTTGGAGCGAAAACTGGAATTTGCTGAAATTGATATTCTTCATCCCAACCAGGTCAATGCAATCATCAACACCCCTCAGACTGGGTTGGTTGTTTGGGGAGCAAGGTCACTAGAGAGGCCGCCTAGTGATTTTCGTTATCTTCATGTGAGGAGATTGTTTAACTTCCTCAAGGCCAGTATTTTCAATAGCACACACGGATTTGTTTTCGAGAATGTAGGGCCTCCTTTGTGGTCCAAAATTAGTTTGTCAGTCGAAAGTTTCTTGCTCACACAGTTTCAAC
>Ga0210374_1000101_pt1 | contig 9947 bp, 5 predicted proteins | sample S765metaT_FD_170483 | JGI IMG/M metagenome (GOLD analysis project Ga0210374, IMG submission 170483) | Metatranscriptome of estuarine sediment microbial communities from the Columbia River estuary, Washington, United States - S.765... | ecosystem: Environmental > Aquatic > Marine > Intertidal zone...
ATTGCTGGACGCGCACCTGGCATCCTCGGGCGAGGAGGCGCTGGGCGGCGGCCTGGCGGCCCGTTACGCGGCGGGGGGCGGTCTCGCCGGCCTGACGATCAACGCGGCGCAGGCGGTGCTTGCGGACGCGAGGTTCGGCGCGGAGGCGCAGGCCCTCGCCCCGCCGGCGGGGCTGCAGGAAGGTCTTTTGAGGTTGTCGTAGCGCCATGGCGACATTCACGACCTTCGACCGCATCAGGCGCCTGGAAGCAGAGGCGCTGGATTTCGCGCCCGGCATCCTGCGCATCCAGCGGCAGCCTCCCGCGCCGCTGCCAAGGCTGGTGGCCTACGCCGTGCTCGCTCTTTCCGGGGCGCTGCTCGTGTGGTCGGCGCTTGGGCGCCTGGACATCATCGCCATCGCGCCGGGCAAGCTGGTGCCCCAGACCCACCTCAAGATCGTGCAGCCCACCGAGGCCGGGACCGTTCAGGAAATACTGGTGAAGGAGGGCGAGGCTGTGTCCGCAGGGCAGGTGCTGATGCGCATGGACGCCAAACTTGCGCAGGCCGACAGCGGGGCGCTGCAGACGGATCTGGCGCGCCGCTCGTTGCAGCTGCGGCGCATCGACGCGGAGCTGGCTGGCGTCGAGCTTAACGGGGAAGGCAGCGATCCCTTCGAGCTCCTGGCCCAGGTGAAGGCCCAGCAGGCGGCGAACCGTCGGACCCACGAGGACACGCTGGCCCAGGAGCATGCGGCGCTCGCGCGGGCTCGCCAGGAGCTGTCAACGGCCCGGGCGCTGCAGGAGAGGATTCGCCAGTCCCTCGGCCTTTACCGGGAGCGCGAGGCCGCCTTCGAGACCCTGGGCAAGGAAGGCTTCGCCGGCAGGATCATGGTGCTGGAGAAGCAGAAGGAGCGCATGGAGAAGGAGCAGGAACTGGAGGCCCAGGGCCACGCGGTGGCGGCACACCGGGCGGCCATCGCGCAGTCGGAGAAGCGCATCGCCCAGGTCAAGTCCGGTTACCGTCAACAGCTTCATAACGAGCGCGCCGAGGCGCTGGCGGAATTCCAGCGGCTGGAGAGCCTGTGGGCCAAGCAGCAGCACCGCAACATCCTGCTGGAGCTCAAGGCCCCCGCGGCCGGCGTCGTCAAGGATCTCTCGACCCACACGGCCGGGACCGTGGTGCAGCCGGGAACGGTGCTCCTGACCCTGGTGCCCCTGGACGAGCCCCTGCATGCCGAGGTCTGGGTGCGCAACGAGGACGTGGGCTTCGTGCATCCGGGCCAGGGCGTGAAGCTCAAGCTCGCCGCCTACCCGTTCCAGAAATACGGCCTGGTCGAGGGTGAAGTGATCCGGGTGGGCGCCGACGCCAGCGAGCCTGCGTCCGGTGGAGCGCGGGAGGCGCCGGCGATCAACCCGCCGACCCTGAGCTACCGCGCGGTGGTCGCCCCCAGGTCGCAGACGCTGGTGGTGGATGGCAAGCCCCAGCGCCTGGCGGCGGGGATGCAGGTGTCGGCGGAGATCAACCTGGGCTCGCGCACCGTGCTGGAATACTTGCTGTCACCGGTGCAGAAGGCGGTGCAGGAGGCCGGGCGGGAGAGATAAGTCCCTGGCCGGGGAGCGAGATTGGCATCCCGTGCGGTCAAAGGTATTCGGAGGAATGCGACTCTGGCTTCTTTGATCAAAAACGTGGTCTGTCCCCTATTGATGCCCTATTGATGCTGGCAGGCGTGGCCGCAGCAGGCGAGCCACGTGTTGCGATCGTGATACAAGCAGTGCGGTAGATTGTGGCCCGTGTGGAGCGGAGAATTTGGCCAATCGCGGCTGTCTACTACCCAACGAAATGGTTCTACGAATGCGAGGACGAATGCGGTTGCCTGCTGCGAAAACAGGGTCTGCCTGACGGTGAGTAGCCTCGGAATTTGGCAGACCGTCGAGTTTCTGTTCTGTGCGGGTGTCACATGTTATTTCCTTGGCCTATCACCGCGATGGAAGGACTCAGTTGTCCTTATCTGCCTTGGGCTGTTATTTTTCATCGTCCCGGCTTCAATTGTTGCTGCGATAACGCTGCGTGGTTATTCGATCGTGGAGATCGTATTGCTCGGAAAGGCCGGCGTTACCTTTGCGGTGCCGCTGGGTATAGGCTTTGGTTTCCTGCTTTCCGCGCTAGGCTCCCTGTTGCGAAAAGATGGTTAAGAGAAGAAGGGGGCAAGGCACGGGTTATTTTTCGGGAAAAAATCGTGGTCCGTCCCCTATTGTTTATATTGTCCAACATAAAGGGCCATTGACAATGACTTGGCGCCTCTGGTTGACGCGGTATGCCTCAGCATTGCTTTGGATCGGGCTCTTTGCCAGTGCCATACCTGTAGTCTTTGCGACAGAAGGGCTACTAGGTGACGACCCGATTGGGGCCGTGTCTGGCTTCGCAGTCGCATTACTCATGTACTCCTTTCTCCCGGCTCTACTTGCCGTTCCTGTAGCGTTACCCGGCGCCATCCTGTGGCGGACGCCCCTACGAATCGTGCTACTTCGTCCGTTTGCTCATCCCGCGTCGAGTAGAGCCTTAAAGCAAGCGGCCAACAAAGGGCTTGCCCCATACGGGCACACTTACACCCTTTCGGACGCCCGGATAAGGTCGCCCTGGTATTTCCGGATCCCTTTACTACTGGGTCCGCTACGTCAGTTCTCCTTCAAGCACGGAAGGATTTCCTCCGAACGACGCATTAAGAAATTGCGCCGCAGCCTCGACCAGCGTATCCGCAGAAATCTCAATTGGTTCTTGTCCCCAAACCATATCTTTCCCCTTCGCGCTAAGGACGCGTTCTGGCAAGAGAGCGTCGAGGTTCTGATCAACGGAGCGGATCTGATTGTCATGGATCTATCCGGTCTGCACGACGCCGTGCGTTGGGAACTGTCACTGTGCTCCCGACTTGGAATGCTCGAAAACACTGTTCTCCTCGCCAAGGACGAAGATGCAGAGACTGTCCGTACCTGGTTGGCAAACGAAGGCTACAGCTGCGAGTATGAACTGATTTCCTACAGTGACGGCCAAGCGCTCGCTCACGCGCTCACTGCGCTGATCAAGAGGCGCCATCCGGAAGCCACAACTGTTGCGAGCCCTTGGCCATCCCGCCTAGTCGCCGCTGGTTTGGCGCTCGGTCTGGCCATGCTCGTCGCGACGTACGCGGGTCAACTCTACACCTATACCCCGCAATATCTGCCCTATCTCACGGCGCGCATGTCGCCATGGAGTGACCTTGTTCTGACGGTCTATGAAGACGCCCTGCTCAATGCGGATCAGCGTCTGGAAGACTATGCCTATGTGCGGCTGACCGAAGACTTCCCACAGATCTTTTCGCGCTTTGTCCAGTCTCGCCTTGGCCCGGAGTTCGACAACAGAATTCGACTCGCAGCCGTTAGGGAGATCTCCAGAAGCGGCGACCGAGCCGCTTTGCAGCCTTTGCTGAACGCTATCGCGAGCGAACCAGAAACGCGGCAGGCTTCCGAGTTCGTTTACGCGGCAGCTCAGGCACTGCTTGAAAACGGGATCGAGCCGTGGGCGCAGATAAAGGATATTCTGAAATCGCAGCAGGAGTACAAACTGAAGGGGGCACTAGAGATCGTGCTTGGGTATCATTACGCACCTTTTTCACCCCTACTCTACCCAATATTGCAGCATAGCAATTCAAGCATGGTCAGTCTCGCTGCGCGGACACTGGCCGAGCTAGGTGACAAAGACGCAGTGCCCCACCTGTATGAAAGCCTGAGAGTATCAGCTTTCGGACGTGTAAGCCGCGAAGATCCCGTCACAGAAGCACTTTTCAGGCTGATCGATGATGAACATGTGCCGTTTTTCATGCAAAAGGCTATCCACGCGGAAAATCTGGTCCGCAGGGAGTACTGTCTCCGAGCGCTGGTAGCGATCAGGAGTAAACAGGCCATTGAGGCACTCTTTTCGGTGTTGGAAGCTACTAGCAAAACGGATGTCGATTTGGACGCCATCGCTGCAGCGGCATCGGTGGGAGACCAGATTGCTTTGAAGCTTTCGGGGATGATAACGGATTTCGTGTGGGACACTGTGGGAAAAACGGCCATTCCCGGCGCGAGCTACAGTCCTGCGTTCGCCCTTGGGGAAGTGTTGGAAGCGCAACATCTTTCTCTACTACTGGCTAAACTCGAGAGTAAGAGCCAAGGCGTGCGAATCTTTACCATTCAGACGCTGGCGCGCCTGGGGGACTGCAGCGTTTTGGCCCCGATGGCGAAAGCCGTCGCTGGGCAAAAGACTCATTCGATTGGAGTATCCGCGGCCGCTGAGCTTGCTAAACGCAACGCTGGATGTGTGCTGGAGGTTCTGGCACTGCTTGAGCATCGTGACGCCAAAGTTGCCGCCGTGGCAGAGGAACTTCTAGTGCTAGGGAGGGGCGCGCTTGCGGACGATCCAAGGGTGATGCCGGCCCTCGACAAGATGGTCAGGCGCAAAGTGCCTGGTGCTGCCTATACTCTGGCGCGAAAGATTTCCTATCTCGGGACCGAGGATGAGGCATTGGTCATATCTTTTCTCGATCGCCGTTACCCCAAAACCGTCAACGAAGCGGCAGTGAGCTGGCTCGCGGAGCAGGGCAGTGCCTCAGCGACGACGCCATTGCTTAACGCTTTTCGTCGAGAGCTGATTTCGGAGTTCCGCCTCGCACACGCTTTGGCCAGGATACCCGTCACTCAGCTCGAACCGCTGATCATTGGGCTGCTGACAGACAGCAAAGAGGCCGTTCGCCTTTTCGCGGCACGTTGGCTCGAAGAGCACGGAACCAATCGTGCTAGAAACGCGTTGGAAAATGCGTCGTCGGATCCTAGTCCATTGGTCAGGTGGTCGTGCGAGCGCGCATTGTCACGTCTGAGTCAGTCCGAGAATCGATAGAAATACTTCGAAAATCGGGGGCAGAGAACAATTCCTGCCAATATTGGAGACAATTGCGCTCTATCGCGATTTTTGCGCTCCAGCCTAAGTGCGACCATTTGTCCAAAGACCCGACTTTGACACGGCGAGAAGCGAGTTAAAGGGGCGAGGCGCGATCTATTTGTGGCAGCATGGGGGTATGTGCTGGCGCTGGCGCGTTCATCCGGACGGCGTTCCGCTGCACATCGTGCAGCGCGGCCACAACCGTGCGCCGCGCTTCCTGGCGAGCGGGACTGCCTCTCGGCTACCCGCACCGGGACGGGAAATCAATCGGGGGAAAGGAATCGAGCGTGACCCCTTTGATTGGGGAGCCACCGCTCGACGCGCCAAGTCACCTCACCAGCAGGGCTATCACCAGGAGCACCAGGGCAAGGCCCTGGAACGCTACCCGCATCAACATGAATTGCGTGCTGTGGGACTTGTCGTACTCCTCGCCCTTGGCCATCGAGCGAACGCCCAGCCCGAGGGAGACCACGGTCGCCAACAGGGCAAGCACGATGAGCAGCGTGAGGATATCCATGACGCCTCCCTCCTTTTGCGCGGGGCCGGTGGCCCGCTTCCTTTGCAGCCGATATGCGAACACGTTGACGCCGGCGTTGTCAACGGCCGGCGGGACAGCGCGGAGCGGGTTACCGGCCCACTGGGAAAGGGCTGGGCCTGCGTGAGGCCGAATGGTTCGGACTACAGGCGCGCAGCGTTGAACGTATTGCACCGGTCAGGATCGCCGGACTTCGCCCCGATGAGGAACCAGCGCATGCGCTGTTCCGAGGATCCGTGGGTAAAGGACTCGGGCACCACGTAGCCGCGGGCCTGTTTCTGCAAGCGGTCGTCCCCGACCCCCGCCGCCGCGCCGAGGGCTTCTTCAATGTCGCCTTGTTCCAGGATTTGGCGCTGATTCTCGGCGCGGTTGGCCCACACACCGGCAAGGCAGTCGGCCTGCAGTTCGACGCGCACCTGGATCGCGTTGGCTTCGCCGTCGCTGCTGCGGGCCTTGGCGGAATGGCTCTTCTCCAGGACGCCCATCAGGTTCTGGACGTGGTGGCCCACTTCATGGGCGATCACGTAGGCCTGGGCAAAGTCACCCGGAGCGCCATGTCGTGTGTGCAGGTCGTTGAAGAAGGACAGGTCGAGGTAGAGTTTCTGGTCACTGGGACAGTAAAACGGCCCCATCGCGGCCTGGGCGAAGCCGCAGGCCGATTGCACCGCGCCGGTGAACAGCACCATCTTGGGCAGCTGATACCGGCTGCCGGACTTGCGGAAGATTTCGCTCCAGACATCCTCGGTGTCGGCCAGGACCACCGACGAAAACTCGGCCAGACGGTTTTCCTCGGGGCTGCGGGAAGCGGGATCCGCCTGTTGCATTTGGGAAGTGGATGGACCAACCGCAAGCTGGTTCAGCACCACCCCGGGGTCGATCCCCAGAAACATGGCGATGACGGCGATGGCGATGGTGCCCAGACCACCGACGGCAATACCCTTGCCGCCGACCCGCAGGCCGCGGCGGTCCTCCACGTTTTCGCTGCGACGTCCACTTTCCCAACGCATGACTGTCTCCTCCGAGGCCAGGTAATGTATAGGAATATCGGGAGCGGCACTATCGGGGGCGGCACCGATGACCGACGGGGCGCCCGCTTCCGGGCTCGCGAACGGCTTTCTCCTCCGGGCGCGGGTCTCCGGTCACGGTCGCGTCCTTGCCAAGTCTCTCTGGAGTGCCGGGCCGGGCAGGGTGGTGTCGCCGGGGGTCCCCGGCGCCCGGCGGGAGGTGATCCTGACGGCGGGTCGTCCGGGCCGCCTGGTCCAACGTCGCGTGGGCTCATTCGGGCGGAGACGCATGGGTCGGCGGTCGCAAGACGGGCAGTCGAAGTTCGAACCGGCTGCCGCGTCCCGGGGTGCTGGTCACGGCCGCCCGCCCGCCGTGCTTCTCCGCCACGGTTCTGACCAGCGCCAGTCCCAGCCCGGAACCCTCGCTCGGCGGTTGCCCGGGAGTCCGGAATCGCCGGTGACGCTCGAAAACCTGGGGCAGATCCTCGGGCGCGATGCCGTAGCCCTCATCGGTTACCGAGAGGTTCCACTCGTCCCCGTCACGGGCCAGGGCAAGACAAACCGAGGTGCCGGCCGGGCTGTACTTGACCGCGTTGCCGAGCAGGTTGACCAGGGCACGCCGCAGCAGGTGGGGATCGCCGCGCGCGGGGGCCTCCACGTCCACGTCCCGCTCGACGCGGATTCCCTTGGCCTGGGCCTGGGGCCAGATTTCGTCCGCGGCGTCGTGGGCGACACCCGCCAGGTCCACCTCGGTGAAGTGGCGCGGGTCCTTGGCCTCGGCCCGGGACAGCTCGACCAGGTTACCCGCCAGGGCAAGCGTGCGTTGGGCGAATGCCTCGATGCGGGTCAGGGTGGCGGGGTCGGCGGGACCGCCGCCCTGGGCCTGCACCAGCGCGAGGATCGAGGCCTGGGGCGAGCGCAGATCGTGGGATACATACCCCAGGAGCTCGTCGCGCTTGCGCTGGGCGCCCTTGAGCGCCGAGATGTCCACCATGCTGAGGATGGATCCCACCGTGCCGCCGCCCGCGGCGCGCAGGGGAGCGCGGCTCAGCAGCAGTTCCCGGCCCGTCGGGTGAACGGCTTCCCAGTGATCCGCGTCGGAGGGCGTCTCCACCGGAGCGAGGCTCGCGAGCAATTGTTCCAGCGGCTTGCCGACCAGGGCGCCGGCATCTTCGGCGCACAAGTATTGGGCAGCCCGCGGGTTCGCCAACACCACCCGGCCCTCGGCGTCAGCCACCAGGGCCGCCTCGGGGAGCCCGTCCAGGGTGTCGGAGAGCAGGCGGCGCAGGTCCCGCAGCTGCTCGGTCGCCACCCGCACCGCCTCCATGCGCTGCTCCAGGGGATCGGCGGCAAAGCCAGGCACCGGTCCCGGCGAGAGCAGCCCCGGTTCGAGCCGGAGCCGGTTGAGCTCGCCATCCAGGTGGCGCTGGGCCGCTTCCAGCCGGCGCCAGCTCCACAGGGGATAGGCTGCCAACATGCAAAGCGCCGAGGACGCGGGCGGGAACCACAGTCTTCCCCAGTGCAGCAGGCCCACCACCGTCGCGACCAGTACCGCCAGCGCGGCTGCCGTCAGGAGCAGGCCCCTTCGGGCGCTGAGGCCCAGGTAGCCGACCATCACCACCAGAACCGGAAGCGGCGCGAGCCAGGCCCGGGCTGCCTCCGGCAAAGGAGCGAGCGTCCTGCCTTCGCGCAGGGCGTTGAGCAGGTTGGCTGACACTTCCACTCCCGACATGGGGATCCCCTGGCCGGATACCGGCGTGGGATAGACATCCCCGAGGCCCGCCGCGGTGGCGCCAATCAGTACGATGCGGTCGCGGAAGAAACCCTGGGGCAACTTCTCGCCCAGGGCCTCGGCGTAGGACACCTGGCGAAAGGTTCCCGGCGGGCCGGAAAAGGGGAAATGCACCCAGTGGTCCCGCATCCAGTCGGAGGACGGGCCGGCATTCGGATTGCGCAAGCCCGGCAGCACTGCCGGCGCCTCCCCGGCCACCTGCAGCAGCGCCAGGGCGAAGTGCGGATGGCGGGCGGTGCCGTGGCCCTCCCGCAGAAATGCGCTGCGGGCAATGCCGTCCCGGTCAAGCTCGAGATGGATGTGCCCGACGGAGGCGGCCGACACCGCAAATCCGGGCAGCGGCCGGGTTTCCACGGGCGCGCTTTCCCGGTCGTGCTCCATCAGCACCGGCAGCACGGCGCGTCCGTTGCGCCGGAGGGCCTCGGCCAGAGCGGTGTCCGCGTTGCCGCTCCGGAGGTCCGGTTCTGACAGGATAAGATCCAGCCCCACCGCCCGGGCTCCGTCGCGGGTGAGCCGATCAAGCAGCGCGGCGTGAACTTCCCGGGCCCAGGGCCAGCGGCCGAGGGTCGCCAGGCTGGTTTCGTCGATCGCCACGATCACCACGTCGTCCGGCGGCAGCGGGCGGGCCGAGGACAGGGCGGCATCGTAAAGCGCGAGATCCAGCCGCCACAGCCATTGCTGCTGGGCCGAAACGGCCGCGGCGGTGGTCAGCAGCAAAGTCAGCGCCGCCCATTCTGGCAGCAGCCGCAGCCAGGGGCGGGCCGGAGGCGTCACAGCAGGGGAAAGATCAGCAGCAGGAGGAGCCACCAGGGCTGCGCGGGGGGCGCGGGAACCTCGAATCGCTGGGGCGAGGTGAACGGGCCCACGTATCCGTCGGGATCCGTGGCCCGGACCCGCATGTAATAGCTGCCGGGATCCGGACGGTCCAGCGTGACACGGGGCTCGGCCAGCTCCCGCTCGGCGAGAAGGCGCGAGAACTGCGGGTCGGGGGCGAGCTGGAACAGGAACCTCTGGCCGGGCTCGGCGGGCCAGGAAAAGCGCAGTTGCTTTTCGTCCAGGTCCGGGGGATCCGGATTGGGCGGTAGTGGCTTGAGGGTGAACCCCTGAGGGTCTCCGAACGGGCCCCGGTCGCCGTCGGCGCGGGCGCTCGCCAGGCGCCACCAGTACCGTCCCGGCTCGAGCCCTTCCAGGGAGTGGGCGAGTCCGGGAAGGCCGTCCTGGTCTCGGATCACGGAGGCGAAATCGGCGTCCCGTGCCACTTGAATGCGGTAGCGGTCGGCCCCCTCCGGCTGCGACCAGCGAAATTCCACCGCGCCCACTGTCAGCTTGGCATCCGGTGCCGGAGCCGCAGGGAAAGGCGGCTCGGGGCGGGCCTTGATGCGGAAACGGTGATAGGCGTCCAGGCCCTCGAGTCCGGCAGAATCCACGCCCCGCACTCGCAGCCAATACTCTCCGTCCGGGATGCCCGACAACCGCACGTCGGCGGAGCGGGCGAAGCTCTCGGCGAACACGTTCTGGAAGCCGCGGTCGCTCGCCACCTGCGCGCGCCACGCTTCGACTCCCGGCGGAAGCGGAATCTCGAAGCGCACCAGCGGGCGCTCCTGCAAAGCGGGAAGGGCGCGGAGATCGGGCGCGGGAAGCAGGCGGCGAGGTTCGGCGGGCGGCGCCGCGCCGCGCACCCGGG
>Ga0210374_1000102_pt1 | contig 9910 bp, 11 predicted proteins | sample S765metaT_FD_170483 | JGI IMG/M metagenome (GOLD analysis project Ga0210374, IMG submission 170483) | Metatranscriptome of estuarine sediment microbial communities from the Columbia River estuary, Washington, United States - S.765... | ecosystem: Environmental > Aquatic > Marine > Intertidal zone...
CACCGCGGTCTTGGCCTCGCATTCCCGGTATTCGTCCTCTGCCACCGAATCCCAGACGATCCCGCCGCCGGTGCCGTATTCCGCGACTCGGTCACGCTTGTTCACCGTCAGGGTACGAATGGCGACATTGAACTGGGCCCGGCGCCCCGGCGACAGGAATCCGATGGAGCCCGTGTAAATGCCGCGGGGCGAATCCTCCAGCCCGCCGATGATGCCCATGGTGCGCGCCTTGGGAGCACCCGTCACGGAGGCGCTGGGAAACAGCGCCCGCAGGATCTCGCTCACGGGCTGCCGGGTGCGGGCGGTGACGGTGGAGGTCAACTGCCAAACCGTGGGATAGCGCTCCACCTCGAACAGCCGATCGACGCGCACGCTTCCGGTCTCCGCGATGCGGCCGAGGTCATTGCGCACCATGTCCACGATCATGACGTTCTCCGCCCGATCCTTGGCCGAGCGCGCGAGACGCTTGCGGAAAGCGGCGTCCTCCTCTGGCCAGCGGCCCCGGGGCAGGGTTCCCTTCATGGGCCGGCAGCGGATCATGTCGCCTTCCAGCTCGAAAAAGCTTTCAGGCGACGCCGAGGCCACGGCAAATCCGGCAAGGTCCACGAAGGCACAGTACGCCGCCTGTTGCGCCTCCACCAGGGCCAGGAAACACCACCACGGGTCGGCGCCGAATTTCCCGCGCAGCCGCACCGTATGGTTCACCTGGTAGGTCTCGCCGTCGCGGATTGCGCGCCGGATGGCCGCGATGGCCTGGAGATAGTCGGGCTTGGAAGTGCAGAACGTCAGGGCGTCCAGGCAGCAGGCCTCCGGGAGCGCGGGCGGCAGCTCCCGCAGCACCTCCGGCGCCCGGTAGAGGCCAAACCAGGCCAGGGGGAATCCCTCGGGCGTGCGCACCTTCAGGGCGGAATCGAAGCCCGGCGCCGCCTCGTAGCTCAGGAAACCGGCGGCGTGGAGCGCCTCCCCTTCCACCCGCTGCTCCACACGACGCACCAGGGGCAGCACCTCCTCCGGCGTCCGCGCCACCACCACCTCCACCGGCTCGTGGAAATGGAGCCAGCAGCGGGCGCGGGCGTCATGCAAAACCACCGAACCTTCCGTGGGTCGCATCGGGCGGCTTTCTCGCACCGGCGCTATGCCGGCAGAGCTTTCAGGGTGCGGAACAGAGTTGCTGTATAGCAGAAAAGCCGCGCGCTGGCACTTTCAGTCCGCACCGGCGCGGCTGCGGCGCCAGCGGGGATAATGGGTCTCCACCAGGGGTCCCCCGGCGTCCCACGCATGGCAGCCGTCGATCTGGAACGGCTTGCGATGGGGATCCTGCTGGGAATAGAAATGCTGGGCCAGGGTCTGGTACGCCGTGGTCGCCACCGACCACAGCAGTTCGGTGACATGGGTGCAGCCCTGGACGCCCCCGAACACATGGTTCACCTGGCGCCGGAAGCCCGGCCCGATGGTCATGCCCACCAGCTTCCCGTAATCCTTCTGGATTTCGTCGCAGACGCCGGGAAACGGCACGCCGTCCATGCCGGTCTCGGCCGCGTGGATCTTGAGGTGATCATCCACGGTGATGCGCAGGCGCATGTCGTGCACCGGCTTGCCGGCTGGCCGCACCCCGGTCACGTGCAGGAAGTCATGATCCTTGACGTCGGTGAGCCGCCCCTCGATGTCCCACAGGCCATCGCTGCGCTGGAAACCCTGCACTTCGATGCGGCGCGAATGCAAGCGGGTGCGCCGCACCCTGTCGCGGCGGGAAGTCATGGGACGCGGGCCCCGCAGCCCCCAGACCAGCGGCCAAGATCGGTCATGCGGCTTCCCCCGTTTCCATCGCCGGGGGATCGCGCAGCAGTTCGGTGAACTCCTGGGCCGGCATCGGCGCCGAGTAGTAATAACCCTGAATTTCGTCGCAGCCATGGGCGCGCAGAAAACCGGCCTGGCTCCTTCGCTCCACTCCTTCCGCGATCACCCGCAGCCCGAGGCTGTGGCCGAGGGAGATCACCGCCAGCACGATGGCGGCGCTGTCACCGCTCTCCGGCAAATCCTGGACAAAGGAACCGTCGATTTTGAGCTTGTCGATGGGGAAGCGCTTGAGGTAATTGAGGCTCGAATAGCCGCTTCCGAAGTCGTCGATGGCCACCCGCAATCCCATGGATTTGAGGCGCCGCAGCGCGATCTCGGCCTCCTGCGGGTCGTGCATGACCACGGTTTCCGTTAGCTCGAGCTCCAGGAAGCGGGGTTCCACGCCGGTGTCCGAGAGCACCGATTCCACGATGTCGGCGAGCTGGGTCTGGCGGAACTGGCGGGCGGAGAGATTCACTGCCACCACCAGCGGAGGCAGGCCGGCACCCTGCCAGGCCTTGATCTGCTCGCAGGCCGTGCGCAGGATCCAATCCCCGATGGGCACGATGAGGCCGGTTTCCTCGGCAATCATCACGAAGCGCCCGGGCTCCACCGCGCCCCGCGACGGATGACGCCAGCGCACCAGCGCCTCGGCCCCCACGATGCGGCCCGTGGCCAGTTCCACCTGGGGCTGGTAGTAGACGGCAAGCTCTCCGCGCTCCAGGGCCCGGCGCAGGTCGGACTCCAGGTCCAGCCGCTCGCTCACCCGCTCGTTCAGCTCCCGGGTGTAGAACTGGAACCCGTTCTTTCCCTGCTCCTTGGCCCGGTACATGGCCGCATCGGCGTTCCTGAGCAGCGTGTCACCATCCCGGCCGTCCTGGGGATAGACGCTCACGCCCACGCTGCAGGTGACGAACACCTCCCGGCCGTTGACGATAAAGGGCTGGGCGATCGCGCTGAGCAGGCGCTGGATGTGCTGCCCGACCATCCCGTCCCCTGCGGTGAAATGCAGGACCAGGACGAACTCGTCACCGCCGATTCGCGCCACCGTGTCGGAAGCGCGCAGGCACGAGGCGAGCCGCCCCGCCGCCAGCTTCAGCAACTGGTCTCCGGCGTCGTGGCCCAGGCTGTCGTTGACGAGCTTGAAGTTATCCAGGTCGAGGAACGCGATCACCACCGCCTGGGCGTATCGGTCAGCGAACACGATGGCCTGGTTGATGCGGTCCCGCAGCAGGTTCCGGTTCGGAAGGTCGGTGAGGGAGTCGTGGTTCGCCTGATGCTCCAGTTCCTCCTGGTAGCGCCGGTTGTCCGTGATGTCGTTGAGCACGCCCACGAAGTGACTGACGCTACCATCGGAGTCCCGCACCGGAGCGACAAACAGCTCGTTCCAGAACAGGCTGCCGTCCTTACGGTAATTGCGCAGCACCCCATGGCCTTCCCTCTGGCCGCGAATGGCCGCGCGAACGTTTTCCAGGGCCGGCTGGTCCGTGTCGTCCCCGTGCAGGAAACTCCAGTTCCGGCCCACGGCCTCCGTGGCCGGGAACCCGGTGATGCGCTCGAACGCGGGGTTGACGTAGACAATGGGCTCGCCCGCGGCTCGGGCATCGGTGATGACGATGGCGTTGACGCTGGACTCGATGGCCCGATCGCGCAGCCTGAGGGCCACCTCCGATTCCCGGACCGAAGTCAGGTGGCGGTTCACCATCAGGTACAGAAGCCAGGCCGAGGAGACGACGAAGAACCAGCCTGCGAAAGACTGCAACCACGCGTTCTCCTCTACCTGAATGCCCAGGACGAACCCCACCGGGATCCCGCTCGCGACAAAAATCCACATCCCGACCAGCAGCCCGTAGACCACCGCGACATTGCGCGCGAGTCTTTTCTCGCGCCGGGTGTTGGTGGTCATGGCGCTGGCGGGCGGCCGACGCGGGAAGGTGCTGACAACATGGCGTTCATCGCCGCGCCGCGTCCCGGAACTCTTGCAGCAGTCGCTTGGCACGGCTCGGGCTTCCGGCCAAGGATCGCAAATCGGCGACCTCGAGGTCTTCGCCGGCCGCCGCAAACGCGCTCACCGAGCGGTCGCGCAGGTTGACCACTTGCATCGCCCAGTCCGGGAATTCGCGCTCCGGCAGGATCTGGTCCAGGAGCTTTATGACCAGGCTGTGGCGAGGGTCGCGGGCGATCCTGGCGTAAAGGGCCTCGATTGCCGGTTCCGGCCCCTCGATCACCTGCATGAATTCCAGGTCCCGGTAAAGCAGCAGGCCCGTGATGCCGGCGCGAGAATTGTTCTCCACGCTGCTGCTGAAGATCTCCTGGAGATCCTCCGCGTCAAAGCCGCTCCGCGCGGCGGAGATGTAGACGATCTGTCGGACGGGTTCCACCACGGGATCACGCGCGGACGATGGACAATGGCGCCGGCTAGTGGAGTGGACCCCCCGACCCCCATATTACGAACCGGCCGGGTTCCCCACCCCAAAGCAAGCCGCAACAATCAATCAACAACTTATGCATTGGCGCTATTCTGCCATGGGTGGCAGGCGTTGTGGCTATTTGCTTCCTCGCGCTCCAGGCGTGCGCCGCGCCAGCCACGCCCGGGAGTCATGCCCGGTTCCTCCACGGTCCGAGGTTGGACCAGGAACGGCACGAGCTGCAGGATGCCACGATCCCGATCCGCCCCGCGGGAAGCCGCGAACAGGAAGGAAATTGAACGCGAGTTTCGCCGCTCCCGTGAGGTCAACCCCATTGCGAGTCGCCCGCGGCGCGGCGCGGCCGGTGCCGTGTTCGGGCGGCCCGCGTCGTGGCTAGCCGCCGGTCTCCCCTTCCCCCACCGCCTCCGGTCCGGTTATGAAGTAATTGCCCGTGGTATTGAAACTGATGGGCCCTTCGTTCCGAAACATGTCGGCCAAGGCCACGAATTCTTCCGGCGACGTGAACATCTGCTTGACGGTCGCTTCCCCCTGAAGCCGGTAATAAAACGAGAACTGTTTCTTCGTGACGTTGTAAGCCAGGTAGTACCTATCGACGTTCTTCCAAGCCATGATCCACTCCTCTCTTGAGAACACACGGATTTGACGGTCTCCCCCGCCGGTCCCTCAAACTATCCCGTCCGCTTCCCGCCATGGGGGCGGTCCACGCAGTTCGTGCAAATCCCCAGCCCAAAGTTAACGCGTCGGTGCACCAGATCGCCTTATCGAGCGCATTCCGCCTTTCTCGCGCAACGCTTTCTTGTCGGCGGCGAGGAAAGAGGCCAATAGGAAGGAGGAGCCTTGACCTGGGTCCTCCTTCGCGGGAAAGGCCTGCATCGTGAATGAAGCCCGGCGTTATCATGGGAAAAGGCAAACCCATGGGGGGAAGCGTCGTTCCTTCTTGAGCCGCGAAACCACATATCTCAAGTTCCGACGCTTATTGACCACTCTCGCGGGACGATGCGTGAGCAGACCGTTAGCGGCCCGCCAACAACCGCATCACGACGGTCGCCGCAATTGCAGCCACGATGACCCCCATGACAGCAATCACGAGGCGCTTTCGCCGGGGAGCAAAGCCCGGAGCACGGGCGGCGACCAGATAAATCCCGCTGCCCACCGCAACCAGCCCGGCGAGACCCGAGAGCAAGCCGGTAGCGCCGTAGAACGCGATGCGCCCAGGCTCCTCATGGATCCCCAGGAAGCCTGTATCGGGTAACTGTGAAAGGCCGAGGAACACCAAGCAGAGGACCGCACTTGCCAGAAGTATCCTTCGAGCCATGTGAATTGCCTAGTTACGGGCCCGGAGCGAGCGCACTCCAGCAAATATTGCCCACGAACTGGGCCAAGCGCGGCCTGCCGGTAAAGTTCAGTCTAAGCCGTTTATTGAAACGGAAGCTTACGAGACCAGATAGCCCCACACCGAGACCTTTCTCTTAATCGGCGCTCGATTGTAAACAAACACCTCGATATACGGCCCCATGACCGGGAATCTTGCCATGTAGCTGCTGATGTTGTGCGGGCTGCCGTGCCAACTGCCTCGCCCGGACACTTCGATGAAGTTGGTGCTCTGGGGGGCGCTGAGATTTTCCTCCAGGTTGACATACCGGCGGGCACCCATCGCGCCGTTGGCATTGAACGCGAACATTACGCCCAAATCCACCGGGGGCTCATCTGCGGCTGCCTGAGTGAATCGGACGAAGATGTTGATGTGCCGATAGCTATCGATCTTCGTATAGGGTGGCAGGCTGATCCCGATATTAGGTGGCAGTTCGCGATCAGTCATGAACTTGATAATGGAGGTGCAGGCCGGATTGCAGGCGCCCGCGGTTCCTTTGCGTTTCTCTGACATAGTAACCTCCTTGTTAAGCAGAAAGCCGCCATCGATGAACGGCCACAGGACCTGCCGTTCTCTGACTTGCTATCGATGCCCGCCAACGAGAACTCGCGGCGCAACGCACCGCACAAGGCCATTCACACACATTGCCTCTGCGGAAACCGCTTGGGCATGGTGGATCGGCAGCGGGGGGCCATCCCGTCCCTCCTACGCGGCCCCATGCTTAATGCATAGACTCTCCCGTGATCTATTTCAATCGAATGGCGCGCAACCATGACGACGCAGCCGGTCGGGTTGACATTTGTCAGGCGGAAAATCGTTGCCGGGAGGCAATGTGCCGCGCCGCACCAGGACGTCTGGGAGCGCCGCTTCAGACGAGATCGGAAACATGCGCACGGCATGGTGGTGCCTGGACGCCGAGCGGTTGCTAATTCCAAATCGCTTCTCACAGGCACTTCCCCGCGACCCCCATTGACCTCGGCTGCCGAGGGGGAGAGATACTCGCCGGGGTTCACCTTTCTTTCCTGTCATTGCTCGCCATGAAGCAGTTACAAGGGTCGTCTGGCAGGCACAAATGTGAATCTGCAGCCGCTTTGCTTGTCCTATTGCCGTCCGCACCGAATTTCGCGGCGGATATCAATCGCCCGGTACCGCCAGCACAAAGCGGTGCCGCCCTGAAACAGCCGGCAAATATGACGGTATACCAATGCGAGGACGAGCTGCTGGTATCGCTGACGTTCGACCGCGATTCGTTGCAGTTCGCCTCAAACGACGGCAGCGCAGAACCGCTCGCCGTTGCGCTCTTGACCAGGGCTAAGGTGAGACTGCGGGATTCAGCGATCCATCAGCAGGACCAGGTGCGGTGCTCCCATGAACTGCGGCGAGTGATGCAAGGGCTCGACTTCGTGCGCCCTTGCCGCGGAGCGGTACCCAATCCGGGTAACGTGCGGCATAGCTACCGCTTCCGGAACTGAGCGCGGAGCGGGTTGGACGCGAGGCACTTACGCTGGAGTGTCTGCCTTACGCCTGAAACGACGAACTGGCGCAGTAGCGGATCGTTCCTCGGTCGGTCTACGATGGATCAAGGAGCGGATCATCACGGGGCGGGGAGTTCTGATGCCGTTGAGACGCGGCGCTCAGATTGCCCGACAGAAACATGGTGGCAAACGATCAACCGGCCTTGATCAGAAGGTCATGCTTTCGGCGAGCGATCCTACTCGGGCTGCTATTGGTTGTGATTGATGCGCTCCTTCTTAACCAGGGAACCATCGCTCTGGCCGTCGGGTTGTGGATGCTTTTCGTCGGACTTCCTCGCACCTTTCTTGCAAAGAAACTCGCCCCGGTCCGCGCGCAGCGCGTCGCGAACATCGCGATCTACCTTGCCGCGGTTATTCTGGTCTTTGGACTCAACGCGGCGAACAACCAGCTCGCTCGTGGCCGTGCCCAGACCCTGATCACGGCTATACGGGCTTTTCAGGCCGACAACGGACGATTCCCGAACTCCCTGTGGGAACTCGTGCCCGAATATGCTGAAACGATTCCCCTGGCCAAGTACACGTTGATGTTCAACCAGTATCGGTAACAAGGTTCCGAAGAAGACACGACCCTTTCGTATGTAGATATTCCTCCGTTCAGCCGGCCGACATATTCCTTCGTGCGCAGTGCCTGGGGTTACCTGGATTAGGCGATGCCAGACGCTTGCTGTTCTCGACCGCCCTCACCTCGGTTGTGCGGCAAAGCTTCGATATTCCAACGTTTGGCAATCGGTCCCGTCGACCGAGTGACGCCCAGGTACGATGAAGAAATTTGCCTCACCCTTTGCCGTTGACTGGCGAGGCGGAATGGGTTATCCCCCGGGGCATCACGTTCCGAGATTGTTGGAAGCCATGAGGATATTCGTCTGCTCCCTGGCAGTCGCCCTTTTCCTGGCGGGCTGCACCGCGGACCGCGACTGGCGCACCGCCAGCCGGGAACCCGCCGGGATCGCTCCCGATCCTTCGAACACCAAGGAAGCCGTACTACAGGCGTACGCGGCGCCCGCCTGGGGCTGGCGGGGCTGGTTCGCCGTCCACACCTGGATCGCGGCGAAACGCAGCGCCGAGCCCGCCTACACGGTGTATGAGGTCATCGGCTGGCGGCAGAGAGGGGGCCTTCCGGTGGTGAGAATCGAGCGCGACGCGCCCGACCGCTTCTGGTTCGGCGAGAAACCGCGGCTGCTGGTGGATCACCGGGGCGCCGGCGTGGACGCCCTCATCGACCAGGTCGAGCAGGCGGCGCGCGCCTATCCCTGGCCGGAAACCTACAACGCCTTTCCGGGTCCCAACAGCAACACCTTCACCGCCTGGATCGCCAAGCGGGTCCCCGCGCTCAAGCTCGATCTCCCCCTGTCCGCCATCGGCAGCGGGTATGCGGAATGATGATCCTGCGATGAAGGGCCAGGGCCGGCGCCGTAATGGTTACTGCCCGAGAATGGGGTCGGCCGAACGCGTCCGCGGACAAGATTGGGCCAGACCGGGAAGGCGTTGACGCCGGGAATTCTTTGGTGCCGGCTAGAGGAGTCGAACCCCCGACCAACTGATTACAAATCAGCTGCTCTACCAACTGAGCTAAGCCGGCCCAGCGGGGCATTATACCGGAGGGGTGCCGCCCCCGACGCCGGGCGGTGTTACTTGATGACCTGCAGCCTCGGCTTGCCGCCCGGGGTGCCTTCGGGCTCGGTGGGGGGTTCGGAGGCCGCGTCGCCGGCGGCCGTTGCCTCCAGTGGAAACAGCATGCCCTGGCCGTTCTCCCGGGCGAATACGGCCGCCACCGCCGCCACCGGCACCGAACACTCCCGGGAAACGCCGTTGAAGCGGGTCGAAAACTGGATCAGGTCGTTGCCGATGGTGAGATTGCGGGTTGCGTCGGCGCTCAGGTTGAGCACGATCTCCCCGTTTTTCACGTGTTCCACCGGAACCCGGGTGCGGGCATCCACCCGGACCGAGATATAGGGCGTGTAACCGCAGTCCACGCACCACTCGTGGATGGCGCGGATCAGGTACGGTTTGGTGGAGATATCCTTCATTGTGCCTTGGGTGCCGCGCCTACCTCCGCATGATCTTCTCGGAAGGCGTGAGCGCCTCGATGAACGCCGGGCGGGAAAACAGGCGCTCCGCGTATTTCATGATCGGCGCGGCGGGCTTGGTGAGCTGGATGCCGTAGTAATCGAGCCGCCACAGCAGCGGCGCGATCGCGACGTCGAGCATGGAAAACTCTTCCCCCAGCATGTGCTTCTGGCGGGTGAACACCGGCGCGATGGTCGTGAGGTTGTCCCGGATGGCGAGGCGCGCCTTGTCCGCGGCCTTCTGGCTGCCGTGCTCGATGGTGGCCAGATGATCGAACATCTCTTTCTCGAAGCGGTATAGGAACAGCCGCGCCCGCGCTCGCATCACCGGGTCGGGTGGCATCAGCTGCGGGTGCGGAAAGCGCTCGTCGATGTACTCATTGATGATGTTGGATTCGTACAGGACCAGGTCCCGCTCCACCAGCACCGGCGTCTGGTTGTAGGGATTGAGGGTCGCCAGATCCTCGGGCTTGTTGAACAAGTCCACGTCGATGATCTGGAAATCCATCCCCTTTTCGTACAACACGATCCGGCAGCGATGGCTGAACGGACAAGTGATCCCTGAATACAGGGTCATCATTTTGGACTTCTCCCTGTGCGGGGGCGCCTGCGGCACCCCCTCCTCGACTCTCTGAGTGAACGTCTTTCCAGAATTCCTTCTTGAGAACGTAG
>Ga0210374_1000103_pt1 | contig 9887 bp, 10 predicted proteins | sample S765metaT_FD_170483 | JGI IMG/M metagenome (GOLD analysis project Ga0210374, IMG submission 170483) | Metatranscriptome of estuarine sediment microbial communities from the Columbia River estuary, Washington, United States - S.765... | ecosystem: Environmental > Aquatic > Marine > Intertidal zone...
CCTTAGTCCGCTTCTGAAGGAGTCAATACATGAACAAGCTCTTATCCACCCTGATCGCCGCCGCGCTGCTGAGTGCCAGCGCCGGCGTGCTTGCCACCGAAAGCGCGACCAGCGCCCAGCCCAAAGCCGAGAGCAAGGCGGCAGCGAAGTCCGAGAAGAAGACGGTCAAAAAACAGCAAAGACCCAACACCGCGGACACGAAGGCCAAGGCGCCCGGCGGCAATGATCTGGTGAAAGGCGCCGTCGACGAAATGAAAGCGGCAAAACCGGCGCCTGCGCCCCTTCCCCCGGGAGCCAAGAAAGAAAGTTACGAGTAGGCAACCGCTGCCGCAAGGCACGGAAGGCAGGGCTTCGGCCCTGCCTTTTTTGTTGGGGGAATAGGCTTCGTCGGCCGGGGGGAGCCGGTTTAGAATGCACCCTTTTCGAGCCCTCCCATGAGTCCGAGCCCCCGCCCCACCGTCGCGGCCGTGGTCCAGCATCGCGGCCGGTTCCTGCTGGTGGAAGAGGAAACCGAAGCCGGCATCGCCTTCAACCAGCCCGCCGGCCACTTGGAATCCGACGAATCGCCGGTTGAGGGCATGATCCGGGAAACCCTCGAGGAGACCGCCTGCCACGTGCAGCCCGACGCATTGATCGGCGTCTACCGCTGGCGGTCACCGCTCAATCACACCACCTACCTGCGCTTCGCGTTCTCGGCCCGGTTCCTCGCCGAGGAACCCGACCGCGCCCTGGACCAAGGCGTCATCCGCGCAGTATGGCTCACGCTGGAGGAGATCCGAATCCTCCAGCCCCGGCACCGAACCCCCCTGGTCCTGCGCTGCATCGAGGATTACCTTGCCGGTCGCCGCTACCCCCTGGAACTCATCGCCGAGGTCCCGTAAGCCATGGCAAAGAAGAAAGTCGTGGTGGGCATGTCCGGCGGGGTGGACTCCTCCGTCGCCGCGCTCCTGCTCAAGCAGCAGGGTTACGAAATCGTCGGCCTGTTCATGAAGAACTGGGAGGACGATGACACCGACGAGTACTGCAGCGCCAGGCAGGACCTGATCGACGCCGCGGCGGTGGCGGATATCATCGGCATCGGGCTGGAGGCGGTGAACTTCACCCAGGAGTACCGGGAGCGGGTGTTCAACCTTTTCCTCGCCGAATACCGCGCCGGGCGCACGCCCAACCCGGACGTGCTCTGCAACGCCGAGATCAAGTTCCGGGCCTTTTTGGATCACGCCCTGGGGCTGGGCGCCGACTGGATCGCCACCGGCCACTATGCCCAGGTGCGGGAAGTGGACGGCCTGTTCCAGTTGCTCAAGGCCGAGGACGGCACCAAGGATCAGAGCTATTTCCTTTACCGACTGAACCAGCGCCAGCTGTCGAAAACGCTGTTCCCCACGGGCGCGCTCTACAAGAGGGACGTGCGCAAGATCGCCCAGGACGCGGGCCTGCCCAATTTCGCCAAGAGGGATTCCACCGGCATCTGTTTTATCGGCGAGCGACCGTTCCGCGAGTTCCTGAACCGCTACCTGCCCGACCAGCCGGGGGAAATGCGCACCCCGGAGGGCAAGCTCGTCGGCCATCACCAGGGCCTCATGTTCCACACCATCGGCCAGCGCCACGGATTGGGCATCGGCGGCGCCGGCGACGCCTGGTACGTAGCGGGCAAGGACATCGCCGGTAACATCCTTATCGTGGTCCAGGGGCACGACCATCCCGCGCTTTACGAAGACCGGCTCGTCGCGGCCGACCTGAGCTGGATCAGCGGCGAGGCGCCCCACACCCAATGGGTCTATGGCGCCAAGACCCGCTACCGGCAGCCGGACGCGCCCTGCACCCTGGCCCGGGTGGACGAAGAATGCGAGGTGGAATTCGCCCAGCCCCAGTGGGCGGTGACGCCGGGACAATCGGTGGTGGTCTACGACAGCCGGGTCTGTCTGGGCGGCGGCATCATCCGGGAATAGCGAAGGGCAACCGGCAGTCGCCGCCCGCGAGGGTCAGCCCTTCGGCACGGTGTTCTGGAACGACGGGCGCTTGGACAGCTTGTCCCAGTGCTGGGCAAGGTGGGGATGGGGCTCGCGCCAGTTGATCTCCGGAAAGCGGAAATCCAGGTAGCCGAGCGCGCAACCCACCGCGACATCGGCCAGGCTATAGGCGTCCCCGAAACACCACTTCTGGTCGCCCAGCTCCTCAGCGACGGCCCTCAGCCCGCTCTCGACCTTGGCCTCCTGGCGCTTGATCCAGTCCTGACTTTGTTGTTCCGAAGCGCGCTTGCGCTCGAGAAAGATGTTCGCTGCCGCCTCGCACACGCCGTCGCCCAAAGCCTCCCAGCGCTTGACCAGGGTGCGCTCCCGGTTCCCGGCGGGGATCAGGCGCGAGACCGGTGTCACCGTGTCCAGGTACTCCACGATCACCCGGGAATCGAACAACGTGGTTCCGTCGTCCAGTACCAATACCGGCACCTTTCCCAAGGGATTGAACAGCGGCACCGGCGTATCCGCCAGCCACGGATTCTGGACGTCGAAATCGTATTCGATTCGTTTTTCCGCCAGGACTACCCGCACCTTGCGCGCGAAGGGACTGGTGAGTGACGCGATGAGTTTCATGGTTCGTGTGATCCCTGGGTGCCGGCAGGATTATAGCATCGCGTCACCCGCCGTCCGCGCGGCTCGAAATGCCTCCTTTGCGCTAGAATGCCCTTTTTTGACGGCCATGGCACCTTCTTCCATCACTGCCCTCTCGCCGCTGGACGGGCGCTACGCCGCCAAGCTGGAGTCCCTGCGTCAGCACTTCAGCGAATTCGGCCTCATCCGCTACCGCGTGCGAGTGGAGATCGAATGGCTCAAAGCGCTCGCCGCCGATCCGGCAATCTCCGAACTACCCGCGTTTTCTGCGGCAACGGTAAATGAACTGGATCGCACCGCCGCCGAGTTTTCGGAGGCGGATGCGGAGCGCGTTAAAGCCATCGAGGCCCGCACCAATCATGACGTGAAGGCCGTGGAGTACTGGCTTCGAGAGCGCTTTGCCGGCGATCCGGAGATCTCGAAAGGCGCCGAGTTCATCCATTTCGCCTGCACCTCCGAAGACGTCAACAACCTGGCCCACGCCCTGATGCTGCGGGCGGGCCGCGACGAGATCCTGCTGCCCGCGCTGGACAGGGTGATCGCGGCGCTGACGGGGCTCGCCGGCAGCCTCGCTGCGGTCCCGATGCTGGCGCGCACTCATGGCCAGCCGGCGACTCCCACCACCATGGGCAAGGAAATGGCGATCTTCGTGCACCGGCTGCGGCGGGCGCGGGACCGGGTGGCGAATGTGCGCATGCTGGGCAAGATCAACGGCGCCGTGGGCAACTATAACGCGCACATCGCCGCCTATCCCAGTGTCGGCTGGGAGGCCTTCGCCCAGCGCTTCGTCGAGATGCTGGGCTTCGAATTCAATCCCTACACCGCGCAGATCGAGCCCCATGACTGGCCGGCGGAGCTGTTCGACGCCCTCGCCCGCGCCAACACCATCCTCATCGACCTGGACCGGGACCTGTGGGGCTATATTTCCCTGGGGTATTTCCGCCAGAAGGTGAAGAAGGAGGAAGTGGGCTCCTCCACCATGCCCCACAAGGTGAACCCCATCGACTTCGAGAATTCCGAGGGCAACCTGGGCGTGGCCAACGCGCTGCTGCGCCATCTCGCCGAAAAGCTCCCGGTGTCCCGCTGGCAACGGGACCTCACCGACTCCACGGTGATGCGCAACATGGGCGTGGCCGTCGGCTACGCGCTGCTTGGCTATGACTCCTGCCTGCGCGGAATCGGGAAGCTGGAAGCGGATGCCGGCCGCATGGCGGCAGACCTGGAGGATGCCTGGGAAGTTCTCGCCGAGCCGATCCAGACCGTGATGCGGCGCTACGGCGTTCCCGACGCCTACGACCGGCTCAAAGAGCTGACCCGGGGCAAGGCGGGCATGGAACGCGAATCCCTCCACGCGTTCATCCGGGCCCTGGAAATCCCGGAAGCGGAGAAGGAGCGGCTGCTGGGGCTGACCCCGGCCACCTATCTGGGTCTCGCTGCCGCACTTGCCGGCCGCATCTGAGCGCGCGGACCTTGAATCGGGGCCCTTCGGCTCCATTTTCTAGTGATGACATGCCACGGAGCCATCTCATGGGCACCCATACCCTGGACGTGACCACCAACACCTTCGACCAGGAAGTCATCGAGCGCTCGAAGCAGGTGCCCGTGCTGGTGGACTTCTGGGCGCCCTGGTGCGGTCCCTGCAAGTCCTTGGGCCCGATCCTGGAAAAGCTGGCGGAGGAGTATGGTGGTCGCTTCGTGCTGGCCAAGGTCAACTCCGACGAAAACCAGGCGCTGGCCATGGACTGGGGCGTGCGGGGAATACCCAGCGTCAAGGCGTTCGTCAACGGCGAGCAGGTGGACGAATTTTCGGGAGCGCTGCCCGAGGGGCTGGTGCGCCAGTTCATCGACGGCATCATGCCCTCGCCCGCCGAAGACCTGCGGGTCCAGGCCATGGAAACCTACCGCAAGGGCGACGGCGCCGCCGCCATGGCGATGCTGGTCAAGGCCCGCGCCATGGATCCCGCCCATGGCGGGGTGGTGGCGGACATGGCCGAGATCCTGCTGGACCAGGCCGAAGCCGAGGCCGCGAAGAAGCTGCTGGACAGCCTGCCCGATGCCGCCCGGGAAGATCAGCGCGTCGCCGCCCTGATCGCCCGCGCGGACATCGCGCTCAAGACCGCCGGGCTGCCCGACGCCGCGACCCTGGAGCAGGCGGTGGCCGCCGATGCGGACGACCTGGATGCGCGTCTCAAGCTCGCCAACGTGCGGATCGCCGAGCAGCGCCTGGATCAGGCCCTGGAGCAGCTGCTGGAAATCGTGCAGCGGGACCGCAGCTTCCAGGACGAGGCCGCGCGCAAGACGATGCTGACGGTGTTCGAGATGCTGGGACCGGAAAGCGATCTGGCGCGGGATTACCGCCGGCGCTTGGCCGGCGCCCTGCACTGACGCGGGGACCCTCGGTCAGCGCGAGGAGCCCTGGGCGCGCAGCTTGTGCCGCGCGAACTCGATGATCCCCGGGGAGATGGAAAGAAGGATGATCCCGAAAATGACCGCGGTCAGGTTGTTCTTCACCACCGGGATGTTCCCGAAGAAGTACCCCGCGTAGATCAGGGACACCACCCAGACGACGGCGCCGGAGACGTTGAAGAACAGGAAACGGCGGTAGTCCATGCGACCGATGCCGGCCACGAAGGGGGCATAGGTGCGCACGATGGGCACGAAGCGGGCGATGATGATGGTGCGGCCGCCGTAGCGCTCGAAGTAGCTGTGGGTCTTCTCGATATAGGCCTTCTTGAAGAACCAGGAGTCCTCGTACCTGAAGACCCTCGGGCCCAGGAAGTGGCCGATGGCGTAGTTCAAAGAGTCCCCGGCGACCGCGGCTGCGATGAGCAGCGCCACCAGCAGGTGGGCGTTGAGGGCACCGCCGCCGGCGATGGTTCCCGCCACGAACAGCAGCGAGTCGCCGGGCAGGAACGGCGTCACTACCAGCCCGGTCTCGCAAAACACGATCAGGAACAGGATCCCGTAGACCCAGGCGCCGTAGTTGGCCACCAGCTCCAGCAGGTGCCGGTCGAGGTGGATCAGCACATCCATCAGGGTGGCGAGGAGTTCCATTTAGCGGGAGCGCAAGGCGGGCCGGCGGCGCGCGCGGGTCAGGTCAGGGAAGCGCGCCCCCCTCCTCTTCCTTCTTCTCGGGCTTCGCGAAATCCTCCCGCGACACGCCGAGCCACAGCAGGATCGGGCTCGCCACGAAGATGGAGGAATAGCTGCCCACCACGATGCCGATGGTGAGGGCCAGCGCAAATCCGAACAGCACCTCGCCGCCGAGAAGCAACATGGCCAGCACCATGAGCTGGGTGACGCCGCTGGTTATCAGGGTCCGGGACAGCGTACGGGTGATGGCGTTGTCGATGATCCCCACCGTGTCGGCGCGCCGCAGCTTGCGGAAGTTCTCCCGGATCCGGTCGAACACCACCACCGTGTCGTTCACCGAGTAGCCCAGGATCGCCAGCACCGCGGCCAGCACCGTGAGCGAGAATTCCCACTGGAACAGGGCGAAGCAGCCCAGGATCACGATGATGTCGTGGGCGGTGGCGGCGATCGCTCCCACGGCGAAGCGCCACTCGAAGCGCACCGCCAGGTAGAGCATGATGCCGATGGCCACCACGATCAGCGCCAGGGTCCCGTCGTTGGCCAGCTCCTCGCCGACCTGGGGTCCCACGAAATCCACCCGTCGCAGTTCCACGCTGGTGTCGGCCTGGCGCAGCGCGGCCATGACCTGCTCGCTGAGCTGGGCCGAGGTAAGGCCCTCCCGCACCGGCATCCGGATCAGCACGTCCCGGGAAGTGCCGAAATTCTGCACCACTGCGTCCGCAAACCCGGCGTTGCCGAGGGTGTTGCGGATGCCCTGGATGTCCGCGCCCTGGGGATATCCCACTTCGATCACGGTGCCCCCCGTGAAATCCACCCCGAAGTTCAAGCCCCGCACCACCAGCGCGCCGATCGCGGCCACCACCACCACCAGCGAGGCGATGATCACCGGCTTCGCGTAGCGCATGAAGGGCAGGTCGCGCTCAACCTTGAATATCTCCAGCATCTTGTCTTGTCTCCGTCGCTCGCCGGGCGCGCTTACACCGGCAGGGACGCCAGGCGGCGCCGGCTGCCGAAGGCCAGATTGACCACGGCCCGTGACACCGTGACCGCGCTGAACATGGAAGTCACGATCCCGATGCACAGGGTCACCGCGAAGCCTCGCACCGGGCCCGAGCCCAGGGCAAACAGGGCCAGGCCCGCGATCAGGGTCGTGACATTGGAGTCCAGGATGGTGTCGAAGGCCCGCTCGTAGCCGGCGTTGATGGCGGCCTGGGGCGTCACGCCATTCCGCAATTCCTCCCGGATGCGCTCGATGACGAGCACGTTGGCGTCGATGGCCATGCCCAGGGTGAGGGCGATGCCCGCAATGCCCGGGAGGGTGAGCGTGGCCTGCAGCATGGAGAGCAGCGCCACCAGCAGGAAGCCGTTGGTGGCGAGGGCCAGCACGGCGATCACCCCGAAAATCCGGTAGTAAACGATCATGAAGCTCGCCACCAGGGCGAAGCCGATGAGGGTGGAGTCGACGCCCTTCGCAATGTTGTCCGCCCCCAGGCTCGGGCCCACGGTGCGCTCCTCCACGATCTCCATGGGCGCCGCCAGGGCGCCTGCGCGCAGCAGCAGCGCGACGTCCTTGGCCTCGGCGGTAGACATGCTGCCGCTGATCTGCACCCTGCCGCCGCCGATCTCCTCCCGGATCACCGGCGCCGTGACCACTTCCGCCTGCCCTTTTTCAATGAGCAGGATGGCCATGCGCTTGCCCACGTTCTCTCGGGTGACGTTGCGAAAGATGCGCGCGCCTTTTCCATCCAGGTTGATGTGCACCGCGGGCTGCCCGGTCTGGTTGTCGAAGCCCGGCTGAGCATCGTTGATGGTGTCGCCGGTCAGCACCACGGTTTTCTTGACCAGTATCGGCGCGCCGCCGCGCTCCTTGAGCAACTCGCTGCCGAAGGGCACCTGCCCCTGGGTGGCGGCATCGATGTTGCCCTCCTCGTCCACCATGCGTATTTCCAGGGTCGCGGTTCGCCCCAGGATGTCCTTGGCCTTGGCGGTATCCTGCACGCCGGGCAACTGCACCACGATCCGGTCCAGTCCCGCCTGCTGCACCACCGGCTCCGCCACCCCCAGCTCGTTCACCCGGTTGCGCAGCGTGGTCAGGTTCTGCTGCAGGGTGAATTCCTGGATGCGCTTCTGCGCCTCGGGCCGGATCGTCGCCACCAGCCGCGGCTCGCCGCCGTCTTCAGCGTCCGTGAGCACCAGGTCGGACAGGCTCTTCTCGATCTGCTTGCGCCCCTTCTCCCGTTCCTGGGCATCCCGAAAGCGCACCACGATCCGGTCGCCCTCGCGGGCGATTCCGCTGTAGCCCACCTTTTCCTCCCGCAGCATGGTGCGGATGTCGCCGGCGCTGCTCTCGGCGGCCTTGGTGATCGCCGCCTTCATGTCCACCTGGAGCAGGAAGTGCACGCCACCCCGCAGGTCGAGGCCCAGGTACATGGGCAGCGCGCCGATCCCCCGCAGGATATCCGGCGAACTGGACAGCAGATTGAGGGCGACCACATAGCCCTCCCCCAGCTGCGCCTGGACCACGTCCTTGGCCTTCAACTGCGTATCGGTGTCCTTGAAGCGCACCTTGACGCCGGAGACGTCCAGGAAAGCGCTCTGGTAGGGAACGCCGGCGTTCTTGAGGGTGCTCTCGACCCGCGCAAGCAGGGCCGCGTCGGCCTTGGACGCCGCGCGCGCCGGGCTCACCTGCACCGCCGGCACCTCGCCGAAGAAATTGGGCAGGGTGTAGATGAAGCCGAGCACCAGGGCGCTGGCCACGATGAGGTATTTCCAGAGCGGGAAACGATTCATGATTCTGGCAGGGAATGGTCGTTGAACAGCAATCGGTGGAAGGGCAATTTTCCCCTGGAAGCGCCGACCGAAGCTAAGGCAGATTCCAGTTCGGGGCTCACCGCTTCCCGTTCACCGCGTCATTCGATGCTCTTGATGGTGCCCTTGGGCAGCACCGTCTGAACCGCGGGCTTCTGGACATGCACGTTTACGTTCTCCGCGATTTCCAGCGTGATATAGCTGTCGGTGATCCTGACCACGCGACCGAGGGAGCCGCCGGCGGTGACCACCTCGTCCCCTTTCTGCAGGGCCTCCAGCATCTTCTTGTGATCCTTGGCCCGCTTCACCTGGGGTCTGATCATCAGGAAATAGAACACCACGAAGATCAGGACGAACATCAGCACCATTTCCATACCGCCGCCTGCCCCGGGCGCGGCGGCCTGGGCATATGCATTGCCAATCAACACGTTAGCACCCCGTCGTCAGCAAAAATAAAGCGCGGATTGTATCACGATCCCGCCCGGTACTGCCTGAATTCCCGGGCAAAATCGTCCAGGCGGCCGGCCCGGATCGCGGCTCGGATCTCCGCCATGAGCCGATGGTAGAAATGCAGATTGTGCAAGGTGTTGAGGCGCGCCCCCAGGATTTCGTTCACCCGCTGCAGGTGGTGCAGGTAGGCGCGCGTGAAATGGCGGCAGGTGTAACAGTCGCAATCCTGGTCCAGCGGCCCAGTGTCGAGGCGGTATTGGCTGTTGCGCAGCTTCACCGTGCCGCGGCGCGTGAACAGCCAGCCGTTGCGCGCGTTGCGCGTGGGCAGCACGCAATCGAACAGGTCGATACCCTGGGTCACCGCGAACAGGATGTCCTCGGGCGTGCCCACGCCCATCAGATAGCGCGGCCGGTCCGCCGGCAGCCGGGGCGCCGTGTGGCGCAGGACGCGCTGCATGTCGCGCTTGGGCTCCCCCACGGAAAGACCGCCGATGGCATAGCCGTCGAAGCCCATCGCAACGAGGCCCGCGAGCGACGCGTCGCGCAGGTGCTCGTGCATCCCGCCCTGCACGATGCCAAACAGCGCGTTGGGGTTGCCCTCGTGGGCGCGCTGGCAGCGCTCCGCCCAGCGCAGGCTGAGCTCCATGGACTCCCGCACTGCTTCCTCGTCGGCCGGGTACGGCGTGCACTCGTCGAACACCATGGCAATGTCGGAGTTGAGCAGGCGCTGAATGGCCATGGATTCCTCCGGGGAAAGGAACAGCCGGTCGCCGTTCACCGGCGACTGGAACCTCACGCCTTCCTCGGTGATCTTGCGCAGGTCTCCCAGGCTCCACACCTGGAAGCCGCCGGAATCGGTGAGGATGGGCCCGTCCCAGCCCATGAACCGGTGCAGGCCGCCGTGGGCCTCGATCACTTCCAGCCCCG
>Ga0210374_1000105_pt1 | contig 9820 bp, 6 predicted proteins | sample S765metaT_FD_170483 | JGI IMG/M metagenome (GOLD analysis project Ga0210374, IMG submission 170483) | Metatranscriptome of estuarine sediment microbial communities from the Columbia River estuary, Washington, United States - S.765... | ecosystem: Environmental > Aquatic > Marine > Intertidal zone...
ATCGATCCCACGCTGTTCAACGCTCGGGTGGAGGAAGCCCGGGCGAACATCAAGCTCCTCCAGGCTCAGCTCGTGGAGCGCATCGCGCAGCACCGGCTGGCCGGGGAAATCCACGCCCGCAACAAGCAATTGTTCGCCGACATGGCGACCAGCGAGGAGGCTCTCCAGCAGAGCCGGGCTGCGGAGGAGCAGGCCGCGGCTCAAGTGGAGGCGGTCCGGGCCCAGATCCAGGAGGCCGAGTCCAGGCTGGTCGGGGATGAGGCCAACCTGCGCTACACGAAGATCTTCGCGCCCATGTCCGGCACCGTGGTTTCCCTTACCGCGAGACAGGGTCAAACGCTGGTGTCAAGCCAGCAGGCACCCACCATCCTGCGCATCGCCGACCTGGGAACCATGACGGTCTGGGCCCAGGTGTCGGAGGCGGACATTCCCAAGGTCCGGGTAGGCATGCCGGCCTATTTCAATACCCTCGGGCTTCCCAACCGCCGCTGGAACGGCAAGGTGCGCCAGATCATGCCGACGCCGGAGAACGTGAACAACGTGATCCTGTACAACGTATTGTTTGACGCCGACAACCCGGACGGCGCGCTCAAGAGCCAAATGACGGCCCAGGTCTTTTTCGTCAATAACAAGTCGGAGAACGCACTGGTGGTGCCGGTAGCCGCCCTGCAGCCGGCAAAGTCCGCTGCCAAAGGCAAGGAAGATCGGTCCGTCGGCGCAACCACGCGGAAGCCGCAGGGCCGCGTATTCCTGGTTCGGGTCCTTAAGGACGGCAAAGTGGAACAGCGTCAAGTCACCGTCGGGATTTCCACGCGAACGATGGCCGAGGTCCTCGCGGGCCTTTCCGAAGGCGATACCGTGGTCGTCGGTACGGCTGACAACGGCGGCGGGCAGGGGCGCCCCGCCGGAACGCCGCGGCTCAGATGATCATGGCTGCAACGGCGCTTGAAGAGTCGCGGCCGATTATCGAGCTGCGGGATCTCACCAAGACCTACCAGACGGGGGGTCTGGGAGTGAAGGTGCTCCACGGAATCTCTCTCAGCATTCGCGAAGGGGAATTCGTCGCACTCATGGGCGCGTCCGGCTCGGGCAAGTCCACGCTCATGAACATTCTCGGTTGCCTGGATCGCCCGTCGACGGGGCAGTATCTCTTCGCCGGGAAAGACGTCTCACGACTCAGCGCCGACGCGCTGGCGGAACTTCGCAGCCACGCCTTCGGGTTTGTATTCCAGCGTTACAACCTCATTGCGTCCGAGACGGTGACGGAGAACGTGGAGATCCCCGCCATCTACGCCGGCGTTCCGCACCGGGAGCGCACCGAGCGGGCGCGCAAGCTGCTGACCGACCTCGGCCTCGGGGACCGGCTCGATTACCGACCGCCCCAGTTGTCCGGGGGGCAGCAGCAGCGGGTATCCATCGCCCGCGCGCTCATGAACGGCGGGAGCGTGATTCTGGCCGATGAGCCGACCGGGGCCCTCGACAGCGTGAGCGGGGCCGAGGTCATGGCGCAAATCCATGCCCTGCACCGGCGCGGGCACACCATTATTCTCATCACCCATGAGCCGGAAATAGCGGCCCAGGCGGAGCGGGTCATCCAGATCAAGGACGGGCTTGTCGTTTCCGACTCCGGACACCGTTCCGCCCCGGCGCGGGAATTGCCGCCGCGCCCCTACGCCGTGGCCGGGGAGCGTCTGCTCCCGGACCTGATGGAGTCGGTGAAGATGGCGCTCAGATCGCTTCAGTCCAACGTCTTCCGCACCGTGCTTACGCTGCTGGGCATCATCATCGGGGTGGGTTCGGTGGTGGCCATGATTGCTCTGGGGGAGGGCAGCAAGGAATCGGTGCTTGCGCGCATCGAGGCCATGGGAACCGACCTGCTGGTGATTCGTCCCGGAGCCAAGAACGTCCGATTGCGCGAGGAGAGTACCGCTTTGGTTGCATCGGACGCGGACGCGGTCCGCGACCTGCCCAATGTCAGACAGTCGGTACCGGAGTACAGCCGCGCCGTGACGACCCGCTACGGGGAAAGCGACTACACGACGAACGGGATCGCAACCACCGCGGCCTATGCCGAGGCCCGGAACTGGCCGCTCGCGCGCGGGGCATTTTTTTCCGATGCCGACGTGGAGGGGTACGCCCCGGTGGTGGTGCTGGGGCACACGGTGGCGACAAACCTTTTTGCCTTCGGTGAGGATCCGATCGGGAAATACGTCCTGATCAACAACATTCCGTTCCAGGTCATCGGCGTGCTCGGCGAAAAGGGCGCCACCCCCTGGGGCAGCGACATGGACGACGCGGTGTACATGCCCCTTTCCACCGGGAACATGCGGCTGTTCGGCAGGCGTTACGTGCGCTCCATCATGGTGCAGGTGGCGGACGTGTCCAAAGTCGGCCAGACCCAATCTGACATTGAAACGCTGATCACCCAGCGCCACGGCAAGCAGGACTTCCAGGTGCGCAACATGGCTTCCTACCTGGACGCCGCCAGCGAGACCCAGAACACGCTCACCATCCTTCTGGGATCCATCGCTGCCATCTCGCTGCTGGTGGGGGGCATTGGCGTCATGAACATCATGCTGGTTTCGGTAACCGAGCGGGTGCGCGAGATCGGCATCCGCATGGCAACCGGCGCCCGCATGCTCCATATCCTGCTGCAGTTCATCACCGAAGCCCTGGTGGTTTGCGCCATCGGGGGCGCCATCGGCGTCGCCGGAGGGTTGCTCGCGGCGTGGATTGCCCAGCGCCTGGGGTCGCCAGTGGTGTACTCCCTGACCCCCGTGCTGCTGGCTTTCAGCAGCGCCTTTGTCATCGGCTTGGTGTTCGGTTTTCTGCCCGCCCGCCGGGCGGCCCGCCTCGACCCGGTGGTGGCCCTCGCCACGGAGTGACCATGATGGGCCGGCGCCACGCCATGATAGTCTTCGCGGCGCTGCTCTGCGGGGGCTGCGCAAGCTTCATGGCGGAGCCGTACCAGAGCCCGGAGGTGGAACTGCCCGATCGTTGGATTGGCAGCGTGCCCCAGGAGCCGGAGGCGAAATGGCCGGACTTGGAATGGTGGCGCGGATTCCGGAACCCGGAACTGGACGAATTCATCGACGCCGCCTTGGCCGAGAATACCGACCTGCGGGCCGCGGCTGCCCGCGTCGCGCGGGCCCGGGCCAGCTCCCGCGTCGCGAGCTCCTTCCTCTACCCTACGCTGACCGTTCCCGCCACGGCGGGCGTGACCGACCGCGTCGGCTCCTCCCGGCAGGATTTTTACGACATTGCCCTGAGCCCCAGCTACGAGATCGATGTCTGGGGCAGGAACCGGTTCACTTCCGAGGCCGGCGAGCAGCTGCTTTTCGCCAGCATTTACGACCAGGAAGTGGTGCGTATCACCCTGGTGGCGGACGTGGCGACGAACTACTTCCTCGTACTGTCGGCGCGCGACCGGCTGCGCACGGCCCAGCAGAGCCTGGACATCGCCCGCCGTCTTGAGGGCCTCATCGAGGCGCAGTTCCGGGCCGGGAAGGTTTCCGGCCTCGAGCTGGAGCGCCAGCGCACGGTGGTGGCCACCATCGAGTCGGTGATTCCCCCCCTTCGCCAACTTGAGCGGTCCGCGCTGGACTCGCTGGCGGTGCTGCTGGGGCGGGTGCCGGAGCGGCTGGAGGTGAGGGGTGAGTCGCTGCGCCCGGTGCCGCTGCCGGTGGTGGCGCCGGGCTTGCCCTCCGAACTGCTGGAGCGGCGTCCCGACATCCGTCGCGCCGAGGCGGACCTTCTCGCCTCCAACGCCGACATCGGTGCCGCCCGCGCCGCCATGTTCCCGAGCCTGACTCTCACCGGCAGCTCCGGCTACCAGAGCACAGCCCTGTCTCAGTTGTTCCGTTCCAGCACCGGCTTTTACACCGTTGGGGTAGATCTCCTGGGAACGATATTTGACGGCGGCAGGCTGGCGGGTCAGCGCGACATCACCATCGCCCGCAAGCAGGAGCTGGTGGAGAACTACCGCAAGACCGTGCTGGTGGCGTTCCAGGACGTGGAGGATGCCCTCGCCGGGACCGAGCATTTCGAAGCCGAGCAGGAGGCGCTGCTTCGGGCGGCGGTTCACGCCCGCGAGGCTTACCGGCTCGCGGAAAAGCGCTACTACTACGGAGCTGCCGATTTCACCACGGTCCTGGACGCACAGCGCGCCTATCTCTTGGCGGAGCAGGCGGTGGACCCGGCGCGTTTCTCCTGGGCTGCGTCGCTGGTGGGCCTTTACCGGGCGCTGGGCGGCGGCTGGCAGGCAGGGCCGGAATCGCAGCGTGATGGCGCGGCGCCGAACGAGGCCCCGCCCCGGGGGCAGCGGGACGCGGGCGCCACGGTTTCCCGGAATCCCTGAGCCGGCGCATTCAGGCGCCGTTGCGCACCGCGTCCGCCCAGCAGTTCGGCGTTTCGTAAAGGCGCACGCGCTCGAGCCGGAGATGATTGCCGTAGAAGTCGCGGAAGACGGCGTCCAGGATCTGGAACGCGAGATTGGCGAGGTTTTCCGCCGTGGGTGGCGCGTCCAGTTCCACGGTCTTATGGTCGGGCAAGGTGCGCAGAAATTCGACCACGGGCGTGTCCTTGCTGTAGACCAGGAAGGCGTGGTCCCAGGCCTCGACCAGGGATTCGCGTGCGATGCGCCGCACCTCGGAGTAGTCCATGACCATACCTTGTTCCGCCGCTCCCTCAGTGGTGATAATGTTGCCGTAGAGCGTGATCTCGAGGGCGTAGCGGTGCCCGTGCAGATGCCGACATTGGCTCCCATGCCCGGGAATGCGATGCCCGGCGTCGAACTCCAGCCTGCGCGTAATCAGCATGAACGGCAACGCACCATGGGAAAGCGCGGATTATAGCATCCGACCCTGAGGCCCCTGCGTTGACTCCGCGAACCAGACAGCCCCTGCGACCGCTCACCCGCGATGATCACTCCCGTGACAGCGCCGGGCTCGAGTACGTGTATCCGGTCATTTCCCGGCGTGCCGGAGGGGTTTCGGTGGGCGTCAACCTCAATCCCAACAACGCGTGCAATTGGCGCTGCATCTACTGCCAGGTGCCCGGTCTCAGGCGCGGGAGGGCGCCCCGCATCGACCTCGGCCGCCTGGAATCGGAACTGCTGGGTTTCCTCGAAGAATTGCTGCGCGGCGAGTTCATGGAAGAGCGGGTGCCGCCCCAGGCCCGCCGCCTAAACGATATCGCCCTTTCGGGTAACGGCGAACCGACAACTTGCCGCCAGTTTCCGGAGGTGGTGGATTTAATCGGGCGGGTAAGGAAAGAGGCGCAGGTGCCGGAGAGCGTGAAAACGGTGCTGATCACCAACGGCAGCATGATGGACCGCGAACCGGTCCGGGCCGGCGTCGCCGGAATGGCGGCGCTCAACGGGGAGGTGTGGTTCAAGGTGGATCGGGCGACACCGCAGGGGATGCTCCGCGTCAACGGCGTGCGCGGATCACCGGAGAACGTGTTTGCGAAACTTGCCGCGGCTGCCGCCCTGTGTCCTACCTGGATCCAGACCTGCGTGTTCCGCCTCGACAACGAACCGCCTCCCCGCCTCGAACGCGAGGCTTATCTCGCCTTTCTGCGCCGTTGTATCGTCGAGTCGGTGCCCGTCAGGGGCGTCCTGATCTACGGGCTGGCGCGCCCCTCGTTGCAACCCGAGGCGGCGCGCCTGACGCCCGTTGCCCGCTCCTGGCTGGAGGCCCTGGCGCGGGAAATCGAGGCTCTCGGCCTTCCGGCGAAGGTGAACCCCTGACGCGATGGCGCGTCAGGCGGCAGCCCGCGCCCGGGTCCGGGCCGATTTCTTGAGCGTCTTGTAGAGATCCGGCTGGGTCGACTTGAGCAGGTCGATGACCTGGATGTCATCCCGGCGAATCTTGCCCAGGTCAAGTCCCTCCACATGGACCAGGCGCAGCAGTTCCCGCACCGGCCTCGGCATGTTGCGGCCGCTTTCGTAGCGGGAGCCGCCGCTCTGGGTCACGCCGATCATGCCCCAGAATTCCTGCTGGTTCATGCCCAGCCTGCGCCGAATGTCTTTCGGGTTCGCGATCTTCTCAAAGGTTTTCATGTTAGCCTGCCAATCCTCATGTTGTTGTCGTATTCCGAAGCCATAACTGGCCTCAAATCCTAATGTAAATGCTTTTTTTCGGAAGTGCAAGAAAATCTAACAAAGTGATAGGTTTGATGGGTCAAAATCCTGTGAAGAAGTTAGCATTTGTCAATTAATCTGTTAAAATTCAGAGCCTTTTAATCCGCGCGGGGCAATCCAGGTGGCACTCATCGTCCAGAAGTATGGCGGCACGTCGGTCGGCAGCACGGAGCGCATCAAGAGCGTTGCCAGCCGTGTCGCCAGATTTCACCGCCAGGGCCACCAAGTGGTGGTCGTGGTTTCCGCCATGAGCGGCGAAACCAACCGTCTCATCGCCCTCGCCAGAGAGGTATCTCCCCATCCCGATCCGCGGGAACTCGACGTGATGGTGTCCACCGGGGAGCAGGTTTCGATCGCTCTCCTTGCCATGGCGCTCATGGAACTGGGAGTCGGGGCGCGCAGCTACACCGGAGCGCAGGTCCGGATCCTCACCGACAGCGCGCATACCAAGGCGCGTATCCTCAGCATCGACGAGGACCGCATTCGCAGGGACCTGGGACAGGGAAACGTCGTGGTCGTGGCCGGATTCCAGGGCGTGGACGAGGCCGGTAACATCACCACCCTGGGACGCGGCGGATCGGACACCACCGGGGTCGCCCTGGCAGCCGCCCTCAGCGCCGACGAATGCCAGATCTACACCGACGTGGACGGTGTCTACACCACGGATCCCCGCATCGTTCCCGAGGCCCGGCGCCTCCGGACCATCACCTTCGAGGAGATGCTGGAAATGGCCAGTCTCGGATCCAAGGTGCTCCAGATCCGGTCAGTGGAGTTTGCGGGCAAATACAAGGTGCGGCTTCGGGTGCTCTCCAGCTTCGAGGAGGGCGGCGAAGGCACGCTCATCACATTTGAGGACGACGAAAACATGGAACAGGCAATCATCTCGGGCATAGCGTTCAACCTCGACGAGGCGAAGATCACGGTTGAGGACGTGCCCGACCGGCCCGGCATCGCCTACCAGATCCTGGGTCCGATTGGCGATGCCAACATCGACGTGGACATGATCATCCAGAACGTGGGTCACGACGGGCTGACGGACTTCTCCTGCACCGTGCATCGCAACGACTTCGGAAAGGCGATGAAGATCCTGCGCGAACAGGTCGCGCCCCACATCGGCGCGAGGAACGTGAGCGGCGACGACAAGATCGCCAAGGTTTCGGTAGTAGGGGTCGGCATGCGCTCCCACGTCGGCATCGCGAGCAAGATGTTCCGGACCCTGGCCGAGGAGGGCATCAACATCCAGATGATCTCCACCTCGGAGATCAAGATCTCGGTGGTCATCGAGGAGAAGTACATGGAGCTGGCGGTCCGCGTGCTGCACCAGGCGTTCGACCTGGAGAGGGCGCCGGGTTAAAATCCCACTGCGCGCCGATCTCCGTCGGCGCCATTAAACACCCGGAGAGATGCCCGAGAGGCTGAAGGGGGCGCCCTGCTAAGGCGTTATACGGGCTTAAACCCGTATCGAGGGTTCGAATCCCTCTCTCTCCGCCAAACTTAAAGCGGGGCCCTACCCCGATTTCATTCTGGCCGGGAGGGAGGTTCAGCAGAACCCTCCGCCTTCGGCGAGCGAGCATCGCGCCCCTTGAGGCCTTGCATGAGTTGCGCGGCATGGGGATCGCCGGGGTAACGCTCCGCCAGCCGCATCGCATAGCGCTCGGCCCGGTCCATTTCGCCGGCGTCGCGGCTGAACAGGGCGCCCGTGACGAGCAGCTCCCGGTCGTCCGGGCGGATCTTGAGGGCGCGGTCGATCTCTGCGAGCGCATCCTGCGGACGGCCGCTCGAGTTCAGTCCCACCGCATAAACATACGCAAAGCGCACGTTGTCCGGGGCGAGTCGGGTAGCGCTTTCCAGCGCCTTTAGCGCTTCCGGCGCGCGCTTCTGGCGCACCAGGGTCAGCCCCAGGGAATGTTGCAGTGACCCGTCGTCGGGATTCGCTGCGAGGCCTTCGCGCAAAACCGCCTCGGCGTCGGCATCCCGTCCCTGAACACGTCTGAGATCAGCCAGATTGATGTAGGCGGGGACGTGTCGTGATTCCAGGGCGATGGCGGAGCTGAACTGTCGCTCGGCGTCGTCGAAACGCTGCCGGGCCGCGTAGAAAGTGCCGAGGCTGGTGCGCGCCTCCGGCCGGTCCGCGATGTACCGTTGTGTGGCGACGAACTCCTCCGCCGCCTTGTCGAAGGCGACGCGCTGCTCCGGAGTCAGGGCGTCGGCCGGGGTCGGCGCCAGCAGCCGCGCCGACTCGATGCGCACCGCGCGCAGGGGGTCATTGAGCAAGGGAACGGCGAGGGGTGCACGTTGCTCGGGCGGCATCAACTCCAGGCTTTGCAGGCTGGCCACCCGCACCAGGGGATCGGGGTCGGCGAGGCCCTGGCGCAGGGTGCTCAGCATGTTTGGCGACGGAAAGCGCCCAAGAAGCTGAATCGCCGTGGCGCGGACCAGGGGCGGCCGCCCCGGGTCCGCCGCCAGGTCTGTCAACGCCGGCCCCGCCTCTGCCGCACCGCGCTCCGCCGCATGGAAAGCGGTGGCGAACTGCTGGAATCCGGTTGGCCGCCGGCCGTACCACTTCTGCACCATGCCGTCCGCCCACTGGGCGGTCTCGTCTGCGTGACAGCCGTTGCAGGCATTGGGAGTGCCGAGACTGGCGGTGAGATCCGGCCGCGGCACCCGCAAGCTATGGTCGCGCCGCGGGTCGATCACCATGTAGGTGGCGGCGGCCATGTGGCAGTCCACGCACTGGCTTCCCGGCTTCCCGGCCTCGTGAAAATGGTGCGACGGCACGTCGTACTTACCAGCGAGGTGGCATTGGTCGCATACCGCATTGCCCTCGGCGCGGAGCTTCTGGGTGTGGGGGGTGTGGCAATCGCTGCAGGTGACGCCCTTCGCATGCATCTTGCTTTGGAGATAGGAGCCCCAGATGTAAACCTCGTCGCGCTGCTGGCCGTCGGCGTGGTAGAGCGGCGGGGAAACGAGCGCGGGCAGGTAGTGGTCGAGGAACCGCTTTCCAGCATGGTAGCCTTCGTCGATCTGGGCCCGGCGCGCATGGCACTGGGCGCAAACCTCGATTTCGCGATCGCCAGTCCTGGGGGCGCTACGCCCCGCATTCCCGGTGGCCGGGTCGATGGTCCACCTCACCTGGCGCCGCTCGTCGAGGGTGACAGTGAGGCCTCTGGCCGGATCGGGACCCTTGTCCTTCGCCCACGCCAGGTGGTTAGAGGCCGGACCGTGGCAGGCCTCGCATCCGACGTTAATTTCCGACCAGGTGGTTTTGAAGGCATTCGTCGCCGCGTCGTAGTTCTTGGTCACGGCGGTGGAGTGGCAGTCGGCGCACATGAAGTTCCAGTTCTGGGCCCGCTTGGTCCAGTGCAGCTCGTCCCGGTAATCGATCTTCTCCGCTGGATACTGGTGGAACCATCGCTGACCGCCCTCGGCCTTCGTCCGGCTGTCCCAGGTGATGGAGAGCGCCTGAATGCGCCCGTCCGGAAACTCGACGAGATATTGCTGCAGCGGGCTGACGCCATAGGTGTACTTGATCTCGAAGTCAGCCAGTCTCCCGTCGGGACCATCGGTGCGCACGAAGAACTTGCCGTCGCGCCTGAAGAACCGGGACTCGATGCCGGCGTACCGAAAGGTGCTGTCGTTGAAGTCGCCCAGCACAGTGGCGTCCGTCGCCTGCTGCAT
>Ga0210374_1000106_pt1 | contig 9806 bp, 13 predicted proteins | sample S765metaT_FD_170483 | JGI IMG/M metagenome (GOLD analysis project Ga0210374, IMG submission 170483) | Metatranscriptome of estuarine sediment microbial communities from the Columbia River estuary, Washington, United States - S.765... | ecosystem: Environmental > Aquatic > Marine > Intertidal zone...
CTGGGGATTGCCCGTGTGGACGCCGGCCCCGACGGGCTGCTGCTGCAGTTTGTTCCCCAGCCGCCGCTGGACCCGTCCCGCATCATCGGCTTCGTCCAGAGCCGGCGTGACACCCGGTTCTCGGGGCAGGACCGGCTGCGCATGACCCGCAGTTTTCCCACCCTGGCGGACCGCGTGGGCTGCGTGCGGGAGGTCATCAGCGCCCTCTCCGCGTGACCGGCTCCGCGGCGTTTTGCCGCGCCGGACGGTGGAGGCAAAACCTCCCGCGACCAGGGCGTTCGGGTTAAACTATCTTCCATAAGGAAGCTGCAGGGGCTGATGCCCGCGGGGCCGACCCATGTAGCGGAAGTCCAGAGGAGGGATTAGATGCTGTTCCTGCTTTACGCGATTCTCGCCATCGCCACCATCGTGGCCTACTACACGGGTTTCCTGACGCGCCTCGGGATGGAATGGCTGGTCTACGTGTTCGCCGTCACCATCCTGCCGGCGATCCTCTGGTTGTAGGGCTCCCGATCCCGGAAGCCGCTAGCGCGCCCGTTGCGCTTCACCTCTCCCCCAGTCCCTTTACCTCGCTCCAGCGGAAGCAGCCGGTGACGTGGTCGTTGACCATGCCCACCGCCTGCATGAACGCGTAGCAGATCGTCGAGCCCGCGAACTTGAACCCAAGCCGCTTGAGTTCATGGCTCATGGCGTCGGATTCCAGGGTGCTGGCCGGAACCTCATCGACGCTGCGCCAGCTGTTCTGAATCGGCCGGCCGGCCACGAACTGCCAGATGAAGGCGTCGAAACTGTCGAAGCGCTCGCGCACTTCCAGCAACGCCCGGGCGTTGGCGACCGCGGCCCCGATCTTGGCCCGATTGCGCACGATGCCCGGATCCGCGAGGAGCACCTCCAGCTTGCGATCATCGTAGCGGGCGATTCTCTCCGGGTCGAATCCGTCGAAGGCGCGCCGGTATCCGTCCCGCCGCTCAAGGATCTGGCGCCAGGAGAGGCCCGCCTGGGCCCCCTCCAGGATCAGGAATTCGAACAGCCTGCGGTCGTCGTGAACCGGCACGCCCCACTCGCTGTCGTGATAGCCGCGGTAGAGATCGCTGGATTCCGCCCAGCTGCAGCGTTCTGGCATCTCATCTCCTCCCGGTGCCCATTGTAGCCGCGCCCAAACGCCGAGGGGCAGCCCTTCGGCTGCCCCTCTGCCTTCAAACCTGGAAACGGCGGGGTCAGCTCACGCTGAAGCTTTCTCCGCAGCCGCACTCCCCCTTTACATTAGGGTTGTTGAACTTGAAGCGCTCGTTGAGGCCCTCGCGCACGAAATCCAGCTCCGAGTTGTCGATGAACTGGAGACTGCCGGGCTCCACGTAAACGGCGACGCCCTGGGTCTCGAACTTCAGGTCCTCCGGACGCGCTTCCTCCGCCCACTCGATCTTGTAGGCCAAGCCGGAACAACCCACCTGCTTCACGCCGAGCCGAAGGCCGACGCCCTTGCCGCGCCGCTTCAGGGAGTTCTCGATGTGTTTCGCCGCTCGTTCAGTCAAGGTGATCATGGTGCTCATGCAATTCCAACAAAATCGATATCGAATTATAAGTCCATCGCGGTCAGACCGCGACCGCCACCAGCCCCCGCAACCGCGCCGCCACCGCGCCCAGCGCGCCCAGGAACCCATCCACCTGCTCCGGGGTATTGTCCCAGCCCAGGCTCACGCGCACCGCCCCGCGCCCAAGCTCCTCCGCAACACCCATGGCCTTGAGCACCGGGCTCGCCTGGGTGGAACCGCTGGAGCAGGCCGCGCCGGCCGCCACCGCAAACCCCGCCTGGTCGAGCTGGATCACCAGGGTTTCGCCGTCGATGCCGGGCACCGCGAAATAGGCGGTGTTGGGCAGGCGCCTCGCCTCCTGCCCAAAAATCGTGGCCCCCATGCCGGTGAGGCCCCGCTCCAGGCGCTCGCGCAGGGCGCCCAGGCGCGATCCGTATTCCGTGACGCGCCCCGCCGCCAGCTCGCAGGCCATTCCCAGGCCGACGATGGCAGGCACGTTTTCGGTGCCGGCGCGAAGGCCGTTTTCGTGACTGCCCCCCTGGATCAGGGGCTTCAGCGCCAGCCGCTTGTCCACCACCAGGGCTCCCGATCCCTTGGGCCCGTGGAACTTGTGCCCCGAAATCGTGAGGGCGTGAACGTTGAGCGAGGAGAAATCGAAAGGAATCTTGCCGAAGGCCTGCACCGCGTCGGTGTGCACCAGAGCGCCGGCGGCACGCGCCTTTTCCGCCACCGCCGCCACGTCGTAGACGACGCCGGTTTCATTGTTGGCGAGCATCACGGACACCATCCCCCCAGGCCCGGCAAGGGCCGCATCCAGGTGCTGGGGGTCCAGGCGCCCCGCGCTGTCCACCGCCAGCGTGCGCAACGTCCAGCCCTGGCGGGCCAGCTCTTGCGCGGGCTTCATGACGCAGGGGTGCTCGACGGCGCTCACCGTCACCTGCGACGGCTTGAGATACGCGGCGGCCCCCTTGATGAAGAGATTGTTCGCTTCCGAGCCGCCGCTCAGGAAAATCACCTGGGGGGGCTGCACGCCCAGGGCCGAGGCCACCTGCTCCCGGGCCGCATCCACCGCCTTGCGCGCCCGGGTTCCCCATTCGTGGCGACTGGATGCGTTGCCGTAGCTCTCGCGGAAGTACGGCAGCATCGCCGCGAGCACTGCCTCATCGACCGGCGTGGTTGCGTTATGGTCGAAATAGACAGGCAGACCCATCCAAAACCCTAGGCCGAGACGACGGTCGGCGTGGTGCGCTCCCGGCGTATGCGGCGGTCTTCCAGGGTCGAAACGTTGGACGGCTTCTGCTTGTCCACCATGTCCTTCAGCGTCACCGAGGTGAGGTACTCGTAAATGCGTTCGTTGAGGCTGGTCCACAGGTCGTGGGTTATGCAGCGCTGCTCGTCCTGACAATTGGCCATGCCGCCGCAACGGGTGGCGTCCAGGGGCTCGTCCACGGCAAGTATGATTTCCGCCACCGTAATCTTGTCTGTGGGCTTGGCGAGGTTGTAGCCGCCGCCGGGACCGCGCACGCTCTCCACGAGGCCGTGCCGCCGCAGCTTGCCGAACAGTTGCTCCAGGTAGGAAAGGGAAATCTGCTGCCGGTCGCTGATGCCGGCTAAGGTCACCGGGCCATTGCCGTGACGCATGGCCAGGTCAATCATCGCCGTCACCGCAAAGCGTCCTTTGGTCGTGAGTCTCATATCGGAACCTCTCGGTTGGGTCGTTGGGGAAAAATCCTTACGGACAACCAGAACAACGATTGTTGAATAATTTTGTCAACTTTAGGCCACCGAAGTTCCCTAGTCAACGATGCGATTCAGGTACTCGGGGTCGAATTTGTCGGCAGTGGCTTTTTCGTCCTCGATGGACGCTCCCAGCCGCTTCAATTGCTCCAGGATAAGCTCGATGCGATGGTCGGTGGAAACGGTGTGATCGATGAGACCGTGGATGGCCTTGGCCACCGGGTCGTCCATGTTGGGGCTGATGGCGTAAGCCGAGAAGCCCAGGGTTTCCGCCTGCCGCGCCCGCGCCTCTTCCCGCGTTGCGTCAACGACATGGGCGGGTATCCCGACCGCCGTGGCGGCGGGTGGAATGTCTTTGACCACAACGGCGTTGGAGCCCACCTTCGCCCCTTCGCCAATCGTGATCGGCCCCAGGATCTTGGCGCCCGCGCCCACCACCACGCGGTTGCCCAGAGTCGGATGGCGCTTGCCCTTGTTCCAGGAAGTGCCTCCCAGGGTCACACCTTGGTAGAGGGTGACGTCATCCCCAATCTCCGCGGTTTCCCCAATGACCACGCCCATGCCATGGTCGATGAAAAACCGCCGGCCGATGCGGGCGCCGGGGTGAATTTCGATGCCGGTGAACCAGCGGCCGAGATGGGAAACGAAACGCGCCAGCCACTTGAGACCCAGCCCCCAGAGCCAGTGGCTCAGCCGGTGGAACATGCGGGCGTGGAACCCTGGATAGCAGGTCACCACTTCCCAGACGTTGCGGGCCGCCGGGTCGCGGTCGAATACGCTGTCGATATCTTCCCTGACGAGTTCAAACATGGCGTGAGTATGGCTGGGGAGCCCCCAGTATGCGTTTTTTCTACCAAATTGGTCAACTACTTAGCGATTGATTTCAGAATTCCCCTGAGGATCGCCACCTCCTCCTTTTCGAGCCGGGCGCGGGAGAACAGGCGCCGCAGGCGGAGCATCAGGCGCTTGGGGTTTTGAGGGTCCAGAAAGCCGGTCTTTTGCAGGGCGTCCTCCATGGCCTCGAACAAGCGCTCGATGTCCTTCAGAGTAGCGGGTTCGAATTCCGGGACCGGCAACGCCGGCCCGACTTGCGCCGCGACATGCAACTCGTAGGCCATCACCTGCACCGCCGCGGCGAGGTTGAGGGAGGCGTATTCCGGATTAGCCGGGATGTTCACCAGGATCTGGCAGCGGCCCACCTCCTCCGTGGACAGCCCGAAAGTCTCGCTGCCGAACACCAGGGCCACCGGGTGCGCTGCCGCCTCCGCCGCCAGTCTCGCCGCCGCTTCCCGCGGCGGGAGGACACTGGGCGGGAGATCCCGGTAGCGCGAGCTGGTGGCGACAGCGAGTACCGTGTCCTCCAGCGCCTGGTCCAGGCTCGAACAAACGCGAGCCCGCGCCAGCACGTCCACGGCACCGGATGCCATGGCATCTGCCTGGGCATCGGGAAACTGCAGGGGATTCACCAGCCACAGATCCCGCAGCCCCATGGTCTTCATGGCCCGCGCCGTGGCGCCGATGTTTCCCGGATGGCTGGTGTGGCTGAGGATGACGCGAACGTTGCGGAGCGGATCGGGAAGACTCATATTAAAATGGCGGTTTTTTTCCGCGCTCCCTCCCGCCCCACACCATGCATCCCATGCTCAACACGGCCGTCAAGGCCGCGCGCCGCGCCGCCGGCATCATCAACCGGGCGGCGCAGAACCTGGATCTGGTCGTCGTCGCGCGCAAGTCGCAAGCCGACTACGTGAGCGAGGCGGACCGGGCGGCGGAGAAAGCCATCATCGACGTGCTGCTCGGCGCTTATCCGAACCACTCGATTCTAGCAGAGGAGAGCGGGGCTCAAGGCGCGTCGGAGTATCAGTGGATCATCGATCCCCTCGATGGCACCACCAATTTCGTCCACGGGCTGCCCCAGTACGCGGTGTCCATCGCGCTGGCCCACAAGGGCTCCATAACCCAGGCCGTGATCTACGATCCGAATCGCAACGACCTGTTCACGGCCTCCCGGGGGCGCGGCGCTTTTCTCAACGACCACCGCCTGCGGGTCAGCAAGCGCACCAAGCTGGAGGACGCGCTGATCGGCACCGGTTTTCCGTTCCGCCAGCTCGCCAATCTGGAAGAGTACATCGGCATGTTCCGTGACCTAGTGAAGCAGACCGCCGGGCTGCGCCGCCCCGGGTCCGCTTCCCTGGACCTGGCCTACGTCGCGGCCGGCTGGTATGACGGATTCTGGGAACTGGGACTTTCCAAGTGGGATATCGCGGCCGGATCGTTGCTCATCACCGAGGCCGGCGGGCTGGTGGGTGACCTGCGCGGCGAGGACGGCTGGTTCGAGTCGGGCAATATCGTCGCCGGCAGCCCGAAAATCTTTGCCCAGATGCTGCGGGTAATCGCGCCCCACCTCAGGGGCGGCCTCAAGGACTGAGCCCGGCGGCTCAGCGGTAGACCAGCACCGGGATCTTGCAGAGGTTCAGCACCTTGTGGGTCTCGCTGCCCAGCAGCAGCGCGTTGAGGCCGCTGCGACCCCGGGAGGCCATGAAGATGAGGTCGCACCCATGCTCCTGGGCGGCGCGAATGATGGCCTCATGGGGAGCGTGGGAGGGGAGGAACACCGCATCCGCGGAAACGCCGGCCTCCTTGGCCTGGGCCAGGACGGGGTCGACGAACTTGCGGGCCCGCCTCTCGGATTCCTCCAGGAACCGCTTCGGTTTCGCCGGATCGTAATGGGCATCGTCGCTGAACCCGGTAGCCGGCGCTGGCGCCTCCGGGAGCACGTTGAGAAACGTGAGCTTCGCGTGGGAGTCCTTGGCGAAGGCAATCGCTTTTTCCGCCGAGGTCTTGGACAGCTCCGAGCCGTCGGTCGGCACCAGAATGTGCTTGAACATCTCTATCTCCCCAATGTGGCTGCGTCGATTCGCGGATGGACGGCATCTTACCGGACGCCGCGTCTCCGCGCACCATTCATCATGACCTTGGCCCCCAAGCCGGGAAGCGCCCCAGTGTCGCGCCTCGTATCCGTTCTGCGCAGCCTCCCGCACTTGGTGCAAAGGGCTCCGGAGCGGATTGTATATGGCTTCCTCCGGAGCCGCCCAGACGCCCGGGCGGCATACCGTGTGGGGCGTGTAATGCACTCCGATGTGCGACGGCCGAGGCGCCACGCGCGGCGTCCCGCCATCGCCCGCGGCCTTCCGCCTCAACGCCCTTCGATGAAAACCTGCGCCAACCCGCAGCACGTCGGGCAGCACACCCCCATGTTACATAAGCGTAAAGCCCGCGATTTCATTGGGTCTTCGGGCCGCCGCACTGACGACCTATACCGCGACCTGCACCGAACCGAAAAATTCGCCCCGAACCGGACAGCGTCCTGTCGCACTGGGGCATCGACGAAGTCCCGCCCCAGCGCGACTGGAAATCGAACCAGGGTTGGCGGCGATGCCTGATCGCCAACAGATGGGGATTCGCGTCAATCTGTGCGTACAGCACCAAGTAGTGCCCGAGGATGTATTCGCGCAGCGCATCCGGCTCCGGCGTCAGCGCCGACAACTTTGCTCGCAGTGCTTCAAGAGCATTCGTGGTCTCGACGGAGCGAGCCGCATGCGCCAGGAACGGTCATCCGATACCGGGAAACCGTTCGAGGTTCGAAATCCCGGTGTCCAGCAACGCGTCGAGCAGCGTGTCGTCAGCCTTCGGCGCTTCGGCCCGGGTCGGAAAACGCTCGATGTCGGCGAGGTTGCGCTCGAAGTTCGCGGTGAGCCGCACGACGGGCTTCCGCCAAGGGAGCCGCTCTGCCCGTCTTACGCGCTGTGCCGGCGCTTGATCGAATGAATTACGCCGCGCACATCCTTCACCCGGCCGACGGCGACACCTGCGAGCCCCTTGCCCGCCTCGTCGATCAACAGTTAGTGAATGTGTTCGCGTTCCAGCCGTTGGCAATGGTCCAGCCGCTCCGCGCCGATCAGCGCCACGTAGCTCTCGCCGTTCCTGGTGATGATCTTCTCGGCGCCGGCCTTGACCTCTTCCGCCGGCTCCGAAAAATTGGCGCGAGCCTGCGAGGGCAACAACGTCGACCGGCTCGGATCGGATCTACGGCAGACATTCGGACTTGCCCATTCGTTTCTCTTGGAATCTCAGGCTATGCGGTTCTTACGCGGATCTGCCGCGCAAGGGCAGCGAAGGCATTGGAGTCAATACTGTCCGCATGGAGGCATGCGGGCAGAGAGTCTTCCAAACCTTGGCGACTCACGGAAACGGCCAGATCGGTCAAAAAATGTCATGAGGCTTGATGCCGCTCTTGATGATATCTTTGAAGATGTCCAGCAAAGCGGTGGCGATATGCTCTTCAATTGCGAAGGAACCAAAGGTGGCCGTGGCAACGAACCGTTGGTCCATGACGTCATCGGCATTGGTGTCCGATCAGCGGCACGACACCGCGTATTCGACAGGTACTCACGCAGGCGGGAGCTGCAAGCCAGCAGCGCAGGAATTGCAGGATCGCCAGCCGGTAACCAGTTTAACCGGGTATGGGGATAAGGCACATGGGACCTGCCCTGCCCCCATATCCGACGCCCTCCGCGAGCACTCCGGGCAACCCCGGGACGTCGCTCCCAGAGGGTGACGCCATCGCGCTGCTGCTGGTTCGCGCCGTTGAGGAGCACGACCCGAAGTTCTTCACCCCCGACGCTCTTGCCGCAGCCGCTCTCGCTGCTCTCGATGCCCGCAGCGACGCGGAGTTGCTGAAGAGGAGAACACAGCACCTCTTTCGGACGGTTCCCAAGGCCGTCCGCTCCTGGGCGCAAGCCCCCCTTCTGCCCGTTACCCGCTTGAAGGCGGTGGTCTTCGCAGCCTTCCTGCTCGGCGCCCTGTCGAACTACCTGGGACCAAGCGGCGTCGTCGCCATTGTCGCGAACCCGTTGGCCATTCTGATATTGTGGAACTTGGCGGTTTACGTGTGGTTGGGCATCTCGCTGGGAGCGCAGCGCGCTGTCCGATCTGGCGCAGCCCCTGACCGGTCCTCGACCGTCGCGGCATCCGGGATCCCTTTCGGCGGAACTGGCCCCGATCACTCACGCGGTCATGACGGCGTGGCGAAGTTCCTTATCCCGGGCCTCTGGCTGTCCTGGCGGCGATGGGCCGCACGGGGTGGAGGCGCCCGTGCCGGGATCCGCAATACCGGGGAAGTCGCCGGCGCCTTCGCTGAATACTATTGGATGTCAGCCCGGCCGGTGGTGATCGCGAGAATCGAACGCCTGCTCCACTGGGGAGCCATGGGCTTGTTGCTGGGCGCCCTCGCCGGCACGTACGTGCGCGGGTTTTTCTTCGAATACAATGCCGTCTGGCAAAGCACCTTCATGTCGCGTCCCGAGTCATTGGCGACCCTGCTGAACGTATTGCTCGGGCCCGCCTGTCTCCTCCTCGATCGTGCGCTGCTGACCCCTGACGCAGTCCAGCCGCTGCTGCTGCCGCAGGGTACCAATGCGGCGGCATGGATTCACAGGCTCGCACTGACGGGGGTGTTGTTCGTGCTGGTGCCGCGGGCGGTCCTGGCAGGTCTCGCGGCCCGACGCGCAAGCAGCGCGGCGGCCCGCGTCCCTGTCGATCTCGAAGACGGCTACTTTGCCGGGGTCATCCGGGCCGCGCGCGAGGGCCAGATCCGGCGCGTGCGCGCGGGCGTCGAGGAGACGATGCGGCGGGAACTCGGCAGATTCGCGGACGCTATTGCATCCTACGTGGCCGAGCGCTTTATCGACGGGCTCATAGCGCCGACATTAATGAAGTTCAGGCAGGAGGGAGGCCGAATCGCTGACCTGGAGGCGGCGATCCTCGAGCTTGAAACCCGGTTCGAACCGGAGCTGCGGGAGAAACTGCAGGCCGAGCAGGCTCGGCTGGAGGACTCCATCCGCAGCGACATTCAGGCGGTTGTCGGCAAGGAATTCGTCACGGCGACCGCCGTGATCGGGAACATCTCACAGGACTCATTGCCGACCAGCCCGGAAGTGACCGGCCAGCTGGCCACCAATGTCGGGGATACCGTGGGCGCCACCGTCACCGCCGCGGTCAGCGTAATGACGGCCACACTGAGCGGTGGCATGGGCAAGTCTGCAGGGATTGCCATTCTCGCGGGCCTGCTCCATACCTCCGGCCCCATTGGGCTGCTCATCGGCGGCATCGCCGGGATGGCGATAGCAGGCGGCGCATATGTTCTCGGGCGCGACCGCGTGACCGAGGCGGTGAAGCAGTGGCGGCTGCCGGCGGCAGTATTTTCCATGGCGCTGCGGGATGCGAGGATCAACGAGCTTCGGGAAGCGACCCGCCGAGAGATCAGGCAGGAGATTGAGCGCCGCACCGGACCCGCGATAGGTGAAACTGCCGCGCTCATGCTCCGTCGGCTCTCGGAGTCTTTTGCGGCCCGCGGGCGGGACAGCGCTTAAACGGGCTCCTCTAGCGGGATTCGGCGAAGGTGATCGAGGCAGCGCCCGGCCAGGTCCTTCCCGCCCGCGACCACACCATCCCGGACCTTTGCGAGCGCCAGAGGCC
>Ga0210374_1000107_pt1 | contig 9637 bp, 10 predicted proteins | sample S765metaT_FD_170483 | JGI IMG/M metagenome (GOLD analysis project Ga0210374, IMG submission 170483) | Metatranscriptome of estuarine sediment microbial communities from the Columbia River estuary, Washington, United States - S.765... | ecosystem: Environmental > Aquatic > Marine > Intertidal zone...
GCTTTCTGAGCCCGGCCAGGACGCTTGGCAGGACATCCAATCCGTAGGGCGGGTCCAGGAAGATCACCTCGTACTCCCGCCGGTCGGAGCGCAGGAATTGTAGCGCATCGGCGGCGACCACTTCCAGATTGCCGGCGCCCAGGCGGGCAGCGTTCTCCCCCAGCGCCTGTAGGGCGCGCCGGTCCTGTTCCACCATGACCACGCGCTTGGCGCCGCGTGAGAGGGCCTCGAACCCCAGCGCACCGCTACCGGCGAACAGATCCAGGCAGGTCAGGCCGGTCAGGTCCTGGCCGAGCCAGTTGAACAGAGTCTCCCGGACCCGGTCCGAGGTGGGGCGCAGCCCCGGGCACGCCGGAAAAGCGACCAGCCGGCTGCGCCAGGCGCCGCCGATGATCCGCACCCTATTTCGAATCGGCAGCCCCCACCACCACCGTCACCAGATCCCCGGTGCGGATGCGACGCTTGAACGCCTCCCGGATCTGCGAGGCGGTCACCTTCTCAACCTTGCCGATGAAATCGTCGAGATAGGTGAGGGGCAGCTGGTAGAACCCGATCATGGCCAAGTATTCGACAATCTTCCTGTTGCTGTCGATGCGCAGCGGGAACCCGCCGATGATGTTGTCCTTGGCCGCCTTAAGCTCCTTGTCGGTGATGCCCTTGGCGATGTAGTTCTCGAGGGTTTCGCGCACCAGGTGCAGTGCCTCTTCCGCCTGCTCCTTCTTGGTCTGCAGGCCGATCTGGAACGGGCCCGGCTGCGCGAGCGGGAGGAAGTAGCTGTAAACGCTGTAGGCGAGGCCCCGCTTCTGGCGCACTTCCTCCGTAAGCCGGGAGGCGAATCCGCCGCCGCCGAGGGCGTAGTTGCCAACCCAGAGGGGAAAATAGTCCGGGTCGTTGCGGGTCATGCCGGTGTAGCCGACCAGGATGTGAGCCTGGCTCGCGGGATGGGAAATGCGCTCCACCTGGGGCCTGTCGGGCGGAACCACTTCGGGCAGCGGCGGCACCGGGCCGCCCGCGGGCAAGCCCCGAGTCAGGGTCTCGGCAATGGTATCGGCTTCTTGACGCGACACATCGCCCATAATCGCCACCACCGCCCGGTCACGGGTGTAGCGCGTCTGGTAAAGGCCGACCAGATCCTCCCGCTGCAGGGCGGCTACGGTGCTGATCTCCCCCGAGCCGCGCAGCCCGTAGGGATGGCTTCCGTACAGCAGCTTGTCGAACGCGCGGTCGGCAATGGTCTCCGGCTTGGTATCCGCCTCCTTGAGCGCGGCAATGGTGCGCGTCTTCTCCCGGTCCAGCACCGCCTCCGGGAAGGAGGGCAGCTGCAGCACCCGGGTGAACGTCTCCAGGGCCTGCCGGCGCTCCCGCTCGCTGGACAGTGTGCGAAGAGTGACCCCGGCGCGATCAGTGTCGAAGCGCCCGCCAAATGCAGCGCCCACATCCGCGAATGCCTTGGAAATCCCGTCTTCGTCCAGTCCCTCGGCGCCGAGCCCGAGCATATGGTGGGTCATGCTGGCCAAACCGGACTTTTCCGCCGTATCGGCGCCGCTGCCCGCCGGGAATTCGACGCTGATATCCAGGATGGGAAGATCGTGGTTTTCCACGAAGTACACGCGCGCGCCGGACGAAGTCTGCCAATGCTGGACCTTGACCCCCGCATGAGCCAGGACCGGCACAGCCATCAGCACCGCCGGCGCGAGCCAGCGCCACAGCAGGGAAATGCTCTTAGCGGACATGGCGCATCCCGGTCGTGGGTGACGCCGGCGCCTTGGTCTCGAGGGGCTGCGGATCGAGCACCGCGACGGTCAAGGCATCGTCTATCAGGTACTTCTTCGCGACCTCCTGCACCTGGGCCGCGGTGACGCCCCGGATACTCTGCACCACTTTGTCGATGTCCTTGTAGGAGAGTCCGACCATCTCGTACTGGCCTATCAGCATTGCCTGGTAATACACCGAATCGAGCTGATAGACCTGGGCTGCCGTCACCTGGGCCTTGACCCGGTCGAGTTCCTCTTCGCTCACGCCCTCGTTCACGATCCTCTCCACCTCCGCGAGTATCGCGGTTTCCAGTTCCGCGGCGGTCCTGCCTTCGCTGGGGGTCCCGACCAGGTAGAACAGCTCCGAGCCCCGTCCCAGCGAGTCGTAGCCGGCGCCGGCCGACTGGGCGATGCGCTGCTCCCGCACCAGGCTCTTGTTGAGGCGGGCCGACGCGTTGCCGTCAAGCACCCCCGCCAGGACCTCCAGAGCATACGGCTCCCAGTCCCTGTCCGCGTCCCGCAGGACCGGCACGTGAAATCCCATGGCGAGGTAAGGTAGCTTCCCCGGCGCCTTGACGGTGAGGCGGCGGACCCCGGTCTGCTCCGGCTCGGTCTGGGGCTTGCGCACCGGTAGGGCGCGCGGCTTGATTTTTCCGAAGTACTTCTCGGCCAGCGCAAATACCTGCTTCGGCTTGACGTCGCCCACCACCACCAGCAGCGCATTGTTCGGGGCGTACCAGCGCTCGTACCACCTGCGCGCATCGTCCACGGTCATACTCTCGAGGTCGCTCATCCAGCCGATGATGGGATGGCGGTAGGGGTGGGCTTGGAAAGCGGTCGCCGTCAAGGCTTCGTGGACCAGGGAATGAGGCTGATCGTCGGTGCGCAAGCGGCGCTCCTCCATCACCACCTTGATCTCCTTGGCAAACTCGTCGGCCGAAAGCACCAGATTCTGCATGCGGTCAGACTCCAGCCGAAAGGAAATGGGGAGCCGGGAGCGCTCCAGGGTCTGGAAATAGGCCGTTTAATCGCGGCTGGTGAAGGCGTTGTCGCGTCCACCGGCGGCGGCGATGATTTTCGAGAACTCTCCGGCAGGAACCTTGCGCGTCCCCTTGAACATCATGTGCTCCAGAACGTGGGCCACTCCGGTCGTGCCGTTGACCTCGTCCATGGAACCCGCGCGATACCAGATCTGGGACACCACGACCGGAGAGCGGTGGTCTTCCTTGACGATCACCCGCAAACCGTTGGACAGCTTGTGCTCATGGGGGTTGGCGGCCGCCGGGTGCGCGGCGAGCAGCAGCGCCACCGCCGCCAGCACTCCCGAACCACGCCACAATGCTCTGACTCGAATCATGTTCTGGCCTTGTCTCGATCAATCGGAATACAATTGGGGCCCGCTAGTTTACCTGCCTCTGACCACCGAACGTCATGCTAAGTTTCTTGAAGTCCGGCAACGAGCCGAAGGCGCCCGCCGAGGAAAAGGCCGGCTGGGGCGCCCGCCTGCGGCAGGGTCTCGCCCGTACCCGGCAGCGCTTCGGGCACCAAATCGGCACCTTGTTCGCGGCCCACCGCAAGATCGACGAGGAATTGTACGAGGAGTTGGAGGCGGTTCTTCTGACTTCCGACGTGGGGGTGGAAGCGACCAGCCACCTGCTGGAGGAACTCCGTCGGCACGTAAAGCGCGACGCGCTCGACGACGCCGTGCAACTCAAGGCGGCGCTCAAGCGCGCCCTCGAGGGCCTGCTGGCGCCGCTGGCGCAGCCGCTGGATACGGCGGACCACAAGCCTTTCATCATCATGTTGGTGGGCGTAAACGGCGCCGGAAAGACCACCTCCATCGGCAAGCTGGCGCGCCACTTCCAGTCCCAGGGAAAGAGCGTGCTGCTGGCCGCCGGCGACACGTTCCGCGCCGCCGCCCGCGAGCAGCTGGCGGCATGGGCGGAGCGCAATAACGTTGCCGTCATCGCCCAGGAAAAGGGTGACTCAGCGGCGGTAATCTACGACGCCATCACCGCGGCCCGGGCGCGGGACATTGACGTGGTGCTAGCGGACACCGCCGGGCGACTGGTGACGCAGCTGCATCTCATGGACGAGATCAGGAAGGTCAAACGAGTCATTGACAAGGCCGAACCCGGCGCGCCCCATGAGGTGCTGCTGGTGCTGGACGCCAACACCGGGCAAAACGCGCTGAATCAGGTGAAGGCCTTCGACGCCGCCCTTGGCGTCACCGGGCTGGTGGTCACCAAGCTCGACGGCACCGCCAAGGGCGGCGTGCTGGCGGCCATCGCCCGCAGCCGTCCGGTGCCGGTGCGCTTCATCGGCGTTGGCGAGGGGCTCGACGATCTGCGGCCTTTCGACGCTGCGGAATTCGTGGACGCCCTGTTTGACTGAAGGCAGCCAGGCGCCGGCAGTGCCTGCCAAGAACGAACAACGGGCGTTCCCCGGCATGCACCGCCATCGCCCCACCTTGGCGTGATCAGCTTTTCCCAGGTCTGCAAACGCTATCCCGGCGGCCATGAGGCCCTCAAGAACCTGGCCTTCACGGTGCAGGATCGGGAAATGGTGATCGTCACCGGCCACTCGGGCGCCGGCAAGAGCACCCTGCTCAAGCTGATCGCGGCCATCGAACGGCCCACCAGCGGCACCGTGATTGTGAACGGCCAGAACGTGGGCGCCATGCGCGCGTCCGCCATTCCCTATCTCAGGCGCAATCTTGGCCTCGTGTTCCAGGATCAGAAGCTGCTGTTCGACCGCACGGTGCTGGACAACGTCCTGCTGCCGCTTCAGGTCACCGGCCACGACCGGCGCGACGCGGGAAAACGCGCCCGCGCCGCCCTCGACAAGGTGGGCCTCCTGGCGCGCGAGCGCTCCAAGCCCATCACCCTCTCCGGAGGGGAGCAGCAGCGCCTGTGCATCGCCCGCGCCATCGTCAACCGGCCGTCGATTCTTCTCGCCGACGAACCCACCGCCAGCCTGGACGCGGCCTACGCCGGGGAGATCATGGAGATCTTCCGCTCGTTCAACCAGGTCGGAGTCACCGTGCTGATCGCCACCCACGACGAGATCATGGTCGAGCGGCTGCGGCCGCGGGTGCTGCACCTGGATCACGGAGCACTAGGGGCATGACCCGCTGGCTGACCCAGCATGCCCAGGCGTTCTCCCTCGCGTTGCGCAAGCTGGCCGCCACCCCGTGGAACGCGCTTTCCAGCATCGCGGCCATGGGGATCGCGTTCAGCCTGCCCGCGGGAGGATACGTCCTGCTGGAAAACGCGACCGCGCTCTCCTCCCGGATAGACAGCGCCCCCCAGCTCTCCCTGTTTCTCGACCCGAACGCCGCCAAGGCCGACGTCGCCCAGATCGAATCCCGCCTCAAGGGACATCCGCAGGTCAAGAGCTATGAATTCGTGCCCAAGGACAAGGCCCTGGCGCGGCTCAAGGAGAGCGCGGGAGTGGCCGACGTGGTGGAAAGCCTGGGGCGGAACCCGCTACCGGACGCCTTCGTGGTCCAGGCAAAGTCCCCCAGCGCGGAGGTGCTGGAAGGCCTGCGCAAGGAAATGACCGGTTGGCCCAAGGCGGAGCACGTGCAGCTCGACTCGGCCTGGGCCAAGCGGCTGGAGGCGCTGCTCCGGGTGGGCAGGATCGCGGTGCTGGTGCTGGCGGCACTGCTCGCCTTCGCGCTCGTGACCGCCATCTTCAATACCATCCGGCTGCAGATCCTGACCCAGCGGGACGAGATCGAAGTGGCCAAGATGGTCGGTGCCACCGGCGGCTTCATCCGGCGGCCTTTTCTTTATTACGGGGCCTTGCAGGGCCTGGCGGGAGGGACCGCCGCCTGGGGCATCATCGCCGCGGCGCTTTGGGTCCTCAATGGGGCCCTGGGCGAGCTGGGCCGGCTCTACGCCATCAGCATCCACCTGGCCCACCTTTCCCCCGGGGACAGCCTGAGCCTGTTCGGCTTCGCCGCCTGGCTGGGATGGCTCGGGGCCTGGATGTCAGTGGGCCGCCATCTGTCCCAGATCGAACCCCAATAGACGGGCCTCGACCGCCCCGGAACTTCCTCCGCCACTTAGCACTCTGAAGCTAGGAGTGCTAAAATACGGTCTCAAGGAGAAAAATATAGTATGGTCAATAGCTTAGCGTTGCATGTCCCGTCTGCCCTAGGCAGTCTGGAGGCTTACGTTCAAGCCGTTAATCAGTTCCCGATTCTGAGCCAGGACGATGAGACTCGCCTGGCGCGGCGTTTTCGTGACGACGGGGACCTGGATGCCGCCCGGCAATTGGTGCTGTCACACCTGCGGGTGGTGGTGGCCATTTCCCGCGGCTATATGGGTTACGGCCTCGCTCAGGGAGACCTGATCCAGGAAGGGAACATCGGCTTGATGAAGGCGGTCAAGCGCTTCGATCCTGAACGGGGGGTGCGCCTGGTGTCCTTTGCCGTGCATTGGATTCGCGCCGAGATCCACGAATTCATCCTGCGCAACTGGCGCCTGGTCAAGGTGGCTACCACCAAAGCCCAGCGCAAGCTGTTCTTCAATCTGCGCAGCCTGAAGAAAGGCGCCGGCGCCCTCTCCCGGCAAGAAATCGACGCCGTGGCCAAACAACTGGGCGTGCGCCAGGAAGACGTGGTGGAAATGGAGGCGCGGCTTGCCGGTCACGAAATGGCACTGGAGCCGGTCGGAGACGGCGACGATGAACACCTGAGCCCCATCGCCTAACTGACCGACGGCTCAGAGCCTTCCCAGCAGATCGAGGAAGAGCAGACCGGGCGCCTGCAGGCGCAGGGATTGCAGCTGGCGTTGCAGAGCCTGGATCCGCGCAGCCGGCGTATCATCGAGGCGCGCTGGCTGCGGGAGGATGACACCGCGACGCTGCACGACCTGGCCGCGGAATTCAACGTCTCCGCTGAGCGCATCCGCCAGATCGAGCAGAAGGCAATGCAGAAGATGCGCGGCGTGATCGGCGCCGCAGCCTAGACTTCCCGCACTGTGATGGCGAAGGGCGCCCGAGAGGCGCCCTTCGTGTTTTCAGAGGTCCCGGAACACCTCGGCCATACGACGGCGCGCCGCCGCGTCAGGCACGGGCGCGAGTCCCGCCTGCAGGTTGTCTAGGAGATGCTTGGGCTTGCTGGTGGCGGGGATGGCACAGGTCACCGCGCGGTGGCCCAGGATCCACTTGAGGAAGAACTGGGCCCAGCTGCCGATGCCCAGCTCTGCGCTCCAGGGCGGCAGCGGCTTTTCGGCCGCGCGCTCAAACATCCTGCCCTTGACGAAGGGGCGGTTGGCGATCACGGCCACACCCCGCTCCGCCGCCAGGGGCAGCAGGCGCCTTTCCGCTTCCGGCTCGGCCAGGGAGTAATTCACCTGCAGGAAGTCCAGTTCCTCGCTGCGCAGCAGACTTTCCAGCTCACCGTGGGCCCCGGCGTGGTAATGGGTAATGCCTATGTAGCGCACCCTGCCGGCCTGTTTCCATTCCCGAAGCATGGCAAGGTGGGTGCTCACATCCACGAGATTATGGACCTGCATCAGGTCCATGCGCGCGACCCCCATCCGCTTCAGGGATGCTTCCATTTGGCGCACACCCGCGGCGCGGCCGCTGGTCCAGACCTTGGTGGCGTAGAACAGCCGCCCTTGTACCCCAAGCTCGGCGGCGAGTTGCCCGACCACGGACTCCGCCGATCCATACATGGGCGAGGAGTCCACCATTCTTCCGCCGCCCCCGACAAACAGCCTCAAGACCTCCTTCGCCGCCGCCAGCCCGGCGGTGTCCCCCGCCACGTCGAAGGTCTGCCAGGTGCCCATGCCCAGCGCCGGGATCTTTTCGCCGCTCTTCGGTATCGCGCGCTCCACCAGCGCCGCATGCGTCGCGCCACGGCTCAGCCCCGGCATGAGCATTCCCGCGCCTGCGGCCGACAACGCCCGCAACGCCTGCCGCCGCGTAACGCCCCGGGTCCAGGACCCGCGCTCATTGCCGCTCTTCGTCATCCGCCACCTCCTTGCCCCGATCCGCATTTCCCACCCGCCGCTGCTGATATCGTCCCAGGGCCAGGCTGACCCCGACCCACAGGGCTGCCAGCGGCAGCGCCACCAGCGATATTCCTCCCAGCGCCAGTCCCAGGGCACCCAATCCGGCGAAAGCCCAGCCACCCAGGGCATCCCCGGCGCGATACACCGCGGTGTCGATGAAATTCTTGGCCTTGTACTTTGCCTCCCGGTCGACCACCGTATACAGCAACTCCCGAGCCGGGCGGCCCAGGGCAAACTCGGCCGCCCGCCGCAGCACCTGGAACACGACAACGGTAGCCAGCATCGGCGCCAGCGCGAGGGCGCCGAACCCCGCCAGGGTCAGCATCGGCGCCACCGCCAGCACTATGGCGACGCCAAAGCGCCGGATCGCCCGGGCCGTGAGGAGGGCCTGGCCCGCCATGGCCAGCAGGTTCACGGCCAAATCCATGGACGCGAACAGGGTGGTGCGCCCCTCCGAATCGAGGGCTGCCTCCGATACCAGTCGCGCCTGTTGCAAATACAGAAAAGTCGAGAGCACCGTGAAAAGCACCATGTAGCCGCAAATGCCCAGCAGATAGGGCGAGCCCGCAGTTTCGGTGACGCCGCCCCAGATCCCCCCACCGACCGCGGCTTCCGTCTCATCCCGGCCTGTATCCTCCGCTTTACCCCAGGCGACCAGCCGAAAAATGCAAAATACCGCGGCGATCAGGAAACCCGCAGACGCCAGCAGCAGATTGATCGTGCCTAGGGGCCGGGCCAGCAGCGCCGTGAGTGCGGGACCCAGCAGGGCGCCGGCGCTGCCCCCCGCGGCGATGAGCCCGAACAGGCGCTTGGCCTGGTCGCGCCGGTAAAGGTCCACCATGAAACTCCAGAACACCGAGACCACGAACAGGTTGTAGACGCTGACCCAGACAAAGAACACCCGGGCCACCCACTGGGGGGATACGCCCGCGCGAAACAGGGCGAAGTACACCAGCAGGTTGGCTACGAAAAAAAGGTAAACGGCGGGGAGCAGCCGGCGGCGCGGGAGGCGTGAGGCCAGCCACCCGTAGAGCGGAACCGCGGCGAGCATGGCGCCCAGAGTGGCCGTGAACACCCAGGGCAGTGCGTCCACTCCGCCCTGGATCCCCATCTCATCCCGCAGCGGCCGCAGGATGTAGTAGCCGCAGAGCAGGCAGAAGAAGTAGGCAAAGGACCAGGCGACCGCGCTACGCTCATCGCGCCTAATCAGGGTGAGGGACTCGATCAGGCCCTGGCGCACCATTTCACGGCGACTCGAAGCTCACAAAAAAGCGCCCGCGGGGGGCGCCTTTTCACAGAAGAAACCATGGACGCGGGAACGATGGCGGACGCCGGGTCAGTCCTCGTAGCGGTCCGATTCCGGCTCCTCTTCTCCCTCCTCTTCCACGTCCCTTGGCTCGTAGCGGTAGATGTCCACCGCGCCGTCGTCGTCGACATCGAGACAGAACACCGCGTCCTCGTCGGGGTCGGTCTCGTGCAGCATTTCCACGGCCTCCTCGTCCCGCTCGCTCTCGTCGGTGAAAGCCTCCGAGAGCGCGGGGTCGGTGCCGTCATAAACCGTGAGCACGTAATACTTCATCGGAGCGTCTCCCTGGTTGTGGCAGATGAATGGCCGTGCGGCCTAATGATAACCCGGGTTTTCGTGTCCCGCGCGCCCGAAGCGACGCGGCCGGGCACCCCTTGCCGTATCCCCGCCCGTACCCCGGGAGCATCCGCCGCCCTGGAAGAAGCACGAATTCGTTCACGCAATGGACCGCAAGAGCTCGGGTGTTCCGGGACCCGCTCCGCCGCGAATAAATCGGCCCGGCGCCGGAGCAGGCAGCGAAACCGGGGCTCAGCCCCGCAGCAACAGCCCGA
>Ga0210374_1000108_pt1 | contig 9633 bp, 11 predicted proteins | sample S765metaT_FD_170483 | JGI IMG/M metagenome (GOLD analysis project Ga0210374, IMG submission 170483) | Metatranscriptome of estuarine sediment microbial communities from the Columbia River estuary, Washington, United States - S.765... | ecosystem: Environmental > Aquatic > Marine > Intertidal zone...
AACGCCGCTGATGCTGTGGTTGGTGATGCACACGTTGGGGCCCTTGAGCCCGTGCCGGATTCCGACGTGGCACAGCACGTTGTTCGGTAGGGCGCGCAGGAGCCACATCGGAGTGACCGTGGCGGCCAGCTCCTGACCGAACGTCGCGAGGCTCTCGCCGGCGGTCGTGAGCAGAGGCAGATAGTCGTACTGGTTCTGATAGCCTCCGCCGCCCGAGCCGACGTAAGCGCCGGTGGCGTCGTTGAAACTCGCGGCGGCTTCCTCGTCGAGCCCGTCGCGGTAAGCTGTCAGACCCGCCATGGCGATTGCCTGGCTTGCCGCATAAAGGCCGAACACGTCCGTGCGTAGAATCAACTTGAGGATCTTCCGGTCACCGGCGAGCGCAGCCGGGTTGTAGTCCGCGACCTCCGCGGCCATGCCCGCGGCCCACTTCGACGCGTCCCACTGCCGGATCGGCCCGATGGCGGAGCGCCCCGCGACCAGCGCATCAAGAATCTCCGCCGGCGACTTCCCCGCGCCGCAGATCGCGCCGAGTCCGGTGACGACGACTCTCGGACGCCCGCTCATGGGCTCAGGCGGCGGACGCGGAGCGTCCGTCGACCTCTTCCGGGTTGCGGAACGCGAGGCAACTGTTCGACCCGCCGAAACCGAGGGAGTTGGACAGCGCCACCCGGACGCGGCGCTTGCCCGGCGCGTCGCGCACGATGGCGACATCACAGTCCGGGTCGATCTCGCGCAGGTTGGCGTTTACCGGCAGGGTGCCGTGATGGATGGCAAGCGCGCAGACCGCCGCTTCCACCGCGCCGGCGGCCGCGATCAGATGCCCCATGACGCTCTTGGTCGAGCTTACCGCGACATTCCGGAACCCGTCCCCGAAAACCGCCCGAACCGCGGCGCACTCGCTCCGGTCGTTCATCGGTGTCGAGGTGCCGTGGGCGTTGAGGTAGTCGACCTCGTCGAGGCTTGCCCGCGCGTCGGCGATGGCCTGGCGCATCGCCTGGATCGGCCCGTCGCCCGACGGCGGCGAGTCGGTGATGCGATAGCTGGAGAGCGAATTGCCGTCGCCTGCCAATTCGGCGTAGATCCGGGCTCCCCGCCGTCGCGCGGCTTCCCAATCCTCGAGCACGAGGAAACCGGAGCCCTCGCCGAGCACAAACCCGTTGCGCGTCAGATCGAACGGGCGGCTCGCGCGCTCTGGGGTGTCGTTGTCGGGCGAGACCGCGTTTAGCAGGCAGAAACCGGCAAGGCCGACCGGGTTGATCATGGAGTCGAACCCGCCGGCGAGGACGCAATCGGCGACGCCGCGGCGGATGATCTTCAGCGCGGTACCGACGGCCTGGCCGCCGGAGGCGCAGGCGGTGTGAACCGAACTCGCGTAGCCGCGAATGCCGAACCGGCGCGTCAGCAGCGCGACGCCCGCCGTCGACTGACTGCGGCAGAAGACCAGGGGATCGGCCGCCGCTCCGCCGCTCCGCGCCAGTTCGTCCGTGTCGAGCTCGCCGCTGCGGGCGGCTCGACGGTGCACGTCGGCCAGGTCGTCGAAGGGGACTCCCATCATGCCGGTGCCGACGACGCAGCCCCAGCGCGTGTCGTTGGCGGGGGTCGGCCGGATCCCGGCATCGGCGATGGCTTGGTCGGCCGCCGCCAGCGCGAAGCGGTGAGAGCGGTTTGCGAACTTGAGCAGCTTGCGATCGTCGATCGGGTGCTCGAGGTCGAAATCCTTCACTTCGGCTGCGATCCGGGTCGAGAATCCGCTTGCATCGAAGGTGCCTATCCGGCGGGCCGCGCTGCGCCCGGCAAGCAGTGCCTCCCAGGTCGAGGCAACGTCGTTCCCGGCCGGCGTCACGAGCCCGAGCCCGGTGATCGCAACCCGCCGGCGATCGCTGGTCATGGCCGGCTCCGCGCCCCGACGTCGACCTTCGCGCTGGCGACGCCCTTGCCTTCCGCCAGCGCCGCCACGCTCAGGGTCCCCCCCTGCGCGCCTGCGGCGATGATCTCGACGCGAATCTCAAGCGTTCGCCCGGGGGGCGTGAACGACCGGATCTTGACGTCGGTCACCCGCGCCACGTCAAGCCCCTCGACGCCGCTCAGCGCCGGCGACTGGCGGGCGAGCCGGAGCGCGAGGTTCGTTAACGCATCCATGAGCAGCGTCCCCGGGTACACCGGACGGCGCGGAAAGTGGTCCGCGAAGAAGGGTGCCGCGACCGGTACCCGCAGCTTTGCGCTCAGGGTCCCCGCGTCGGCCCGTCCGTTCGTTTCGATATCGGGCGCCGGAACGCCTCTGAACCGGTCCGCAGGCGCGCCGGTGCCGCGCAGCGTCTCGAAGTCCGCGCGCACCGCCTCAGGCGCGTCGAAGTCTTCCATCGGCAGCATTGGTCCGAGGCAGTCCTTGAGCTCGATGACGGGCGCCCCGCCGACCCTGGCGGTTCCGCCGTAGGCGATGGCATTCTCGTCGCAGCTCTGGATCTCGACGGCCAGCTCCAGCGTGTCTCCCGGCGCGACGGTGCCGAGATACCGCGTCTCCCGCGCCAGACCGGCTACCGGCCTGCGCCTGAATTCGACCTGAGACATCGCGGCCCAGGCTGCCAGCTGGCCGACCGCTTCGGCGACGAGAGAGAGGGGAAACCGAGTCGCGCCTTGTGGGATGGTGTAGCGCCCCGTGACCCGCACGCCGGGGTCGAGGGTGGCAATCTGATCGACGAAGGAAAACGCGCGGAAGCGCTCGGCCATTGGCGTCGCGGCGGCCACCCGGTCACCACCGGCAGCGGTCAAGCCGCCTGGGAAGCCGACTGCGCCGCGTGCTGGGCGCGAATGACTACCTTGCAGAAAGTCTCGGGCGTGAAGAGGCGTGGAATGTCCGCGGTCTTGAGCGGCGCCTTTATGCGTTCGGCGGGCACCTCGCTCAAGAAATCCCGGAGCCGGGCGAGACCGACCTCGGTAACGAGTCCTTTCTGTTCGAATTCCGCCTCGGCGAGATCACCACGGGCGTCCTCGACAATCTTGCCCCGCGGGATTTTCACGCCGAATCCGCGCTCGAGCCGGAACACGAGATCGAGGAAGTCGATGGACTCGGCGTCGAGACCCTCGATCAGCGGCACCTCCGGCTTGACCCGTTCGAGGTCGCAGCCGAGCGCGTCGGCAATGATCTCGGCGACCTTTGGAAAGACCGCCTGGATTTCTTCGCTGGTGATTGCTTTCTGTTGCATCCCGTTCACTCCATTTTGAAACCACCGTCCACATGCAGGATCTCGCCGGTCACATAGTCGGCGAATCGCGACGCAAGGAACCAGACGGCGTAGGCGACTTCCTGCGGTTGTCCGAACCGGCGCAACAGGATGCGCGCCTTGACCTCGTCACCTGCCAGATCCCGGACTGCCTGCGACATCTCGGTCTCTATGACGCCCGGGGATACGCAGTTTACCATAATCCGCCGCGACGCGAGTTCCACCGCCAGCGCCTTGGTGAAGGCGTTGATCGCGCCCTTGCTGGCCGCGTAGTTGGTTTGTCCGCGGCCCCCCTTTTCCCCGGACACCGAGCTAAGGTTGACAATCTTCCCGGCGCGGCGGGAGATCATGTGCGGCACGACCGCGCGCGTCACATTGAACACCCCTCCGACGTTGGTTTCCAGCACGGTGCGCACATCGTCGTCCTCGAGCAGGGCGAGGAGGTTGTCGCGGATAACTCCCGCATTGTTCACCAGGACATCGATCCGCCCCGCGCGCTCGGCAAGGCTGTCCACCGCGGCGGTGGTGGCCGCGGGATCGCGAACGTCGACCTGCTGGGCCGAGACGGACCAGCCCTCGGCCCGCGCCTTCTGCAACACCTCCTCCGCCGCGGCGCCGTTTCCCCGGTAGAAGAAGGTCACGGCGGCCCCGTCCTGGGCAAAAAGCTCCACAACGGCGCGCCCGATGCCGCGGCTGCCGCCCGTCACGAGGACCGTCTTGCCGGCCAATCCCGAATCGATGCGCATCCCTGATTTATCCCGAAATGGCGAAGCCGCCATCCACGACAAGCGTGTGCCCGTTAATCATGTTCGCCTCCGCGAGGCACAGGAGGTAAACCGCACCCGCCACATCCTCGGGTGTCAGCACCGGACCGGCCGGGGAGCGCTCGCGGAAAGATGCGATGAGCCGGTCGCGGTTGGGGAAAAACTGGAGGCTGTCGGTGTCCACGGCGCCGGCGCTGACGGCGTTCACGCGGATGCCCCGGGGTCCGAGTTCCTGGGCAAGCGTGCGGACAAGGGATTCAAGCGCGGCCTTGGACGCGCCAATGAAGCCATAGAGCGGCATGGCGCGGACCGATCCGATGCTCGTCATTGCGATGATTCGCCCCCCGGCCGGCATGATTGGTACCGCGCGCTGCGCCAGCAGGTTAAGGGCAAAGGCATTGGTCTCCATGCACCAGCGCCAATGCTTCAGGGACATCTCCATGGCGGGTTTGAGCACGCCGCTCGCCGCGTTGCTGACCAGGATGTCCAGATGATCAAACGACTTGCGCAGTTCCGCGAACAGCTCATCGACGCTGTCGGGAACCCCGACGCTCGCCTTGATGGCCACCGCGCGCCGCCCCATGGCGCGCAACTCGCCGCAGAGGGATTCCGCCTCATCATGACTGTTGTAGTAATTTACCGCGACGTCGCAGCCGGCCAGGGCAAGCCGGCGCGCGATGGCGCGGCCGATGCCGCGCGCCGCGCCCGTAACCAGGGCGGTCTTCCCAGCCAGCGTGTCTGCCATGCTTATGGTTCCCGTATCCGACCCGATCGACTGGTTTGCGGTCGCCAGAAAGCGCGTCGCGCCGACGAGCGTCTCTACGCGTACTGCAAATTCTGCCGGCGGATATTACCACACGGAGGAGGACCGGATCGTGCCGCGCAAGCAGCTTGCCGAGGCGGGCATAGTGCCGCGGCAACTAGACGGCGCGCCTCAGCCGGCTGCCCGGCGGTCCTCCTGAGGATTCCTGCTCAGGGTTGCCTGCAAAACCAGGTAGCCGGCGACCCCGGACAGAATCGAACCGCCAATGATGCCCAGGCGCTCGTCGAAGAGCAGATTCGCGTCCGTCTGTTCGAACGCCAGGGATCCGATGAAAAGGCTCATGGTGAAGCCGACTCCGCAGAGCAGGGCCACGCCATAGAGATGGGGCCAGCGCACCCCCGCCGGAAGGTCGGCGATGCCCGCGCGCACCGCGATCCAGGAGAACAGGAACACCCCCACCTGTTTCCCCAAGAAGAGCCCGGCCGCGATCCCCAGAGGAACCGGGTGCAGCAGGTAGTCAAGGCCGGCGCCGGCGAAGGAAATGCCCGAATTGGCGAAGGCGAAGACCGGCAGGATACCGAAGGCCACGGCAGTGTGCAGGTCGTGTTCCACTTCCCTCAGCGGGGAGTGGTCAGGGCGCTGCGGATTCCTGATGGGGATGAATAGGGCCAGCACCACCCCGGCCAGGGTCGCGTGCACTCCCGATTTGAGCACGGAGACCCACATGACCAGGCCGATGAGCAGATACGGCGCCAGCTCGCAGACGCCACGCCGGTTCAGGAAGAACAGCAACGGCAGGCAGGCGAGGGCAACCAGCAGGGCCTCCAGCGAAAGGTCGCTGGTGTAGAAAACGGCGATGATGACGATCGCTCCGAGATCGTCGATGATGGCGAGGGAAACCAGAAACACTTTCAGCGCCACCGGCACCCGTTTCCCGAGCAGCGCGAGAATTCCGAGGGCGAAGGCGATGTCGGTGGCCGCGGGTATCGCCCAGCCTAGGATGGCGACGGGGTCGCCCCAGTTGATCCAGGCGTAAATCGCGGCGGGAACCAGCATGCCGCCGACCGCGCCAGCGGCCGGAAGCAGCGCCACCCGCAACTTGGCGAGCTCGCCTTCCAGCAGCTCGCGCTTGAGCTCCAGCCCCACCAGGAAAAAGAACACGGCCATCAGGCCGTCGTTGATCCAAAGCAGGAGCGGCTTCGCTACCTCGAGGGGCCCGACCCGGATTGCCACCGGAAGGCCTATCAGCAGGTCGTAATACGCGCTCAGCGGCGAGTTCGCCACGACCATTGCCAACGCGGCGGCGACGGCGAGGAGGATGCCGGCCGCCGATTCCAGCTTGAGGAAGTCCCGGATAGCGTCAATCACGCAAAATAATCCCTTCGACTATTGGGTGTTTGCGGCCACCTGCCGGCCAAGGCGCATCCGCAATTATAATCCGGCCACTTGAGTTTCAGCTTGGCGCCGGATCGGGGATGCAAGGGCGCGGCTGCGGCAGTCCGGGGGAATCACGGTCATCTTTGCCAGGACGTCGCTGATCCAGATCCGCCCGTCATAGTCCCGCGCGAAGCCCTCGAGCTCCTCGCCCAGCGGGTGGCCGCGGAACTCCACGTAAACCGGTCGATAGGGCCTGCGGGCGTTCGCTCGATAGAGATCCGAAAGGGGCCCTTCCACCCATTTTGAGGCGCTGACCCAATTGGAACCGGTTGAATGGCAGGGCCGGAAGGCGCGCACTTCCGGGCTCAAAAAATGGAGTCCACGAAAGATCTTATCGCACTCTCCGGCGTAAGCTGCTGCCGAGAGCCAGAGCGTCAGAAGAAAGGCTGCGGAGCGAATCACGCCCGGTCAGCTCCGGAGCACGGCACCGCAAAGCGGTCCCTGAGCAACGGCCTTTTCACGTCGAAGCAGAGGAACATGAACCGGTCCTCTTCCCGCCGCACAGGGGAGTGGGTTCGCTCATAGGAGTGTTCCCGGGCCCGCAGGCCTTCCGGAACCAGGGCGTGCCTCCGATGCGGATCGAGGAGCAGGATTTCCCCCAGCCGGTGCTGCCGGGCCGTGGACATGGCGTCCACGATGCCGAGCCGCCCCGGATGCATCACGACGATGATGAACGAGACGCCCGGGTAATTGTGCTTGTCGTCGTGGAGGCTGACGGGCCCGGCTCCGTGAATGCTGAACAAGTCCAGGGGCATGAGCCGCTCGGGCAGGTCAAGCTTTCGTGCCGTCTCGGCGCGAATCGCCTTCACCCAGCCGACCGGAACGTGCTCGTAGAGCGGCTCCAGCTCTCGTGTCTCCTCTGCGGGAAATCCCTCCGGGCACAGTTCGCGGGCGAGGCCGTACAGGCGGGCGAATCGCTGGTCCCAGCCTTCGATGCGCTGGCCGGGGTCCACCATGGTGAGAAAACGGGCTCGTCCCACGTTGCCTTGTCGAGGATGCCGCAGGCTGACCCGCATTACATCACAGGGCCGCCCGGGCGGCAAAGCACGGCTCTTGGCCGGTTCCCCTGGACGCTGGACACCGCAGACGCGAGGGGACAAAATCGATGGTAGCAAAAGTCATCCAGATCCAACGCGGATGCTCAGCACTACCGAACAATCTCCGGGAAATCTCACGCCCGCCCCGGTGCGGCGGGTACCTGTCACGAGCCCTTTCCGCTGGCTGGCTCTGGGCTGGCGTGATTTCATGAGGGTGGGTTTTCCCAGCATCCTGCATGGCGTGGCGGTGGCATTGGGTGGCTGGGTGATCATGCTTTTCCTGTTGCGCTACTGGTACCTCCTTCCCGGCGCGTTCACCGGGTTTCTGCTGGTCGGGCCCATCCTCGCGACCGGGCTCTATGAGATCAGCCGGCGCCAGATACTCGGTGAGCGGCCTACTCTGGAGCATGTCGTCGGCGCGTGGCGCAAGGGAACGAAGCCCCTGGTGTGGCTGGGACTACTGCTGGTGCTGGCTGGAACCCTTTGGGTGCTGGTATCGGCCATCGTGTTCGCGATCTATTCCAAGACCTCGCTGATCACGGCCGAGAGCTTCGTGCGCGAGATCGTGCTCAACCGGGAATCCTACCTGTTCGACGTGTGGCTTCTGCTCGGCGGGGTGGGGGCGGCCCTGGTATTCGCGGCGACGGCGGTGTCCGCACCGATGCTCCTCGACCGGGACGTGGACATGCTGAGCGCGCTCATCACCAGCGTCCGGGCGGTGGGAGAGAACCCCATCGCCATGGCGCTCTGGGCCGCCATTATCATGGTGGCCACCGTCATATCCATGACAACCCTGATGCTGGGATTTGTGCTGGCGATTCCGGTCATTGGGCACGGCACCTGGCACGCCTACCGCGACCTGGTGGATGCGGAGGGGCTGCCCCCGAGGCAGTAATCCCTTTAGCGACCCGCAACGGCGATCATGTTCGGGTTCACCGAGGAACAGATCTCGGAATTCGGGCTGACCTTCGGCGTCGGCGGCTTCGTCCTGTTCATGGTCTTCATTATCTGGGACCTGGCCCGGAAGTCCGAGGCCGGCCGCCTCGGCACCTTCGTGCTGTTCTTCGTCCTGGCTTTCGGCATCCTCGGCTTCGTCATCAAGCAGGTGTTGACCTGGATGCTGGAGAAGTAGCGCGACTCACCCGGCGCGAGATGCCCACCCCATGCACGCGGGAGCCGTGAACGGACCCGTTCCGGTGCAGCGCCCGCCGACCGTGACCCGGCGCTGGGCCTTGCGACTGCTGGCGCTGTTCGGCTGGAGCGTCGATATTTCCTGGCCGCCCGGCCCCAGGGCCGTGATCGTCGTATACCCGCACACCTCCAACTGGGACTTCATCGTCGGCATCGTGGCCCGGTATGCCGGGGGATTGCCGGTGCACTGGCTGGGGAAGGACACCTTGTTCCGGTGGCCCTTGGGCGGCTTGTTGCGGCGCTGGGGCGGCATCCCGGTCAACCGGCGGCAAAGCACCGGAGCCATCGGCCATCTGGAGGACGATTTCCGGCAACGCCCGTGGATTTGGCTGGCCATCACGCCAGAAGGCACCCGCTCGCGGCGGGAGTACTGGAAATCCGGGTTCTACCACCTGGCCCTCGCCGCCCACGTGCCGGTGGGGCTGGCGTTTATTGACTACCGCCAGAGGCAGGTGGGCCTTTCCCGTTACCTCACGCTTACCGGCGAAGTGCAACGGGACCTGGATGCCATCCGGGCCGCCTATGAGGGAAAGGTTGGCCTGCACCCGGAGAACGCCGGTCCCATTCGATTGCTGGAGGAACAGGGCCCGGCGGGGTGAGGGCCGGGGGAGCCGGTGGCCCCAGAGGTGGCGTGGATGCGGGCCGTTTTGGTGGCGCCGCGTCTCCGGGCCGGCCCTCAGCACTGGTGCAGTATGTACCCCGGCGGGGATTCAGCCTCGTGCCGGCCTGGGCGTGCGCGGCGCGCGGCGGTTGCGCGTGCGGTCAGGCTCAACCTGCGCGTCGAGCCGCAGCCCCTGCGGCGCGGCGGGACCCATCAGCCCGCCGACCTGGGTCGGCGCGGCGAGTGGGGTATCCAGCGCCTGCAGTTCGATGCGCAGCGACGATCCGTCGCGGCTGGCGCGCCCGGAATGCACAACGGTGCCGGTGGGCCGGGTGCCGAGCAATTGGGCCGCGCCGCCGGGCAACGGGTGACTGAAGACGTACTCGGCCAGGAACCAGCGGGCCAGCGTGGGCGACCACTTCATCAGAACCGCGGCCACCACGGGTCGCGCCAGCGCCTCCGCCGGCGCACCGCCATCGAGAGCCGGGTGCACGAACAGGAGAAACCTGTCCTTGCCGCAGCGGATCTCCACCGGCGTCCGCGCCGACGGCACCACCGACGCGTCGGCCCCGTTGAGCGCCGGTTTGAGCGCCGCCCACGCCGCCGCCGACAACCG
>Ga0210374_1000109_pt1 | contig 9619 bp, 1 predicted proteins | sample S765metaT_FD_170483 | JGI IMG/M metagenome (GOLD analysis project Ga0210374, IMG submission 170483) | Metatranscriptome of estuarine sediment microbial communities from the Columbia River estuary, Washington, United States - S.765... | ecosystem: Environmental > Aquatic > Marine > Intertidal zone...
CGACTGAATCAAGAAAAGAGAAAACGAAAGCAATCGTAGCCTGTCATCATGTATCTCCAAATCGACCTTTAATACGTACGACAACGGTAACAACCAATAACATGCGTATATATATATATATATATATAAATTATTATGAAAATAGAAACAAAAAAAAACAATTGTAACCTCCCACCTTTGCAAACAATACGATTTCAATGGTAATAAAGACATTCCGATATGAGAGAGGTGCGCATGATCAATATCGCCGGGCGAGCTCTGCTGAAATCAGGGCAAGACTGAACCAAATCTGTGCAAGATTGTGCAAATCTGAACATTTCCGTCAAGGTTTGTCCTTGGGATCGACTGGGTGATCACGAATCACACCGCAAAGGTGGAAACGAAGTTTCTTATCTTGCAAATCGATGGAATTGGTGTAACGCCGTTCGTCGACCAGCATTCGACCCAAACCCGCAACCTGATCCGCCGTCAGGGGTGTTTCTCGATGAGCGTTCTGCTGGTTTCTTGCGCTCTGCCAAAGTGCTTCGAAATACGCTCTCCCTGATTTTGAACAACCTTCGAACCCGCTTATATACGCAAGCAGGACCCAAGGCCGCATCGCAGGGTCCGCCGTTTGCTCGGTGGCCGTTCCATTCAAGTGTTTATGATACCGCGTTACCAAATTTGTCGTTTCTCCAATATAGGTGACCTTGCCAATGTAATTCTTGCGTACCGAAGCCAAAATGTAGACATATCCGCTGGAATCTTGCGGCATACCACAGTCAATAGGCCGACATGGGTGAAAGGAGGGTAAATTGATCGCATTGCGGTATTCGTTGGTCGTCGCCTTGTTAGTCAACTGTTTCATCAAATAATCCAAGTAAGCATCGTAAGTGGAGCGCTCATTCAGCGCTTCCCAGAGACACCGCGCAGTATCGTCGGGCTTGCCAACAAAATAAATGTCCTTTGCGAAATGCGTACGACTCAGTAGTACCACAACCTGCTCCCGCTGAAAGAGTTTGTACTTCTCGGAACCGTCGACCTTTGTTATCACAGAAGGAAGATCTTGACCCATCCCCGCATGAATAGTTGCCGCGATACGGGGACGCAGACCGTATTGTTCACGCTTCGCCTGAAATCCCAACCCGATATATTTAATGTGGCTCGGGGCCTGTCCTACAGTGTCAATCTTGAATCCCGCGCGGAGGAAGTCATCTTCCGTTTTCAGATCGGTGGGAATCGCTTTCATGCCTTCGGGTGCAACGTACAATCGCACAGGTTCAAAGGAGCGGGCCTGGGACAAAGTGGGCACCTCAGCCAACACTGCCAATTGAGATTGCGCGTGATGACCTGGTCTGTTGTAAGTGATCTCGTATATCGCCCCAGGATAGAAGTATAGTTCACGTGGCTCTTTCACCAATTTAGTAAGCACACTCGAAGTAGCAGAACTGGCCTCCACCCAGTTGCCTTCTACCGATGCCTCGCGGTCGGTCGACGTTATCTCTACCAATTGCGTGCCATATCTGCGTCGAACAGCAGCCATTAGCCTTGCCTCGGCTTCTCTCCGAGCATTGTGCGTCGCAAACATCCGAAGCATATGGGGACGGAGGCGTGGGTCATCCCAATCAGCAACAAAAGTGCAGCTTCCGGTGATCAACTGCACGAACTCCCTGTGAATGTCTTCGGTTAACTCAAGTCGACTTAAGCGACAAATCTGCACCAGACGCTGGAGTGCCGGACACTGGGCAGCACGCACCGAATGGTCCAAAGGAAGAAAATCGAAACAGGTTGTCATCTGTGGCGAAAGCAGCGGGGGACGGCCGTCCACGGGCCGCAATTGCAGAGCATCCATAGACGCAAAAACTAGCATCCCACCAAAGAAAGAAGAGTTGTTCCGCACACGGCGAAAAATAATATCGAGTGCAGAGAGCATCTCCGCAGAAATCTGACCCATCTCATCAATCAAGAGCACATCCAACGAGCGAATGTATTCGAGTTCAGTCGGTGACCGCATCAAATTGGCAATCGCGAGTTCAGCCAACCGACACGGATTCACCATTTTACCCGCAGGGAATTTACAGAACCGGGCGAAGTGTATGCCTCCCAATTGCTGTGCACGCTCGCACATGACAGCAGCCATACCCACATTCAGGCCCCTGGAACGAGCGATCAAGCCAATGGACTGAAGGCAACTAGTCTTTCCCGAACCCGGTCCACCTGCAGCAACTATGCCTTTGGGATGCGTTGTGGTAAAATTTTGATACTGTACGATGGTTGACACAGCCGATGCAATCACCAATTCCTGTTCAGCAAAGGAGGCCTCCGACTGTATAGGAGTGCGTTGCAGAGTCGGAGTCCAATCAATTGGATCCAACAATGTAGCTTTTTCCAAGTCGTCTTTGCCAAAAGGCATATTAAACATGCCAGTGTCAGCGATATCCGCCCATAGAACGTCACACAGATGTTTTCGTGCCTGCGCGCAGTGTTTTTCGCAGCCCTTATCAATTGACAATCGCAAGTGAGTATACAAACCCGCCGGAGTTTCGGTACAGGGCATAGTCTCGTCAACCAACACGGTTTGGAGCACTCCTCGTGCCTGTACCAAGTGTTTGTCAAATTGGTATGTTCCACCCGGCAAGTACACAAGCTGTTCCTTCGCGTAGCGTCGGGCGAGAAGCTCGACATCTTCTTGCCGGTAGACATTTCCTTCACGCAATAACCCTGCGCGCGTAAAATTCTGTACCATGTCACCGCATCCCAATAGACCAGCTTCACAGTCAAACTCCCCCATGCTGACAAGCAAATGAATTAGCCAGCGAACTGGCTCGCTCGGTTTAACGCTGTTGAACCAAACGATGGGTAGCTTCTGTGTCTTCCCGTCATCGCGTTTGTTACCAAAAAACCGTTCTTGGAGAGCTTCCCACTGTTCGACTTGATCAACTCGCGTGTGTCTTGGAGGATCCAATTGCCATAGTCTAATTGTCGAGAATAAACCGAAAACTTCGTTGTACGGGTTCTCCTCCGCAATTGAATGAATAGTAGAACGTCGACCATCATCGTCGATATCCTCCACCAGGCGGTAACTTCCCACATCCGGTATGTTCACACCCATTGCGTAAAACGAGGCATGCGAACGATGGCTCCCATTAACACCCCCGGACAGAAGATATTCCAATATTTCAGACACGGCTGCTTGGCGAACATAAACACGACAATCGGTACCATCGACCCAACTGCACTCTTCGTATTCAGGATCCAGTTCCTTAGCCAAGTACGCAAGTCGTTTCTGAAAACTCCCCCGACTTCGTTCGCGTCCGTCATCTCGGTAGAACCACCGAAAGTACAAATGCGGTTGACGCACCCAACGCAACTCGGGTGGCCGCACACCAAATATAGAAATGGCGTCCAACGTCAAGGGACAAAAACACTGATCTCGTAAAGAAAGGGATTCCAGGTCACTCCAAGTTCTCCATAATGGTAGCTTCACTTTCAGATCCTCGTTGCGCACTTGCCAAGAAGGAATAATATCTCCGGCATCCAGATCACCCGGTCGTGCATTAGCAGCCTCAGGTGGCACAATCTCTTCCTCAACCAATCTCTTAATAGGCGCAATTCTCTCAACTGCCGGTCGTTCTTCCAGCGGGACCGTCGGCACATGGAAAAACTCCAAATCGGTGTACACCTGCGGGTATCCCAGAATCACGCAGAGCATTTCCATGTGGGAGATTGCTCTGCCCTTTGGATGGGCTCTGTTTTTCTTCTTAGCTTCCCGCTCGGCCTCCATAATAGCCGATCCAGTAATCTTCGTGTTATGTAGCACTTCCTTTTCAGCACGAACCGTGTTGCGTTCCCGAGACATCGAACCAATGTACACACGGTTGTTCTCATCAATCAAAGCCACATATTTAGCCAAGTACCGGCTAGCAAGATACCCTGTCATTATTTTCAAATTCTGATTCGACCTCGTCAAAGCAAACAAACGACCGTTGCAGGCAGAAATATTCCCCTCCGAGGGATCAGCCGGCGGATAGTGTTTCGATGCTTTGAAAACTTCCTCAACCGGCACGAAGCCCTTTCCACTTTGATCCTCTACAAAGAGTCCCAGTTCCTGTAGCACTTTGTAGGCCTCCTCACTGTGTCGAACATTGATCTCCCGGGTAGAATAACGTGCACAATTGGGACTCTCCTTGGCATTGTCGGTTACTCTGCACCTCAGCTCGTCGTCTTCCACACCGACGCGCCTCTTACATCGACTGTTGCACACATGCGTGAGCACCGTTTTTGCCAAATCTTTCACCGCCATTGCCTCATCCCGACAGGACAACAAACCCTCTGCTACCAGTGCATCAACCTCATCTGAGGAGAGTAAATCAACAACAGATCCACGGATGCGATTCTCGGTCACAGCAAAAGACTCAGAACCGTCTCTCAGCCACAGCAGAGCGTGCACGTGCGGCAAATTACCAACAGCATCCTGAAATTCAAACCTCCACCAAATATGTTCCACATCACCCAAAGGATGCTCCGGACTGTTACTGATATAGTTCATATAGATGATAGCAGTTTCCATCCAATTGCGTAAAAACACGCTGCACGCCGCTTGACGAAGAGCGAGGGAAACCTCCTCGCTCTGCACTGCATCATAAGGATTCCCGCCATTGGCAATAAGTGCTTCTTCGCTGCAAATCCAGTATCGTATTGGTGCCAATCCAAAATGATCCGAATCATTGGGAGTATGGGTAAAGAAATACGTCACCTGTTTCTGCGCCACCGCGGCAGCAAGTTTATTAACAGTAGGCCTGCTGTCAATGGAATCAACGTTAAAATGGGAATTGCTATCTTCGCGCAAAGCGATACCACTCTTCGTACCAACAATACCACGATGTAAAACAACACGAGTGTCTTCGTGTCGACAGCCCAAATTGACTATTGTATCGAATGCGTAACAAAGATAGCGAGGATCGGTGCTCGTTCCAAGGGCGGGGTTCGTAATTCGCGAACGCATCTGCGTCGTTAAATCCGCTATCCCAAACTTGCTCAGTGTATCCGAATGTGCAAGAGCCCCACATGGCATGGCTCCCAATATCGAACCCTCCGTATCATCATCCTTCCAGAACAGGGAAGGAAATAACATACCTTCAGGAAAGACCAGTGGCACTGACTCCCCAGGAGTTGTTGCAACAATCCTTTCCATAAAATGCCGGAAATTGAGCGATGGTTTACCCTTGTTGCGTTTCCGAACAAGAAGGGAACCCACATTGTTTAAAATGACACAACCAGGTAGTGATTCAGGATCCCCCTTAATCTCCAAAGGGGACTCGATGTTCCCAGTAACAAAGACGCCATCCCCCGCACTAGATTCTTCCGACTCCCTACCACCAAAAATTTCATGTTCCGCCCAGGGACTCGGCCCCAACCAATCCAACTGTGCCGAATTCATCGAAACATGGCTCACATCGCTCCCCAAATCCTCGTCCAAACTGATAACACTATCGCGAGACGAAGGAGGTGCGTCATCATCGTTCCCGCCATTCGACGAAGACAAGTACACAACGTCGTCAGACTCGTAGATCTTCCCCTTGTGCTTCAGACACAAAGCGACTGCACACTCCCTCACCGGACAGCAACATATCAACCGCCCGGAACACTTCTCTTTTACAGATTTAGAACAGCAAGTTCGGTTGCTTTCTTTCGAACGAAATGGTGCAGTAATCAAAGGCAAATCATGTTCGCGACACCGAACATGCTGCGCAACACCCATGCTGTTCAGCATCAGATTCCGACAATGCTCAACAGACATGCTTGACTCACGTACGTACAGAGCAAAATGCCACCGCTGCCCACCATGGAGATCCGTACTTTCCACGGAATCTTGCAAACACGTAGAACCTTGCCGTCTTTGCACCCACCAATTGGTCAAGGCACCTCCCCCGTGTCGCATAAACGCAAAATCCGAAGCATCATTCCGATTCAGCTCACGGCCTGACACAAACCGAAGTTCTAATCCAACGTCGTCTTCTCCAGCAACATTTTCAACAGGAAAGTCAGATCTTCCATCGCAGCTGAATACAATCACAATTTCCGATCCTTTCTCGACAGTAAAATCCTCGCTGCAAAAATCCGTGTCGGAAACAACCTTAACGTCATCATATGACGACATCAACACTCGAATATCCTCAGCATGAAAAGAACCATCTGTATGCAAAACACAACAACTGTCTTCGTCATCCAACGGCTCGATAGTAAAAATACTATTTTCATCAGGGACACCGTCACAGACACTCTCCACATCCCCTTCGACACCGGGAACACTACCTCCCACCTCGCTACCAAGTGAATGATCATTTGGCGCGTTGCCATCACCACCCTCAACATGCTCTTCCGCATCGGAGAATTCACCTTCAATCTCGCCAACAGATGATTGGTCATTACCACTAAAAATAGCACTTCCTTCTTCGACTTCTGATTGATCACTTGGCACATTGCCATCACCACCCTCAACATGCTCTTCCGCATCGGAGAATTCACCTTCAATCTCGCCAACAGATGATTGGTCATTTCCACTAAAAACAGCACTTCCTTCTCCGACTTCTGATTCGGCCGCCTCACCAAAACTACATCCTCCATTTGACTGATAGCTTTCCGGAAGCATATCAACTTCTTCTTCTTCTTCTTCTTCGACAGGTGTTTTCATCCCTATCTTGATCAACAGTTCCTCTAGTCGCTTCGGCGAAAAACTCCTGTTCTCGAACTTGAAAGGATTGTTACGACCAGATCCGGCCCTAGGAAAACAGATCGGCGTCAAGTAGGCCAACAACCAACCATACCAATCCGCGGAGTCGTGCACAATAGCATCTGTTTTCTCCCACAATGATGGAACACCGACCAGCATAGCACTCAAGGACCAAACCAAATGACAATCATTCTCAGGATGTTGCATTCCCATAAGCAACGGAAACTCGCAACCCCAGGCATTAAACGGATGCACATGAACAGCAGTCGACGGCCACGGCGGGACATAATGCGACTCGACAGCTTCACCTTTTGCATTGGAACATACAACTCGTCCCTGCCGCTCTTTGTTCGCCTGATAAATCTTCACAGCATCACTCAAAGTGACATACGTTGCCGCGCGACAACAATCTTCCACCACATCATTAGAAAGTTCGCCGTCTTCAGCATTTTGTAGCATATCCTCCGACACATACGGAGGCAAAACGTTATTGTTGGAATCCCCCCATTCAGTAACCAAAGAAGCAATATCTTTGCGACCTTTCATCGCCAGCGCCTCATTCTGTCGCTGCAAAACCGATTCCGACCCAAAATCCCGAGTAGTCGTCAAATGAAACGTATCAACTCCAGCAAACTGCCCTTGCATTTCACTCATTTGATACGTATCCGAATAAGCGTGCGGTTTGAACTGTTTCACATTCCGCGGTCTGACCACTGCTGGAGCAATCTGATCTGCCATACAACTCGGCAGAACGCCATGGGGATTTCGAGGAGGGTAGAAACATTTGCCCCCAGAACCGTCACCATGATTGCGACAACTCAAAACCCGCGGTATCCCATCAATGAAGGCAACTGAAGGAGACACCTTCCACGCTTCGTTCCCCAACAAACGAGGAATCCCACGTACGTCGGCATAATCAGGAATCGTACCTTCCATCATAGATTCTCCATCACGAACATATTTCTCGCTACCAAAAACAGGTTTGACCGATGGTCCGAAGATCTTCCTGACGACCAAGTCAAACGACAACAGACCGCATTTATGAAAATACTCCGAGCAACCCCATGGACACCGAACAAGAGGAAGCAAGTGGTCGTTGCACACTCGTTGCATATCCGAAGCACGCATTGATGCAATGCCTCTTTCGAGTTCTCTTTTTCGACCTGTCACATCAGAGAAAATCGGAAGAGGATTATCCAGTGTAACACCATGAAACACAGGAACACAATCCACAATAGCATCTATCCACCAGTGGCGCCACTCATCTGGCACCACCTTCCAAAGATCGGACCCAAATCGTCGCATCAGATTCAAATCTGTCAACCAACTCCACATCATGGCGGGCCAGACATCTTCCTCCATAATCTTTGGAGGTTGATTCGTCAACGCCCGTTTGCACTGCTGACAGAGAGTCAATCGCACCCGATTCTTCTTACACGATCCACTATTTGCCGCCGCGGCAGCAAGTCGAGCCGCAGCATACTTCATAGTTGCACAACGACGCTGAAACGAACCGGCCGTCACCCAAGCTACTCCCAACCTAACGGACTGACCATCAACCCGCCCATACCGATCTCTCGTTCCAGTGGATTTCCGATGGCAGTTATCACAAACATGCGGACGAAACTTCAATTCAACAGGAACATTCATATCGTCTTCGTCGATCGTTTCATCACTACAACTGGAACCTTCAACCTCTTCCGCACCCGTACCACCATCAGAACTTTCCATCGATTCGATTAGCTCCTCTTCATCCAAGTCCTCATCTTCACCCGGCAAATACTCGGAATCATCTTCTTCCTCATCATCATGAACCGACCCAGCACAATAAACACCACCCACATTACCATGACCACTACAACCAATGTGACAATCAAACGATAGATTGGAGCCATGATCCCCATCAGTTGCACAACCAAACTCCTCTGGCAACACAGTAGCACCACCATCACACCCAAAACGATCACCCACATGCCCACAATCATCCCTACCACAATCAGATCCTACGTCCGACATAGCCGAAACACCTCCATGTACAACCATACCTTTGCCACCGCACTCCAGGCATCGATAATACAAACCATACTGCACGTCCTTGGTCAACGCATGCGCACCCGTATTGCCACATTCGGTGCACAAATAATGACGACCACACTCACTACTAACACTCCTTCGAACTTCATCGACCCAATCCGAAGACGCACTGTCCAGCGCCAACAAATTTCCTAGCGACTTTCTCATACGAGCATCCGACTTTCTCATACATACATCAGCCCACCAACTTGGACGAAGTTCGCGAAGCAACTGCTGACGAGATCCGCGCAATTTTCCATTGGCCTTGCGCTTCAGGCCTCATTCACTGCGAGAAAACATCACAACCGCCAATAAACATACAACACTATAGTATAAGCAACTAACCCGCATCGTACTAACACAACATCGACATGTTATATTTATGATACCACACTGTCACCCAAATCGTGCCATCACACCTTTCCGAAGGCGCTTTTCGCTCAAACTGGCAGAACCACCGATCCGTTCGTCAAAAATAAACCACTTTCAGCAGAATTATCCATTCTTCCGTATGTTTTCACAAAATTCACAAAATTTCCATCGAAAACGAGCGTGAAATTTCTCGGGAGATAGCCCGAGAAGTTTTGATTTGCATGTATCGGGATGATCTGCTGCTATTGACCACACACGCTCCACCCACTGCGTCACCCATTGATGGCATCATATCAAGCCAATCTCGAATGAAGCGCAACCTCTCACAGTCGAACTATTGCAACGGCCCACTATTGCGAGCTACTTTCCGCACAGAATGTCGCTTGCTGATCGAACCCCATCAAAAAGAATTCAACCGCATTCGGCTTCTCAGAAACAACCCGTAGAACAGTACGTAACAAA
>Ga0210374_1000111_pt1 | contig 9617 bp, 9 predicted proteins | sample S765metaT_FD_170483 | JGI IMG/M metagenome (GOLD analysis project Ga0210374, IMG submission 170483) | Metatranscriptome of estuarine sediment microbial communities from the Columbia River estuary, Washington, United States - S.765... | ecosystem: Environmental > Aquatic > Marine > Intertidal zone...
CATCGCAGAGCTCTTACGGCACCACGAGATCAACCCTACCCATCAGCGGATTGAGATCGCTTTCGCTTTGTTTTCGCGACGCGAGCACCTGTCCGCGGATCAGGTCATGGGGATCGTGAACGCGCGGGTTCCCGAGTGTTCGAAGGCCACCGTCTACAACACGCTCAATCTGTTCCGCGAGAAGCGGATGATTCGCGAGGTGGTGGTGGATCCTGCCAAGGTGTTCTATGACCCCAACACCTCGGCGCATCACCATCTTTACGACGTGGTACGCGGAACCTTGGTGGATATTCCGCCGGGCGATATCGAAGTGACCGGAATGCCCAGCATCCCGGACGGCCTGGAAGCGGAGGGCGTCGACATCGTGGTCCGCGTCCGCCCCGTGGACGCCTGAAACCCCATTTCCCCTCCATTGCCCGGCAACCCCCCGGGACCGTATAATTCGCGCGGTTTCCTGCTGATGTAGCTCAGCTGGTAGAGCAACTGATTCGTAATCAGTAGGTCGTCAGTTCGAGTCTGACCATCAGCACCATTTCCTAGGCGGGCTTAGCCCTTTCCTGGCAGCGCGATTCCGATGCGGGTTCCTGCGAATCGGTCCCCGGAAGTCGCGAGCGACGCGAGATGGCGGCCCCGCGGAGTCTTCGATGATCGTCCGTGACATCCTCAAGCTGAAAGGCAACCTGCTGTTTACGATCGGCCCGGAGGCGCGCCTGGTCCACGCGGTAAGCATCATGGTGCGCAACGACATCGGCTCCCTGGTGGTGCTCAGTGAGGGACGGTTAGCGGGCATGCTCACTTTTCGCGAGATTCTCGCGCGCATTGATAGCGGAGGCGGAGCCCTGGAAGGCACGACGGTTGGCGACGTGATGGTGGCGGAAACGGTGCGGGGAGCACCCGAGGACACGCTGGATCACGTGCGGAGCATCATGACGGCGCACCACGTGCGTTATCTGCCGGTGCTGGACGGTGAGACGCTGCTCGGCGTGATTTCGTTCCACGATGTGGCCAAGGCTGCCCTCAACGAGGCCGCGCTCGAAAACCGCTTGCTGAAGCGGTATATCGAAAACCTCCCTGAATGAGCGGCGGACCCGGGGGCGGCAACGCCCCCCAAACTGGGGGCCGGCAGCAAAGGGTTATTCTCGCCCCCGGCGTGCGGCCCCGGGAGGTGTGGGCGTGGGCGATGTTCGATTTCGCCAACTCCGGCTACACCACGGTGGTGATTACCGCGGTATTCAACGCCTACTTCGTCGCCGTGGTCGCCAGGAATCAAACTTGGGCCACCTTTGCCTGGACCGCCGCGCTGGCGGTTTCTTACGCGGCCATCATGGTGACCGGGCCCGCCCTCGGGGCCTATGCTGACCTCCATGCCGCCAAGAAGCGATTGCTGCTGGGGACAACCATCGGATGCGTGGTATTCACGGCCGCCCTTGCGTTTGTGGGAGAGGGCACTCTCTGGCTGGGTGTGGTTCTGATCATCCTGAGCAATTTCTTTTTCGGCGCCGGGGAGAACCTCATCGCGGCGTTCCTCCCGGAGCTTGCGAGGGGAAGGTCCCTGGGAAAGGTTTCAGGATGGGGTTGGGGGCTGGGTTATATCGGCGGTCTGGTGAGCCTGGGCTGCTCCCTCGCCTATGTCAGCTTTGCCCAGGCCCGCGGCGACCCGGCCGTAGCGTTTGTTCCCGTGACCATGCTGATCACGGCCGGACTTTTTGCGCTGGCCAGTCTCCCCACCTTTCTGCTGCTGCAAGAGCGGGCGACGCCACAAACCGGGATCGTCCCCGGCCATCCGTGGCGAGAGTCGTTTTCCCGCCTCGCCCAAACGGTGCATCATGCGCGGCGCTACCGGGATCTGTGGCGCTTTCTGGTCTGCCTGGTCCTCTACCAGGCGGGCGTGCAGACCGTGATTGCGCTGGCGGCGGTGTATGCGCAGCAAGCCATGGGTTTCGACACCCAGCAGACGCTGACCCTGATCCTGGTGGTGAATGTGACCGCGGCTGCCGGCGCCTTGGGTTTTGGCCAGGTGCAGGACCGCATTGGTCATGTGCCGACCATCGCCCTCACGCTCGCGGGATGGATCCTGGTGGTGATACTTGCCTGGTCCTCCACCGGGCCGGCGATGTTCTGGGCGGCGGCCAATCTGGCGGGGCTCTGCCTGGGTTCCTCCCAGTCGGCGGGGCGCGCACTGGTGGGGTATCTCAGTCCCGCTCCACGACGGGCGGAGTTCTTCGGGCTTTGGGGGCTCGCTGTGAAGCTGTCTTCGATTCTTGGTCCGATCACCTACGGCATAGTTACGTGGATTTCGGGCGGCGACCATCGCTTGGCGATGCTGATCACGAGTGCGTATTTTGTCACAGGATTGGCGGTACTGCGGGCGGTGGATGTGCGGCGCGGGCGGCGTGCCGCTGTGACGGCGCGAACTCACGGAAGGCGGTGAAACGGTCCGGTGTTGTCTAGAATGTTTGTTGTGAGACCGTCCCCGTCGCTTAGCGGGGCCACAATAAGAAGGGAACTGCCCCTGACATGTTCAAGTGGTTTAAAGACCGGAAACCCGACCATCCGCTGGCGGATGCCGCACGAGCCCAGGAATTGTTGGCCGCGCTGCCGGTGGCGGACGCGCCGACGGCCCTGGAGGAGATCGTCAAGTGGACCGGGTCGGTGCTGCGCACCGAGGGCTTCCCGCTTGAGAAAAGGATCGGAGTCGTCAAGCGGCTGGACGAAGCTGGGCAGCCGTTTCATCGCAAGGTTCTCAGAGATTACCTGGCAGCCTCGCGCACACAGCAGTCCCATGAGCAGCGTCTGTGGAACGCCGCTTTCGGCTTCTGGAAGCATCTGACTGCCGGCTATGCGGCCTGTCTTGCCGAGGCAGGAGAGGCTGCCCGGACCGATGGCCGCCGCATGCTGCCACTCGCCGTCTGCCGGGGCATCCGCGCCGCGGGCCAGCAACTTAAATGGCTCCAGTTGCGCTACGGCCCGATCGACGATGATCTTTGGACAGTTCTCTCCGCATTCTATCGATTTGCACTGGAGCGATCGCTGGAGCGGCAGGCGTTGGATCTCTATCCCAATGTGCCGGGCGCGACCGACGCCCAACGCGAAATGGTGAAGGTGCTGATGCTCTGGGCCACGTCGCCGGACACGCTTTCTCCAATGTTGCTGGAGATTGCGGAACGGCTTACCGTCCATTTCTCTCCTTATTTTGAGGTGGAGCGCGGCCGGCGCGTGCCCGGGTGCTACGCCTTCGATCTGGATGGAAGCCGCGCACCCGGAAGGCTAATGTCTTCGGCCACCCTTAAACCGTCCATGATGCTGTTCGGGGCGGGCACCGCGCCCCAGGAGATGGAAAAGGCGCGGCCCGCCCTCGAGCAGGGGACAGTGCCTCCGGAAATTGGCCTCGGCGGGATTTACCCGCCGGAAGCCGTTCTTGCAGCCATGAGTCACCTGTCCCTCCACTGGGCACCAATCCCTCCGGAGCGGAAGCACTTACGCCATAGGGTCCACGCGCGGCTGGCTGTCGTCAACGGGCTGGACCGCCTCATCGACGAAGTCGTGAGTTCGGGATCCCTGGGCCTGGACGGTATCGAGAGTTGGGTCATAGAGGACATCAGCGCCAGCGGTTTCCGGGCCTCAATCCCCGAGATGAAGCCGGATTGGATAAGAGTTGGCGCAGTGATCGGCATTCGCCCGGAGGGTGTTGAGCGCTGGGGCCTGGGCATTATCCGGCGGTTGTCACGCGACCGGGAGAATCGGGGACAGGTAGGCGTCCAGACGCTGGCGCACGAGACGGTGAGCGCCAGGCTGCGCCCGGCCTCGGGTTCCTGGTGGACCGCGCTCAGGCTCGACGCAGAAGGCTACCTTCCCGCGCTCCATCTGAGGCAGGTCACGCCGGACCCGGGGGATGTGGTGGTGGCCACCCGCCCCGGCCTCTTCTCCATGGAGCACAATTTGGAGATGTTGGGGGAACATCGGCGGCGCCTGCTGGTACCAATTACGCTGATGGAGCGGGCAGAGGAGTTCGAAATCGCCCGCTTCCGCGAGATGCGGCGCGAGGAAGCCTGAAGCCCGATTCAGGCAAGTACGCCGGTCAGCCACTTACCAGCGTCATTAAGCTCCTGCAGGGAGACCGAATGGGGCAGCGGGTACTCGTGCCAGCTTATCGGGTGACCAAAGCTCCGGAGCCGGTCCCGGGAGGTTATGCCGAGTGCCGCAGGAACCACCGGGTCCTGCAGGCCATGCCCCATGAAGATCGGAAGGCCGGTGTTCGCGGCGTGACGCTCCGCCTCGGCGGCATCGGGTAGCGGGAGGTAGGCCGATAGCGCCATGATGCCAGCGAGGCGCTCGGCGTAGCGTAGGGCCGTCTGCAGAACGACGGCGCCTCCCTGCGAAAATCCAGCCAGAACTACTCTTTCGGCCCCGATCCCTCTCAGTTTTTCCTGGCTGATGAGAGCTTCGACTGCCGCCTGGGACTCCCTGAGTCCTACCTCATCCTCCTCCGTTGCCAGATCCGCCCGGCGGATGTCGTACCAGGCGCGCATGACCATTCCACCATTAACGGTCACGGAACGGGCGGGGGCATGGGGAAACACGAACCGCACCGAAGGACTGGCGGGCAGGTCCAGCAGCGGCACTACGGGCTCGAAATCATGCCCATCGGCACCGAGTCCATGGAGCCAGATCACGCTTCGTGAGGGTGCGGGGCCGGTCTCAATCTCAATGCTCGGAAGCAACGATGACGTCATGATTAATGTGGAATTTTGCTTTGACGAGGCCTACTCTGGGAGCTATATTGGTCCGCCAGAAACCTATACGCGTCAAAACAGGAGGATACAGATGGACAGGCGCGATTTCATCAAATTTGGCGGGGCCGGCGCGGCGCTCATGGCCGCTTCCCCCAAGGGATTCCCGTATCACGAAGAATCCGTAAACTGGCGCGGCTTTCGTTTCAGCTATTACGTTGAATTGCCCAGCGATCAGGGTCAGGCCCGGCTTTGGCTCCCGATGCCATGGGATGAAGATAATACTTATCAACGCTCGGTGCCAGGCATCTGGAACGGAAAGCCCGACAAGGCGGCAATTAAGAAGGTTGATGGAGGCCAGTCGGCGTTCGTCGCGGAGTGGCGGGGCAAGGCTCCGCGCACGGTGACGGTGAGCACCATCATCAAGACTGCCGATCGTCATGCCCATCTGGATGCCGCGAAGAAGGGATCCAAGGCGGCGCTACCGAAGCATGTGCTGGGATGGTTGAAACCCACCAAGCGCATCTCCACCGATGGCATCGTGCGCTCGACGGCGCAGGCGGCGACCAAGGGCGCGTCCTCTCCCCTGGAAGAAGCGCGGGCGATTTACGATTGGGTCGTTGAGAACGTGCGCTACGACCCGAATATCCGCGGCTGCGGGCAGGGTGATCCCAAGGCAATGCTTCAATCGGGCAGGTTGTCGGGTCGCTCCGCCGACTTCAGCGCGCTGTTCGTCGCGCTGTGCCGGGCGTCAGGCGTCCCGGCGCGCGAGCTTTACGGGATTCGCGTCGACGATTCGGAGCTCTTCAAGAGCCTTGGTGTCTACGGGGATGTGAGCCGCGGACAGCATTGCCGCGCCGAGTTCTATGTGGGCGGTGCAGGCTGGGTGCCGGTGAATCCCTCGGACGTGCGTCGCGCCGTGGAGATGGAGGGGCTCCCGCTTTCGGATCCCAAGATCGTGAAGCTCAGGGACACCCTGTTCGGGACCTCGGAAATGAACTGGTTCGTTTTCAACTACGGCGATGAGGTGAGCCTCCCCGGCAGTTCCAACGGTTCGGTCCCATTTTTTGCGTTTCCCCAAGCCGAACTGGGGAGCAAGAAGCGGGATAGCTTGGATCCGGTCACGTTTTCCTACCGCATCGAGTCGCGGGAGTTGGTTGGCACCGGCGTGAAGTTCTAGCTAGGGTTTTTTGGGCCGCGGGGGTGCCTGGTCGGCGCCCGGGTTTCCTCAGGGCGAAGCCTTAGCGCGCTGGGCGCTTTTCGGACGGAACGCTTTGACCACCTCGTCGTGGGTTTCGATATAGGGTCCCCCGATGAGGTCAACGCAGTAAGGCACGGCGGCAAAGATGCCGTGTATCGCGGGTTGGCTCTCGGAACCCTTGAGCCCTTCCAGGGTTTCCCGGATCGACTTGGGCTGACCCGGCAGATTCAGAATCAGGCTTTTCCCGCGGATCACAGCGACCTGGCGCGAAAGAATCGCGGTGGGCACGAAACGCAGGCTGATCTGGCGCATCTGTTCCCCGAATCCGGGCATTTCGCGGTCTGCCACCGCCAGTGTGGCGTCGGGAGTCAGATCCCTGGCCGCGGGTCCGGTTCCGCCGGTGGTAAGCACCAGGTGGCAGCCTTCCTGGTCCACCAGTTCGATAAGTGTCCTTTCGATGACCTGCTTCTCGTCGGGTATCAGTCGCCGTATCGACCGCCAGGGGCTCGCCAGGGCCCGCGCCAGCCAGTCCTCCAGGGCGGGAAGGCCTTCGTCGCGGTAAACGCCTTGGGAGGCGCGATCGCTCACTGAAACCAGTCCGACAATCAGGGCTTCATCACTCATGGGTCTCATCCGTTGTTTCAGTTGCTCCGGGAGCTCTCGGCGGCGGGATAATCGCTCGCAGCGCGTCAAATAGCGCCCGATAATTGCGTGGGGGCCTGCCCACTTCGCGCTCCTTGCGCGCCGTGCGGCACAATGCGCGCAGGCGCTGCAGGTCCTCGACTGGATGCTCTTCGGCGAAGGCCCGAAATGAATCTTCATCCGTGAGCAGCCGCTCGCGCCAGCGCTCCAGGAGATGAAGCCAGGCGCTGTGCTGCCGGGACCTGCCGCCGAGGATCGCAAGCCGCTCTCGTATAGGGGCCGCATCCACATCGCGCATCAGGTGCCCCACATACTGCAGCTGCCGCCTGCGGGCTTCGCGGGTTTTCACGCGCTGGGCTTCCAGCACTGCGTCAAGCAGGGTATCCGGCAGTCCCATCTGCGCCAGTTGGTCGTGCTTCAACTTGACGAGCTGCTCTCCGAGCACCTGCATCTCGTGCATCTGTTTCTTGCGCTGGGTCTTGCTAAGAGTCCCGGAGGATTCCATGGGGTTGTCAACGCCTGCGGTCCGGGCTGATATGATACCGCCTTTTCCGAATCAGGCCCTGCGAGAGCAATGGACGAAGCCCGCTTTTACCACCGGTTCGAGACCCTTCAGCAAATGGCTCGGGACGTTCTGTCGCAGGCGACGGCCCGCGGCGCGAGCGCCTGCGAGACCGAGGTGACTGAGGGATTCGGCCAGTCGGTCACGGTGCGGCGGGGCGAGGTGGAAACCATCGAGTACAATCGTGACAAGGGGCTCGGTGTCACGGTCTATATCGGAATGAAGCGCGACCACGCCAGCACATCCGATTTCTCGCCCAAGTCCATCCGCGAAACCGTGGACGCCGCGCTCAGCATCGCCGGATACACGGCTGCCGACGCGTGCGCAGGGCTCGCCGACGAGGACCTCCTGGCGCGGGAATTCCCGGACCTCCAGCTCTACCATCCGTGGACTCTGTCGGTGGAAGAGGCGATTGCGCTGGCCAAGGCCTGCGAGGATGCCGCTTTCGCGGCAGACCGGCGCGTCACCAATTCCGAGGGTGCCTCAGTCTCCGGCCATGAGTCTCAATTCGTCTATGCCAACAGCCTGGGTTTCCTTTCCGGATACCCCTCGTCGCGCCACAGCGTGGGTTGCAGCGCCATCGCAGGGAAGGCCGAGGGCATGCAGCGCGACTACTGGTACAGCGTTGCGCGGGCCGCCGGGGATTTGGAACGAGTGGAAGACGTGGGGCGAAAGGCGGGCCTGCGGGCGGCGAGCCGCCTCAAGGCCCGTAAGATCGGAACCTGCGAGGTTCCTGTGGTGTTCGAGGCCCCCGTGGCCGCGAGCCTGCTGGGACACCTGGTCTCCGCGGCGAGCGGGGGCAGCCTCTACCGAAAGTCTTCTTTCCTATTGGACGCGGTTGGCAAGCCGGTATTTTCCGAGGGTACGCGGATCCGCGAAATGCCGAGTATCCCGCGGGGTCTGGCCAGCGGAGCTTTCGACGAGGAGGGGGTGGCTACTCGCGACCGCGATGTGGTGGCAGCGGGGGTCCTGCAAGGCTATTTCCTGGGCAGCTATGCGGCGCGCAAGCTGGGGATGCGGTCCACGGGCAATGCGGGGGGCAATCACAACCTGGTGCTAGAAAACGGTAGCCTGGAATTCGAGGAACTGCTCCGTGAAATGGGAAAGGGCCTGCTGGTGACCGAATTGCTGGGACACGGCATCAACCTCGTCACTGGCGACTATTCCCGGGGCGCCGCGGGATTCTGGGTCGAGGGTGGCGAGATGCGGTATCCCGTGGAGGAGGTCACCATCGCCGGCAATCTCAAGGAGATGTTCCGGGGCCTGCGCCGGGCGGGCCGCGACGTGGTGGTTCGGGGATCGCGCCAGTGCGGCTCGATCCTGCTTGAGCGCATGACGGTGGCGGGAAGCTGAACCCGAGGCGGGCCGCACCAGCGGGGCGCCCTTTCGTCACCGGAAAACCGCCGCTCGCACCGTGAAGAACTTACTGCTTTTCGCCCGAGCAATCGACGCCCTTAGCGAGCGCATCGGTCGCGGCATCCGCTGGCTGGTCCTGGCGGCGTCGCTGGTGAGCGCGGGGAACGCTGCGGCGCGCTACGCCTTTCATGCGAGCTCGAATGCCTGGCTCGAGATCCAGTGGTACTTGTTTGGCGCCATGTTCTTGCTGGCCGCCGGCTATGCGCTGAAACACGACGCCCATGTGCGGGTGGACATTTTCTACGCGCGGTTCCCGGAGAAGACCCGGGCGGTGATCGACATCGCGGGGGGGCTGCTGTTCCTGCTGCCGGTTGCGGTGCTTATCAGTTGGCTTTCCTGGCCCATGTTCATGAACTCTTTCGCGATCGGGGAAATATCGCCGGATCCCGGCGGCCTGCTGCGCTGGCCCGTAAAGCTGCTGGTGCCGTTAGGTTTCGCTTTGCTCGCGCTGCAGGGACTGGCGGAAATCATCAAGCGGGTTGCTGTTCTCACCGGCGACTATCGCCCGGCACACGGCTACCGGAGGCCTCTGGAGTGATCTCCCTCGACGTAATGGCACCGCTCATGTTCGTGGGGCTGGTGCTGTTCCTGCTGGTGGGGTACCCGGTGGCGTTCTCCCTGGCGGCGGTGGGGCTGGGCTTCGGGCTGCTGGGCATCCATCAGGGCTTTTTCCAGCCGGCGCTGCTGCAGGCCATGCCCGAGCGGGTGTTCGGGATCATGGCGAACTCGATTCTGCTGGCGATCCCGTTCTTCACCTTCATGGGCTCCCTGCTGGAGCGGTGCGGCATCGCGGAGGACCTGCTGGAGACGGCGGGCCAGCTGTTCGGCACGGTAAAGGGCGGGCTGGCGTATGCGGTAATACTGGTGGGGGCCCTGCTGGCCGCCATCAGCGGCACCGTGGCCGCCTCGGTCATCGCCATGGGGCTCATCTCGCTGCCGGTAATGCTGCGCCACGGCTACGACCCCCGGCTGGCCACCGGGGTGGTGGCGGCGTCGGGCACCATTGCCCAGATCATTCCACCGTCGCTGGTGCTCATCATCCTGGCCGACGTCCTGGGGCGGAGCG
>Ga0210374_1000112_pt1 | contig 9370 bp, 8 predicted proteins | sample S765metaT_FD_170483 | JGI IMG/M metagenome (GOLD analysis project Ga0210374, IMG submission 170483) | Metatranscriptome of estuarine sediment microbial communities from the Columbia River estuary, Washington, United States - S.765... | ecosystem: Environmental > Aquatic > Marine > Intertidal zone...
CAGCACGTCGCGACTGACGTCCTTGCTGGCAAACAGCACATTGCTGCGATAGTCGATCACGGTCCGCTGCGCCTCGACCATGTGCGCGACCGCGGCCGGACTCCAGCCGCTTGCGCGCACTTTCCGCGTCAGCATCATCATCGCCACCAGCGCAGCGCCGCCGATCGCGGGTGCGGGTGTGGTGGCTACCTCCCATGCGTCCAGATCGACCACCAGGCTTGGCCGCTCGATGGCGCGATAGGCGGCCATGTCTTCACGGGTCAGCATGCCGCCGGCGTCGCTGACGAAATCAGCCAGGTAATGTCCGAGTTCACCGGTATAGAATTCTTGCGCGCCGAGGCGGCCGATTCGTTCCAGCGAATCGGCGAGGCCCGGAATCCGCACTGTGCTGCCCGGCGCCGCGATCTCGCCGCCGGGATCACGCAACATGCCCGCGCTGTGCGGTTGCCAGCCATAGACACAGTCGGCCGAGTACTGCAGATAGTAGTGAGAATTTTTCGGCATCGGAAATCCGCGCTCGGAGATCGCTCGGGCCGGCTCGATGACCTCCCGCCAGGGCAGATGCCCGTCGCGCTCCCATGCGCGTCCGAGCGCCGCAACGCCGCCCGGGATCGCCACAGACCCGGGCCCGACAAAGGTGCGTAAGCCACCGCCATAGGCCATCTCGACCGCCCATGCGCCCTCGCCCAAACGCTCCCGTGGCAGGCCCCGACCGGGCATCTCGGCATAACCATCTATGGTCAGCGGTCTGCCGCCGGGCGTCCACAGCGTCACATAGCCAACCGCGCCAAGGGCGCAGACTCCAGGCTCGGTGCACATCGACACCAGGCTGGCCGCTACAGCGGCGTCGACTGCATTGCCACCGGCCCGGGCAACCTCGGCGCCGGCGTCTGCAGCCAGCTGCGAGCTGGAGGCGATTGCGATCTTGCTCATGTCAGGCGTTTCCGGGCGGGCGCTGCCGCGATCTTATCAAGGCTTGGGTAAGTCAGTGCCCGGGGGCGTTCAGGCGACCCGGCAGCCGAGACGTTGACCGTGCCATCGAAGATGGTCGACGATAAACGAGGCGATGAAATAATAGCTGTGGTCGTAACCCTGCTGAAAGCGTAACTCCAGCGACCAGCCTGCCTTGTGGCAGGCCTGTTCGAGCAGATCCGGCTTGAGTTGCTGGCTCAGGAACTGGTCCGCCGTGCCCTGGTCGACCAGAAGCTCCCCCGGCTCGGTGCTTTCGCCGATCAGTGCGCAGGCGTCATACGCGGCCCAGGCGGGGCCGCGCGGTCCAAGGTAGGCGCCCAAAGCCTTCTCGCCCCAGGGGCAGTGCATCGGTGAACAGATCGGCGCGAATGCAGACACCGACCGGTATTGATGCGGGTGGCGCAGCGCACAGACCAGTGCGCCGTGGCCACCCATGGAATGGCCGCTGATCGATACGCGCTCCGGGTCGACGGGGAAGTTCGCGGCAATCAGGGATGGCAATTCTGCGCTGATCCAGCTCTGGGTCTGGTAATGCCGAACCCAGGGTTCGGCGGTCGCATCCACATAGAAACCGGCGCCGGTACCCAGATCCCAGTCTTCGTCTTCGCCCGGGATTCCGGTGTCTCGCGGGCTGGTGTCCGGTGCGATCAGCGCCATCCCGAGTTGCGCCGCATGCGCCTGCGCACCAGCCTTGGCCATAAAATTTTCGTCGCTGCAGGTGAGTCCGGAGAGCCAGTAGACAGCTGGCACCGGCTGCGGCCCGGCGCCCGGCGGAAGATAGATCGAAAACCGCATCGCGGTATCGCACACCGACGACTGGTGCGAGCAAAACAACAGTTCGCCGCCAAAGCTGTGATGCCTCGCCCTGATCTCCATCTGCTGCTTACCCATGCTAAAAGTCGATCACCGAGCGGATGCTTTTGCCCTGATGCATCACATCGAAGGCGTCGTTGATCTGCTCCAGCCCGAACCGGTGGGTGATCATCTCGTCGACCTTGATCTCACCGGCCAGGTATTGATCCACCATGCCCGGCAACTGGCTGCGCCCCTTGACGCCGCCGAACGCGGTGCCGCGCCAGACGCGGCCGGTCACCAGCTGGAAGGGACGCGTGCTGATCTCCTGGCCGGCGCCGGCCACACCGATGATCGTCGACTCTCCCCAGCCCTTGTGACAGCACTCCAGCGCCGCCCGCATGGTGTTGACGTTGCCGATGCATTCAAACGAATAATCGACGCCGCCATCGGTCATCTCGACGATCACTTCCTGTATCGGTGCCGCGTGTTCGGATGGATTGACCGTGTCTGTCGCACCCATGGCTTTCGCCATCGGGAACTTGTCCGGGTTCATATCGATGCCGATGATGCGTTCGGCTCTGGCCATCACCGCGCCCTGGATGACAGACAAGCCGATACCCCCAAGCCCGAACACCGCCACCGTCGAGCCCGGGCGTGCCTTGGCTGTGTTGAGCACCGCGCCGATACCGGTGGTGATCCCGCAGCCGAGCAGGCACACCTTGTCGAGAGGTGCTTGCTGGTTGATTTTCGCCACCGCGATTTCCGGCAGCACGGTGTATTCGGAGAACGTCGAGGTACCCATGTAGTGGTGCAGCGGTTTGCCGCCGAGCGAAAACCGGGAGCTGCCGTCAGGCATCAGGCCCTTACCCTGGGTCACACGGATCGCCTGACACAGGTTGGTCAGACCCGAGGTGCAGAAGGAGCAGCTGCCGCATTCCGGCGTGTACAGCGGAATCACATGGTCGCCTGGTTTCAGGCTGGTGACGCCGGGGCCGGTCTCGACGACGATGCCGCCGCCTTCGTGACCGAGGATGGCCGGAAACAGGCCTTCGGGATCCTCGCCTGACAGGGTGAACGCATCGGTGTGGCACACGCCGGTGGCCACGATCTGGATCATGACCTCTCCGGCCCGCGGAGCCTCGACCTCAACGGTTTCGATTTCCAGTGGTTTGCCGGCTTCCCAGGCCACGGCCGCTCTAGCTTTCATCCTTTATTCTCCCCGCTGTTGTTGCTCAACATGCTGACACGACTGGCGCAATGCGACCATGATAGACCAGCCGGCGCCCGGTCTGCCCGCATCTGGATTCGGGCCGATGCGGCCTATATAGTCAAACCAGGGATTCAAGGCAGAGAACTCAACATGGCAGCCGAGCCGTCGAACGTTCAGGAACAGCAGGAAATAGAGCGCATGCAGGCCATGTTCAGGGCCCAGCGCAGCGCTTTCGCCGCCGCGCCGATGCCGGACGGCAAGCAGCGGCGAGCGGACCTGGCCCGACTCAAGGACGCACTGATCGCTCACCGGGATCAGTTTGCAGCAGCCGCGCATCAGGATTTCGGCGGCCGATCAAGGCACGAGACGCTCGCCGAGCTGCTTGGGTCGGTGCAGGGTATCCGCTATGCCCGCCGTCATGTGCGGCGCTGGATGCGGCCGTCAAGGCGCCATGCAGGCCTGTTGCTGGCGACGACCACCTGCAAGGTCGTGTACCAGCCCAAAGGCGTGATCGGCATCATCGTGCCATGGAACTACCCGGTGTTTTTGGCGATCGGGCCGCTGACCTGCGCGCTGGCCGCGGGTAACCGGGTGATGATAAAGATGTCCGAATCGGCGCCGGCCACTGCCGAGGTGATGCGTTCGATGCTGGCCACAGCGTTTGACGAGGACCAGGTCGGGGTGGTCCTGGGCGAGGTAGAGGCCGGCAAGGCGTTTTCTTCGCTTGCGTTCGATCACCTGGTATTTACCGGTTCGACTGAAGTCGGCAAGCACGTGATGCGAGCGGCCGCAGAGAACCTTACTCCGGTAACGCTGGAGCTCGGCGGCAAGTCTCCGACACTGATCTCAGACGATGTGTCGATGACGATGGCCGCTGAGCGCATCTGCTTTGGCAAGGCGCTGAACGCTGGCCAGACCTGTGTCGCGCCTGATTACGTGCTCTGCCCTGAGGGACGCGTGGACGAGTTCATCGCCGAGTTCAGCGCGTCACTGAAGAAGATGTATCCGGACCTGGTACGCAACGATGATTACACCAGTGTAATTAACGACCGGCAGTGGTCGCGTCTGCAGGCCTATCTGGACGAGGCACGCGCCGGTGGGGCCGAGATCATTACGCTCAACCCGGACGGCAACGAGCCGGCCCCGGGTTCGCGCAGGATGCCGATTCATCTGATCCGGGGCGCGAAGCCGGACATGCGAGTGATGCGGGAGGAGATTTTCGGCCCGATACTGCCAATCGTTCCCTATCGCACGCTGGATGAAGCGCTGGACTACATCAACCAGCGGCCGCGCCCGCTGGCAATTAATCTGTTCGACCAGGACAGTCGGCGCCGTCAGCGGGTGCTCGAAGCTACCCATTCCGGCGGGGTCTGCATCAATGACGCAATTACGCATTTCATCGCCGAAGACCTGCCCGTAGGCGGCATCGGTGATTCAGGCATGGGGCACTACCATGCCCAGGAGGGTTTTCTGACCTTCTCCCACCACAAGGCCGTGCTGTCGCGACCGCTGATAAACACCGCCAAAGTGCTCTATGCGCCGCATGGCGGCTGGCTGCAAAATTTGCTCTATCGCCTGTTCCTGCGCTGACCGAAGCCGGGCAAGCAAGCAGAGGAACCAACCGATGCCGGATTCGGATAAAGAAGCAAGAAAGCTGCGCACCCAGCTCGCCCAATTGCGCGCGGAAGCCCAGGACAACGAGCGCATCTGGAAACTGGCGCAGCAGCGCGAGCTCAGCCTTCTGCAGGCCGAGTCACTGGCAGCTCTGTTTGATCAAATCATCGACGGGCTGCGCCAGTCCCATGGGCTCGAGGCCGTCAGTCTGGTGCTGGTGGACCCGCAGCACGAAGTCCGGCATCTGGCTCAGAGCGAGCAATTCTCGGTCGAAAGCCGCCCGGAAGCGCAGTTTGTGGACACGCTTGCGGGTCTGGCGCCGCAATTCGCGACCTTGTACCAGCCCTGGCTGGGCCCCTACATCGGCGCGGATCATCAGCTGTTGTTCCCCGGAAAACAGGGCCTTGCGTCGATCGCGATTCTGCCCTTGCGACGTCAGGAGCAGCTCCTTGGTGCGCTGAATTTCGGCAGCACCGACGATCGAAGATTCACTCGTCATCACGGCACGGATTTTCTCGACCATCTCGCCAACGTGACCGCCGTGTGTCTGGAAAACGCCATCAACCGGGCGCGGCTGGTGCGCAGCGGGTTGACCGATGTGCTGACCGGGCTGAGTAACCGCCGCTACCTGCAAAGCAGATTGGCCGAAGAGCTGGCGCGGGCGCAGCGTGCGGAGAGTTGGCTGACCTGCGTGCTGGTCGATGTCGATCACTTCAAGGCGGTCAACGACACCCATGGCCATCTGGCTGGCGACCAGGTGCTGCGCGAGATCGCTGATCGGATCGAAATGGAAGTGCGCGCCAGCGACGTGGCGGCTCGTTACGGGGGTGAGGAATTCGCGTTGTTGCTGCCTGACACCCGGGCCGAGGACGCGGTCGGCCTGTCGGAACGGATACGGCAGGCGGTGGCCGGGAGTCCGATCCATTTTGGTCCGGACAGGGAAGTCGAGGTCACGGTATCCGTGGGGATGGCCGCAGTCAGACCGTTGGCCGGGGTGACCGATCTGAAGTCTCTGGGCGAGAAATTGATCGCCGAAGCTGACGTTCAGTTATACCGGGCCAAGGCGGACGGGCGCGACCTGGTGCGCTGGGCCGCTTCCTGAGTACCGGCCACGGACTCAGTTTACCGACCGCTGGCGGCTGACAAGGATCAGGAACAGCGGCACTCCAAGCAGTGCCGTAAGGGCGCCGACCGGCAACTGCCTGGGCGCGATCACCGTCCGCGCCAGGGTATCGGCGAATACCAGCAGGCTACCGCCGGCCAGCGCCGCTGCCGGCAGCAACAGACGGTGGTCCTGGCCGACCAGCATGCGTACCAGATGGGGAACCACCAGGCCGACAAATCCAATGCTGCCGGCGGTGGTCACCGCGACCGCGGTGATCAGCGAACTGCTCAGATAGATTCCGATACGCAGTGGCTGCACCGCGACTCCCAGCGCGCTGGCCTGAAGATCGCCCCGAGCGAGAACGTTCAGCGGGCGCGCGACAAACAGGCCGAGCAATACCGCAGCAGCGAGCAGCAGCAGATGTGGCCCGGGGTGTGTGGCGAAGGACAAGTCCCCCATTAGCCAGAACAACATGCCGCGCAGATTTGCGTCCGGGCTCAGCGCCAGCATCAGGCTGATAATCGCGGCAAACCCGGCGGCCAGCACCACCCCGGTCAGCAATAGCCGCAAAGGTACCCACGCGGCGCGACGCCTGGAGAGTCCGAACACCAGCACCGTGGTGCCCATCGCGCCGGCGAAGGCGCCCAGATCCACCCACAGACTGCCCAGACCCAGCATGATGGCGAACAATGCGACGACCGCGGCGCCACCGGATACGCCCAGCACATAGGGGTCGGCCAAAGGATTGCGCAGCAGGACCTGCATCAAGGCGCCGGCCAGCGCCAGCAAACCGCCAGTGGCAAATGCATTCAGCGCGCGGGGCAGCCGCAGTTCGTGGATCAGGGTGCCAGAGATGCCTCCCTGACCGAGCAGACCCTGCCAGATTTCCGTCGGCGACAAGGGGACACTGCCTGCCAACAACGCGATCAGCAGCGCGGTTACCGCCACCAGAGCCAGGATCAGGCAGGCAATAATGGGCCGTCGGGCAGTCAAGTTCTCTCCTTCGCGTGGTGCTGCCGGTTCGCCGGGCATGGCTGCCGGACAGCAGTCAAGCCATGCCCCCCGGGAACCGCGGCGAACGATACCACGGGTGCTTGCCCGGATTGTTGTTTGGCGGCCGCGGTTTGTGGAAGAATGCCGGGCAAGTAAAGGATTTTCCTCAATGACGGATTTCATCGACGAAGACGGCTTTCGGGCCAACGTCGGTATCGTTCTGTGCAGTGGCGACAGGAAGCTGTTTTGGGGCGGACGTGCCGGTCGTGACGGCTGGCAGTTTCCACAAGGCGGTATCCGGCCCGGCGAGGACCCTCAGGCAGCGATGTTCAGGGAACTCGCGGAAGAGATCGGACTGACGAGGGATGATGTAGAGGTAGTCGGCCACACCCGTGGCTGGCTTCGCTATCGGCTGCCCCGCCGGTATATCAGGCGTCACAGCCAGCCTCTGTGTATCGGACAGAAACAGCGCTGGTTTCTCCTGCGGCTGGTGAGCCCTGAAACCCGCTTGCGCTTCGACACGACTGACAGCCCGGAATTTGACCGCTGGAGATGGGTCGACTACTGGTTTCCGTTGAGAAATGTGATCTATTTCAAGCGGCGTGTATACAAGCGCGCGCTGCAGGAACTGAGGCCACTGCTGTTTCCGGAGGGCACGGCGGGCTCCACCGCGAACAAGACCAACGGTGGCGGCGCTGACGGTAGCGGAGCGCAGGGTGTTCCGTAACCGGGTTTGCGGTAGCCTACCTGCCGCAATATCAGGACTGCGTCATTGCGCATGACCCGGTCCATCGAGCAGGGTTCAACCGAAATCCGGACGATCAGACAGCGCTTGGATGCGAAGACTGCGCATGGCCGATGCCGAGCCTGCATCAGTCACGCGTGGCTTTTCCCATACACCGGCCGGCCGACTGAGCCAGGGGTTATGCTGACGGGCAAGCAAATGGAATCCGCAAGAGCATGACATCGCGACTGGTCGTAAGCCCCAGAGCGCGGCTGAACTCCCGGCTGGCGCTGGGGATGGCCGCCTTGCTCGGCATCGTTGCCCTGGGCGGCTCCTTCGAATGGGGGCGCCGGGCGGCCGGCTATCACGCGTCTGCGGCGGCAGAAACGCGAGACCGCCTGGCTGCCCGGATCCGCGAGCTGGATGAAGAAAACGAGGCGCTGCGTTGGGATCTCGCGCTGTTGAGGACCACCGGCCGCGTTGAGCAAGAAGGCTACCAACGGGTGGCCGGCGATCTGGACGACCTCCAGTCGCAGATCGCGGAACTGAAAGAGCAGCTCGCGTTCTATCGCGGCATCATGTCGCCTGCTGATGGCAACTCCGGCCTGCAGGTGCAGACGGTACAGGTTCAGCCCGGGCAGGAAGACCGCGAATACCAGTTGCGGCTGGTTCTGGTTCAGGCCGGTCGTCAGAGCAAACGCCAAAAAGGCACGGTCCATCTCGGCGTAGTCGGCGATCAGGCCGGGGAGAGTGTAACTCTGCCTGTCGATGCGGAAACCGGTGACGATTCCGGGCTGCATTACTCGTTTCAGTACTTCCAGATACTCAGACACGATGTGCGCCTGCCGCGGGGCTTTCAGCCGCGCCTGATTGAGGTCACGCTACAGCCATCGCGCAAGTCCGAGGAAGTGGTCGTCAGCAGCTTCCCCTGGCAGTCCGGGAGCGGCTAGTGTGCTGCGCAGCAGGGACTCGCCTGACCGGGCACGCTAACGAGGTCCATGCTGACAGATCATTCGAATCGATGGGACAGAACACCAGGAGACCATAGATGTTCAGCAAGCCACCCAGAAACAAGCGGGAAATTCGGACCCTGGTCGGGCCGGGCACACGAGTGAACGGCGATGTGATCTTTTCCGACGGCTTGCACGTCGATGGCGTGGTGCACGGCGATGTCTCCCTCGCGGAGGGTGCCAGCGGGGCGCTCAGCGTGAGCCAGGACGGCGTGATCGAAGGCAACGTAAACGTCTCCGAGGCGGTCGTCGATGGCACCGTCAAAGGTAATGTCGAAGCCACTGAACGCGTGGAACTGGGCGCCACCGCCAGAGTCGTAGGCAATGTGGTCTACGCGCTGATCGAAATGGCCAGCGGCGCCGAAGTTAACGGCAAGCTGATCCATAAGGCGGCAGACTCCCCGGGGCAAGGGCGCACCGCCTCCGGGTCCGCCGGGACGGCAAAGGCACGTAGCGGGAAAAGCACTGCCGATCAGAACGAAGAGAAGCCGGAAGCCCGGTGAACCCGGGCTTGTTCCCTGGCCGAAGAGTCTTTCTGAATGCCAGGGAGCCGATGACGAGGTACACTAGGGGTCAGTTTCGCACCATCGAAAGCGCTGGCCTGAGTGCCAGTGCAGGAACATAACCATGCAGACGCAAGATATTCCAACCGCTCCCGCCGTGCCGCTGATCTTTACTGATACCGCGGCGAACAAGGTCGCTGAGCTGCTGAAAGAGGAAGAGAACCCCAATCTGAAATTGCGCGTGTTTATTTCAGGCGGTGGCTGCTCCGGATTCCAGTACGGTTTCACTTTTGACGAGAAGATCGAAGAAGGCGACCTGCAGGTCGAAAACAGCGGCGTCGTATTGCTGGTCGACCCGATGAGCGTTCAGTATCTGATGGGCGCGGAGATCGACTATCGGGAAGATCTCGAGGGCGCCCAATTCGTCATTCGTAATCCCAACGC